>Ga0306924_10008972_pt1 | contig 10120 bp, 5 predicted proteins | sample sta12Can44000111_FD_203756 | JGI IMG/M metagenome (GOLD analysis project Ga0306924, IMG submission 203756) | Lab enrichment of tropical soil microbial communities from Luquillo Experimental Forest, Puerto Rico - statanox.12C.anox.44.000.111 (v2)... | ecosystem: Environmental > Terrestrial > Soil... | reverse complement strand
CCGCCGTCTGAAGCGCCGGGTCACGGCGGCGGCGGAGCGTAAGAGCGGGTAGACGGGTTCCGCCGCAGGAACAAGTCGTTGCGCTTAGCCGTTCCCCGATGGGGCCGGGATGGGCGTTCGATGGCTTTACCTGATGGTCGTGCTGATCGCGGCGGCGTTTGTTCTCCGCTCTACTGCCCGTGCCGATCTGAACTATCGGACCGAAATAACCGGCGTCGAGGATAACGCGCTCGCCGATCTTCTAGAGAAGGTCTCTGAGCTGAAGACGCTCGAGGACAAGCCCCCGGTTTCCGAGGAGGCGTTGCGCCGCCGCGCCGACCGCGATCTCGGCCGGCTCACGGATGCCGCGCACAGCCTCGGTTACTGGGATGCGGAGTTCTCTTACGACATCGACACAGCGACCGACCCAGCAAAGGTCGCAGTCCGGGTCAAGCCGGGACCGCTCTACCATGTCGCCTCGGTCAAGGTGCTGGGACCCGACGAGCAGCCTCTATCGATCCCAAACAGGTTGCCGCTCAAACCCGGCGACACGGCACGCACGGCCCCGGTGCTGGCGACTGAGACGGCTCTGTTGGCGTCGCTCGGCGATAGCGGCCATCCCTTCGCTAAGGCGGAGACCCGTCGTGTCGAGATCGATAAAGACACGCAGACGATGGATGTGACCTACGCGCTCGACCCGGGACCGGTGATGCGCTTTGGCCCGCCCGTGATCACGGGGCTCGAGCGGCTCGATCCCGCCTATGTCGAGGGCCGCATCCGCTGGCAGGGTGGCGAGGTCTACGACGCGAGCAAGGTCGAAGAAACGCGTCGCGCGCTGATCGAAACCGGGTTGTTCAGCACGGTTCAGATCACTCCGACAGTCGATCCCGACAACCCCGAGGATGTGCGGATGGCGATCGATGCGACCGAGCGATTGCATCGCACCGTCGGGGCCGGGCTCGCCTACAATACCAGCCAAGGCTTCGGGGCTCGCGCCTTCTGGGAAAACCGCAACCTGTTCGGCTATGCCGAAAATCTGCGGCTTTCCGTCGAGGCCGGTCAGCAACTCGACGCGTTCCGCGCGAATTTCCGCCGTCCCGATTTTTTGGCGATCGATCAGGACTTTCTGGCGACCGCCGAGGCCGCCAACGACAACCCGGTCGCCTATCGCAGCCGCCGCGCGATCGCCACGGCCGGGATCGAGCGCCGCTTCGATCATCTGGTGACGGGTGGTGTCAACTTCGAGGTCGAAAAGGCGAACGTCGTCCAGCTCGCCGATATCAACCCGAGGACCGGCACGCAGCGCTACGAGCTTGCCGGCCTCCCCGCCTATGTCAAACTCGACACGACCGATAATCTGCTCAACCCGACCACCGGCTATCGCGCGCAGCTCAACGTCAGACCGGCCCATACCTTCTCGGGCTCGCACCTAACGTTCAGTACGAACCTGCTTTCTGGCAGCACTTATTGGGCGCTGGGTCCCGAGCAACGTGCGGTCCTCGCCGGCAAACTGGCGCTCGGCTCGCTCGACGGCGCCCCGCTGTCGCAGCTTCCTTCCGACCAGCGGATTTATGCCGGCGGCGGCGGATCGGTCCGCCCTTACGGCTATCTAATGGCGGGACCGCTCGCGCCCAACAACGTACCGATCGGCGGCAAGTCGAGCCTGGTGCTGAACTTGGAAGCCCGGGTCAAGATCACCGAAACCATCGGCATCGTCCCGTTCGTCGACGCCGGTAGTTATTACGAGAGCCCGCTCCCGCAGCTCGGCCGCGCGCCCCTTTACGGGGTGGGCTTGGGCCTGCGATATTACACCGGCTTCGGACCACTGCGGCTCGACCTGGCGACCCCCCTGCACAAGCGCAGTGGCGACTCGCCGATCCAGGTCTATATCAGCCTCGGTCAGGCCTTCTGATGAAGACGATCGCAAGAGTGTTTCGCTGGTTGGGGGTCGCGCTCGGCCTGTTGATCGGGATCCTTCTCGCGGCCTTTGGCCTATTGCAGACACACGCCGGGCAGGCTTGGCTCGCGAGAACCATCGCGGCGACCGTCAGCAGCCCGGATTTCGCTATCGCAATGGAGGGCCTGGGCGGGATCGTGCCGTTCCGCCTGAAGGTCGACCGGATCGACATCGGCGACCGCGACGGCACCTATCTCACCCTGCACGATTTCGGGCTCGACATCTCGGGGGCCGCAATGCTGGTCGGCCAGGTGCATATCCGGTCGTTGAGCTTCGCCGAGATCCATATGGTGCGATCATCGACAGCGCCATCAACGACGCCGCTCACCGAATACCTCAGGGTTCCGCGTCTTCCGGTCGGCGTCGTTCTCGACCGGCTTTCGATCGACCGGCTCGCTCTCGCTCCTCCCGTCTTGGGCGAGAGCCTTGCCGCGACGGTCGAAGGGAGTGCCCAGCTTGAGGGTGAGACGGCGCATGTCGCGCTCGACCTGCATCGCACGGACGGCTCTGCCGGGAACATCGTATTGGCGATGGAGCTTACCGGCGCGACCCCGATCTTGAAGCTTGAGCTCGAGGCGAGCGAACCTACCGGAGTCCTACTCGACCGACTGCTCGGCCGCGTAGACCGCCCACCGCTCGCACTGGCTCTGAACGGTATCGGCCCGCTCGCGGACTGGCAGGGCCGGCTCAACGCCTCGGCGGGCGCGCTCGCCCATGTCGACGCAGATGTGACGCTCGCCGTCACGACAGAGACTATTTTCGGGCTGTCGGGTACGGCGGCGTTGGCCTCGCTCGTCCCGGCGGAATTCGCGCCAATTATCGGCGACCGGGTTGCGCTATCGCTGCGTGCGACATTCGGCGACCGGATCGTCGTCGACCCGCTGTCGATCGAAGCTGCGGTAGGCACGGTCAGCGGTGACGCCACCTTCGGTGGGCCGGAAAAGGCTGTCGCAGCGCATTTGCGGGCAAATGTGCCGGAAATCTCGCCGCTTGCAGGCCTGCTCGCCACTCATCTCGCTGGCTCGGCATCGCTGACCGCTGAAGTCACGGGCACGCAGAGCCGTCCCACTCTCGCGCTGAATTTGTCGGGGGCCGGGATCCGTCTCGGCTCCTCCGGGGCAGAGCATGTCGAGGCGAATGTCTCCGCAACGCCGACCGGCGCTCTCGATAACCCCGACGCACGAATCGAATTTGCGGCGGAAGGCCGGATCGAAGGGGTCGTGACGCCCGAAGGAGTCGTTGTGCCGCTCGAGCTCGGCCGCGACATCCAATGGTCGCTCGCCGCCACTGCCGCTCGCGACGGCAGCGCGGTTGATCTCACCCGCCTTTCCGCCGAGGGTGTTGGCCTCGCCTTGACCGGTGCGGGGCAACTCATAAAGGGCGGTCAGACAGTCGAAGGACAGCTGCATTTATCGATCGCTGACCTTCGTCCGTTGTCCGGTCTCGTGGGGCACCCGCTCGCCGGCTCGCTGGAGTTCGCGGCCGATGCGCAGCGGGAGGGGACGGCAGGCTTCAAAGCGAAGCTCCAGGGCGCGGCGAAGGGGGTGCGAACCGGTATTGCGGCTGGCGATGCACTGCTCGGCGACTCGGTGACGATGACCGGCGCAATGCAACGCGATCCGGCGGGCGCGCTGATCGTGGACCAGCTCAGCATCGCGGGCGCGGCAATGAATTTGTCGGGTGATGCGCGCTTCGATCCCGCTTCGAGCCAACTCGCCGCGAGCCTGGCGCTCGAATTGCCGCGGTTGAAACCACTTGGCGCCGCGCTCGGCACCGAGATGGCAGGCGCGGTGTCGGCCCACATCAATGCCGAGGGAATGCTCGATCACCTGCGGCTTAAGAGCGAGGTCGAGGGCAATGAGATCGCCGCCACCGGGGCGAGGATCGACCGCCTGCGCCTCACCGGCGAGGTTCCCGACCTCGCTGAGCCAAAGGCGGCGTTCGATGGCACCTATCGCGCGTACGGGCTCGACGGGACATTGGCGCTCGCGGCCGAGGTGAAGGAGAATTCAGAGGTGGTGCTGCCGCGTTTCCGCCTGACAGCAGCGGACAGTGCGATCGAGGGCAGCCTGCGGATCGCTCCGGATACTGATCTGATCCGAGGCTCGATAACCGGCCGGGCGCCCGATCTCGGGCGCTTGTCCAAGCTCGCCGGAACGCCTCTCGGCGGCAGTCTCGAGTTCCGGGCCGGGCTCGACGCGCGCGGTGGGCAGGCGCTCGATCTCGCGCTGACCGGCGCGCGGCTCACAGCCGGCACCGGATCATCGTCCATCGGGATCGGTCGGCTCGACTTGACGGCACGCTTCGCCGACATCTTGCGGGCGCCGTCGGGAACGGGGCGCCTCGCTCTGACAACGGCGAGCCTCGGCAACGCCGAATTTGCCACCGCGAACCTCACGCTCGACGCACCGCGACCGGGCCGCCTCACCTTCCAAGGCGATGCCAAGGGGCAACCGTTGACCGTGGCGCTCGCGGGCGAAGGCGGGCTCGAACCTGGTCGGATCGAGCTGCGTCTCAGCCGGCTTGCCGGATCGCTTGGCAGCGACCGGATACTCCTCGAGCAGCCGCTTCTACTGTCGAAACGGGGTGGCGACCTCGCCTTTTCCGGCCTTGCCCTGGATTTTGGGACCGGCCGGATCACCGGCAATGGCGGTATGCGCGGCCAGTCGCTGTCGCTCGCGCTGAATGCTGCGAATTTGCCGATCGCGTCCGGCGCACGACTGCTGGGCTACCCCAAAGCGCAAGGCAGCCTGACGATCGCCACGACGCTCGGCGGAACCCTGCGCGCGCCGCAAGGCCACATATCCTTGAACGCGCGCGAGCTTTCTCTCGTCGCATCGAAACATTCGCAGCTCCCAGCCCTGGGGCTCGGCGTCGACGGCAATTGGAACGGGCGAAACATTGATTTGAAAGGGCAGGTCACCGGCCTCAAAGGCGACACCATCAGCTTCGCCGGCTCAGCGCCGCTGTTGCTTACGCCGTCCCCGCTCAGGATTTCGGTGCCGCCCGAAGGCCCGCTGGGCCTCCAGCTCCAGGGTGCCGGGCAGCTCGAATATCTCGCCGATTTGCTGCCGTTCGGCGAGGACCGGCTCACCGGCCATTTTGCGGCCGACATTTCGCTTGGCGGCACGGTCGCCGCTCCGGCCGCAAATGGCCGTCTCAAGCTCGCGGACGCGCGATATGTGAACTTCGCGACCGGAGCGGTTCTGACCAACCTGCGAGCGGAGGTCGTCGGCGATCGCGACCGGTTTACCTTGACCTCATTCTCGGCTGGGGACAGCGCGAGCGGGAGCCTCGCGGCGCGGGGCGATGTGACAATGAGGGCTGCCTCCGGCCCGACCGCCGAACTCTCCGCGAAATTGGCCAATTTCCGCATCGCCGCTCGTGACGAGGTGGTCGCGACCGGGACTGGGACCGTGTCGATCGCCGGTCCGCTGACCGCGCCGAAGGTCACGGCACCTCTCACCATCGATCGCGCCGATATCAACCTCCCGGAAAGCCTGCCGCCCACTGTCGTCGTGCTGAAGGTCGTCGAAACGGGCGGTAAGACCGGGAAGCAGCCGCCGGCCGCTCCGGTAGCTCAACTACCGGCGCTTCCAACGACGCTCGACATCAATATCGACATGCCCGGCAACATTTTTGTACGCGGGCATGGCTTGGACAGCGAGTGGCGCGGCAAGCTCACGATTACCGGCACCAGCACGGCGCCCGCGATAAACGGTTCACTTGAGCAGATCCGCGGCAGTATCGATTTCCTTGGCAAAACTTTCACCTTGATTCGCGGCAGGATCGCCTTTGACGGCAGCGTCAAGCTCGACCCGGTCCTCGACATCGTCGCTGAGGCGAGCACCACCGACATTACCGCGCAGGTCAACATCGGCGGTTTTGCCTCGGCGCCGACGATTACCCTGAGCTCGACACCGGTTGTGCCGCAAGACGAGATCCTCGCGCGCGTCCTGTTCAACAAGGGGGTTGGCCAGATCACCGCCGGAGAGGGGCTGCAGCTCGCCGCGGCGGCCGCCAGCCTCGCGGCGGGCGGTCCCGGCGTTCTCGATCGCTTGCGCGGCGGCCTCGGCCTCGATTGGTTCAAAGTCGGCTCCGGCGCCACCGGCGCGACGACCGGGACCCTGAATCCCAGGGCAGCGAGCGGCAGCGCAGCAAGCGGCACCGCGCTCAGTGCCGGGAAGTACATCGCCCCCGGGGTCTCCGTCGGCGTCAGCCAGGGCATTTCGCCACCGACAAGCAAAATCACGGTAGAGATTGAGATACGACCCCATCTGACCGTCGGAGGAGAGGCCGGGCAGTCCGGCAGCACCGGCATTGGGATCAACTACAATTACGATTACTGACCGGTCACTCTTTGGTGATCGGCCCTTGCCGAACGGTGCCCCCGGCTGGAAATTGGGACGCAGGAGCAAAGGGAGGACGCAATGGACGCGATCGACGCGGAATCGGAAGTGCTGCTGCCGCGGTCTCAATGGAGCCGGCGCGGATTTGTCATGACCTCGCTTGCTACCGGCTTCGCGCTGTCGGTCCGACCGGTGTTGGCGGAGGCCATCCACACCGATACAACCGGGCTTGAAGCCGGCGAGGTTAAGGTTCCGGTTGCGGACGGATCCATCCCGGCATACCGGGCGATGCCGGACAAGGGCGGGCCGTTTCCGACGGTGCTCGTCGTCCAGGAGATCTTTGGAGTGCACGAGCACATCAAGGATCTCTGCCGCCGCCTGGCGAAGGCCGGTTATTACGCGATCGCCCCCGAGCTCTACGCGCGCCAGGGCAACCCCGCCGAGATTAGCGACATCCAGGAGCTGATCGCGAAAATCGTGTCCAAGGTGCCCGATTCCCAGGTCATGTCGGATCTCGATGCGACCGAGGCCTACGCGAAGAGCACCGGGAAGGCGGACACGACAAAGCTCGCGGTTACCGGCTTCTGCTGGGGTGGCGGGATCGTCTGGCGTTACGCGGCTCACAATCCGGCGCTCAAGGCGGCCGCGGCATGGTATGGCCCGATCGACCGGCCGCGTACCGAATTGCAGCCGAAATACCCGATCGACCTCGCTGCCGATCTGAAGGCGCCTGTGCTTGGGCTCTACGGCGCCGCCGATACCGCCATTCCGGTCGAGTCGGTCGAACGGATGCGGGCCGCGTGCAAGGCGGCGAACAAGACTTGCGAGATCGTCATCTATCCGGACACCCCGCACGGGTTCAACGCAGACTACCGGCCGAGCTACCGCCCCGAGGCGGCCAAAGATGGCTGGGCGAAGATGCTGGCCTGGTTCAAGGAACACGGAGTGGGCTGACCTGAACCTCGCCGCACTTTTATTCGACGTCACCCGCCGGCAGCCGCAATCGTCGGCGGTCAGCGACGGCATCTACGCGTGGAATTATCGCGAGTTCGCTCGCCGGATCTCGTGCCTGGCGGGCGGGCTTGGCGCGCATGGTCTCGAACCCGGCGACCGCGTCATGCTGTGCATGGAAAACTGCGCCGAGTTTTTGGAGATGCTGTTCGCCTGCTGGGCCGCCGGTCTCTGCGCGGTGCCGGTCAATTCGCGGCTGCACGCCGACGAGGTCGCGCACATCGCGCGGGATTCGGGCGCCCGCCTGCTCGTCGCGACACCCGGTCTCGCCGCTGCGCTCGCCCCGCTCGAAGGATCGGTCGACACATTGTCGGCGATCGTCGCGACCGGTGGCGACGGCTACGCTGCTCTGCTTGGGAGCGGCGCGCCGATGCGACCCGTCGAGGGGTTAACCACCGATCGGGCGTGGCTCTTTTACACAAGCGGGACCACCGGCAAACCGAAAGGAGCGGTGCTGACCCACCGCAACCTGCTCTTCATGAGCCATTGCTATTACGCCGACATCGACGCGCTCGACGAGCGCGACACCTGCCTGCACGCCGGCCCGCTGTCGCACGGCGCCGGCCTTTACGCCGTGCCGCATCTGCTGCGCGGCGGGCACCAGGTGGTGTTGCCGCATTTCGACGTCGACGCAATCATCGCCGCCCTGCGGCATCACGCCAGGGTCTCGATGTTTGCCGCGCCGACGATGCTGACGCGACTGGTGCACGCGCCCTCGGTTGGTGCCGCCGATCTCGCGAATTTGCGGACGATCTTCTATGGCGGCGGGCCAATGTATGTGGCCGATCTCGAGCGCGCCTTGAGCCTCTTCGGGCCCCGCTTATACCAGCTTTACGGCCAGGGCGAGTCGCCGATGACGATCACCGGGCTGAGCCAGCGCATGCACGCCGAGGTCGCGCATCCGCGCTGGCGTGAGCGGCTCGGCTCGTGCGGCGTGCCGCGCACCGGTGTCCTCGTAAAAGTCGTCGACGATGATGACCGCGAGCTCCCGGCCGGCGAGGTCGGCGAGGTCCTCACGAAGAGCGACTGCGTCATGCAGGGCTATTGGGGGAACCCGGAAGCCACGGCCGAGACCTTGCGCGGCGGCTGGCTGCACACCGGCGATCTCGGCAGTTTCGACGAGGACGGGTTCCTGACCCTGCGTGACCGGTCGAAGGACATGATCATTAGCGGCGGCAGCAACATCTATCCGCGCGAGATCGAGGAGGTGCTGCTGCGTCATCCCGACCTCGTCGAGGTCTCGGTCGTCGGGCGCCCGCATCGCGAGTGGGGCGAGGAGGTCGTGGCTTTTGTCGTCACGCGCCCCGGGGCCGGGGTCGCGGCCGACGTACTCGACCGGCTGTGCCTCGCTCACATCGCCCGGTTCAAGCGCCCGCGCCACTACCGCTTTGTCGACGCGTTGCCGAAAAACAATTACGGCAAGGTGCTCAAGACCGAATTGCGCCGGGAGCTGCGCGAAGACACCCCGTCAGCGTGACAGCACGCGGTCGGCCCAGCGCGCCAGCCGCTCGGCAATCGACACATCATCGGGCGGCGCGGCGCGATCTTCGACCGGCGGACACGGGGCCTGGCGGCCGGGTCGCGGCGGCAGGTATTTGTTGACCGGCCGGTAGCCGAGCTCGGGCAAGAGATCGGCGCCGCGGCGTTCCGCTACCATTCGCGAGACGTCGGAATCGGGATCGCCGAGATCACCAAAATGGCGGGCACTGACCGGGCAGACCATCACGCAAGCCGGCAACCGGTCCTCTTCCGCCAGGGTTTCGTTGTAGATCCGGTCGATGCACAAGGTGCATTTCTTCATCACGCCGGCGTCGTGATCGAACTCGCGGGCGCCATAGGGGCAGGCCCAGGAGCACAGCTTGCAGCCGATGCAGATGTCTTCGTTGACCAGCACGATCCCGTCCTCGGCGCGCTTGTAGGAGGCGCCGGTCGGGCACACGGTGACGCAGGCCGGTTCCTCGCAATGCAGGCAGGATTTCGGGAAATAAACGGTTCTGGCACCCTCCCCGTCGCCTTCCTCGAACGAATGGACGCGGTTGAACCACACACCCCAGGGCTCCGCGCCATAGGGGTTGAAATCCGGCAGCGGTCCCCACGAACCGCCGGTATTCCACTCCTTGCAGGCGGTCGCGCAGGCGTGGCAGCCCACACAGATATCGAGGTCGATGACGAGCCCGAGCTTCTTCTGGCCCGGTCGCGGCTCCGGCAGCGAGGTCATGGTTTATGTTCCCATGCGGCCGCCGTCCGCGCAAGGCGGAGGGCAGGAGGCCGTGCCCGTGCTCCTCCCTGAGAGCAGGGAGAAAAAAGAATCGGCGTCACCAAACCCTGGCGCTCATCACGAATAATGTTTTCTTTTCAGACGTTTAGGAAACCAAATCGAGGCCCCGCCGCGGCCTTTAGCAGGGAGCCGAATCCGGAGTCTGATTGAGCGAGCAGGGAGAGATCGCGCCCCGATTTCGACCGATCGACGCTCCCTGCTCGACAAGACATTTCATACGCCCCGATTCTGGCGCCAAGATGGCGGTTCCGATGGCCGACGGGGTAGCATCACAGCTTCGTCGGGATGAGGCAGCACATGACGGGCGACGGCCGGGTTCCCCCCTTTATGGATGACAGCTCCCTACCGGATGTGGAGCGCGCGCTCTTGGATCGCGCACGAGCGCTGATCCCCCGGATTGCCGAGCGCGCGGCGGCCGCGACGGCGGCCCGACAATTGCCGGCCGAGACCATCGCCGAGTACCACGAGACCGGCATCCTTCGCATCCTGCAGCCCAAGCGCTTCGGCGGTCTGCAAGGCCGGTTCAGCCTGTTCTCCCGCATCGTC
>Ga0306924_10008971_pt1 | contig 10122 bp, 7 predicted proteins | sample sta12Can44000111_FD_203756 | JGI IMG/M metagenome (GOLD analysis project Ga0306924, IMG submission 203756) | Lab enrichment of tropical soil microbial communities from Luquillo Experimental Forest, Puerto Rico - statanox.12C.anox.44.000.111 (v2)... | ecosystem: Environmental > Terrestrial > Soil... | reverse complement strand
GAGAGCAGTGCCGCCCAACAGTCAGAAGTACAAGCACAGGTGCAGCGGCTCAACGCCGAGCTCCAAGCCGGAACACGGCATGGTCCGACTCTCCGCTATATCGCGTTGCCAACGCTGAACCCGACCAAAGCGCAGATCGAGGCTTACCTGGAGAGACGGGGAGAAGCAGAAGGGGCTGCAGCAGCCAGGAGACGAAAACTGGCCCGGATCTGGGTCGATCCCTCCCGGCTCCGTTGCCTGATGGTCTGGGACCTGCAGTCGAATTCGCTCGTAACCCGCAACTGCTACCTGGTCGGATCCCTGCCCGATATTGGAACCGCATCGAAATTCGAAGACGTCACCGCGGAGTTTGTCGGCCAGCAGTGAGAGGAGTGTGAGTGCGAGTTGAAGGGCGCCTGGGCCAGGCGCCAAGCGCGAGTAGGCTAGGTGGGCAGGAATTCTCGAACGGAGAGGTGCCTCGAAAGTATTCGAGGCCGGTTTCGGCTCGATGGCCAAATTCCGAAAATCGGAATTTGGGTTAAATCCAGATTCACGCTTTCAATCCTCAGACGGAGACCGTCTGGCCTCCCGCCTGGTCGGGTCCCAGCCCGGATTTAGCTCGGTCCCCCAACTGCTTTGCCACATTCAGAGCTGTCTCCTTCGGGACGGTACGGCGCGAGCAGATTGTTGACTGCTGCCATTATGGTATTCCCAAGCGCCCAGGCCAGCAGCAGCAGCCAATACCATTGCGGGCAAGCCAGCCTTGAACCTAAGGTCGGCCATCTCGAAAAGCAGCTTTTCGGCACGCTCCGCAGCATCCGGTGCGCCATGGACGACAACTTCCTCAAGCTTGGCTCCGAACGTGGGCATCTTAGCCTCGATTTCAGCATTCACATACCGGCGCGAGTCCTTCGCGCTATCACGTTGGTACTCAGCTGCCTTTGTTACAAATTCTCCAGTTCTGCTACACTCTGGTGAGCATTTTCCGCAAGATCGTGCCAATGCTCCGCAGCAACATTCCATTTGTCGTGGTTCCGATTTTGGGCCGCTTCTCCAGGCGCCGCACCGTATAGCTTTGTCAAAGCTTCCCGAGCCCGCATTGTTAATTCGTGAAATTCCAGTTTTTTTGACATAAGTGATCCAAGCTTACACTTTCAATAGCCCGGAGGGCGGTCTCGTGCCTTCCTAGCTTCTCCAAATCGCTCCACTGCCTACGTCTGTCTTTACTCTTAAACGAAGTCAGCGGTTGTTTTTACAGAAAAAATTCCATCCTTAGGGCTACGCCCTAGCTTCCCGTTGACTAGGCGCTTGCAGCGCCCACCCTTCCGGTAAGGCGATCCAGCTCGATGTCTAGCTCAGCTAGGCGCTCGACATCGTTCGATTCCGCCGCCTCGCCAATGCCGAGTAAAGCTAAAGCTTGTTGCGAAACATTTTTTCCGAGAACCAGCCGTCGCAAAGGGCTTAGTTAAGATGTTACGCCTTTGGCGTACGCTACGAGGCACCACCTTGCCGGCGACAGGTTTCGACCCGGCGCTGGTAGGGCGATCCGCCTTGGGCGGAGAGCCGCCTATAGTCGTGCCATCCGAATAGTGGAGGTCGTCAGATATAGCAGCCCATGGGTTTAGGCTCGGCAAGCCTCGCCCTACCGGCGTGGGCTGATGTCTATCGCCGGGCGAGGAAACCTTGGAAAACAGTCCTTATGCTGACGCGCACGGGCGGTCGCCAGGCGCCGAAAGTTCGGTTTTTGGGTTAGTTCGATCGCCCAGGGTTACACAATGTCCAGCGAAAGCTTCAGCTTTCGCATCCGGGGTGTAAAAAAGCTGGAGCTTTCACCTCCGCAAGGCGTTCCATTGGTGCCAGATTCCGGGTGGGATGGCCAGGCTGCTGAGATATCTGGCCCGAGCCTCGGTCTCGAGTCTCCATTGGGCGGGATCCGGCTGCGCCAGCGTTTCCAGCGCGGAGCCGGGTAACCGGCTCAGCTCCTCGATATGGTCGAGCTCCGGAGACAGGCCGAGCGGGCTTTCTTTTGCGGCCGCGGTTCCGGAGCACCGGCCGAAGATCCAATGCAGGATCCAGAAATTCCAAGCGAAGTTTGGCCAGGAATCCGGTTGGCTGGCCGCGTCCCAGGACCAGTTGATATGAAAGATCTTTGGTTTGTCAGTCAATTTGCTCTCGAGGTCGAGCCACCCTTGCAGGTAGGACGACAGCGGGTGCCCGATGAATGCAGTGATCCCGAATGAGTCATAGCGGACGGGATTTGGGCCGAGGGCCTGACCGGTACGCTCCGCGCTCAGAGTTGCACCAAGAAAGATACCGTGCGGCCAATCGAGCGCCTCAAGCACCGGTGGGTAAACCGAGCGGCGCAAGCTGCCGAACAGGATGGCGCTGATGGGAACGCCTTCGGGCGCCGCATAGCCTGGGTCAAGTCTGGGGTTGTTCGTTTCCGGGGCGCAGAAACTACTATTGGGGTGGGCGGCTGGATCGCGCGAATTTGGGTCAAAAATACGCCCCGACCAGTTGTACAACGAGTCCGGAGGGGGCTTGCCCATGCCCTCCCACCAGAGATCGCCAGCGGGCGTCGTACCGCAATTGGTGAAGATGCAGTCGTGTCGAAGCAGTTCGGTAATGTTCGGCTCAATAGACAAATCCCTGCCAGGGAGAAGCCCATAGTAACCCGGTTTAGGCGCAACCGAATATAGCCGTCCGTCCGGGCCGGGGCGAAGCCAGGCTGCATCGGTATTCACGGTTGTAACTCGCCAATCTCGAAATCTGACGGGCGGGGTCAGCAAGGCCAAAGAGGTCTTGCCGAAGCCGGTTGGCAGCGCAGCGGCGAAGTAGTGCTTTTCGCCGATGGGGTTTTCGACAGCAAAGACGGCCATATTTCCAACCAGCCAACCCTCGGCAGCGGCGAGTCGCGAGGCAACAGTCAACGTAATGTTCTTTCTGGCCAGGAGCGCGTCCGCGCCGAAACTGGAGCCGACCGAGATGGTCAGTATTTCTTCCGGAAAATAAGCGACCAGCCTGCGGTCCGGGTCCAGGTCCAGGCTGGAGTGAATGGCGCGAATGAAGTAAGGAGAGCTCTCGAGTTGTTGATAAGCCGGCGCGCCGGCTGTTGCGAGATTAAGGAGGCAGAGGGTGAGATACAGCGAGTCGGTTACCTGAACGCCAACCCGGGCGGAAGCGCTTCCCGGGGGTCCCATCAGGAACGGCACGACATACATGGTGCGTCCGCGCATTGCCCCGCGGAGATTCCGATTTAACTGCTCCGACAGTTCTGCAGCCGGCATCCAGAGATTCGGCCCGGCATCCTCCTGCCGGGTTGAACAGATGTAGGTAGTGTTGTCAGCTTCGGAACCGTCCAGGAGGTGGGTGTAATGGTGATAGCACCCTGGCCAGAGGTCGCTGTTCAGTTTGCGAAAAACGTGTCTACGTACGGCAAGATCGCTGAGATAAGCCTTCTCCGCCGCCGAGCCATCACACCAATAGACCTTGCGGGGTGAACATTTCTGTTCCAGGCTCGTAATCCAGTTTCGCAGGGCGTCAAGCATCGGAGTGTGAGTGCGGGTGCGAGTATCGCATAGTACTCATAGGCCGTATAGGACTCATAAGTCCTATAATCTGGCCGACCGGCGCACACTTCCGCGGCGCCTGGCCCAGGCGCCCTACAACTTCTGCGGCCGCGCTACAACTCGCATTTTCCCTTCTGAAGGAATCTCCAGAGCCGGTCAATGATCGATCGTCGATTGTCTGCCGAGCGGTAAAGGCGCACTTCGATCGGTGCCGTCGCGGCGTCGTCAATAATGCACAAGTTGTAGGGCGTACCCGTAGAAGTGACACAGCTGGCCGGGATCCAGGCCACGCCATGGCCGGCTGCGACCATCGCCTTCAAGGCATCCGACATCGCGATCTCGTAGACCTGGTGAAGGCGCAAACGGCGCCCGTGCTCGCGAAACACCACCTGCGTAAGCTGGCCAAAGAAAGAATCCGGCGGGTGCGCCAGGAAAGGTACGGGCCGGTTCGGTAGTCCCGGCAAGTGGAATAACGGGCTTCCTGATCTGTCGAGTCCGGACGCGGCCACCAATCGATCTTCGCCCAGCACAAGGTAAGGGTAGCGCAGGGAATCGACCGGTACGGGCACGCTGGAATGGAAGAACGTGAGCAGAAAGTCGCATTCTCCGTCCACCAGGGCCCGTACCGCCCGGTGAAACCGGTCGGCCTGCAGGGTCGTGTTGAGCGGACCGAACCCGCTCTTTACCCTCTTCAGCCAGGAGGCATAGAAGCTCAGCGCCAGAGTCTGCAAGGCGGCAAACCTGACGTCGGCTCTGGCTACCTCTCTGTCCGGTCTGAGTTCCCGGAGCTTTTCCTCGATGCTGCGGACGATCTCGGCGGCGGTGGGGTGGAACTGGCGCCCGGCCTCGGTGAGTGTCACCGGGTGGGTCGTACGGTCGACTAGTTCGAAGCCGAGCCAGTCTTCGAGTGATCGAATTCTGCGGCTGAAGGCGGATTGGGTAACATGGCGTTGGACCGCCGAGCGGGAGAAGCTTTGGGATTGGGCGAGGGAAAGAAAATCCTCCAACCAGACGAAGTCCACTTTAGCAAGGAAGCCAGCTTAAAAAGCCGGCCGGGGTTGCAGATTTAGAAAGGCCCCTCCTGTCCTTTTACCATACCTCCACGTTTCTAAGAATCTGGCCCAACTGGCGCATTTTGTCGAGTTCATTTTTGTCCGCGAGGCATGCACCGGTGATCTCATGGTTTCAGCCGGGCCGAAGCGATTTGGTGGGCCTGTTCTGGGCGTGGCCGGCTGGCCAAGGGGAATAGGGTTAGGGCTGGATGCTGAGGGAAATGCTTCGGGATATGCATCGGGAGGCCCTGAGCGATGCTCAAGCCCCCCAAAATAGCAGCGAGTCTGGCCCCGCCATCCGCGGGGCAATTAGTAGTTGGGTTAAAAATCATCTTCCTCTTTATCCTGGCTAAACCCAAGTCCCGATTTTTCGGCGGCTGACCCAGCCGCCCTACAAGGCAATTTCGGAACCTCGGCTGCAATCTTGCGGGCTAAACAATGGCTATTAGCGTTGCTAACACAAAAGCCATAGCTCCACAAGCAAAATTTTAGCCTTGATTCCGAAGTTGCCTTGTAGAATGCCTGGGTCGCGACTTCGCCAAGGCTCCGTCGCGGCCCAATACTCCAGAGGCCGCGCCATAGTCCGGCAGTCGTCGGACGACGGCGGCAGGCGCCGAAACTTCGGGTTTTTGTGCTTAGAAGATCACCATAGCGCAGGGGGGCAGAGGGTTCCAAACCCACCGGTTGCGTCGGGCTCAAATTTCGACCGGGATCCACGGAGCAGGGCGCGTTTGGAAACGAGCGCGTTGGAAACGCGTCCCTACCTGACGATCTGGCAGGACTGTTCGACAAAAGGGGTTCCGGCCAAGGTGGACCCGAGCAAGTCGCCGCCGGGGCAAGGTTCGATATATCTTCCGAAAAATCTGACGGTGACCGGTTCCACCCCGAACGGGTAGGGGTGCAAACGAACTTTTCCGGCGGCCTGCGGTTCGACGGAAATGGTAGAATCCTCGGCTAAGCTTCGCGGAACGTGGTGGAACAGCGCAGGCTCCTGGAGGTCGAAATGCGTCAGCTGAAAATAGAGTGCCAGCGTGTCGAAGAATTCGAGCAGTTTGTAGCTGCGGAACAAGTTCTCTTTTTCTACCCAGGACGCGGTTTCCGGGTGTTGAGCGAGCTCGGCTTTGAGTTCTTCCTGGCGTTGCAATTCTCCCAGCAACATCGAGTCGACCTGGGCCCGATACTCCTCCGGAATTTCGTCGATCACGACCGTACCGGGGACAGACCGTACCGCCGGTTGTACAATCCCCAGTTGTGCATGCTGGACAGTATGGCCCACGATCCGGGAAAACTTGAACCGAGTGCTTGACAAAACCGCGAATGCGTGGAACGCCGGTCACAATACCGTGGAGCTATGACTCACCGAAACTCAACCTAAACTCACTTCTTACTTTCTTCTCCCGATCCCTTTGAAGACTTGTTCGGCATCTCTGATTCTCTCCTTCGCTTCCTTCTCGATCTCCTTAGCGAAGTCGACTGACCTTCGACTCGAGAGCTCGGTCGAACGCTCAGGACTTCGACGAGGTCAGTCGAGTCATCGAGAGTACTCGTCGAAGTCCTGCCCCAGAGGGGTCGCTAGGTGAATTGGGTCAGACGGACTGTATCGAGGATGACCCTATCCTGGGCACGCAGGTACTCGGTAATGTCGCTGTAGGGCTCCTGGGTCCCGACTTCGCCAAGGCTTCCGCCTTCGCCAAGGCTTCGTCGGACACGCCGTCGCGGCCCAATATTCTAGAGGGCGCGCCATAGCGTAAGCGGCGCCGGATAGGAGAGCCGTCGGAGCCAGGAGCACTTTGGTTCGGTTGGGGTTGCGGCGTTGCTAGGTCGTCGATAATCCCGTTGCCTGAGGCAACCTTTGGGTCGGCGATCGTTACCGGATTCTGCGTCATGAGTATATAAATAATATAAAGAACGAGGTTACCTGTTTGAGGCGCGGCGTCAGTAGTCCACGCTCTTGTTCCATAAACGGAAAGGAAGGGAGAATTCCTTCGGGAGAAGTGGAGAATGGGGAGAAGTGAGAAAGCCTGCCGCACGGGTGAGGTGAGCGGTGAGTTGTAGGGCGCCTGGGCCAGGCGCCAAGTGAGAAGTGAGAGCGCCTGCCGCGACGATGTGTCCGCCGAAGTTTTAGCGAAGGCAGCCCTGGCAAAGGCGGATGAAAGTGGACAGAGAAGAAGCCGCCCGGCACTCGCACTCAGAAGGGCGCGGCGTAGCCTAGCCTTAGACAAACGACAAAAATTTAGCTTTGGCGCCGGTGAACGAAATTTACTTGCAGTCGATACGAGCCTGCAGCATGTTAGCAACGCTAAAGTATGGGACGGCCACTACGCGTTGATGTACGCGGCGGTTTTTATCACGCCATTCACCAGGGACAAAAGTCAGGGTTCCTCTTTCCGTCGGAGCAAGCCTTCGACGAATTCGAGTCGTTGCTGGGGCAGGCTATCCAGTTGCACAATATCCGTCTGCATGCGGCCGTGCTGCTGACCAACTCTTACCAGCTCATTGTGGAGACCCCGGAAGCCAACCTTAGCGCGGTGATGCAGTGGCTCAACGGCGTCTATGGTTCCTGGATGAACCGGGAAATTGCCGGCGGCGGGTCAGTGTTTCACGATCGGTTCCGGGCGGTGCTGTTCGATCCTGGTTCGGCGCTCTTGCGGGTCAGCCGCCACGTTCACCTGGCGCCGATCCGGTCATTTCTGGCGGATCCGCAGCGGCTGGACACGTCGACTCCTCGGCTTTTCGATCCGAGCCTTGTCAGCCAGCGTTTACATCAGCTCAGAGACTACCGGCGTAGTTCCTACCTGGCTTATGCCGGTTATCAAAAACCACCCTCCTGGCTGACGCGGGAGGCAGTTTACCGGGCTTTAAGTAAAGACAGCTCGACCAAAGAGAGCTCCGGACACGTCGCTCCGGAAGCACGGTACCGGGCTTACGTGGAACAACCGGCCCGGCTCGGTGTGCAGGAGACAATTTTCACCCAGGTTAGGGACAAGGTTTTTCTGGGCAGGGAGGATTTCATTGCCAAGGTACGCAAGTCTGTCGAACGTGAACACCGGCGCAATGCTCGGCCGCGACTGGGCTGGGAAAACATCGTCGGAGCGATCGAAAAGGTCCGGGGCCGCCGCTGGACGGAGTTCATGAACCAATACGGGGACTCCGGCCGCGATCTGGCTCTTTATATTGGTCGATTTTACGGCGGGTACACTCTGAAGGAGCTCGGAGAAAGGGTAGGGGGTCTGGGGTTCACTGCTGTTGGCCAGGCGGTCACCCGCTTACAGAGCCGCTTGTCGACAGACAAGCAGCTGCAGAAGGATCGTGACGCCGTCCTGCGTACGCTTTCGTCAGGGAAAAGCTAGGAGGCAAAAGCTCCAGCTTTTACAGCGGGGGGGAGTTTTCTTTTCGGATTCCGGCGGGGAGAAGTCTTGCTTGGATTCTGGGCGCCTGGCCTTGGCGCCCTACAGTCCTCTTAGCTCTCCGGAGAGAGGCTTTGCTTGGATCCTGGCCCAGGCGCCCTACAGTAGGGCATCACACTCTTTCCGGGAAGGTGCAGGTTCAGAACATAGGTAACACATTTTGAAACGTTCTAAACTCGCGGATTCCTCCGATCTTTTGGGGCTTTGGGACACGAGGAAATTTTCAGAAATTTCGAGGAATCGGGAATTTTTGCCCGTTAGAAAAAGATAGGAGTCATGAACTCCAGCGATGTCGTGTTTAATGGACTACTAGAAGGAGAAATGAACAATAGACTGCCTTCAATCTGTACGAGGCGCCGCCAACCGGCACCGTCGCGCAGGGTGATGCCGGGTTTCGAAATACAGGCTTTTGCGCTAACACGATATTGATCTTTTGTTTGCACGGCAAAAATGAATGAATCACGCTTAGGCGAAGACCTGAAAACTCTTGCCGAACACCGGCTCCCGAAATTGCCGGCCGATTTTCAGACAACAGTCTGGTCAAAAATCCAGGCTCGGGAGACGTCCACCCGAAGCCGGGGAAAGCAGAGTTGGTATCGCGCGTTCCTGGCTGCATTCGCTACCCGGGAATGGGTAGCAGCGGCTATAGCCATCGCGCTTCTCGCCGGCTGGGGTTTAAGGGAAGTCTTGACGCTGTGAATTCTACGGACACCAGAATGGCTGCGATTGTGACTGGCGAAGTGATCGACCTGGCTTGCTATTTTGACGATGGCGGCAGTGGGCCGGCCCATGCGGCATGCGCCAGGGCGTGCATCGCCAGCGGGCTTCCGGTCGGGCTGAAGACCAAGGAGGGAAAAATTTATGTGCTCATAGGCAAGCAGCAGCCGCCGCAGCCGCAGGTAGCCCCCAAGCATGAAACGCTCAATGCCCAACTGGCTCCATTGGCCGCGAAGGTCGTTACTGTTAGCGGCACAATCGTGACCAAGGAGGGTCAGAACGTGATCGAAAACGCCGAACTGGTCAAAGGGTAGCGTGCGGAGTTCGGCGTTTGGCGTTCCGCGTTCGGAGTTCGATACTGCAAGGCTCTAGATGTCGAGGGCGAGCGCGACAACGAGCGGGCACTCGACCAGCGACTTGAGCTGCCCCTCCGCTTCTGAGAACTGGGGACAGGCTCGTGCCGGACGAGCCCGGGTTGGCAATACTGTAGATCGGTCGGCCAGATTTCAGCTTACTGCCGAACGGCGGTGACTGGGGAAGTACGGAATGTGGAATAGTTAAGGCGTCCATAGACTTACCTGAAGCGCTGATCGCAGCAGCAGTCTCACCCATAGAGTGCCAGCCCGACACTTTGCAAAAGACAGGAAATTTAGCTGCATCGAAGGAGGGAGGCGATAGCCCGCAACAGCGGCGGACCTCCTGGACTATCGACGAGCGGAGGCTGGCACGACCACGCGTATGGTAATCCCTTTCCCGGCCTGGCTTTCAATAGCAAGATCTGCGCCGAGCCATCCGGCCTGTTCTTTCATCCTCAGGATTCCGAGACCCGAGGAAGTGACCGAAACCGGTTGCGCGCTACTTGAAACTTTGGAAAATCCTAGGCCGTCGTCTTGCAGCAAAAGGGTGAGGCCGCTGGATTCGAAATGCAATTGCACTTCAAATCAGCGTGCCTGGGCGTGTTTAAGGGAGTTGACTAGCGCTTCCTGCGTGAATCCGGACAAGGGCATGTTCCCAGGCCGGCCGTATCGGAAATGGTTGACCACGAACCCGCACCTCCACTTTCAGCGCTGTGGACGAACCTTTTCTTAACGACGTTCTCCAGCGCGCTCGCCAGCGAGGTGGATTGGGTAAGGACATTGGTCCGCAAAGCTTTCAGGGCGCCTCTGGCCTCGAGCATCCCGATCCACCTCAATCGGCCATCACGAGCGCAATATCAGTTGTGCCATTTGTTTGTAACGATACCTCTTTTGGGGGAAATCGGAGTCCCGGCACTCCACTCCTCAAAAGCCCAATTTGGTCATTTTCTCCAGGAGGAGTTTACGGGCCCGATAAACCCGCATCCCGACAGCCTTGAGCGAAAGGCCGAGGAGTTCAGCGATTTCCGCCTGCGGGCGGTTT
>Ga0306924_10008970_pt1 | contig 10123 bp, 9 predicted proteins | sample sta12Can44000111_FD_203756 | JGI IMG/M metagenome (GOLD analysis project Ga0306924, IMG submission 203756) | Lab enrichment of tropical soil microbial communities from Luquillo Experimental Forest, Puerto Rico - statanox.12C.anox.44.000.111 (v2)... | ecosystem: Environmental > Terrestrial > Soil... | reverse complement strand
GCAAGACACAGCGGCTTGCCGGGCTTGAGCGCGACGCCGTGCGCGATGACGCCGGGTTTTCCGAGCCGGGCGATGATCCGATGAGATACGTCGCCCGCGCCTTTCGAGGTGCCGCCGGAAAGCACCAGCATGTCGGAAGCTTCAAGCGCGCGGCGCATCGCGGCCTCAAGCTCGGTCTCGTCGTCGGCGATTGCGCCGAAAAACTTTACCTCGCCGCCGTTCTCGGCGACCGCCGCGCTGACGATCGCGCCGTTGGTGTCGTAGATCGCGGCAGGCCGCAACTTATCGCCCGGCTGCACCAGCTCGTCGCCGGTGGAAATCACCGCCACGCGCGGTGCGCGCACGACCGATAGTTTGGCGATGCCGCAGGCCGCGCACATGCCGATCTCGCGCGAGCCGATCACGGTGCCGGCGCGCAGCACGGTCTCGCCGCGCGCGATGTCGGAGCCGGCATAGGACACGAACTGGCCGGGCGAAGCGGCACGGCGGATTTCGATCGCGCGATTGCCTGCGGGCTGGGTATGTTCGACCATGACGATGGCATCGGCGCCGCGCGGCAACGGACCGCCGGTCGCAATCGAGGTTGCGGTGCCCGACAGCACGGGCCGCGTCGGCGCGGTGCCGCAGGCGATCACTTCGTCGTTGAGCAGAAGACGAACCGGCGATGCTTCGCCCGCGGAGGCGAGATCGGCGGAGCGCACCGCAAAGCCATCGACATTGGAGCGATCGAACGGCGGCACGTCGATATCGGCGACGAGATCGTGGGCCAGCGCAAAGCCGAGCGCCTCCGCCAAGGATCGTTGCTCGACCGGCAGGGCGCGCGGGAACACGGCAGCTTCAAAACGCGCAAGCGCATCCTCGCGCGACAGAATCGTCAGGAACTGATCCTGATCCGCGCCGTCACGGCCTTTTGGCGAGGGAATGTTGCTCATGCCGGAGCTCATTTTCGGTCAGTCCCGCAACATATAGGCACCGACCGGCGTACCTGCAGCAAAGCCTTCGGATTGGCCGGATACGACCAGCCACGCGTCGGCGCGAGCGATCGTCGTCAGCGAGAGATCTCCGACCGCAAGCGGCAACCATGCCTCTTCAATTTGTTCGAGCAGCGCGACTTCCGCGATGCCGACGCTCGAGGCGATCTTGCGCGCAAGCGGCAGGGTCAGGCGCGCGCGTGGCCAAAGCCCGGACAACCGGTCGAGTGTCGGGAGAGCCAGCGTCCACCACGCCGCGAGCGCCGTATCCGGCGCGCCCGGCAGCCCAATCACGGGAATGCCTTCTATCATACCGGTGGCTGCGGTCCGGCCAGGATCCACCGCAATGCCATGCGCCAAAACTTCGCCGCACCTGGCAAGAGCTGTGACGGTCGCATCGTTGCGACCAGCGCCGCTGCCGCCGATGGTGACGAGCATATCGCATGCGCCGCGTTCGAGCGCGCTCGCCACGGCTTCCGCGTCGCGTCGCGTCGCCTTGATGCAGACGACCTCAGCGCCGGCTGCACGCGCATTTTCCGCAATCAATTGCGCTGTCAGCGCTTCGCCGGAGTTTGCGGGAATATCGATAATGCGCAGGCGCGGACGGCGCACGCTCAGTTTATCAAGACCTGCCACGCGAGCGATCATCAAGTCGAGCGGGCGAACCCACCGCCCGGTAGCGAAGTCCATGAAGGTGCTTCCTTCGGCAATATCCCCGCCCATCCGGCGGACGCCCTGCCCTGGCCTTGCTTCCGCGAGCGCCTGAAACAGCGGACCGGTTTGATCGACGCAATCCGCATCGATCACGCAGTCGCAGCCCTTGGGCATTGGATCGCCGGCATCGACCCAGACTGGCGGGGCGGAAAGCGGCAGCGGCGAATAGGATGACGCGCCGACGAGGTCGCGGGCATGTAATGCCCAGCCATCGCTGACGGCGGTGTCGCGCGGCGGATGCGCTTTCAGCGGCGGCATCTCCGCCGCCACGCAGCCCAAGGCTTCTGCGAGAGGAACTTCAACCGGGGCGACCGGCTTGATGCGGTCAAGAAGCACCGCAAGCGCAACATCGAGCGGGGTAAGCGAGGCCGGCAGGCGCTGGATCGGAGCCATTGCGCCTATGTACTGAATTGGAACCGAAATATACAGTCAAATGCGCCGCTCGAATTGGGAGAAACGAGAATGTTCATCAGAGGCATCATCGTGGCGGGAGCCTTCATCACGGCGGTGCTTTTGCCGCCGCCGGCGCTGGCTCAAATTTCGGACGACGTGGTCAAGATCGGCGTTCTCACCGACATGAACGGACCTGCCGCCACTTCGACCGGGCAGGGGTCGGTGACGGCTGCGCAAATGGCGGTGGAGGATTTCGGCGGCACGGTGCTGGGCAAGCCGGTCCGCGTGATTGTCGGCGACCATCAGGACAAGCCCGACATTGGCGCTGCTACCGCGCGGCGTTGGTACGATACCGAACAGGTCGACCTCATCGTCGACGTGCCGGTGTCGGCGGTCGGGCTTGCGGTGCAGAATATCGCCACCGAGAAGAAGCGGATGTTCATCGCGCATTCGACCGGCACCGCCGATTTCCACGGCAAGTTCTGCTCGCCTTATGCCATTCAATGGGTGTTCGACACCAGGGCGCTCGCGGTCGGTACCGCACGGGAGGTGGTCAAGCGCGGCGGTCAGACCTGGTTCTTCCTGACCGACGACTACGCCTTCGGTCACTCGCTGGAGCGGGACGCTTCCGGTGTGATCGCTGGGAATGGCGGCAAGGTGCTCGGCTCGGTTCGTCTGCCCTTTGCCACGCCCGACGTGTCGTCCTTCATCCTCCAGGCCCAGGCCTCGAAGGCAGGGATCATCGGCATCGCCGGCGGGCCGCCCAACAACATGAACGAGATCAAGACCGCCGGCGAATTCGGGCTGCTCAAGGGCGGCCAGCAAATGGCTGGCCTTTTGGTACTGATCACGGATGTCGACTCGCTTGGCCTGCAAGCCGCCCAGGGATTGTTGCTGACGACCTCGTTCTACTGGGACATGGACGACAAGACGCGGGAATGGTCGAAGCGCTATTTCGCCAAGATGAACCGGATGCCGACGATGTGGCAGGCCGGCGTCTATTCGTCGGTCATCAACTATCTCAACGCAGTGAAGGAAAGCGGCACTGATGAGCCGCTCAAGGTTACGGCGAAGATGCGCGAAAAACCAATCGAGGATTTCTTTTCCCGCAACGGCCGCCTGCGCGAAGACAACCTCATGGTCCACGACCTCATGCTGGTGCAGGTCAAGAAACCGGAAGAATCCAGATATCCGTGGGACTATTACAAGGTGCTTGCGAAGATCTCGGGCGAAGACGCGTTCGGCCCGCCAGACCCGGCGTGTCCGCTGGTGAAGAAGTGAGGGCATAGCGCGCACGACATTCCATTCGATCGAGTCATTGCGAGCGCCAGCGAAGCAATCCAGGTTCATGAAGAAGATGCTGGATTGCTTCGTCGCTTTCGCTCCTCGCAACGACGGCCTGACTTATGGAAACCGCTTCTCATCGGTCTGTGTCACTTCACCACACCGATCTCGCGGAAATATTTCATCACGCCGGGATGGATCAGCGCCGCGTCGGGCGCCGCGGCAACCGTGTTCGCGGCGGTGGTTTCGCAGGCCTGCGCCAGCTTCTTGCAGAGAGCACCCTCGGCGCCATGCAGCGTGCGCGCCAAGTGATAGGCGACGTCGTCGCCAAGATCGGCGCGCGCCAGCACGAAACTCCACGAGCCCAGCGAATCGATCGGCGTATTCTGGTTCGGATAGCTGCCGGCGGGAACGGTCATGGCTTTAAGGAAGGCATGTTTGGCGCGGACGCGCGCGATCTCCTCGGCATTGGGAGCGATGAACCGCGCGCCGCCCGGACTGGTCGCAAGCGCCGTGAATCCGGGCCAGCCGATGCCGGCTCCCCACAATGCTGCCACGCGACCGTCGAGCACCATCGCCGGCCCGTCGCCGGCGTGATCGAGATAGATGGATTTGAAATCCTCGTCCTGTTTCAACCCGAGCCCGTCGAGCATGAAGCGCGACATCACCGGAAGGCCGGAGCCTTTTGCGCCAAAGGCGACGGGTTGGCCGACGAGATCGCGGATCGTCTTGTACGGACTATCGGCGCGCACCACGAACATTCCCGGGCTCGAATACATCGCGGTCAGAATCTTCAGGCCCGTCACGGGCCGCCCGATGCCCTTGAAGGCTTCATAGGCGGGCTCGCCGGCCACCAGCGCAAGGTCGAGCTGGGAAGATTCCAGCAGCGGAATATTTTCGTAGGAACCCTTGGTGTTGCGCGGCTCGATCGATAGCGTCGCATCGGCCTCGTTCATGACTTGAGCGAAATTGTTGCCATAGAGCGGAAAGCCGCCGCCGGGCGTGGCCGTGCCAAGACTGATCGTTGTCTTCGAAATGGGCTTGCCTCCTTCTTGCGCCGCGGCGCTCCCCGCCAGCACCAGCACAGCAGCACAAATGACACGCGTTATGTTCATATACCGCCCTCTCGCATCTTCGAACGCCCGACCATCAGGTCGCCAGGCGAATATCAAATCCTAAACACGACCGGAGCGTGAGGCAAAACGCAATGTAGGCAAATCCGCCTTTCTGTGAAAGCATAGGCAGCAGTTTCCGAAGGGGTGGTCTTTCATGAACGTTTTGCGTGCAGCGGTGATCGGCATCATCGGTCTTCTGAGCCTGGCGAGTGCAGCTTCGCCGGTGTCGGCGGCCGACTACCCCAACCGCCCGGTGCGCTGGCTGATCGGTTTTTCCGCCGGCGGCCCGGTCGATGTCGTGGCACGCATCATGAGCCAATGGCTGTCGGAACACTTCGGCCAGCAATTCGTGGTGGAAAATCGCGCCGGCTCCGGCGGCAATATTGCGGCGGCCACCGCGATCAACTCGGCGCCCGACGGGTATACGATTTTATTCGTCGCGCCCAACAACGCGATCTCCACCTCGCTCTACAAGCATTTGCCTTTCGACTTCCTGCGCGACACCACCCCGGTCGCGAGCATCATGCAGCTGACCAACATGCTGGTCGTCGCCAACGCCATGCCGGTGAAGAATGTCCAGGAGTTCATCGACTACTGCAAAGCCAATCCCGGCAAGATCTCCTATGCATCCTCCGGCAACGGCACTTCGGTGCACATGTCGGCCGAATTGTTCAAGGCGATGACCAGATGCGACATGCTGCACGTGCCCTATCGCGGCTCGGCGATCGCCTTCCCCGACATCATCTCCAACAAGGTGCAGCTGATTTTCGACAATCTGCCCTCCGCGCTCGAACAGTCGCGCGCCGGCACGGTGCGCGCGCTCGGCGTCACCTCGCCGCAGCGCTGGCCGGGCGTGCCGGACGTTCCCGCGATTGCCGAAACGGTGCCGGGATTTGAAGCCGTCGGCTTCTACGGTATCTCGGCGCCAAAGGGCACGCCGCCGCAGATCGTGGAAACCCTCAACAAGGCGGTGGGCGAAGCGCTGAAGGACCCGAAGGTGATCGAACGACTCGCGGCGCTGGGCGGCATTCCCAAGCCGATGACGCCAACCGAATTCGGCAAGCTCGTGACCGACGAAACCGAGAAATGGCGCAAGGTGGTGGAGTTCGCGGGCGTATCGGTGGATTGAACTTGCCGGCATCACCGGTTGGACCTCCCGTCATTGTCGGCATCGTCATCGCGAGGAGCGAACGCGACGAAGCGATCCAGACCTCGTGATGGCCAGCGGCATCACTGGATTGCTTCGCTGACGCTCGCAATGACGGCGTCTGATAGACACACCCTCGCCTTCCCGCGGCGCGATTCCCGCGCCCGAGTGATGCACCTTCCTGCCCTCGAAGAAGAGGGCGCAGGGAATGCCGGGTGCTTGAGCCAGCACCCGCGGCCTCATGTGCAAAAGAAAAAGCACATGAGCTTTTGGTCACCACAGGTTCTGCCCAGTCACCGGCATTCCCCGCGCGATGGTTTTACGGCTTACTCCGCGCTCTCCCTGGTGAACCGGGCTTTGTTGCCACCATGGCAGGCCACGATGCGTGAGCACCGTCGCCGGCTTGACGCCAGCATCGGGGCGCCGGGACCACACGACTTCGCCGTCCGCCTCAACTGCTGCTCGTCTGACAGGGCCAAGGCGTCCATCGCATCCCGCACCCAACGTTCGTGACGATCGCGAAACGCCCCTTCGAGAGGACGCGGGATGCGAATCGGGATATTCCTGTTTCTATCCAGCGGTCAAGCGAATTTCTGAAAATCAGAAATTAGTCCGGCATTGCGGTGGCGCGAGCCGCATTGTAATGGGTCTCTCCCATCCGTTGTCTGCCGCCATCGCGGCGAGTAGCGCGGCGGGGCCCGTAGCTCAATGGTTAGAGCCGGCCGCTCATAACGGTCTGGTTGTAGGTTCGAGTCCTGCCGGGCCCACCATGCTTCGCCTTTCGGGCTGCGCTCGGCGCGCCACGCGGCAAATGTCACGGCAAAACTGATCACACCGGCAGCGGCCGCGGTTTTCGCGAGAATGCAGGTGTTGACGGAGTGCAACTGCGCGTTGGGTCCGCAGCCGCCGGACAGACGGGGATGTGAAGCGTGCAAGGCGTGGTGGAAGCCGCCCGGCAGGTGAGATGGCGCGCATGAGCGGCGCGCGTTCGAATAGCCCGCGGCTCAGCTTCCCGATTTCGAGAATGATTGTTCGGATCCGCCGGATGCCGTGGGCGCGTGGTGATTTCCGCGCGCGCAGCCGCGTTGTCGTGAACTGGTCGCGCAGAGTTGCCCCTGAACGTTATATCAAGCGGCATCGGCAGACCGACGGCCATGAAGCACGCGAGCTGGTTTGGGCTGACGCACGATGCATCAGTCACCTGCGCCGGCGGTTGACGGCTGCAACCAACCAATGTCAAAGCGAGCGCGCCAATAACGGGCGTCCTCAAGCAATCCTCCCGGAGGGGCTGAGTGCCGCCGCAGCTCTTGCTGCCTTAAAAAAATTTCGCGCTGACGCTCCATCAATGATGCCTGGAAATTAAAGGCGCATTAAATGCGGGCCCGTTCGCAATCCGAAGGTTCGGCATGGTTAATCGTTGGCCCGCGAGATGCACTCTCCGCGAGCCCGCCAGCAAAATCAGCTTTGATTATTTCTGGCCGGACTGGTTTTGATTCTGGGCCGCGTTCGCCTTGTTGGCGTCGGACTTGTTGGCTTCGTGATGACCGATCACGCAGCCGGCCGCCGCGCCGAGCTTGCCGTGCCCTGCCATGTGGCCAGCCACTCCACCCACCACCGCACCCTTGATGCATCCCTTGGCATCGGCCGCGGATATTGAGGCAGTAACGATGGCGGCCGCAAAGGCCGTCGCGAGCATCCACTTCATGGCTGTTCTCCGAATGTGAAATTCGAAGGTTCAATTCGCTCTCACGGACGCCAGTTCCGGGCAGGTCAGATTTTTTAGGGCACTGGGCGCAGGCGGTATGGAGTCGTTGCTGCGGCGCGTCAGGGCGGCGGCGGCGCCAAGCGCTTGCCGAGCTTCCGCCTGGCGCGGTCCGAGACCTGGCGAAGGCGAATTTCCCGCATCGCTTGCGCAAGCTCGTAATCGGACATCGGCCGTGCCGAAATGGTGAGCCGCCGTTCGAAAAAGCCTTCCGAACCCAGCCCCAGGCGCTCGCTCCGGTGCACGCCCAACAGGCGATGAATACGCATCAAGAATCGAAATTCCGTCATGAGGCCTCGCACACAACAGTCGCGGCGGGCAACCGCGACCCACCTCACAAGGATCCTCCCAGCCCCGCCCTGATTTCCTCGCCTGAAAAAATCGATTTTGAAACCTTGCTGGCAGGAGGCGAGTTTAATTGGTCGAAGGTTCGGCCAAGGATCAAACGATACGGCTTTCAAAATTTTTTTGAGCGAGCATGAAAGAGGCCCACCAGGTCCTGATCAGAAACCTGAACGAGCAATCCCGCCTCGAGCAGGAGGATCTCGCCGAAATCGGCACTTTCCAATGTGAGGTGCGGGATTTTGAGCCGAACGAGGATTTCATTCATCAGGGCGAGGAGCCGGAATTTGCCGCTCTGGTCGTGTCCGGAATGGTCGCGCGTTATCACCTCCTGTCCAGCGGCCGAAGGCAGTATCTTTCCTTCCACCTGCCCGGCGACCTGCCCGACGCCCAGGGGCTCTTCATCGAAAGAATGGACCACGCGTTATGCGCGATGGGTCCGGCCAGCGTAGGATTCATTCCACACCGGGAGTTGCTGAGGGCGTTCAAGCGGCGTCCTAATCTGGGCATTGCGATCTGGCGGGAGACGCTGCTCGATGCCGCGATCTTCAGGGAGGCCATCACCAACAACAGCGCAAGGCCGATGCCGGTCCGAATGGCGCATCTGTTCTGCGAACTCTTCTATCGCGCCCGTGGCTCGGGGCTGAGCCGCGGAAACCGATGCAGCGTCCCGATCAGCCTCGTTCAGCTTGGCGAGACGCTTGGCATGGGCATTGCGACGGTCAACCGGACGCTGCGGGAATTGCGCGCGACCGGCACCGTCGATTTCCGCGACGGGAACCTGACCATCGTGAAATGGCGGGATCTGCAGCGGCTCGGCGACTTCAATCCCGATTATCTTCACATGAAAAGACATCGCTCGCGCGAATGAACGCGGCCTGGTTCACTTCTGCACAGAAAGTCCAGTTGCAATTCGTGCTGCCATGGGGAGCCGCATCACGCGGCCGCGTAGCGCTTTCAGTTCCGCCAAAGGAACAAATCCTTCGGCTTCGCGTCAAGCCGCGTGCCTTGAGCGATCTTCCGCCTCATGCGCGCCGGCATCGACGATGACGCGGTCAAGGTTCGACGCGCTCGCCTCGCACATCACTTGCGAGACGATGTTGCCCGACTTCCCGAAAGCGCAAGCCAGCGATTCGAACTGGGCCTTCGCGCGATGCAGCGTCGTGACCGGCACGAGAATATGGCTATCGCCGCGGGCCTTGTTCGCAAGATCGGATCGCGCCGCGGCCAGTTGCGCCTCGGCTTCCTCGGCACGGCGAAGCAACTCACCCTGCTTTCTTTCCGCCTCAAGCGTGAGTTCGCTCAGCTTCAGCTCGGCTTCCGACAATTGCGATTTTAAGGCAGCCATTTCGCTCTCAAGCGCTGCCGCCTTGCCTTCGAGCGCTGTGCGCAACTCCAGATTGGCATCGCCCCGAGCCCGCTCAATGCTGAGAAGTTCGCTCGCCTCCTCCACCTGATCCGTTTGCGCTTCCAGGAGTTGCGCCGCGCGCAGCAGATTTTCCGAATTGTTGCCGTTCGACATCAAATCGGCAAACCGGTGCAGGAACCGCAGGATTTCCACGGTTTCAGCAGGCGCCTGGGATATTGTGATCGCAACAGTCATGAAATTCCAAGAGGAAAAAATCGCGCGCATTTGATCGAGACGAAGTGCGCCTGAAATAAGGCTCGCAGGTAAAAAACGGCGAGTGATGATTTGTTGCAACTACAGGCGAGCGACGCGGGCCTCTCGTCACCAAATTGCCGCAGCTTTTCAATTTTTCCTGGCTATCTTCTCGCTCATGCCATCGCCAGCTGCTGTCGCGAGCGCATCAACAGCATCGCCATGATGGCCAGGTTAAGCACGTTCCAGGCGAACCCGTTGACGAAGGCTGCCGCGTAAGAACCGGTCGCATCGAAGATCACGCCTGACACCCAGCCGCCGAACGACATGCCGAACACGGAGGCGAAAATGACGATGCCGACGCGGGTGGCCGCCTCTGCCGCCGGCATGGCCTCGCGCACGATGATCGCATAGCTCGGCACGATACCGCCCTGGAACAGGCCGAACATCGCGGAAATAACGTACAGCGAGGTGAGGCCGTCGAAAAACAGATAAAACAACAGTGCAAAGGCCTGAGCGGCAGAGCCGACCATCAGCGTCCGGATGCCGCCGATCCGGTCGGCGAGAAAGCCCGATCCAATACGGCTGACGATGCCAAATCCCATCATCAACGACAGCATCTCGGCACCGCGCGCCACGCCGTAGCCGAGATCGCCGCAATAGGCAACGATATGGACCTGGGGCATTGCCATCGCCACGCAGCAAGAGATGCTGGCGATCGAAAGAAGTACCGTCAGCGTATTGGTCGACAGATTGAGATCGACCTGCGGTGGCGGCGCATTGGCGTGATCGCGC
>Ga0306924_10008969_pt1 | contig 10124 bp, 14 predicted proteins | sample sta12Can44000111_FD_203756 | JGI IMG/M metagenome (GOLD analysis project Ga0306924, IMG submission 203756) | Lab enrichment of tropical soil microbial communities from Luquillo Experimental Forest, Puerto Rico - statanox.12C.anox.44.000.111 (v2)... | ecosystem: Environmental > Terrestrial >... | reverse complement strand
CGTTCGACACGGCACGCCATCTCGATAACCCGGAGGTGATCAGCCACTATCTCGCCGAGGCGCTCGAAACCGGCGACCACAAGCTTATTGTTCGTGCCATCACGAACGTTCTGCGTGCCAGCCGGATCGCAGACATCGCCAGCGCCACTGGCCTCTCTCGCACGAGCCTGTATTGGAAAAACAAAGCATCGCCTGAATTCACCACGGTGCTTAAGGTGCTTGATGCTGTTGGCGTGCGGCTTGAGCCGATACCCGCACGGTCCTCGCGGTCTGGACGAAAACGACGACAGCCACTGCCCCCATCGCGGACAGCGCATGCCGGATTGCGGAGCCGACACTGATGCTGCGAATCATCACCGATCAAATTCGTGATTCAAAAAATCTTGCAGGGACTGACTAAAGGTTATTCTCCCGATCCGTTCAATTATCGATCTCACCCAGGCAGCGTCGTTCGTCAACCCACAGTACCGCCAATGTTCGTCGACGCGAATGAGTTGCTGCATAGTGTCCAAGAGCCGGGCATAAATGCCCCAGCACAGGCTTTGATCAAGCCCCGGGAGCTTGCGTGGAGGAAATTCCCTCAACAATTCAGGATCGGTGCGGATACGTTCTGGCGTGTCCTCAGATGCCATGAGCCCGCAGGCGTGATCGTAGAATGAGGGATGGAATCCCCAGTTTGCGCAGGCCAGGGACCGACCGTAATAGCCCACGAGCGCAATTTTGTTGCTCTTACCACCGATCATCTTTTCGAACTCGGTGGAGCTTAGCGGTAACTCGGGCGCCCATGGTGGGGCAGTCACTTGGAACGATGCGCGGGCGACAAGTGCGCGGCAAACCTGATGCTGGACAAACGGGAACAAAGAGTCGCGTCGGATCGAAAAGCGCTCTTCGGTGTACGGCGCGGAGACGAAATCTTCGCCTGCGGCATTGGCCGCCTGCCTGCGTGCCTCAAACAACTCGACAACGTGCCGCTCGATACGCTGGAAGCGGCCATTGTTCTGCATGGCCGTATAATAGACCTAACCAGCGGTTTCTAAAAGAAATTTTCTAGTTGAGGGCTTCGCGGATTACCGCATGCAAAACCCTGAGCACCTCGTCGATCGCAATCTGGGCAGTCGCAGGGGCGACGTCAGCCGCACGGAGCGCGGCGGTGCCCTGCTCTCGGGCGATGGCGTCGAAATCCCAGGTCGGCACCATGACGCAGCGGATCCTGTAAAGCTGCCAAATTGACTCGCCGATCTGCTCTTTGGTTTTCGGAATAAGCCCCCCGTTCAAGTGTTCCGCCAACGCCTCGAGGACGGTACTGGCAGCCGCGGCGGTCACCTCACCAACATGACGTTCAATCCAAGGCACTGGTTTGGCTGGGGTTGCAGATGTGGATCGAGATTGCTCGGGCGCAAAAGGGCGGTCTGCGGCGATGTGATCCACGGGGCGCTTCTCGAAGGGGCAGTAGTGGCGTCAGGATGGCTGTCGACGAGGTTAAACGAGATCTGGGATCGGACGCTAGGGGCCGGAACGGGAACGTGCAGGAGATCTTCCTAGAGGTCAGGCCGCCCGGGGTTCGATCATTTTGCCGACAACTCGGCAACTGAACGTCACACGGCAGAGACGTTCGCCCTCGTCAGTCATGGCGGTGCAAAATCTCCTGTGCGGGATCTGGCCGCAGTGTACTCACTCAACAGATCACTTGGCCACCAAACCTCCTGTGGATAACTTCGGTGTGCTCTGCCCGCTGAGACGAGCGGCAAGCTCGGGAAATATCATCGCGGGCAGCTTTATCAATTCGTCGGTGATTTTTGAGGGCACCAAATAATTGCCTGAGGGATTTCCCGAATTGTTTCCCAAAAATAGAAATGCCGACGGTTGTTGGCTTTGTATTTTTTTCGCCGCTCGAGGAATTTATTGCCGACAATTAATTTATTACCCAACTCCGGCGAACGTCATCGACGGCACAACAGGATGCGCTGATGGGCGCGGTCTTGCGCCACCAGCGGAGGCGCGTAGTCTCGATCCACCCAACACCGGAGGTCGTGTGTATGAGTTCGATGTCAACTGGTCTCAGCCACCACGAAAAACGAGCGGCCCGCCCCTCACTCTCAATGCCGCCGCTCGCCGTGCCACCGCGGGAAGCTGGTCGTCTACTCTCGGTCGGTATGTCGAGGCTTTATCAATTGATGCGGACTGGCGAGCTGGAATCGTACCGGGACGGCCGCTCACGGCGCATCACGATGGCCTCAATTCAAAAACGCATAGCACGGCAGCTCGCCGACAGCGCCGGGGAGTGGCAGCAAATCAACCCACAGCCGCAGCGTCGCGGAAAAGCGTCGAAGGCGCGCAAGTAAAGCGTCGAGGCCCGCGACGGTGATCGCGAGCCTCAAAAAGGTTCCTCAAGCCGGACAAGCTGAGACACCCATGACCCTCACATTAAAGCACAAACGAAACACTCCGGCAAACCGTCGGATCCTCTTCACCCACACCCAAGGACACGCCGATGCGCAAAACGGCGCACCGGCCCGATGCTGCAAACATCGGACCGGCGCTAAAGGGTAGTCACAATCTGCAGCCTGCCCTTAGCAAAAAACAAGAAAATAAGAAAGTTAATTTTTCTGGTCACCCCGGCCGGGGCCGCACCCCTCAGTTCGAATACCGGCTGCCCTGGAACCGCCTTTCGCACGGGGGGCGGCCATGACTGCGGTCGACTGGTACCCCGTCGCCGTCAAGATCCTCGGCCCGCAGCGCATCGAGGGGTCGGCCCCGCCGCGCGACGTCCTCTTCCTTAACGGTGAGATTTCCGTCGACCTCATCGAGGGCACTTTTGAGTTTTGCGAGACCGGCTACGTCGGCCAGCTCTCCGACCTCGACGACATCCACAACGAGATCAAGGCCGACTGTCGCGCGGTTCTGAAAGAATATGTCGACCGCCCGAAGTGGAACGGCGTCTTCCTTAGCTCAGTAAAGATCGGCCCGACGGATGATAGCCGCCGGGCCATAAAATGCATGCCCACCTCGCGAAAGAAGGGTCACGCCAATGCTTGATAGCACAGCTTCCCAAAATTTACAAATTGCGATTGTTCCGTTCAAACTCGCACCTGAATTTGACGACTTCCCAGACGAGGACCTCGGCGAGGGGCTCGAAGATTGGGTAGAGCAGGAGGACCAATGGTACAAAGATCATCCACTAGCTAATAAGGTGCCGAGCGCACTGATCGACCAGGCGCGTGAATGCGACATGGTCACAGTGGCGCAGGCGCATGGCGTCAAGCTTCGTCGGTCCGGTGGCGAATACATTGGTGCCTGTCCGGTCTGTGGCACCGGCGACGATCGCTTCGCCATCAATCCAGGGAAAAGAGTCTTTCTCTGTCGCAAGTGCCACCCCAAGGGCGGCAGCGGAGCCATCGATCTTGAGATGTTTATCAGTGGATGCGAGTTTGTAGGGGCGGTCAGGCGGCTGACCAACACCACCTCGCTCAGCACTCCCCATCGCACGGATGCGAAGGTGGTGGACATAGCGGCTCAACGTGAGCGTGAGAACGAACAGTACGAAGCCAAGCAGCACCAGAAGGCAAGTTGGCTATGGGCGCGCCGCCAACCTGCGGCCGGCTCTCCGGTCGAGCACTATCTCCGAGCACGCGGATATACGGGCACCATCCCGCCGACGATCGGATATCTGCCAGCCCGCGGTGAACATCTACACGCGATGATCAGCGCGTTGGCTTTGCCCAACGAGGTCACACCCGGCGAGCTTGACGCGCCCCTCGTTGTTCAAAGTGTGCATCTTACAAAACTCAACGCCGATGGTTCCGACCGCATCCGCGAGAAGGGAGCCAAGATCATCGTTGGCCGTCCACTCGGGTTACCAATCGCAATCTCGCCGATCACCGACGGCTTGTCGTTAGCCATCACTGAAGGTGCTGAGGATGCGTTTGCTTACCGCGCCGTTGGATTTGCGGCGTGGGCCGCAGGGAACGCAGGGCTTATTCCAACGCTCGTCGACAACATCCCCGACTCCATCACCACACTGATCGTCGAACAGCATGTCGATCCCGCAGCAGAGCGTGCGATCGCAGAGCTGCAAGCACTCCTACACGAACGTCCGATCAAAATCATCATCAGAAAGGCGGTAATGATCGACGGCAATAAGGAAGACGCAGCCGACATCCTCCAAAAACAGGGCGCCGAAGCATTGCGCACCCAGCTCGACGCGCTAACCCACGAACCCTCGTTGTCCCCCGAACAGAAAGATGCAGTCATCGATCACGGACTAGGGACCCCACATGAAACCTTCGGAGGGTTTGGTCTAATCCCAGTCGAGCAGCCTCAAATCGAAGAGAGCTCGACCAAGCCCAGCATGCCGCCGTTAATTGTCGAACTCGGAATGAAATTATGGGGCCCCGTAACGTTGAACAACGACAAGGAATATCGCTACGGCGCAGATCATTCGAAGGTCATCGACATACGCAGGGGCGCATGGTTCGATTTCACAACCAACGAAGGCGGCTTCATCAAAGATCTGATGAAGAAGCTCGAGACAGCCGCCGCACCGATCGAGCAAGCACCGGACTACAACCAGAGCGACGGCGCCGTGCTCGGATACTCCTGGCATCTGACTTGGCATGGCGAGACCGATCCAGCTGATACACGCAAAGCCTTGGTGCAGGACTTGCTGCCAGAAACCGGAGTCGCCCTGATCTCCGGTCAATGGGGCACTTACAAAACATTCATTGCAGCCGATCTGTGCGCAGCAGTGATGACCCAAACCACCTTCGCCAACAAGCAGGTCATGCGCAAGGGCGGCGTCCTATTTATCGCTTGCGAAGGACAAAGTGAGATCGAAATCCGCCTCACCGCCGCCTTCAGAAAACACGGCGGGATAGGAAACGCTCCCTTCGCCTGGGTGCAGGGGTGCCCACGCCTCCTCGACCCCAATGCCAGCAAAATACTCGCCGCAATGGTCGAACACGCAGCCATCAAAATGATGCAAGATTTCGGCCTGCCAGTCGCAATCGTCATTATCGATACAGCAGGCAAAGCCGCCGGCCTCTCCAAACAAGGCGAGCTGAACGACGACGCAATCGCCAAAATGATCATGAGTAGACTCGCAGAAGCCTCCACCCAAACCGGCGCTCTCTTCGTCGGCGTCGCTCACTTCGGAAAAAATATCGAGACCGGTACAAAAGGATCATCCGGCTTCGAGGATGACGCCGATGCCGTCCTCGCACTGCTCGGAGATCGCGGTGTCAACGGTATCGTCCCCAACCCAGTCATGTGCGCACGCAAACGCCGCAGCGGCCCCAATGGCGAAGAGTTCTCCTTCCAAACCGAGGACGCAGAAGTCGGCCCAGAAAAAACCCTCACAATCCGATGGACAGCCGCACCCACACCAAAGGCAAAAAAGAAGGATAACCCCTGGGCAGCAAAATCACTCCGCCACCTGCACCAGGCCCTAACAAACGCGCTCGCAGACTACGGCTCCCAACAACGCCCATATCCAGACGGCCCCGTCGTCAAAGCAGTCGACATCGAACTCGTGCGGACCGAGTTCTACAAAACCTATCCCGCCACCGGCGACGAAGTGGCCAAGGCAGAAGCCAGAAGAAAAGCCTTCAACCGCGCAATCGGAACCGCAGATCACAAAAGCCTCATCGGAACCCGAGATATCGGATCCATAACCTTCATCTGGTTCGCTCAAGAAAATGAGGAGGGAGAATTAATTCCGACGGATTAAATTGGGCATGCATATGCAGATTAGCTATGCAGTAGAAACTGCCGCCGAAGCGGGACATGTCTGGGACAGACGGGACATCTCTCTTAGATCGATGTCCCGCTGTGTCCCGGGACACCGCGGGACAAGCGGGACATTGTCCCAAAATGTCCCGCTTGTCCCCCAGCAAAAATGCATAGCTCGGAGGGCGTTTTAAGCCAGAAAAATATGTTTTGGGGGGATTTCGGAATATTTCGGCCATCAGAAAATAATCTCCGGCCGCCCAAAAAGTCCGCCAGAAGATTTCTCGAAATCGGTCTACAGTCTACGAGTGGGGGATAAGTGGTTCGCGAATTATTTTCCAAACGCGATTTTTAGGTGTCGACTGCAGGTGGCCGTGTGCGACCAGGATTTCGGCTGAGTGGATTGCTCTCTCTCGATCATGGAGGACTTTGGGCCCCCAGATGCGAATGTCTCTTGAGCTGACGGTTGGCTTGGGCCAGCGTTGGAGCCAATTTAGAAGCGCCTGAGCCCGCTCTTTGGGTTGCTGGGTCTTCTCTTCGGGTTGGGCAGCCGTTCGGTGCTTTGCCAATTTTTCGAAGATGGTTGGCATCGCTGAGACTCCATGTTCGTCGGGAAACATTCTTACGTTTTCCACGAATCGTTCTCTTTGCTGGGCGTTGGAAGTTGCGGTTGCTGTTTCGGCTTGTTCTTGGATCCTTTCGGCCGTCCTGGGCCGCGTCGTACAGGAATTGGGTCGTCGGTGGTGGCGTCGATGGTGTTGTCAGTGGTGGTGTCGATGGTGTCGGGATTTGGTTTTGGGTTGGCTGGTACGTCGACTATCAGAACATCACCTGGGTCGCTTGGCAGACCTTTGGCCCGTAGGTCGGCCCCGAGGTCAATTTTTATGACGACCCTATCCATATCGTCGCGTGAGGTCTGAGGAGTGAAGCCTGCGAGCTGATCGAGGGCTTTGATGGCATCGACCTTGTGACGAGGATTAGCTTTCGGATCGGACATGATGCTGTCGAGGATCGCGGGCCCCTTGGTGATGTGGAGTTGTGCGAGTTCCCTTTTCGTTGCTCCCGTCCTAATTCGTCTCGTCCGTTCGAGCTCAACGCGCTCGACAAATGATTCATCGGTGCCGAGTGCATGCCAGATGTTGTCGTCGGCGAGGTGCCATTTCTGGCGCACCTGTCTTTCGGTCAAGATGCTGTCGGCGTAACGGCACAGATCTTCGATGAGGGCTTGGTCCTCCATCAAGGCTGGTAGCAGGTTCGGGATGAACCCCACGGGAGGACCTCGTTTTCGTGGCGAGGAGGCATCGAGGGCCATTCTAGCATTCTGATGGAAAAGTTGTAGTCTTGCCGCGCCTTCGTCGTTAGGGATCCCGCCGGTGCTTTACTCGCCGCGATTTGACTTTCTGCTTGCTGACCCTGGTGACGACGGAGTGTATGGGACTTGGCCCCGGCTGCAGCTGTTGGAGATGGATCTGAAGTTCTGTGAGGCGGTGGAACGAGCGTTCGCGAGGGGTTCAGTCCTTCCAGAGGTTTTTGAAGCGCGTCGACGTCAATTCCGAATAGCGCACGGTGTGATGGATATTCTTGTGCCCGAGATAGGCCTGCAGCGTGCGGGTATCGGTGCCGTCGTTGGCGAGCTTGAAGCCGCAGGCGTGCCGGAGCATGTGCGGGTGTACTAGGAACTTGAATTTGGCCGTGACCCCTAGCCGGGCAATTAGCTTACGGAAGCCTGCAGAGGTGAGCGGCGCCCCTCGGTCCGAGGTGAAGATAAATGGCGAGGAGGGCTCTTGCTCCCGCTGGAGCCGACGCAGGGCTCGCAGCGTAGGGCCATGGATGGGGTGTACAGCTGGGGAGCCATTCTTGGCCCGATTGACGTGGAGCCGACCCTGACTGAAGTCGACGGCGTCCCATCGTAGGGTCACGAGCTCGCTGACCCGTAGGCCGTGCCGATAGGCAACCAGGATCATGGTGGCGTCACGGTGACCGTGCCGGTTGTTTCCTGCCGTCTTCATGAGCTGCTCGACTTCGGCGCCGGTCAGATACTCTCGGGCCCGAACGTCGGCATTGCGCTGGCGAGGTGGGGGTTGGGGACCTACTGCTGTCCCATAATTGGAAGTTGGCGTCACTAGCGCGAGGTGTGTTTTTCCCATGTTTTTCAATGCTCCTGTAGAAGGCGTTGTCCCATAAATAGACGCTTGTGGGACATGGGTCGAGAGGGCGTAAGGAATTAGCCGGCGGCAGGCCTGGCATTTTTTTGGACAAAAGAGTTCGTTCATTGTGGACGTTTTCGTCCACGATGAAATTGGTTGGAGGGCGATCGGGCTAGGCCGGCCGTTCCGGCCAGGGACGCCGGCAATCTAGTCCGCCCGCGGCGCGGGCCCTACTCCGCCCTCAGTGGGCCGGTGGCTCCCATTGTTGGGTGCGGTGGGGGTTTAGTTGCGGCGGGGCCTGTACTGGGCCGCTCTATTTGTTCAGTTTCGGCGGTCTTGGGTACCTCACCACCCGGACCCGTTTTGGGCTCATCCTGGGGCTTGCTGCTGTACTTCCTCGCTGCTTCAAAAACGGGTCGACCATGTTTGGATGTCGTTACGTGAGGCTTGGCGGCCTTGCCAATCGGGCGCCGAAGCGAATTCGTCCCGGTTTTCTTATGGCGCATCGTCAGGATCGTCGCCGGGTCAACGCCGCGCTTGATCAGCTCTCGGGCGGCGTCGAGAAACGGCTGCCTAGATCCCGAAATCACCACCTGGCTGCCCTCGATCCAGCCGTCAAACAGGCCATTGCGTCTTGCCGTTTGTTGCACAATCAGGATCATGGCCAAGCCCTTCTGCAGCTCGACCCCCTCGAGCCGCGAGATGTTCAGCAGTCGCCGGCGTTTCCTGATTGGAGTTTTTCTTTTCTCGACTTTCGCGGTGCCGGCGATTCTTTCTAGCGATTGAAACCGCGGGAGAATGGGAGAGCCATAGGATGGCCACCCCCTAGGGGGCTTGGACTGGCCCCCCTCTATCTCTTTTAATAACCCGTGCAAAAAATATACCTGATAAAAAAATCTCGAAGGAGCATCAGAATTTCACGCTCGGAAAATATAAGCCGAGCCGAACATCAATTGGCCAACGGTCTAGCTCGCGATTGTTCGGCAATCGCTGGCTTGCCGCAAACGACGTGTTCGAAATGGAGCAGCGTTGGCTGGCTCTGGCCCGCTGCCATGAATTTACAGAAAGGGTGTCGAGGTTCATCGGGGCAAGCAACGTGCGGGATGACAAAAAAGCGCGAAGCTAGGTGACCGCGCTGCACAGCTACGTTTACGCTTCAGCTGGTTGTCCAAAAAAGTGGGCGCGCAGAGCGTCCAAAAAATAATGGAGCACTCAAACGGTAACCTGTGACGTCCGTCACAGCTTCCGAGGCCGGAGCGTGGCACGCTACTCGGGCGTTAGATACGAAAGCACCCCCCACACCCCCATGGGTTCTGTCCCAAATCGTCCTTCCTCGTCAACACTCGGCTGCGCTTACTGGTCAGACACTGAGTGCCTCGATCCGCTCGACTGACCCCACAGAGGTATTCGTGCAAATCTCATGCGGGTCGCCATGATTGTCGAGGACGGCACCGCTATTGTTCTCGTCTATGTGCTTGTCAGCGTGGGCGTGATCATCGCGTTCCTGCTGGCCGCGTTTGTGATCGGATGGTTCATCGGTCGGCTGCGCGAGCGCCGCCGTGGACAACGGTGAGGGAGTGAACGCCTATGGACGCGCCTAAGTGCATCGTCTGCGGTACTCGGCACTGGAAAACCCAGCCCTGCCCAGCTATGACCGACGTCATCAGCCCTGGTCGCGCGCAGGCAGCCGAAAGTTGCTGGATGTGGAATTGAGCATTCGGGGAATTCTGCGCGGTTTCGGCCTGAAGGTCGGCCAGGTGACCCGCAAAACGTTTGAAGCGCGGATTTGGGAATTGGTGACAGGTCATACCACATTGGAGCGCATTGCTGAGGCGATGCTTTCGGCGTGCGCAACTTTGCAGGCGCAGTACGAGGAACTGCACAAGGCTGTGCTCGCGTTTGTTCGTGAAGACGCGGTCTGCCGACGGCTGATGACAGTGCCGGGCGTTGGTCCTGTGGTGGCGGTTACCTTCAAGTCGGCGGTGGACGCTCCCTGTAAGCTTTCCAAAAAATTGCACTCACCGCTATCGTCGATCAGGCGCATAATTCAAACGAGAGGCCGCTCCTGCGCGGACCCAACGGCCAAGCCGCCGTTTGGGTCGCGGTTAACTCTGTCGGACCGCTTTTTCACGCCGACGCTCATCGCCCCGCGCAGCCGTTTTGAGTGGCGGTTGGCTTGCGGTGTTCTTCTCGCCTTGGCGCGACGGCGGCGGCAAATCGCCTGAGCTTCCCAACGGAAGCTGTTAGGCGGCT
>Ga0306924_10008964_pt1 | contig 10126 bp, 8 predicted proteins | sample sta12Can44000111_FD_203756 | JGI IMG/M metagenome (GOLD analysis project Ga0306924, IMG submission 203756) | Lab enrichment of tropical soil microbial communities from Luquillo Experimental Forest, Puerto Rico - statanox.12C.anox.44.000.111 (v2)... | ecosystem: Environmental > Terrestrial > Soil... | reverse complement strand
ATGCTGCTCACGGAAGGCCTCGACAACGTGTTCCGCCGCCATCAGCTGCTCGCCGAGGCGGTACGGCGCGCGGTCGCGGTGTGGGCCGAGGGCCAGGTGCTCGGCTTCAACATTGCAGAAAGCGCCGAGCGCTCCAACACGGTGACGACCGTGCTGATGAATAACGGCCACGACCCGATGAAGCTGCACCGCTATTGCAAGGAAAAATGCGGCGTGGTGCTCGGCGTCGGCATCGGCGATTTGCAGGGCCAGGCGTTCCGCATCGCCCATATGGGCCATATCAACGCGCCGATGATCCTGGGCACGCTCGGCGTGATCGAGGTCGGTCTCAATGCGCTGGAAATTCCCCACGGCAGGGGCGGGACCGAGGCCGCGATCGCCTATCTCGGCGACAATGTAACGGCGTAACCGCGCTCGGTCGTCCCCACTCAGGGTCGCGGATTGCCATGGCAATCCCCGCGCCGCACGCCCATATGTGCGAAGCCTTCACCCGCTCCGACCACGAGGATCCGAGTGACCGAGATCAAGAACAAGCAGGCTGCCGTCAATGCGCCGGTGGCTCCCCGCCGGCCGCATTCCTTCACCCGCCACGGCATCGGGGTTGATGACGATTATGCGTGGCTGAAGGACCCCAACTGGCAGGAAGTCCTGCACGATCCGAAAGTGCTCGATCCGGACATCCGGGCCTATCTCGAAGCGGAGAATGCCTATGCCGAGCACCTGCTCGGCCACACCGCACCGCTGCAGAAGAAGCTGGTCAAGGAGATGCGGGCGCGCATCAAGGAGGACGATTCCAGCGTCCCCTCGCCGGACGGCGCTTTCGCCTATTTCCGCAGGTTTCGCGAAGGTGGTCAGCATGAATTGTTCGGCCGCAAGCCGCGCGAGGGCGGCGCGGAAAAAATCGTGCTCGATGGCGACGCGCTGGCGAAGGACCACGGCTATTTCAAATTCGGCGGCAGCCGCCACTCCTGGGATCACCGCCTGCAGGCCTGGAGCGCCGACACCAGGGGCTCGGAATATTTTGCGATCCGAATCCGCGACTGGGAGACCGCTGAGGACCACGACGATCTCGTCGAGGAGACCGACGGCGGCCTGGTGTGGAGCGCGGATTCAAAGAGCTTCTTCTATGTCAAGCTCGACGACAATCATCGCCCGATGCAGGTCTGGCGCCATCGCCTCGGCACCGCGCAGACGGACGATATTCTCGTCTATGAGGAGAAGGATGCCGGCTGGTTCACCCATCTGCACGAGTCGACCTCCGGCCGCTTCTGCGTGATCGCCGGCGGCGACCATGAGACATCGGAGCAGCGGCTGATTGACCTGAAAAATCCGGACGCGCCGCCACGCCTGATCGCCGCGCGCCAGACCGGCGTGCAATATTCGGTCGCCGACCGCGGCGATGAATTGTTCATTCTCACCAACGCGGATGATGCCATCGACTTCAAGATCGTCACGGTGCCGCTGGCCGCGCCCGAACGCGCCAATTGGCGCGACCTGATCCCGCATCGCGCCGGCGTCTACATTCTCGACCATGATCTCTATTCAGGCCATCTGGTGCGGCTGGAGCGTGCCAACGCCCTGCCCTCGATCATGATCCGCGATCTCAAAACTGGCGAGGAGCACGCGATCGCCTTTGATGAAGCGGCGTATTCGCTCGACACCATGGGCTCTTACGAGTTCGACACCACGAATTTGCGCTTCTCCTATTCGTCGATGACGACGCCGTCGGAGGTCTATGACTACGACATGGACAAGCGCACGCGCGTTTTGCGCAAACGCCAGGAGATCCCAAGCGGTCACAACCCTGCCGACTATGTCACCACCCGCATCATGGCGCGCGCCCATGACGGCGCCGAGGTGCCGATCTCGCTGTTGCATCGGCGTGATTTCGAGCGCGACGGCAGCGCGCCGCTGCTGCTGTATGGCTACGGCTCCTATGGCGCGGCGATGCCGGCCTCCTTCAACACCAACCGCCTGTCGCTGGTCGACCGCGGCTTCGTCTATGCGATCGCGCATATCCGCGGCGGCACCGACAAGGGCTGGGGCTGGTATCTCGACGGCAAGCGCGAGAAGAAGACCAACACTTTCGACGACTTCGCGGCCTGCGCGCGGACGCTGTGTGAGGCGAAATACACGAGCCGCAAGCGCATCGTCGCCCATGGCGGCAGCGCGGGCGGCATGCTGATGGGCGCGGTCGCCAACCGCGCCGGCGAACTGTTCGGCGGCATCGTCGCGGAAGTGCCGTTCGTCGACGTGCTCAACACCATGCTCGACGACACGCTGCCGCTGACGCCACCGGAATGGCCGGAATGGGGCAACCCGATCGAGAGCGAAAAGGATTTCCGTACCATCCTGTCCTACTCGCCCTACGACAATGTCGCCGCGAAGGACTATCCGGCGATCCTCGCCATGGCGGGCCTGACCGATCCGCGTGTCACCTATTGGGAGCCCGCCAAATGGATCGCGCGGCTGCGCGCCACCATGACCGGCGGCGGCCCGATCGTGTTGCGGACCAACATGGGCGCCGGCCATGGCGGCGCATCGGGCCGCTTCAACCGGCTCGACGAAGTCGCCATCGTCTATGCGTTCGCGCTCTGGGCAGCGGGCATGGCCGAGCAGGACGCCGAAAAGGCTTGAACCTCGGCACATATGCACGATATCGTGCATATGTGCCCGCACACTCGACGTTATCTCTAAAGGAAAACAATTCGATCCCGCCGAGGTGGGCGCTTGCGGCGAGTAGCGGATTATTAAAAGCTCCCGCAACCTTCCGTTGCTCTTCACTTCATTACGCATCAGGGGATTTGCCATTGGCCAAGATTCTGGTTGTCGATGACGATCCCGCGGTGCGAATGACGATCCAGCTGCTGCTGGAGCGCGCCGGACACAGCGTCGTCCCGGCCGGCGACGGACGCAAAGGGCTTGCGGCGTTCGAAGCGGGCGATTTCGATCTCTTGTTTCTCGACATCTTCATGCCGGGCATGGACGGGCTTGAAACCATGCGGCTGATGCTCCGGCAGCGGCCAAATATCCCGATCATCGTCATCTCGGGCCGGCCGATCGTGTCGGACGCGATGAGCGAGCCGGATTTCCTGGCCATGGCGACCAAGCTCGGCGCAGTCCGCACCTTGCCGAAACCCTTCAAGCCGGCGGACTTGCAGGCCGCGGTTTCCAGTTGTCTTGGGGCCGCAAAGCAGACATCGTTGTCCGACGGACCGGAGGGCGATGTCGCGTCCGGCTCCTGACGCTAGCGACGGCACCGCCGAACCGCGCGGCGGCGGCAGAAGGTGCGACGGCGTATAAGAGAACGATGACGCTCACCACCCGATTGGCCATCGCGATGATCCTGCTGGTCGCGGTTGCGGTCTCAGCGGTCGGTTGGCTGGGCTATCGCAGCCTGGAGCAGGCTCTGCTGCCGCGAATCCTCGACCGCATCGAAGCGCATGCAAAGCTCGTCGCCGGCGATCTGCAATCCTATGTTCGCGGCGCCCGCGCCGATGTGTCGACCTTTGCCGCCAACGCGGCGGCCCGCGGGCTGGTGACCGCCCATTTCAACGGTGGCACCGATCCGGTCGACCACATTTCGGAGACCACATGGCGAGCCCGCCTTGCGACGCGATTGATCGCCGACCTCGAGGCGAAGCCATCTTATGCGCAATTCCGTCTGATCGGCGTCGAGGATGGCGGACGCGAGGTGCTCCGCGTCGACCGCTCGGGGCCGAACGGCACGATCCGGATCGTGCCCGACTTCGAACTGCAGCGGAAAGGAGAACGGCCGTATTTCAAGGACACCCTCAAGCTGCCCGCCGACGGCATCTATGTTTCGCCGATCGATCTCAACCAGGAATATGGCTCACTCGAGATACCCTACGTGCCGACCATTCGTGTGGCCGCGCCCGTTTATGGGCCCGACGGCAAGCTTTATGGCCTGGTCATCATCAATGTCGATTTGCGCGCCGCGCTCGACCGGATCCGCGCCGCGGCGCGCGATGGCGAGATGATCTACCTCGTCGATTCCAAGGGCGACTATCTCGTCAATCCCGACAGGATCCGCGAATTCGCCAGCGATCTCGGCGGACCGCGCAACTGGCAGAACGATTTTCCCTATTTTGCGTCGTTGATCGGCTCGACGGAGAGCGCGTCACAGGTCGTTCCCGATGCCAGGGGGAGGCTGGGCGGCGCGGCGCTGGTGCCGGCCCAGCTGGTCGGCCAGCAATGGGTTGGAGTCATCGAGACTGTGCCGAACGGCGTGTTCCTCGCCACCGCAACCGCCATCGGCCGGACCACCATGGCCGTCGGCCTGGTCGCGATGTGTTGCGCAGCCGTGCTCGCGGTGATCGTTGCGCGCTCGTTGACACGTCCCATCAACCAGCTGCGCCGGGTTGTCGAGGGCATCGGCCGCGGCGAGCCGGTCAAGATCCCCGTCGACGCCGACGGCGAAACCGGCGTGCTGGCGCGGGCGCTTGAGCGCGCGATGGGCGAGGTCAAGGCAAAGGCCGCCGAGCTCGAGCGCGAGGTGGAGGAGCATCGTCGCACCGAAGCCGCGCGCGACCATCACGCCGCGCGCGAACGGCTGTTCAGCGCCGCGGTGGAATCCTCCAACGACGCCATCGTCACCAAGTCGCTCGACGGCATCATCACCGGCTGGAATCCCGCCGCCGAGCGTATGTTCGGCTACAGCGCGCAGGAAGCGGTCGGCCAGAGCATCAGCCTGATCGTGCCCTCCGACCGCAGCGAGGAGGTGCAGGCGATCCTGCGCCGGATCGCCCGCGGCGAAAGCATCCAGCACCACGAGACCATGCGCCGCCGCAAGGATGGCTCGCTGGTGCAGGTCTCGCTCAGCATCTCGCCGATCAGAAACCAGGCCGGGGAGATCATAGGCAGCTCCAAGATCGCTCGTGACGTCACCGAACTCAGGCGCACCGAGCGGGCGCTGCACCAGCAGCTCGAGGAGCGCGAGCGCATCTTCGAGACCTCGCAAGACCTGATCCTGGTGCTGGACTCCACGGGCTATCTGGTCCAGGCCAGCCCGAGTTGCCAAGCCATTCTGGGCTACCGGCCCGATGAGATGATCGGCCATTCCGGGGCCGAGTTCGTCCACGGAGACGATCTCGCGACATCGCGGGACGAAATCCGGGCGCTGCGGCGCGGCGAGCGCGCCAAGATTTCCGATACCCGTTTCCTCCGCAAGGATGGCGGCGAGGTGGTGCTGTCATGGCTCGGCACCTGGTCCGAACCGGTCCGGCGCTACTTCTTTGTCGGCCGCGACATGACAGAAAGCCGGATCGCGCAGGAGAGCCTGCGCGAGAACGAGCGCATGGCGCGCAACATCGTCGAGACCGCGCTCGACGCTTTCGTCCAGACCGACGAGAGCGACGCCATCCTGAACTGGAATTCCGAGGCGGAGCGGATGTTCGGTTGGCCGCGCGAACAGGTACTCGGCAAGAAGCTGATCGACCTGATCGCGACGGACGCCGACATGGAGGACATCAAGGAGCGGCGGGATCGGCTGCTGCAGGGCGGGCGCCACGACGTCCTGAGGCGCCGCCGGGAGCTCTGGGTATGCCGGCGCGACGGCACCGAGTTCAAGTCCGAGCTCAGCGTCACCGCGCTCAAGACGTCCGGCGGCATGGTGTTCAATGCCTTCTTCCGCGACCTCACCGACAAGATCGCGGCGGAGGAGCGCATCCGGCAGTCGGAAAAGATGGAGGCGGTCGGCCAGCTCACCGGCGGCATCGCTCACGACTTCAATAACATCCTCACCGTCATCACCGGGACGATCGAGATTCTCGCGCAAGCCGTGGCCAAGGAGCCGCAGCTTGCCGCCATCACCAGGATGATCGACGAGGCGGCGGCGCGCGGCGCCGACCTCACCCAGCATTTGCTGGCATTTGCACGCAGGCAGCCGCTGCAGCCGCGCGAGATCGACGTCAACACGCTGGTCATGGACACCGCCAAACTGCTCCGTCCCACGCTTGGCGAGCATATCGAGATCGAAGCGGTGTTCGAGGACGAAGCCTGCATCGCGGTGGTCGACCCCAATCAGCTGGCGACCGCGATCCTCAATCTGGCGCTCAATGCGCGAGACGCCATGCCGAACGGAGGCAAGCTGATCCTGGAAACCGCCTCTGTCTATCTCGACGAGACCTATGCAAGCCTGCACGACATCGGATCCGGCCGCTATTCCCTGATCGCCGTGAGCGACACCGGGACCGGCATTCCCGCAGGCATCATCGACCGCGTGTTCGATCCGTTCTTCACGTCCAAGGGCCCGGGCAAGGGCACCGGACTCGGCCTGAGCATGGTCTACGGCTTCATCAAACAGTCGGCCGGGCACATCAAGATCTACAGCGAAGAGGGCCACGGCACGACGATCAAGATGTATCTGCCGCCGGGCACCGGCGCCTCGCTCGCGCCCGAGACCCAGCTCGTCGCGGATACCCAGGGCGGCCACGAAACCATCCTGGTGGTCGAGGACGACCGGCTGGTGAAGGACTACGTGCTGGCGCAGCTGCACTCTCTGGGTTATGCCACGCTGGATGCAGCAAACGCCGCAGAAGCGCTCGCGCTTGTCAAACAGGGGCGCAAGTTCGACCTCCTGTTCACCGACGTGATCATGCCCGGCACGATGAACGGGCGGCAGCTGGCCGACAGGCTGCTCATGGACGACCCCGGTCTGAAGGTGCTGTTCACCTCAGGCTACACCGAGAACGCGATCATCCACCATGGCAGGCTGGATTCCGGAGTGCTGCTGCTCGCAAAGCCCTACCGCAAATCGGACATGGCCCGAATGATCCGCCAGGCGCTCGAAGCGTGAGGGGCGACGGGCGTTTGGCGACCATTGGCGCACTCGGTGCCAGATGCACCTCGCCCCACGGGGAGAGGTCGGATCGCATCGAAGATGCGATCCGGGTGAGGGGGAGCGCCGCGCACTCCGCTCCAACCAAAGCTCCAGCCAAATATGTGGAGGCAGCCCCTCAATCCCGACCTTCTCGCCGTAAGAACGGGAAAAGGAGGACTGCCTACGACACGCGCTGTTGCGCGGTCATTACGATCCGCACCAGGTCGGCCGCGTTCTTGGCGCCGAGCTTCTTCATGATGTTGGCGCGATGGTCCTCGATGGTGCGCGGGCTGATGCCGAGCGTGCGGCCGGCTTCCTTGTTCGAGGCGCCCGCGGTGAACTGCTCCAGCACCTCACGCTCGCGGCGGGTCAATGGCTCGCGGCCGGGAAAATGCAGCGTGGCGATGTTGGAGCCGGCAAATTGCGCCTGTCGACGTGCATAGGCACCGATCGCCTCCTCCAACCGGGTCACGAGCTCACTACCCCGAAACGGCTTCTCGATGAAGTCCAGCGCGCCGTTCTTGATGGCGCTCACCGCCATGGTGATATCGCCATGGCCCGAAATCATGAAGATCGGCGCAGGATAGTCCTCGCCATGAAGTTCCCTGAGGATGTCGAGGCCGGATTTTCCGGGGATATGGACATCGAGCAGGATCGCAGCCGGCGTCCGGCTTCTGGCGACGGCAAGCAGCGCTGCGCCGTCGGCAAAGCAGATCACCTGATAGCCGGCCGTCGACAACACCATGGACAAGGTGTCACGGACGGCAGGATCGTCGTCCACTACGAAGATTTCACCGCGAGAGCCAAGTTTATCGACCATGTGCCATCGTCCGAATAATTAGCAATGATGCGCACCTGCCGAACGACTGCCGTTCGGCATGGATTCGACCCACCGTATTTGTACGGGACAAGCCCTTAACTCACAAGTAGCGGCGCCCCTCCTAAGACGCATTGGTGGAGGACACCATGCAGAATGTTTTAGTCGGGGATCAGCTGGTTCCGCCCAAACATGGGAATGCGGGCTTCTGCATGGTCATGTCGGACCTCGTGTCCCTGATCGACCGCGTCAAGGTCAGCATCAAGCTGATCGAAGCCGCGCAGGCTCAACACGACATTACCGACCCCGAGCTTGCTGATGTCGTCGTGCTGGACGATATCACGCCGCTCTATGCACATGCCGGCGCCGCGCTCGATGCCTGCAATACCAGTCTGAGTGCAGTTCTGCAATTTTTGAGCGAAAGCACGGCCAGAGTGCCGCGCGCGTGAAGCGTGTTCCCTCCGCGGAACGCCAACGGGTCGTGCGACATACCCCCGGCCATGCCCTATGCTGCACCGCGACGACGCCGGCTGCTCTGACAAGACTAAAGCGCGATGAGATTAGGTTGAATCGTCATCACTCTCAAAGTCATTGGCTTTTAGGGTCTTCGACTCTTAAGCTCTTTGATTGAGCACGATCTCCCCAGGAAACCGCGACACACTTTGCGCTGATGCGGCCCGTCAGGTTCGGGGCATGCTCGGGCCACCCGGCCGCGGCGCGCCAGGCGCTCAGGCATCGACCATGACATCGTTGGCCGAAGCGCGCTTATTCTTGTTTTTCCCCTTGATGAACTGAATGTCCATCTCCGCGCCATTGACGCGAACCAGCTCGCAGCGCCGATAGGCAAGCCCCGTTGAGGACAATAGCAGGAAGAACTCCTTCAGGTTCAGGCCCTGGATTGAACCTTCGACCGTGAGGACGGCATCATTGTCGGAAATGGCGTTGAGCTGGCAGTCCCGCCGCCAGGTGCCGTCAATCGCCATGATACAGACGTCATATCCACGGCTGAAGGTGACGCGATCGGCGCCTTTACTCTCTTCTGACATTTTTCACAGTCCTGCTATTGCCGCCAGCTTCGGCGCGGGCGCGCCTGTCGGCAGTACTTTACCCGGCGCGTTCTGCGCGCCGTTCGGCCGATAGAGACCGCGCCGATCCGGGAATGGCTTGAAGACTTCTGTCAATCCGACGACGGTTTCCGCCGCACCAAGCACCATAACGCCGTCGGGCTCGATCGCCTTGGCGAGCCGGGCGAAGATCCGGCTCTTGGTTTCCTGGTCGAAATAGATCAGCACGTTGCGGCAGAAGATCACGTCGAAGACGCCGAGCTGCGAGAAATCATGCAGCAAATTGAGCTGCCGGTGCGCGACCATCGCGCGGACGTCGGGATTGATCTGCCAGAGTTCGCCGATCTGCTTGAAATGCTTGACCAGGAGCTGGATCGGCAGGCCGCGCTGCACCTCGAACTGGCTGTAGATGCCGGCCTTCGACTTCTCCAGCACCTCCTGCGACAGGTCGGTCGCCACGATCTCGACGCGCCATCCGGCGACCGCGGCTCCCATCTCCTTCAGGCACATCGCAATCGAGTACGGCTCCTGTCCCGTGGAACCCGCGGCGCACCAGATCCGGATGCTCTTGCGCGTGGCGCGTGCGCGCAGCAACTCGGGCATGATGGTGTCGCGAAGGTGATCGAACGGCACCTTGTCGCGGAAGAAGAAGGTCTCGTTGGTGGTCATGGCCTCGACCACCTGGTTGATGAGCGCGGACGAGCCGCCCTTCATCTTCTGCACCAGTTCGCCGATATCGGACATGCCGGCTCTCCGCGCGAGCGGCAGCAGACGGCTCTCGATCAGGTATTGCTTGTCGGCGGAAAGGTCGAGACCGGAGAGGTCCTTGAGAACTTTACGCAGGTACTCGTAATCGGGCGGGGTCACGTTAGGCCTCTTGAGGGATCAGATCGACGCCGACCGACGTCTGTTGCACAAGACCGACTTCCATAAACTTGGCGGCAACAATGTCCTTGTCAAAAGGCTTCATGATATATTCGTTGGCGCCGGCCTCCAGCGCTCGCGCGATGTGGTCGATGCCATTCTCGGTGGTGCAGAACACCACCTTCGGCGTATCGCCGCCGGGCATGCGGCGCAGATTGCCGAGGAACTCATAGCCGTCCATGATCGGCATGTTCCAGTCGAGCAAGACCGCGTCGGGAAGGGCGCGCTTGCAGACCTCGAGCGCCTTCTCGCCGTCCTCGGCTTCGACGATCTCGAACTCCATCTCCTCAAGGATGCGCCGGGCGATCTTCCGCACCACGCTCGAATCGTCGACGACCAGGCAGGTTTTCATTGGCTTTCTCCTGAGGAGGTGCGGTTCTCGAAAACCCTTACGCAGCTTGAGCCGTCTTGGGCGCCATTTCGAGCACGCGATCGACGTCGAGGACGACCATGAGCTGGCCGTCGAGGCGGTGGACGCCG
>Ga0306924_10008961_pt1 | contig 10126 bp, 8 predicted proteins | sample sta12Can44000111_FD_203756 | JGI IMG/M metagenome (GOLD analysis project Ga0306924, IMG submission 203756) | Lab enrichment of tropical soil microbial communities from Luquillo Experimental Forest, Puerto Rico - statanox.12C.anox.44.000.111 (v2)... | ecosystem: Environmental > Terrestrial > Soil... | reverse complement strand
CCTATTGCGGTGAGGTGAGCACTGATGCTTTCCTGAAACGCGTCGGGAAGGAATACCCGCGACCACGCATTGTTGATGGACGACGCCAGCTATGGCTTCGGGACGATCTGGATCAAGCGATCTTGCCGGACGGGCTACGGCGCGACCGGGACGTGGCAGAGGACTTGTAATGTTCAGCAAGCCCCTGCCCCGTTTCGTCATCGCCAAGAGGCTCTGCAACGGAGCGACGGCTTTTTATTTCAACGTCCCCACCCTGTATCGAAATCTCGGCTGCACGATCTCAAATGAACCATTGGGGACCGACTACACCACGGCCTGCGGTGAAAACGGGAATGGGGGCAGGGCCGAGGGCCTAAACGCACTGTTTGATGAATGGAACGCGAGGCGGAAAGGCGGACAAATCTCCGCCGCGGCCGCTTATGGAACGGTCGAATGGCTATTTCGCGAGTACAAACAGAGCAAGGCGTATCTCGAAAAAGTCTCGCCGCGTTCCCGGCCTGATTACGAACGAACCATGCTGTTGATCACAGAGATCGTCACGAAGAAGGGCGACCGGATTGGCGAGCGGCGGATCAGAGCGATTACTCCAGTAAGTGCTGACAAAATATATGAAATCATCTGCAAAGGACCGCGCGGGCTGCGACTACGTCAAGGTGAAAAGGCCGTGGCGCTCTGCCGTCGTGCATGGCGCGTCGTGCATCGGCTCCACCCAAGTCTATTTGATCGAGATAATCCGAACCGTGGGAAGGAGTGACCAAAAGGCGTCGTAGCAAACGTACAAAACCGGCTGTGACGCGCGAGCAAGTCTATACGTTCGCCTGGGGCTGTATTGAGCGTGGACAGCCGGAAGCTGCCGCAGCAGCGGTGATCTGCTTCGAGTGGCTCCAGCGGCCTGAGAACGTATTGGCTGGCTATTTGCGATGGACGGATTACCGCAGCAAAGAATGGCCGAGTGCGATCAAGATCGAACATCATAAGACCGGCGCGGTGGTCTGGCATCCGCTTGACGAATGCACTGAGAAAAGGGTGGTCAAATTCTATGAGGATGCAGAGATGGTCCTCGCGCAACTTCCCCGCCGTGGTGTTCCGATGATCCTTCGACAGGTGAGAGAGGGCGTCATCAAGCCATTCTCGTTCAGCGGAATGCAAAAGATTGTCCACACCATGCGTGACAAGCTGGGTCTTCCGTCAACCTTCACACTCGATGCTTGCCGACACGGCGGCATGACCGAGTTGGAGGAAGCCGAGCTGACTGATGGTCAAGGACGTGCCTTATCCGCCCACAAGAGCCAACAGGCATATGAAGGATATGCAAAGCGCACCATCGAGCGGGCGCTCTCAGCAACTCGCAAGCGCCATGCACATAGGCTTGCGAACGCGGGGGGAACAAACATTCAGAATGAGCCGCAGAATAACGTTCAGAACGCGGGTGCCGCTCAAACCATGAACGCGGCTAAGTAATTGCTAACAGCGCAAATTTGTTGGCTGGGGCGGGAGGATTCGAACCTCCGAATGGCGGAATCAAAATCCGCTGCCTTACCACTTGGCTACGCCCCATCAGACGCGTCGAGCGCCAGCGCAGCGCGCGGACCATACCGACACACGTTGCAGTGATCAACGGCGGCGCATATCCGCGCTGCCTGCCATTGCAGCGGCTCACGTTGCGCCCGCGTATATTGACCTTATAGTTGCCACAGCTCCCGCCGTCGGGCTTGCCCGCGATCGTCCGGATACAAGCTAGATATGCGCGGGCAAGCTTCGCAGCGGGCGCACGCACCTTGCCCGCGCGCAAAGGAAAATAATGACGTACCAAGCGCCGGTTGCCGATATCGCTTTTGCGCTCAAGCATGCTGCGGGTTTTGCACCGGCGCTGGCCGACGGCCTCTATGGGGATCTCACAGAAGATCTCGTCGAAACCGTGCTCGAGCAGGCCGGAAAGTTCGCGACCGATGTTCTCACCCCCCTCAACGCGGCCGGCGATCGTCACGGCACGCTCTTCAAGAACGGCGTCGTCACCATGCCGACGGGCTGGCGCGAGGCCTATCGCGCCTGGGCGCAGGCCGGCTGGAACTCCGTGGCCGCGCCGGCGCAATGGGGCGGCCAGGATCTGCCCCACGCCGTGAATGCTGCCTGCATCGAGATGTGGAATTCGGCAGCGATGGCATTCGGCCTCGGCCCGCTGCTTACCATGGCCGGCATCGATGCGCTCGTGGCGCACGGCAGCGAGGCGCTCAAACGCGCCTACCTGCCGAAGCTCGTCTCGGGCGAATGGATGGCCACCATGCAGCTCACCGAGCCGCAGGCAGGCTCCGACGTGGGCGCCCTGCGCACGCGCGCCGAGCGCGCCGGCGACGGCAGCTACCGCATCACCGGCCAGAAGATTTTCATTACCTACGGCGAGCATGACCTCACCGGGAACATCATCCATTTCGTGCTGGCACGCCTGCCTGACGCGCCGCCGGGCACAAAGGGCATCTCGCTGTTCCTGGTGCCGAAATTTCTACTGAACGCCGACGGCTCGCTCGGCCGCCGCAACGACGCGCGCGCACACTCCATCGAGCACAAGCTCGGCATTCACGCCTCGCCCACCTGCACCATGGTTTACGGCGACGGCGGCGGCGCCATCGGCTTCCTCATCGGCGAGGAGAACCGGGGCATGGCCTGCATGTTCACGATGATGAACGAGGCGCGCCTCGCGGTCGGACTGCAGGGCGTGGCCATCGCCGAGCGCGCCACGCAACAGGCGCTCGCCTATGCGCGCGAACGCAAACAAGGCCGTGCCACCGGCATCAATTCGGGCGCAAGCCCGATCATCGCGCATCCCGACGTCAAGCGCATGCTGCTGAGCATGCGCGCACTCACCCGCGCCGCGCGCGCCGTCTGCTACGCGACCGCCGTGGCCATCGATCGCGCCAAGCGCAGCGCGGACGAAGGTGCCCGCCAAGCCGCGCACGAGCGCGCCGCGTTGCTCACGCCGGTTGCCAAAGCCTTTTCCACGGACATCGGCACCGAGGTCGCCTCGCTCGGCGTGCAGGTGCACGGGGGCATGGGCTACATCGAGGAGACCGGCGCCGCGCAGCATTATCGCGACGCGCGGATCGTACCGATCTACGAGGGCACCAACGGCATTCAGGCGATCGATCTGGTGACGCGCAAACTGCCGCTCGCCGGAGGCGCAGCAGTGAAGGGTTACATCGGCGAGCTCAAGCGTACGATCGAGACGATCAATGCGGCCAACGATCCGGCTTTCGGCTGGACTGGCCTGCGCCTGCAGGAGGCGGTCGATTCATTGCAGCGGGTCACCTATTGGCTGCTTGGCCGCGCGCACAACGATGTGGATGCGGCATTGGCTGGCGCCACTCCTTACCTGCGCCTGTTTGCGCTCGCCGCCGGCGGCACGCTGCTCGCCCAAGAGGCAGTCGCCGCGAAGCGGCTTGCGGGCAATGGCGCCGATGCAGCCTCGCGGATCGCGCTGGCGCGCTATTTCGCGGAAAATCTGGCAGTGGCCGCCGGCGGCCTCGAGCGAACCGTGGTAGAGGCCGCCGACAGCGTCAACACTGCCGACGCGGCGTTCAATTCGCAAAACTGATGTCGCTCGCGAACCGTACGCTTTTTATTACCGGCGCTTCGCGCGGCATCGGCCTCGCCATTGCGCTGCGCGCCGCGCGCGACGGCGCCAACATCGCGATCGCCGCCAAAACCGACAAGCCGCATCCGAAACTGCCTGGCACGATCTTCACCGCCGCCGAGGAAATCGATAAAGCCGGCGGCAAGGCGCTGCCCCTCGTGGTCGACGTCCGCGACGAGATGCAAGTGAAGGCCGCGATCGAACGAACCGTGGCAACCTTCGGCGGCCTCGACATCGTCGTCAACAACGCCAGCGCTGTTTCGCGAACGCTCGTCGTCGACACGGATATGCGTCGCTTCGATCTGATGTATCAGGTCAATACCCGCGGCACCTTCATGGTGTCGAAATATGCCATCCCGCATCTCGAAAAATCGCAAAATCCCCACATCCTGATGAATTCGCCGCCGCTCGACATGCGGGAAAAATGGTTTGCCGGCAGTACCGCCTATTCGATCGCGAAATTCGGCATGAGCCTTGTGGTGCTGGGGCTTGCCGGCGAGTTGCGCGAGAAAGGCATCGCGGTCAACGCGCTGTGGCCGCGCACCACCATCGCCACCTCCGCCATCAAGAACTTGCTCGGCGGCGAGCGGGTGATGCGCATGTCGCGCACGCCTGCGATCATGGCCGATGCCGCATATCTGATCTTTCACAAACCGGCACGCAGCTTCACCGGCAATTTTTTGATCGACGACACGTTCCTCGCGGCCGAAGGCGTCAGCGACTTTGAGCGATATCACGCGGAACCGGGCGAGCCGTTAGCGCCGACGTTCTTCGTCCCGGACGACATTCCGCCGCCGCCAGGCGTGAGCGTCACCGGAAACCGATGGGAAGAATAAGCCGCCCGCGATCTGGTCTGGACTATAAGGCGTGGCCGGCGCACCATTGTCCGGCAGCACCATGACCACCCTGCTCGTCACCCATCCCGCCTGTCTCGAGCACCTCACGCCGGCCGGCCACCCGGAGCGGCCGGATCGGTTGCGCGCGATCGACCGCGCGCTCGAACATGAGCGCTTCCAGACGCTCGCGCGCGTCGCCGCACCGGCCGCAGAACTGGAAACGATCGCACTCTGCCATCCCGTGGATTACGTAACAGGGATTCGCGATGCCACGCCCAAAACCGGGCTGGTCGGACTTGACGCCGATACCACACTCTCGCCGGGAAGCTTCGAGGCCGCACTGCGCGCCGCCGGCGGCGCGGTGTACGCCGTCGACGAGGTGATGACGGGCAGGGCCAAAAACGCTTTCGTGGCCACCCGCCCGCCCGGTCATCACACCGAGACCGCCCGCCCCATGGGTTTCTGCCTGTTCAACAACGCCGCGATCGCCGCGCGCCATGCGCAGAAAACGCACGGCATCGGCCGCGCCGCCGTGGTGGATTTCGACGTCCACCACGGCAACGGGTCGCAGGATATTTTCTGGGCGGACGCCAGCGTGATGTACGCTTCCACGCATCAGATGCCGCTCTACCCCGGCACGGGGGCGCCAAGCGAACGCGGCGAGCACAACAACATCGTGAATGCGCCACTGCGGCCCGGTGACGGTGGAGACGCGTTTCGTGCCGCCTTCGAGCGCGTGATCCTGCCGCGTCTGCGCGAGTTCCAACCCGAGCTGATGGTAATCTCCGCGGGCTTCGACGCGCATATGCGCGACCCGCTCGCCAATCTCAACCTGGTCGAAGACGATTTCGCATGGGCGACGCGCGCGCTGATGGAAATTGCCGATGCGAGCGCCGGCGGGCGGGTGGTTTCGGTGCTCGAGGGCGGCTACGACCTGCAAGGGCTCGGCAACTCGGCCGCCGCCCACGTTGCCGCGCTGATGCAGAATTAAGCCAGCCTTTTCCGTGCGCTAGCGAAGCCGCCCAGGCGCGCGCTTTGTGCGGCGCGGGATCACATTATATAAGCGTGTCGAGTAGCTATCACCGGAGGCCCCGTCTCCATGGTTGACGAGCCCCACGCCGACGTCGCGCGCCTGCCATTCGAGCGGGCTATCGAGGAGCTTGAATCGATCGTCAAGCGGCTCGAAGAAGGCAAAGTCCCGCTCGAGGAGTCAGTCGCCATCTACGAGCGAGGCGAGGTGCTCAAGCGCCGCTGCGAGGAACTGTTGCGCCAGGCCGAAGCGCGCGTGGAGAAGATCACGCTCGACGCCGCCGGCAAGCCGACCGGAACCGAACCGCTCGACGTAACTTGACGCCTCTCCGGCTAAAGCAATCCTGTAAGGAGTAACCGGCATGAGCTTCTACCCCGGCAAGGATCCGGCGGCCGGCGACACGCGCGCCGCCGACGCTATCGAGCTTATCGTCGTGCCGCGCAGCGTCGACGTCGGCCATTTCGCGGTTTGCCGCGCCCTGCCCCACGTCAAGCGCCGCATGGTCGGGCCTTTCATCTTTTTCGATCACTTCGGGCCGGCCGAATTTCACGCCGGTCAGGGCATCGACGTGCGGCCGCACCCGCATATCGGCCTCGCGACCGTGACCTTCCTGTTCGACGGCGAGATCATGCATCGCGACAGCCTCGGTACCGCCGCGGCGATCCGTCCCGGCGAGGTCAATTGGATGACGGCGGGGCGCGGCATCGTTCATTCCGAACGCACCGCGCCCGATCACCGGCGCGAGGGCGAACCCATCCACGGCCTGCAGTGCTGGGTCGCGCTGCCGAAGGACAAGGAGGAAAACGAGCCGGGCTTTTCCCACCATGACAGCGCAGCGCTGCCGCTGGTCAGCGGCGACGGCAAGACGGTACGCGTGATCGCCGGCAGCGCATATGGCGAACGCTCGCCGGTAGATACCCTCTGGGACACGCTGTTTGTCGACGTAACGCTTGCCGCGGGCGCAGGGCTGCCCATCGACGCCGCGACCGAGGAGCGCGCGGTCTATGTCGTATCGGGAGAGGTCGAAATCGCGGGCGATCGGTTTACCGCCGGCCGGCTGCTGATATTTCGGCCGGGCGATCCGATCACGCTGACCGCGCCGAGCGATGCGCGCCTCGTGTTGCTCGGGGGCGCTGCCATGGACGGGCCGCGCCACATCTGGTGGAATTTCGTCTCCTCGCGCAAGGAACGCATCGAGCAGGCCAAGACCGATTGGAAGCTTGCCCGCTTCGACAGCGTGCCGGGCGACGAGAAGGAATTCATCCCGCTTCCGGAGTGACGTGGCTGTAGGATAGGTTGAGGCGCGCGCCTGCGGCCTATCCCGGTGGGTAAACTCGCTCGCGTGCCGAAACCCAGGGCCGTGTCATGCGATTTTGCCCACCTACATTTGCTATGATCGTCGACGCAGCGAACGGAGGTCCGGCAATTTCTGCTTGATCCGACCGATGTCCTTCCAGGGATCCTGCTTCAAATTGGCCAGCCGCTTGCCGACATTGAGCAGCGTGTATTGTCCGCCGCCTTTGGTACGGGAGAGTTCCTCCCAGGTCACCGGCACTGAGACCGGGGCACCGTCCCGCGCGCGGGTGGAATACGCCGCGACCGAGGTCTGCTCTAGCGAATTGCGCAAATAGTCGACGAAAATTTTTCCCTTGCGCAGCGACTTTGTGATCTTGGCCACGTAGCGTTTGGGATCGTCGGCGTTCATCGCAAGTGCCACCGCCTGCGCGAATGATTTGGTGGTTTTCCAATCGGTGCCCTCGATTGGCACCACAACGTGCAGTCCCTTGCCGCCGGAAAGCTTTACGAAACTCTGTAAATCAATTCCCGCGAGTCTTTCGCGCACATCGCGCGCCGCTGCCACGATGTCCGCCCAGCTCACCCCCTCGCCGGGATCGATGTCGAACACGATGCGGTTGCATAGATCTAACCGCCCGATAAGCGAGCCGCGCACATGCACTTCGAGGACACCCGCCTGCACCAGCGAAAGCAGGCCATCCAGATTGTCGAGCGCGAGAACCTGTCGCCTGTTGGCGTCGGTCACGGTGCGAAGATTGGTCTCGACCAGCCCGGCCGAAGCATGCTTCTGGAAGAAACACTCGCCTTTGGTGCCATCGGGACAGCGTACGAGCGCGAGCGGTCGGTTCACCAGATGCGGCGCCATCCATTTCCAAACCGAGCGGTAGTAATCCGCCAGATCCTGCTTGGTGACGCCGACGTCGACCCAGTAGACGCGATCCGGATGGGTAAAGCGCACGCCGTTTTGGGTGTCGCCGGCATCCGCGGCGCTACGACCGCTCGGCCGTGGTTTGCTTCGTGACGTCTTAATTGCGACCTTCGTCGCACTGGCCGCAGCTGCCGAGGGAATCCTGCCGTCCTTTTCTGAAGCCGCCGGTCCATTGCCGCGAACCGGAATCTCGCGCACCACCTCGCCGGGGGGCTTGTCTTCGCGCACGCCCTTAAATGCCGCCTGGCGTACGAGGTTGTCGGCCGTCCAGCCGCGGAAATGAGATTCGATCACCACCTTGGCCTCGACCCAGCGCACGTCGCGGCGGCGGGCTTCAGCGGGAGGAATCTGATCGAACGCCGGACGCTTGATTTCCAGCGGATGCAGCCGCTTCCATAAATCTCTTGCGACCGCGTGGGTATAACCCGTGCCGATCCGGCCCGCGTAGACGAGGCTGCCGTCCTGATAGTACCCGACCACCAAAGCGCCGACCGCCCTCGGCGCTACGGTCGAGGGTGAATAGCCGCCGATCACGAATTCCTGCTCATTCGCGCATTTGATCTTGAGGAAACTTTCCGAACGGCCGCCGACATAAGGCGCATCCTTGCGCTTCGAGACAATTCCTTCGAGTCCCATTTCGCGCGCGTGGTGCAGCATGACTGGCCCCCGCTCTGCGAAATGCTCGCTGTATCGGATCGCGCCGCGCTGCCCCTTGCCCACGAGCCGCGCGAGTTCTTTCTTGCGCTCGAGCAGCGGCATGCCGGTCAGGTCACGTCCGTCGCGATGGAGAAGGTCGAATACATAATAGACGAAACGTTCACTCTCACCCGCTTTGAGCGCGGCTTGGAGCGCAGAAAAACTGGAAAGACCGTTCTCGTCCTCGACCACGATCTCGCCGTCGATCAGCGCCGTGCGCGCCGGGAGGGCGGCGACGGCGCGCGCAATGTTGGGAAATTTTTCGGTCCAATCGAGACCCTTGCGGGTGAGCAGGCGCACGCGGCCGCGATCCAGCCGCGCCTGCATGCGATAGCCGTCGAATTTGATTTCGTGCACCCAGCTCGCGCCGCTCGGCGCGTCCTCGCGCAACGTCGCCAGCGACGGGGGCACGAACTCGGGCAGCGGCGCGCCGCCCGGACCCGCCTCTTTGTCAGCGCTGTTGTCTTTCTTGCTGGCGGTCTTTGCGCTCACGCGGCGCGCGCCGTGCGCATTCCTGCCGGCGATCCTCGGCCCGCTCGTGCGCTGCACCGACGCACTGCCCCTCACCGCTCCCGCCTTGACGTTATCGCCCGCGCTTCGGTTGGAATGCCAGACCCGCTTGCGGCCCTTGCCTTCGGCGATCTCAGGGATCGACCGCCCACTGACGACGGAGAGCGGCATTTCCTCGAGCACGTCTGGATCCTTGGCGCTGCGCGCCCACTCATCATTCGCCTTGATGAGCAACCAATTGTCCTTCGACTCATGGGGCCGGCGGCGCATGCGCACCAAGTGCCATTTGCCATGCAATTTGTCGCCATCGAGCGTGAAGTCGAGATGACCTTTCTTGAGGCCCCGGTGCGGGTCTTCCTCGGGATGCCAGCGGCCGCGGTCCCAAATCATGACGGTACCACCGCCGTATTCGCCTTGCGGAATTGTTCCTTCGAATTTGTTGTATTCGATCGGATGGTCCTCCACCTGCACCGCAAGCCGCTTCTCGCCGGAAACGAGACTCGGGCCGCGCGTGACCGCCCAGCTCTTCATGACACCGTCGAGCTCGAGCCGCAGATCGTAATGCAGCCGGCGCGCCGCGTGTTTCTGGATGACGAATTGGTTGCCCTTGCTGCGCGCCGCGCGCCCGCGCGGCTCCGGCGTCACGTCAAACTTGCGCTTCTTGCGATAGAGCTGAAGGCCCATGGCCGGCGACCTCAGCTCGCCCGCCTGAGCTTCTTGCGTCTGCCGGAGCTCGCTGGCTGCGCGGCGGCGCCTTTGCGCGCCACGCTGCCCCGTTTGGCCTGCACGCTCCGGCGCAACGCATCCATCAGGTTCACCACTTTGCCGGGTTGCGGCGGCGGGGCGCGTGGCGCGCGGCCCGCTCGCTTTGCAGCGATCAATGCCTTGAGCGCGGTCTCGTAGCGATCCTTGAACTTGGATGGATCGAACTTGGCCTTTTTGGTGTGCAAAATGTGCTTGGCGAGTTCGAGAGTGTCCCTGGCAATCCTGGCATCTGGAATATCGTCGAAGTAATCCGCCGCGTCACGCACCTCGTTCGCGTAGCGCAACGTGGTGCCGACAATGCCCTCGCCGCGCGGCTCCAGCATCAGCAGGCGTTCGCGCCGGTAGAGCATGACGCGTCCAATCCCGACGAGGCCCTCTTGCCGCATGGCTTCGCGAATGACCGCGAATGCCTCGTAGGCCACCTTGCCGTCGGGAAC
>Ga0306924_10008958_pt1 | contig 10127 bp, 8 predicted proteins | sample sta12Can44000111_FD_203756 | JGI IMG/M metagenome (GOLD analysis project Ga0306924, IMG submission 203756) | Lab enrichment of tropical soil microbial communities from Luquillo Experimental Forest, Puerto Rico - statanox.12C.anox.44.000.111 (v2)... | ecosystem: Environmental > Terrestrial > Soil... | reverse complement strand
CCCAGCCAGGAAGCGACGGCGGCGATCCGGTCACCTTTCCTCCCATCACAATCAGCGAAGGGCTACCGTCATGAGACGACGCTTCAAGATCATCGGAGCTTTGCTCGCCGCGGCGCTGCTGGCCGCAGCCTGTTCGAGCAGCTCGAACACCTCCGGTTCGTCCAGTTCGGCGAAGGGCCCGACCGGGACTCTGACCCTCGACAACGAGAGCGGCGGGACCTGGGCCTGCGGCTTCAACCCGTTCAACCTGTCCTACATCGGCTTCTCGCTCGGCAACATCTATGAGCCGCTCGTCTTCGTGAACACGCTGCAAGGCGACAAGACGACCCCCTGGCTGGCCACCAGCTACGCGTGGAGCAACGGCAACAAGACGCTGACCTTCACCATCCGCAAGGGCGTCAAGTTCTCCAACGGGGACCCGCTGACGCCAGCCGACGTGGTGTACACGTTCGACCAGCTGAAGACGCACAAGACGCTCGACATCAACTCCGTCTGGTCGGTGCTGTCCAGCGTCGCGCAGAGCGGGTCCGACCAGGTGGTCATGCAGTTCAAGGCGGCCGCGGTGCCGTACTTCTACTACATCGCCGACCAGATCGGGATCGTGGACCAGAAGGTCTGGTCGAAGATCGCGAACCCGGTGACAGACCTGGTGAAGAACCCGGTCGGCACCGGCGCGTACACGATGAGCAAGTGCACCCCGCAGAACATCACCTACACCGCCAACAAGCACTACTGGCAGCCGGGCCTGCCCAAGGTCGAAACGGTCAACTACCCGGCGTTCCTCACCAACGACACCGCCAACACCTACCTGGCCAACGGCCAGGCGCAGTGGGGCAGCCAGTTCATCCCGAGCATCGGCAAGTTCCTGTCCCCGCAACCGGCGATGAAGTGGTGGTTCCCGCCGGTCGCCAACGTGAGCCTGTTCATTAACCAGACCAACCCGATCCTGAAGAACGTCGCGGTGCGCCAGGCCATGGCCTACGCGATCGACCGCCACAAGGCCTCGCTGATCGGCGAGTACGGTTACGAGCCGGCCTCTAACCAGGCCGGGATCGTCACCCCGACGTTCGCCAGCTGGCTCGACGCGCCGCAGGCCGCGTCCTTCGGCAACAACTACGCCTACGACCCGCAGAAGGCGATCTCCATCCTGGAGGCGGCCGGGTTCAAGAAGGGCTCGGACGGGATCATGGCCAAGGGCAGCCAGAAGCTGTCGTTCACCGTCGTCAACAACGGCGGGTTCTCCGACTGGGTGGCCGCGATGCAGGTCATCACCGCCGACTTCAAGGCGGTGGGGATCCAGCTGACGCCGGACAACGTGGCCTACAACACCTGGCAGTCGGACATCTACACCGGCAAGTTCCAGCTTGGTTACTACGCGGAGACCGGCGGACCGTCACCGTACTACGAGCTGAGGCAGTGGCTCTACGGGCCCAACTCCGCGCCGATCGGCACCGCCGCCGGGTCCAACTTCGAGCGCTACAGCAACCCGGCCGTCGACAAGCTGATCAACGAGTACGCCACCACCACCAGCACCTCCGAGCAGCACTCGATCGTGGGCCAGCTCCAGAAGGTCATGCTGCAGGACGTCCCGGTGATCCCGGTCACCGAGTCGGTCGACTGGTTCCAGTACGACACCGGCAGCTTCAGCGGCTGGCCCACCCAGGGCAACCCGTACGCGCAGCCAGCCATCTACACGTACCCGGACTGGGGACAGGTGATGGTGCACCTGGTGCCCAAGAAGTAGCTCCGGACGCACCGGCGGACACCGGTGGCTCCCTGGCCGATGTCCGCCGGTGCGCCGGCCCTTGCGGGGCCGCTGCGGGTGAGCGAGCGTGGGAGGGCAGACGATGAGCGCCAGGAGGAATGCATGAGGTTTGTGCTGCGCCGCGTGGCGTTCTTCCTCCTGACCCTGTGGGTGGCGCTCACCCTGAACTTCGCGCTGCCGCGGATGATGCCGGGCAATCCGGCCCTGGCCATCATCGGCAAGTTCAAGAGCGGGATCAGCCCGCAGGCGGTCAAGGTGCTCGAGGCGCAGTTCGGCATCGAGACGCACCAGAACATCGTGGCCCAGTACTTCAGCTACCTGGGCAACGTCGCGACCCTCAGGTTCGGCACCTCGCTGACCACGCAGCCCGGGGCATCGGTCGGGCGGATCGTCCTGGACGCGATCCCGTGGACCCTCGGCCTGGTGGGCGTCACCACGGTGCTGGCCTTCATCCTGGGCACGGGGATAGGCATCGTGGCCGCGTGGCGGCGCGGCGGCCGGCTGGACGGCCTGATGCCGCCGATATTCGTGATCATGACGGTGATCCCGTACTTCTGGATCGGCCTCGTGCTGATCCTGGTGTTCGGGGTGAAGCTGAAGCTGCTGCCGTACTTCTTCACCTACAACTTCTCGATGACGCCGGGGTTCAACCTGGCCTTCATCGGCAACGTGGCCGAGCACGCCATCCTGCCCGCGTTCACCCTGCTGATCACCACGATCGGCATCTGGATCCTCACCATGCGCAACACCATGATCACCACGCTGGCGGAGGACTACGTGCGGATGGCCCGGGCCAAGGGCCTGCCGAACCACCGGATCATGCTCGACTACGCGGCCCGGAACGCGATCCTGCCCAACCTCACCGGCTTTGCCATGTCGCTGGGGTTCGTGGTCGGCGGCGCGATCCTCATCGAGGAGGTCTTCAACTACCAGGGCGTCGGCTACCTGCTGCTGCAGGCCGTGGGCAACGACGATTACCCCCTGATGCAGGCGCTGTTCCTGCTGATTACCGTGGCCGTGCTGCTGGCGATCCTGATCTCGGACCTGGTGACGGCCGTGCTCGACCCGCGCACCAGGGGGGCGACCTAGCCATGGCCATCGACACCGGCACCGGCACCGAGCCCAGCGAGCCCACCGCTGCGATCCCGGCCGGCCAGCTGCAGGGGCTGCCGCTCGCGGGCGCGGGCGGGGGCGGGATAGCGGGCGCCCGGTCCCTGCGGCGGATGGGCCGCGCCATCACCTCCAACCGCAAAGCCACCGTCGGCACCGCCCTGCTGGTGCTGTTCATCCTGGTGGGGCTGTTCCCCGGGGTCATCGCGCACGACAACCCGCAGGCCGAGATCTACCCGCGCAGCCTCAGCCCGTCCGCGCAGCACTGGCTGGGCACGACGTCCTTCGGGCAGGACATGTTCGCCCAGGTGGTGTGGGGCACCCGGCCGGTGCTCCTGATCGCGTTCGGGGTGGGCATCCTGGCCACGGTCGTCGCGATGCTGATCGGCGTGGCCGCCGCCTATCTCGGCGGCACCTGGGACGGCGTGCTCAACGTGATCACCGACGTGCTGCTGGTCATCCCGCTGTTCCCGCTGCTCATCATCATCGGCAGCTACCTGCACGGCGCCGGCACCGCGGTGATGATCGCGGTCATCGCCGCGACCAGCTGGTCCTACACGGCGCGGCAGCTCAGGTCCCAGGCGCTGTCGCTGCGCAACCGGGACTTCCTCAACGCGGCGAAGGTCCGCGGCGAGCGCCCGCTGTACATCATCTGCGTGGAGATCATCCCCACGATGACCTCGCTGCTCGTGGCGGCCTTCCTGACCAACGCGCTGTACGCGGTGCTGTTCTCGTCCAGCCTGCAGTTCATCGGGCTCGGCAACCCGAGCGTGACCAGCTGGGGCACGATGCTGTACTGGGCCGAGAACAACGAGGCGTTCCAGACCGGCCTGCCCTTGTGGATCATCGTCCCGGGCCTGTGCATCGTCGCGCTCGGTGCGGGGTTCGCGCTGCTCAACTACGCCTTCGACGAAATCGGCAACCCGGCCCTACGGCCGGTCCGGAGCATGCGGAGGGCACGTGTCCAGCGGGCCAGGTGACGGCCTCCGGGACGGGCCCGCCACCAGGCTGTCGGGCACCGTCCTCGAGGTCCGCGAGCTGTCGGTTGAGTACGTCATGGAGCGCGGCACGGTCCTGGCCGTGGACCGGGTCAGCTTCGACCTGGCCGCCGGGGAGTTCCTCGGCATCGTCGGCGAGTCCGGGTGCGGCAAATCCACGCTGCTGTTCGCCGTCGCTCAGCTGCTGGCCCCGCCGGCCGGGGTCACCGGCGGCAGCGTGACCTTCAAGGGCCGCAACATGGTCGGGCTCACCGACAAGGAGCTGACCGCGGTCCGGTGGAAGGACCTGTCGGTGGTCATGCAGAGCGCGATGAACGCGCTCAACCCGGTCAAATCGATCCAGGCCCAGTTCGCCGACGCCATGCGGGCGCACGGCGTGGCTTCCAAGGTGGAGATCGCCGACCGGTCGGCCGAGGTGCTCAAGATGGTCGGCATCGACCCCGTGCACCTGAAAAGCTACCCGCACCAGCTGTCCGGCGGGATGCGGCAGCGCTCCATGATCGCGATGGCGATGCTGTTCACCCCCGACCTGGTGATCATGGACGAGCCGACGTCCGCGCTCGACGTCGTGGCGCAGCGGTCGCTGATGGTGCAGATCAAGGAGCTGCAGGAGCAGCTGGGTTTCGCGATCATCTTCGTCACCCACGACATGTCGCTGGTCAGCCACTTCTCCGACCGGCTGATCGTCATGTACGCCGGCGAGGTGGCCGAGTCCGGGGCCACCAGGCGGGTCTTCGACTCACCGCAGCACCCCTACAGCATCGGCCTGCTGGAGGCGTTCCCGTCGATCAGGGGGCCGCGCGTCCAGCTGACCGGGATCCCGGGCAGCCCGCCGGACCTGGCCCGGATCCCGCCGGGCTGCAGGTTCGCGCCGCGCTGCCCCAAGGTCATGAGCCGCTGCACCGAGGCGCCACCCGAGCTGTACCCGGTCGAGGGCACGCTGGTCCGGTGCTTCCTGCACGACGGGGCAGGTGCCGGTCATGGGTGAGCCGGCCACCCAGCACGAGGGCCAGCCGAGCCCCGCCGCGGAGCCGGGGGCCAGCGCCGGGCCGCTGCTGCGGACTGAAGGGCTGACCAAACATTTCAAGATCGGCGGCGTGTTCTCGCGTCAGAACCTGTACGCGGTCGACGACGTCGGGCTGGCCATCGGCGAGCACGAGATCATCGCGCTCGTCGGTGAAAGCGGCAGCGGCAAGTCCACCGTGGCCCGGCTGCTGGCCCGGCTCTACCGGCCGACCAGCGGCGAGATCTACTTCCAGGGCAAGCCGGTGTCGGCCATCCGCGGGCGCCGCGACCTGCTGCGGTACCGCGGCGATGTGCCCATGGTCTTCCAGGACCCATTCGCCTCCATCAACCCGGTGTTCCGCGTGTCGCACCCGGTCATGCGCTGCCTGAAGCTGCACCGGCCCGAGCTGTCCGCCGAGCAGCGGCAGCAGGAGGCGGAGCGGGTCTTCGCCGCGGTCGGCCTGACGCCGCCCGCGGAGGTGCTGCAGCGGTTCCCGCACGAGCTGAGCGGGGGCCAGCGGCAGCGGGTCGGCTTCGCCCAGGCCCTCGCGCTGCGGCCGAAGCTGATCCTGGCCGACGAGCCGGTTTCGATGCTGGACGTCTCGATCCGGATCGGGCTGCTCAACCTCATGGCCGATCTGCGCGACTCCCAGGGCGTCTCGATCCTTTACATCACCCACGACATCGCCAGCGCCCGCTATGTGGCCGACCGGCTGATCGTTATGTACGCGGGTCACATCGCCGAAACCGGGCCCACCGAGGAGGTGCTGACCCGGCCCCGGCACCCGTATACCCAGCTCCTGCTGTCGGCGGTGCCTGACCCGCGCGCCCCGCTCGCGGTGGGGGCGGCAACCGACCGGGGTGAGCCGCCGAAGGTGATCGACCCCGCGCCCGGCTGCCGCTTCCGCTGGCGGTGCCCGCTGGCCATCGACGAATGCCAGACGGTCACGCCGCCGCTGCGGGAGCTGCTTCCCGGGCACAGCGCCGCCTGCCACGTCGCCCGGGCCGACGCCGCCACCGAGGCCTTCCGGTGACGGGGGCCGCATGGACGTGATCGCCTTCGGCCGGGTGTTCCTCGAGATCGTCTTCGGCCAGGTGGCGTCGCTGCCGGGACCGGGCGAAGAGATCTTCGCCGACGAGTTCGCCATCTCCTGCGGAGGGGCGGTCACCGTGGCCAGCGCCGCCAGCCATTACGGCGCCCAGGCAGGCCTGTCGACCCTGCTGTCCGAGGATCTCGGCTCCCGCGTCGTCGCCGAGCACTGCCGGCGCGCGGGTGTCGACCTCTCACCATCGCGCTACGCGGCCGAGCGCACCGCCGGGATCACCGTGGTGCTGAACTTCTCCGGTGACCGCGGGTTCGTCTCCTACCTTCCCCCGGCCCAGCCGGTCACGGGCCCCGATACCGGGCACTTCCTGCAGGTCCTGCGGGACCACCGCCCGGCCTGGTGCTACCTGCACCCCTGGCCCGGCGCGGAGGACCTGATCGCGGAGGCGCGGTCGCTCGGCACCCGTGTCGCCCTGGACGTCGGACTCAACGCGATCGCCAGCGACCCCCGGGCGGTGAGGAGCTGCGCGCGCCGGGCCGACGTCTTCCTGCCCAACACCGAAGAACTGCTGCGGCTGACCGGGGCCCGTTCGCTGCCCGCCGCCATCGACGTGGCCCTCGCGTGGTGCCGGTGCCTGGTCGTGAAGCGGGGCGCCGACGGCGCCATCGTCGCCGACCAGACGGGCCGGACCGCGGTGACCGACGGAATCGGCCCGGTCAGCGTGCGGGACCGGACCGGGGCGGGCGACGCGTTCGCCGGCGCGCTGATCGCCGCCCTGCACCAGGGCGCCACGATGACCGAGGCCGCCGCCGCGGGCAACGCGGCCGGCTCCTGGACGGTGAGCATCCTCGGCGCCGTGGGCGAGGTCGACCTGGAGGGGCTGAGCCCGGCCGCGGCCCCGCTGGCGGCGGCCCTGCTGGGGGCGCGGCGACCGGCCAGGAACGAGCTGGGCGGCCAAGCCGAACGGGCCGACGGGCAGGAGCCCTAGCGATGAAGCTGGCGATACTCGGCGGCGGCGGGGTGCGGATACCCGCGTTCGTCCGCGGGGTCCTGTCCTCCGGCGCGGCGGCCTTCGACAAGATCTGGCTGTTCGAGCCGGACGAGCTGCGCCGGCAGACGACCGGCCGGCTGGCGGTCGAGCTGGCCGGCGCGCTGGGCGAGCCGGGTGCCGTCCGGCTGACCTCCGACGCCGAGGAGGCCTTCTCGGGCGCGGACTTCGTCTTCTCCGCGATCCGGGTCGGCGGCGACCGCGCCCGGGTTATCGACGAGGAGGTGGCGCTGCGGCGCGGCATCGTCGGCCAGGAGACGACCGGCCCGGGGGGATGCGCGATGGCGCTCAGGACGATCCCGGTCCTGCTCTCGTACTGCGAGATCCTCTCCAGATGCGCCCCCGGGGCGGTCCTCATCAACTTCACGAACCCGGCCGGGCTGATCACGCAGGCGGTCTCGCTGCACTCCAGCGTGCGGGTGGTCGGCGTCTGCGACACACCGAGCAGCATCCTCGACCGTCTTGCCGGGTTCCTCGGGGCCGGCCGTGACAAGATCTCATTTTCCTACGGCGGCCTGAACCACCTGGGCTGGATCACGTCCTTCGCCGTTGACGGCCAGGAACTCATCGGCAGCTTGCTGGACCGCTACGAGGAACTGCAGCGGTTCGACCACGTCTTCGCCGCCTTCGATCCCGCGCTGGTCCGCAGGCTCGGCGCGATACCCACCGAGTATGTGTATTACTTCTACGAGCCCACCCGCTACGTCGCGGCCGTCGCGCACGCCGGGGCGAGCCGGGGCGCGGACGTGCTGCGGCTGAACTCCGAGCTCCTGGACGCGATCATGAAGGCGTTCGACACGGGCGGCGTGGAGGATGCCTGGTCCGCCTACTCGACGCTGATGGGCGTCCGCCGCGACACTTACATGCGCACCGACACCGAAGGCGAGAACCAGCAGGCCCAGGCGCGGGCGCGGCGCGAGGCCGGTGGCCCGGAGGAGCTCGGCGGCGGCCGCCCGGGCGGCTACGCGGGCGTGGCCCTGCAGGTGATCGACGGGCTGACCGGACGCAGCCCGGGCGAGGTCATCGTCAACACCCGCAACGGCGCCAGCCTCGGCTTCCTCGACGAGGACGACGTCGTCGAGGTGCCCGCGCTGGTGCACGGGGGCGGTGTGTCCCCGCTGGCCGTCGGGCCGCTCCCCCGCTCGGCCCGTGGCCTCATCACCCAGACCAAGCAGTACGAGCGCGAGCTGGTCGACGCCGCGGTGAGCGGCGACGCGGGCCTGGCCGCCCTGGCTCTTGCCCTGCACCCGCTGGTGCCGGGTGTCACCGTCGCGAGGGAGATGATGAGTGAGTACCGCGAACGGCACGGTCCCCATCTCGCCTACCTGCACTAGGGGCGGCGCGAGCCCGCCGGGCGTTCACCGGGCCGCGTCATGAAGGTCGCGGTCGTCGGCGGCGGGTCGACCTACACCCCCGAGCTCGTCGACGGCGTGGCCCGGCTGGCCGGGCGGGCCGGCGTCAGCGAGCTGGTGCTGGCCGACCCCGACTCCGCCCGCCTGGACGTGGTCGGCCCGTTCTGCTCCCGGATCATGCGCGCCGCCGGGCACCCGGCGCCGGTCCGCTGGACGACCAGCCTGGACGAGGGGCTGGACGGGGCCGGCGCGGTGCTGATCCAGCTGCGGATCGGCGGGCAGGCGGCCAGGCAGCGCGATGAGACGTGGCCGCTGGAATACGGCTGCGTCGGGCAGGAGACCACCGGCGCGGGCGGGTTCGCGAAGGCGCTGCGGACCGTCCCCGTGGTCCTGGACATCGCCGAGCGCGCCCGCCGCCGGGCCGTGACCGGCGCCTGGATCATCGACTTCACCAACCCGGTCGGCATCGTCACCCGGGCCCTGCTCGACGCCGGCCACCGCGCGGTCGGCCTGTGCAACGTCGCGATCGGCTTCCAGCGCTCCTTCGCCGCGCTGCTGGGGGTGGACCCGGCCCAGGTCTCGCTCGACCACGTCGGCCTCAACCACCTGACCTGGGAGCGGGCGGCAAAGGTGGACGGCACGGACCGGCTGCCGGAGCTGCTGGCCGCCCACGGCCCGGAGATCACCGAGAAGACCGGCCAGCCGCCGGGCGTGCTGACCGAACTCGGGGTGGTGCCCTCCTACTACCTGCGCTACTTCTACTGCCACGACGCCGTGGTCGCCGAGCAGCGGCGCCATGTCACCCGCGCGGAGGAGGTGGCGCGGCTCGAGCGGGAGCTGCTGGCCATGTACGCCGACCCGGCGCTGGACCGCAAGCCGGAGCTGCTGGGCGAGCGGGGCGGCGCCTTCTACTCCGAGGCGGCCGTGGCGCTGCTGGTCTCGCTGGTGACCGACCGCCGCGACACCCAGGTCGTGAACGTGCGGAACGCGGGCACGCTGCCGTTCCTCCCCGACGAGGCGGTGATCGAGGTGCCGTCGGTCATCGGCGCGGACGGCGCCTCGCCGGTCCCGGTCGCCCCGCTGGACCCGCGCCTGAGCGGGCTGGTCGGCCACGTGTCGGCCTACGAGGAGCTCGCTGTGGAGGCCGCCCTGCGGGGCGGCCGCGAGCGGGTAGCGGACGCGCTGCTCGCCCACCCGCTGATCGGCCAGTACGACCTGGCCAGCCAGCTGGCCGACCGGCTGATCGCCGAGAACCGGGCGTTCCTGCCCTGGGCCGGCCCGGCGGGCACCCGGTGATCGGCGCGCGGCCGGCGGTGCTGGCCATCGACGGCGGGAACAGCAAGAGCGACCTGGCCCTGGTGGCCGGGGACGGCACCCCGCTGGCCACCGTCCGCGGGCCGGGCATGGCCAGCTGCCTGAGCCTGGAGCAGAAGCTCGGGGTGCTCGCCACCTTAATGGGCCGCGCCCAGCATCAGGCCGGCCTGCAGGGATCCCCCGCGGCCCGCCACCTTTCCGCCTGCGTGGCCAACGCCGACCTCCCCGAAGAGGAGGAGGAGATGGCCGCCGCGCTGCGCGCGCGGGGCTGGAGCGAGACCACGGAGGTGTTCAACGACACCTTCGCGGTGCTCCGCGCCGGGCTGGTCACCCCGGCCGCGGCCGGCTCCCCGCCCGGCGCGGCCGGCTCCCCCGGTCCCGGCGGGCCCGGGCAGCCGCACTGGGGCGTCGCGGTGACCTGCGGGGCGGGCATCAACTGCGTGGGCGTCGCGCCGGACGGGCGCAAGACCGGGTTTCTCGCGCTCGGCG
>Ga0306924_10008957_pt1 | contig 10127 bp, 12 predicted proteins | sample sta12Can44000111_FD_203756 | JGI IMG/M metagenome (GOLD analysis project Ga0306924, IMG submission 203756) | Lab enrichment of tropical soil microbial communities from Luquillo Experimental Forest, Puerto Rico - statanox.12C.anox.44.000.111 (v2)... | ecosystem: Environmental > Terrestrial >... | reverse complement strand
ATGTGTACAGGCGAGGCTCATCATACCGGCCAACACCTACGGAAGCGTGGGCGATCCGCAACTCGCGCTCGATGGCCACTGTCAGGGCAGGCGTTTCCGCGGCTTGCGGATCTGCCCCCAGGAATGTGCTGGCGACGCTCAGATCGAACACAAGACACGGCGCTGTGTGCAAATCCAGGTCCACAACGGACGCTGCGCTTTTTCCAAGAGTCGCCAACGATTGCTGCCAAAGTTGTTCTCTCGGCACCGCCGACAAACCACAAGCCTTCCGAAACGTGTAATGCGCAAAGCGGGAGTGAATCTCGGCAAGGCGGGCGAGCGCTTCCCACGCAGGAGCTTCAGAGACGATGACATAAGGATCATCCGGCACGAGTGTCTTACGCTGAGCCGAATTCACGACGCTTACCACAAGGCGCATGCAGATCAGGGGAAACAGCACCGACAGCTCAATCTCCTCGAGAGGAAACACGCCGTGAAATCCCTCCACCAGCGAGCCCGCCGCCGCGAGCGGCTCGGTCTTGCCGAGAAGGGCATAAGCCGCTGCGACGGCCGGTTCGGCAACGACAAGCCCGTGGTGCATGTCACCGAAATCAATGACGCTGACTACTTCGCGTGATGGCGCGCTCGGACTGTTAACCAGAACGTTGTAATCATTCGCATCGCCGTAGATCACGCTTTTCCGTAGTGTCGGAAGCTGGGGGACGACTCGCGATTCATACCGCTCTAAAACTCGTTCAATCATCGTCCGGCGTGACGGATCTTCGATATGGAAGAGGTATTCGCGAATCCACTCGGCCTGCGCTAAATCCCATTTCAGCGCGCGTGTGGTCGCGGGGTGGGAGAAATTCTGAAGGGCAAGGTCAATCTGGCCAAGCAGGCGGCCTAAACTGCGAAGCAACTCGGGCGTGTGCGGGCGCACCTCCGCAAGAATCCGTCCCGGAAGAAAGCTAAGGAGCCACACAAAACGTTCGTCCCCATTGCGCAAACACGCCTTCGCAAATGTCTCACCTAAGCGTGTTAACTGAACCCGCGACAGCGCCAGCTCGGGGACGCGGTGTGCAAGCTGCGTCAGCGCCGCACATTGCATGTCAATGAATGCGCGGTCTCGACTTGAGTGCATTACTTTCAGGACAAAAGCGCGGCCATCGGCAGAAATGAGATGGAAATTGCTGTCATATTCGCCCGGCAAAGATCGGGCGCTCATCTCCAACCCGTAGAGACTTCGGGCGAGTTGGACAGCCTCGTCTGGTGAAACCGGTCGCTGTGATCGGGCCTCTGAGATCATGGGACTAACTCTACCGGAATTTCCTTTTTGACCTCCAAAACGGCGCCATAGTATACCCGTCTCGCTTGTTAGCGACGCCGTCAAAGTATATTCATCAGCCACTTGAACCACTCCTCTGCACCGATCCTCACCTTCGCCACCACCCGTCGTACTGTCTGCCAACCAACAGCTTGGTAGATGAAGCGTCAGGGTCTATACCAGGAGCACGGTCCATTTGCCTCCTCACCTACCTTAGCGACAAGAACGAGAGGCAGAGCGTCGGGACCGTACTCCGACTATGCTGTTGAGATTTACGAAGGTCGGACCGCCTGCAGAAACCCTGCCAGTTTCGCCGTCGCTTTGTACTGAGGTATTGGCTCCAGTTCCTTGAACGCGCTGGTGAAGGCATTCGACAGGCTCCACATGGTCCGCGGCTGGAATTCCTCATGCACGGGCTGAAAGTACAGATCGTGTACCCGCCGCGCCAGATGCTTGGGAAACCCAGACTCTTCCTCGATGAACGCCTGGTAGATCAGCAGCTTTGCCGAAGCCGTTGACAGTTGCAGCGCCCGCCATTCCTCGACTTGCTGCTTCAGCGGCCCGAAGTTCCTCTGCATCCGATCGACGCCAATGGCCAGGCTGTCTTCGAGTGAGAAGTGCTTCGAATGCTTCGCGAGAACGGGAGTGTACACGCATGAGACGATGTTTCTGAATTCACAAGGTTCCTCCCAGTACCATTCCAGTACCCGTTAGCATATCCTCTCCAAAATCGGAAGAAAGCCTATGCGGTTCGACCTCCTCGAAGCAGACTTTTGGACTACTCTGCACCAGCATTGGCGGCAACTCGCCGCCGCCTGATCTTATCTTCATGTTGAAGTATTCTTGTTTGCGATCATCGAGGAGAGAGTCTATGAGCATACTCGCGCACGAAAAGTGCACCACATGCCGCCGCGATTCCCCGCTGGTAACTGAGGCGGAGATTCGGGAATTGAAGCCTCAAGTCCCGCACTGGACGCTGGTGGAGCGCGAAACCATTCAGCGGTTGGAGTGCATTTTTCGCTTCCGGAACTTTGGCGAGGCCCTATCCTTTACGAATCGCGTTGGTGTGCTCGCCGAGGCTGAAGGCCATCATCCCGCGATTCTCACCGAATGGGGTCAAGTGACGGTGACTCTCTGGACACACAAGATCCGCGGTCTCCACCGAAACGACTTCGTGATGGCAGCAAAGATCGATTCTCTCGCTCCGGCACTCTGACACGAGAATCGAGGTTGGTAGGGGGCAGGTAAGCTGGGGAAGACCGGCAGGATAAAGAAAGAGTGTCGGTGAGTTTCTTTGATTTGTGGGCAGTTGCCTGGCTTGCTATCGTGGAGGCAAGTCTCACCCGCCATGACTGACGCCAAAAGCAGGCAGCGCCTCCTTCTGTTATGCACCACGACCGGGTACCAGACACAGGCTTTCGTGGACGCAGCGGAGAAGCTCGGTCTGACGGTGGTTTTCGCCACTGACCGCTGCCATGTTCTGGAGGATCCGTGGCAGGACGGCGCTCTCCCGCTGCGCTTTGAGGATCCCGAAGCCGGCGCGCAGAGAATCGCGGAGTACGCGGCCACCAACCCGGTTGCCGCGCTGATCTCGATTGGTGACCGGCCGACGCCCTCCGCAGCGCGTGCCTGCCGCGCGTTGGGCCTGTTGTCCCATCCTCCGGAAGCCGCCGACGCCTGTCGCGACAAGTACCGCTCCCGCGAGCGCCTGCGGCAAGCGGGGCTCCACGTGCCCGGTTTCTCCCGCTTTCCCGTGGATACGGACCCCCGGCGCCTAGCGGAGATGGGCGCGGCCGGACTGGCATCCCCCTGGGTGCTCAAGCCGCTAGCACTCTCGGCCAGCCGCGGCGTTATCCGCGCCGACGCGGCGGATGAATTTGTCCGCGCCTTCGAGCGCATACGGGCGCTGCTGCGCACTCCCGAAGTAGGCGTGCTACGGGAGGAAACCAGCAACTTCATACAGGTGGAATCGTACGTCGAGGGGGCGGAGATCGCGGTGGAAGGCATCGTGGACCGCGGGCGACTGCGCATCCTGGCCATCTTCGACAAACCCGACCCTCTGGTCGGCCCCTTCTTCGAGGAGACCATCTACGTCACGCCCTCGCGCCTGGCGGCCGATACCCAGCAGCACGTGATACAGACGCTGGGGCGCGCGGTGCAGGCCTTGGGCCTATATCACGGCCCTTTGCACGCCGAGTTGCGGATAAACCGCGAAGGCATCTGGGTGATGGAGGTGGCGGCACGTCCCATTGGCGGCCTTTGCTCTCGCGCCCTGCGCTTTCGCATCCCGCTGGTGGACGACAACGTTTCTCTGGAAGAGCTGCTGATCCGGCTCGCGCTGGGGCTGGATGTGTCGCGGATCTACCGCGAGAATGCGGCAGCGGGAGTCATGATGATCCCCATCCCCCAGGCTGGGTTCTACCAGGAAACGCATGGCGTGGACGAGGCGCTGGCGACGCCCGGCATCGAGGAGATCCACATCACTGCCAAAGTCCGCCAGAAGCTGGTTCCACTGCCGGAAGGATCCAGTTATCTGGGTTTTATCTTCAGTCGCGGGCCCTCACCCGAGTTCGTCGAGGATGCGCTGCGCCATGCCCACGAGAAACTGCGCTTCGTGCTCACCCCCGCCCTGCCGGTGATTTGACTAGGGCGCACCGTCCAGCACGACTTTATTGCTCTGCTTTGTTGGGTTAGCAGGATGCGGTGTCCGGCTTGGCACCTCGTGATCGGGTTGAGATCTCCGCTAGGCAGCATCTCGGAAAAGCCCGCGCCCCCGCCGATGCCGACGTACGAGATGTGGCGGTACGGAGTCCTCGTGCTTCGGGCTGCGCTTGATACACACGATCCTCCTGCGTGCCATCCGGCGTGTTCCCCCGGAGACTAGAAGCAGGCCAACTGCCCGCTGGTGGGTTCGGATCAACAGTACCAGGGTTCGGTCAGGTAGGGGATGATGGTCCGCGGCGGTCCGGGTGGGACAAGCGGAAGGGGCAGCGGCGCTTCGTCCCCGTCTTCGTTCATGGCGCCCTGCAGCAACTTCCAGGCCTCCGCGAAGATCAGCGTGCGCGACGCGCCGGCCTTGGCTTCGCGCTGCACCATGGCTTCGAGGTCGCGCTGGAGCCGGTCAACCCTGCAGTCCGGGTTTGCCCACGAATAGCTCAGCGCCTCTTGCTGGAAGGAACCGATGGGAGCGTTGTGCAGTGACATAACTTCGAGCAGACGCGACCCGGCGGGAATCAGCAGGCGGATGGTGAGCTGCACCGGCGGAACATACTCCACCAGCCCCAGCCGTATCAGGGTGGCCAGCAGGTCTTCGTAGCCCTCCAGAGTGGTCCAGGGCGTGAAAGGTACGAAGGTGGGCACGAGGAAAAGTCCGAGACCGCGCATCAGCCCGGCGAGACGGATGAAGTCGGCGCGCGTGTGGCCCTTGTCTAGGATTCGCAACATGTGGTCATCCACTGACTCCACGGCCGTGATCACGAACGCGCATCCCGTCTCACGCAGCGCAGGGAGGAGACCGACGTACCTCAGCAGGTGCTCCACCTTGATGGTGACGTCATAAGAGAGCCCGGGATGTTCGCGGTGGAGCGCTTCCACGATGTTCATCGAGTGACCGACCCCGTTGAAGAAGTCGGGATCGCCGAAGGTGACGTGCTGCGCGCCGGCGGCGACTTGGCGGCGGATATCTTCCAGCACCACCTCGCGCTGGACGATGCGAAACGTGCCGTTGTACACCGGCACGATGGGACAGTGACGACACAGGTGCTTGCAGCCCCGGCTCGCCTCGGTGTAGCCCACGACGCGGGTGCTGTCGTCGGGCAGCGTGAGATGCGCGTACTTTTCCAGCGGAGGCAGGTCGTCGCGATAGGGCACCAGGAAATTCTGACGGGTGAGCGAGATCTCGGGCTCAACCTGCGGCAGCCCGAGGCCTAGGACGCCGGCCTCCAGGCGGCGGGCCAGACTCAACAGCCCTTGTTCAAACTGTCCCCCCAGGATCGTGCCGACGCCCAAACGACGCAGTAGGTCGGCATTGACCGGGGCGTACAGTCCAAATCCAGACAGGTGGGCGGCGGGGTTGAGTTCCCGGACCCTCTCCAGCGCGTGCACTGCGATCCGAGTGGCGGTGTGCATGGGCAGATAAAAAGCGATCAGGCCGGCGGTGCGAACCGCCCCTTCGTCCAGCGACTGTCGCGAGAGGTCCAGCGAAGTAGTGTGGAAGCCGGCAGCGCGCAGCCACGCCGCGGGCGAGGCCAGCCCAAACGGTTGCCGGCCCAGTTCGTAGGTCGAGATCAGCAGCACCTTCAGATCGGGCATAGAGACCTTAAATTAGTCCTTGCTGCGTGGGGGGACGTATCCCGGTGGAAGCGCGGCGCCCTCGCCGAATAAGAAATCTTCCAGGTGCTTGACCAGGATCTCCTGGTCCTGGCGGTTGGCGGGATTCAGCCGGTACTCGTTCAAGAGCATCTTGCAATGCTCGCCCCACATCTTCCAGGCTTCCTCAGAAACGTTTTCATAAATCCGCCGACCCACTTCCGTGTCGAACGGCGGCTCGTCCAGTCCTGGCATTTCCCGCTGGAACTTCACGCAGAAGACTTTGCGCTGCCCTGGCCTCTCCGGTTCAGGCGGCGTTGAAGGTGTATTACAGCCCATGTGTACTCCTTCCGAGCGGGAGGATTGTTCCGATAGTGTGAGGATACGGCCGGTACTGGTTCAGTGCGAAATCCGCTCATGATTTTTCGTTTTTCTGCGCGCACGCTCGACACTTCACCTGCCCAGGCAACGCGCCTTTCAACTCACCTTTGCGAAACCGTGATTAAGTGGCCACAGACAAGATACAAATGGACAAAACTAATGTTTTCCAATACGCGCACAACTGCCTGCACGACAGTGCAGCGTCCCAGAATGTCCACAGCCCGGTCCTTTTTTCTGCCCATGGGCATAAGTGCGACCTGGCGCGCTTATCAGAAGTGACGATCCTATCCTTGGCTCAGATCGGCATCACCCTCCTCACCTCCAAAGAACCTCATCGCCACCTCGGCGTCGATATCTTGTGGGCGATCCACGACGGCAACCACTTCGCGCTTAGTACAAATGGCTTCACCAGCGCTGATGTTCTGGGCAATTTCTTCGACCTCGCTCCCCTCCGGGTCCCAATCACACCACACCTCAATCCAAACCTTGTAGTACGCCATTGAACATCCTCCCAGGGGCTGTCTTCTCCGCCCGCCGACTTCACAAACTCACGCTGGGAGTTCCAACGGATAAGCAAAAGACAGTTCATGACCGTCTGGATCGGACATGTGAAAATATCTCTCGCCCCACGAGCCATCGCGTGGAGTCTGGGGATGAAATCCCTTTCCCCGCAGGGATGCCCAAAATGTATCAACTTCGGGTACGTAGAAAATCATCCGCCCCCAGTGAGTCACCGGATGACCCTGTTCCAGATTGAGGATCGGACCTTTGGCGTCCTCACTGCGGAGCGAGGAAAAACATCCATTCTCCCCTCCATAGATAACTTCCATACCGACGACTTCTCGGTAGAACCTTAACGAGGTTTTCATCCTCGCAACCCTGAGGGTCAAAGCGGAGAGCCTCTCAACCGTCATCTGTACCTCCGACCAAAGAATCCGCGGTCATCCCATTGCGCCTTGTCTAGCCCGCTGGACGCCGTTTTTTCCCAGCAGCCTGTGTTCTTGCGGTGTCATTCTGCCCGGTGCACGTGTTTCTCAATTAAAATTACAGGGGCTTCACCTTCTCTGCCTGCAACCCTTTGGGACCTTTGATGACCTCAGACTGCAGCTGTTGACCCCTCTTGGAGGCTGCGGAAATCACCCACCTCTATGGCCGAAAAATGGACGAACAAATCTCCTTGCCTTGCTCGCGACTGACAAAACCGTAACCCTTTGCGTCGTTAAACCACTTCACTGTTCCTTTTTCCATAGCCCTGACTTCCTTTGCTTTGATTTTGCGCTCCGATATCAGTCAATTTTTGTTAGAAGTACACCGCTGCTGCCTTTTCTTTTATCTAAAACCACAGAATCCTTAAACCCCCGAGATCCAGGGTCTTCTGGGCCAAATGTGGACGATCACTTTCTTTCTCCATAGATCGGTAGCGAGCCTTGGGTTGTGCCGTAATCCAGGTCGAAGCCAAGCTGGAGCTTGGCTGCTTCCGACATGAGGCCGGGATGCCACGCCGGATCGAATACGATTTCAATATGAACTTCCTTGACGCCGGGCATCCGCGAGAGCTTGCTCTCCACGTCGGCCTTGAGCACGTTGCCCATACCGCAACCGGGCGCCGTCATGGACATCTTGATATGAACCCCGTTCCCACCTTGCTCCAAGGACGCAATCACACACGAGTAAACCAGACCCAGATCCACGATATTGACCGGAATCTCCGGATCGTAGATGGTCTTCAACTGATCCCAGACCATCTGCTCGCTGAAGGTCCCCTCCTGGACCACAGTTGCTTGTGCCGTCGCCGGGTTGGAGAGCCCCAGGGCATCTGTATCGTTGGTATCGATACGGTACATGTAGCCGCGATCGGTAGCCACCGTGTAGCTGCTGCCCAAGGACTGCATGATCCTGACGACGGTACCGTCCGGGAGGCTGCCGCGAATCCCGCTTGGGATCTCGACGACTTCACAAGCCCGACTCAGCGTGATCGGTTCACTTACGCTCATGTGTGACTCCAGTTGGAATTGCCTTTCCTTTCAGCACCCGGCTCGCCGTCGCAGCTTCCAATTCCCACCGCCAGGCCTGGAGACCACCGGCTACGTTCTTTATGTTGGTGAAACCATAGGCCATGAAGTACGAAGCTGTTTCCAAGCCACGACGTCCGGTATTGGAATAGAAGACGATCGGCGTGCCTTTGGGCCAGGAATCGAGCATCTCGAATTTTAGTTCCATGGTGAGCAGCCCAGCGCCAGGAAGGTGAGCTTGCTCCCATTCCTCCCGTGACCGCACGTCCATAAGCCGCAGCTTCTCGCCGCGACGCAGGGCCTGTGCCAGTTCCGGAGACTGCAAATCAAGCTGCGGGGACCGATCTTTTGGCTTAATCGCCAACACGACAGTCATGGGGAGAATCTGAAGTCTAGTCTCGACTTCCTGGCTTTCGCGGATGCACTCGATCACCTTCTCTAACGAATCGGTAATGCTGTGCTCACGCATTACCTCGCCCAACGTATCCGTCAGCTGGTAGCCGCACGCAGTGCAACCGCCTATATGGTAACGGCGAAACAATCCCAGCTTGGCGCTGGGATATACGCGGAGGATTTCGTCCATGGTCGTGTTCAGGCCAATTTCCAGAGGCGACATCTTCTGCTACTCCTGCCTTCTACTCCGTCGAGACGGTCTCTTCCTTGCCCGCCAGTGCCGCATGCAACGTGTGCCAAGCAAGGGTTGCGCACTTGACCCGCACAGGAAACTCGGAGACACCGGAAAAGACGGCCAGCTTGCCCAGTTCAGCCCGGTTCCCGTTCGCCGGCGACTGGCCCGTCACCAACTTGTGGAACTGGTCGAAGAGTTTATCCGCTTCCCCCGTGGTCTGACCCTTGACACTCTGCGTCATCATGGACGCCGAGGCCTTGGAAATCGCGCAGCCCGAGCCCTGGAAGCTGATGTCGCGAATCGAGTCGCCCTCCAAGTCCAGGTAAACGGTGAAGTGGTCACCGCAGAGCGGGTTATACCCTTCCGCCCTGTGGTTCGCCGTCGCCAGCTCGCGATAGTTGCGAGGCGCCTTGCTGTGCTCCAGAATGACTTCCTGGTAGAGCTCACGCAGATCGGGCATCAGGCGAATACCTCCCGCACCTTCTGAATGCCTTCGACCAAAGCATCCACTTCCTCTCCTGTGTTGTAGAACGCGAACGAAGCGCGCGCCGTGGCCGCGATGCCGAAGCGCTGCATTACCGGCTGGGCGCAGTGATGCCCCGTTCGGATAGCAATTCCCTCCTGGTCGAGGATGGTCCCGATGTCGTGGGGGTGGATACTGTCCAGCAGAAACGAGATCACACCAGCCTTTTCTCTCGCTGTGCCGATCAGGCGGATACCGGGGATCGCGGAAACCGCTTCGGTGGCATAGGCCAGCAACTCGTGCTCATGGCCAGCTATATTGTCCATCCCGAGGCCATTCACATACTCGATGGCTGCGCCCAAACCGATGGCACCCGCGACATGGGGCGTGCCGGCTTCAAATTTGTAGGGCAGCTTGTTGTAGACGGTCTTCTCGAAGGTCACCGAACTGATCATGTCACCGCCGCCCTGGTACGGAGGCATGGCATCCAGTAGGGCGGATTTGCCATACAGAACGCCGATGCCGGTCGGTCCGTACACCTTGTGACCGGAGAAAACGTAGAAGTCACAATCCAGGGCCTGGACGTCCACCTTGACATGCGGTACGGCCTGGGCTCCATCGACCAGCACTGGGATGTTCCGACGATGTGCCATTTCGATGATCCGCTCGGCGGGATTGATCGTACCCAGTGCGTTTGAGATGTGCGTTACAGCGACGATTTTCGTTCGCGTTCCCAAGAGCTTCTCAAAGTCCTCGAGCAGCAGCTCGCCGCTGTCGCTGATTGGCGCAACCCGCAGCCTTGCGCCATTCTCTTCGCACAGGATCTGCCAGGGAACGATGTTGGAGTGATGCTCCATGGCGGTGATGAGCACTTCGTCGCCTGCGTGAACGTTAGTGCGGCCGTAGGTCTGCGCCACGAGGTTGATGGCTTCCGTGGCACCGCGGACGAAGATGATCTGGCTCGCATCGGCGGCGTTGAGGAACGATTGCACCGTCCTGCGCGCTCCCTCGTACTCTTCCGTCGCATGTTCG
>Ga0306924_10008954_pt1 | contig 10128 bp, 8 predicted proteins | sample sta12Can44000111_FD_203756 | JGI IMG/M metagenome (GOLD analysis project Ga0306924, IMG submission 203756) | Lab enrichment of tropical soil microbial communities from Luquillo Experimental Forest, Puerto Rico - statanox.12C.anox.44.000.111 (v2)... | ecosystem: Environmental > Terrestrial > Soil... | reverse complement strand
TTTCGGAACGCACCGAGATAGTTTGGGGCTGATATCCCTTGTGTGCGATCGTCGCCGAAAGTTCCGCCACATCGAGCGTGAGCTCGCACGGCGTGCGACAGCTCTGCCCTGAAACCTTGACCTCTGCGCCCGTTGGTACGGATTCGAAGCGCAGTGCCGCTTTCGGCGGCGATGACTTGAGAAAGTCCGGGATGGATGCAGAGCACGCGGCGACGCTCAAACCACATGCCACAACAGCAATGACTTTGCTCATCACAAAACCCCATCGGCATATACGTGGCCAGCTCGCGGGAACTGGCGCCCCACCTCCCAGCGTGGCCGCTACGGTTAAAGTCTTGGTTGGAAGTGTGGCAGCTCAATGGTGCGGAGCAATCGCGGATTTTGGGTCTTTAAGGCATTGAAAATAATGAATAACATTGCCCACCGCCGCTCATCCTCGAGAGACGCAGGCCGTCGCCACCGCGGTACCAAACGCCTCCGGCACACAAGCAAAGGCGTGCTCACCCAATGGTCGCCAGCTTCCCCGCCTGCTGCGCGGCCACCGCAAGCGGCCCCGAGCGTGCAGGGTTCGCGAGCGCACGGCGAATGAGCCGCATTCACGCACCTCTATGGGCAGCCACCCTCGACCTTGCGCCGACGCCAAGCAAACCGCAGCCGGGTAGCTGGCGAACGACGCCATGGGGATGCCCGCACGAACGACCAAGAAGCGAAACGTTCGGCTGCCGCCGAAGCATCGATGCTCGCCAGGTGCTTGTGATGGACCAGCAACAGACTGGAGCAAAGGCTGAGCCGCTGGAACGCCCGCCCGTCGTTCGAGGAATCCCCAATCTATGTTATGGCCGATGGAGGCGACATGGCCGCCGCCGTGGCGCTGCAGCATGACGAGCGCCCCGTAACTCCCGGGCCTGCGGATCAGGAGACAAAGCCAATGCCGAGGCGCAGCAGGACATACGGGACCGTCAGCGCCGACAGACAGAAAGCGATGAGCGGCTTGGAGTTCGTCCAGGGACTCGTCGACGGGACGCTGCCTCTCAATACCATCGCCGAAATCCTGGCCTACGACGTGACCGAGGTGGAGCGTGGCCGAGTCGCAATCACATGCGAACCGAATGGCTCCCATCTCAATCCGGCCGGCACCGTGCACGGCGGTCTGTCAGCCACCTGCTCGATAGCTGCATGGGCCTTGCCATCCGGTCTATGCAGGAAAAGGGCGTCAGTTCGACGACGCTCGAGTTCAAGATCTCGCTCGTGCGCCCAATCACCCCGGAAACCGGCTTGATCAAAGCAGAGGGTGTTGTGCTGAACTGCGGCCGCCGCATCGGGACGGCCGAAGGGCGCATTACCGATCAGCAGGGCAGGTTGCTGGCTCACGGAACGACGACCTGCTTGGTCTTTGAGAGTTGAGCGCCCGCCGATTGACTGCCGCTGATCGGCGATGAAGTCCGATTCCGGCGAGCGCGGCACCACGTTCCGCGCTACCTGAGGCCGCATGTCGTCAGCAGCTTAGGCGCACGACTCGATCACCGATCCGAACCTCATTCCCACGTTCCCTGCCGGGCGAGGGAACACACTGTAGGGGAGGGGACACGCTCTTGTGATTTGTGATGAATATTGACATTCGTCAGTCGTCATGAAATTTACACCACATGCGACGGAGGTGCCGAATGTCTTATGGGACCATTTTCGCACGATTTTCCAAGCTGTTGCCATTAATTGGAGACCTGGCGCTCATGGGCTGCAACCAGATGGCCGCCCAACCTGCGGCAGCGCCACGGCCGGTGCTCGTCACCAGCGTCCATTACGAAGCCCAAGTTCCAGATCGCGACTTTGTCGGGACGGTTCGACCCCGAATCGAGAGCGATCTCGGCTTTCGAGTGGCCGGCAAGGTCTCAAAGCGGCTGGTCGAGGTCGGCGCGCGGGTCGACATCGGAGAGCCGCTGGCGACGCTCGATGAAATCGACCTGCGGCTACAGGCGGAACAAGCCGAGGCCGAATATCGAGCCGCAACCGGCGTGCTCGCGCAAGCAGCCGCAGCAGAAGCGCGCGCCACAGAGCTCAAGCAGCGGGGTTGGTCGACGCAGGCGCAACTTGATCAGGCCAAAGCCACGGCCGACGAGGCTCGGGCGCGGTTCAGTCGCGCCGAGCGATCGGTCGACTTGACCAAGAACTCGCTGTCTTACGCGACGCTCGTTGCGGATGCGCCGGGCGTGGTCACGGCGACGCTGATTGAGCCGGGCCAAGTTGTGACTGCCGGTCAGACTGCCGTCCGGGTGGCGCGGCTCGGTGAAAAAGAGGCCGTGGTCGCTATTCCGGAAACCTTGCTCGCTCGGGCGAAGTCCGGAGGGGCGAGTGCCTCGATCTGGTCGCAGCCGGACAAACACTACATCGCCAAACTTCGCGAGCTTGCGCCCGCGGCAGATCCGATGACGCGCACCTATCTCGCCAAATTCTCGATGCCCGACGCCGGCGACGATATCCAGCTCGGCATGACCGCCACGTTGACGCTATCCGAGCCCGCCGGGGAGCGCGTGGCGCGCCTGCCTCTCTCGGCGCTGTTCAACCAGGGGCAAGGGCCGTCTCTTTACGTGGTGGACGCCAAGACCGGTGCTATCGCCCTCAAGCATGTCGCCGTGCAGCGCTACGAAAGCGATGACGTCGTGATCTCCGACGGCGTGGAGGAAGGAGCGAATGTCGTTGCCGTCGGCGTGCAGAAGCTTAGCCCCGCGCAGAAGGTCAAGGTCGTCTCTTCGCTGTCGTTCTGATTTGGACCCAGGAGGCAGGACCATGCGGCGTTTCAACCTATCGGCTTGGGCGGTCGGTCACTCGGCCCTGATGGTGTTCCTGATCGCGATGTTGGGTGTAGCCGGCCTGCTTTCCTATCGAAGCCTGGGACGCGCTGAGGATCCGTCGTTCACGATCAAGGTGGTGATCGTCAGCGCGATGTGGCCGGGGGCGACCGCTGCCGACATGCAGGACCAGGTCGCAGACCCGATCGAGAAGAAGCTTCAAGAGCTGCCATATTTCGACAAGGTGACGACCTACACCAAGCCGTCGTTCACCGCGATGCAGGTCGCGTTCAAGGACAACACGCCTGCCCGCGACGTGCCGGAACTGTTCTATCAGCTTCGCAAGAAGATCGGCGACGTCAAAAACGAGCTGCCGGCCGGATTGATTGGTCCTACCGTCAATGACGAGTACGGCGACGTTGATTCAATTCTGTACATGCTGACGGCGGACGGCGCCGGCTACGCACAGATGAAAAAAGTCGCCGAGGCGCTTCGTCAGCGCCTGCTCAAGGTCAAGGATGTCACAAAAGTCAACCTGTACGGCACTCAGGACGAGAAGATCTTTCTTGAGTTCTCGCACAGCAAGCTCGCTACGCTGGGCATCACGCCGGACCAGATGTTTCAGTCACTGGCGAAGCAGAACGCGGTGGTTTCGGCCGGTGTCGTAGAGACCGGCGCCCAGCGCGTGCCGCTCCGGGTGACCGGCGCGCTCGACGGCGTCAAGGCCGTCGCAGAAACGCCGGTCGAGGCCAATGGCCGCGTGTTCCGTCTGGGCGACATTGCCACGGTCACGCACGGCTATGTCGATCCTCCGGACTTTGCAGTCCGCCAGAAAGGCAAACCGGCGATTGGCATTGGCGTTGTCATGGCCAAGGGCGCCAATATTCTTGAGCTTGGCCCGCGTGTCGCAAACGCCACAGCGCAATTCATCGCCGCGGTGCCGGAGGGCTTCGATCTCGAGCAGATTGCGGATCAGCCGGTTGTCGCCGAGCGCGCGGTAGGCGAATTCGTCCATTCCTTCATCGAAGCGCTGGCAATCGTGCTGCTCGTCAGCTTCCTCGCGCTCGGCTGGCGCACCGGTATCGTCGTTGCGCTGTCAGTGCCTCTGGTCCTGGGCATCGTATTCATCGTCATGAATGCCATGGGACTCGACCTGCACCGGATCACGCTCGGCGCGCTCATCATCGCGCTCGGCCTCCTGGTCGACGACGCCATCATTGCCGTCGAAATGATGGTGGTGAAGATGGAGCAGGGGTGGAGCCGGATCCGGGCCGCCTCGTTTGCGTGGGAGTCCACGGCATTTCCGATGCTGACCGGGACGCTGGTAACGGCAGCGGGCTTTCTCCCCATTGGCTTCGCCAATTCCGCGGTCGGCGAATACGCAGGCGGCATCTTCTGGGTGGTGGCGATTTCGCTCCTGGCGTCATGGCTGGTGGCAGTGATGTTCACGCCGTACATCGGCGTCAAGCTGCTGCCGAGCTTCAAGGTGGTCGGCGGCCGAAGCGATCCGCATGCAATCTATGAAACGCGCATTTATCGCGTTCTTCGCCGCGTGATCGAATGGTGCGTCAACCGGCGCATTTCCGTCGTGCTCGCGACCGTTGCCGTCTTTGCGCTGTCGGTTGTGGCATTCGGCCGGGTGCAACAGCAGTTCTTTCCGCTGTCGGAGCGGCCGGAGCTGTTTTTCCAGCTTCGTCTTCCGGAAGGCACGGCCTTTGGCACCACGCTCGCATCCGTCAAGAAAGCCGAGACCCTGCTGAAGGGCGATCCGCATGTGTCAACCTATACGGCCTATGTCGGGCAGGGTTCACCGCGGTTCTGGTTGGGGCTCAATCCGCAGCTCCCTAACGAGTCCTTTGCCGAAATCGTCATCGTCTCGAAAGACGTTGAGGCACGGGAGCGAATCAAAGCACGGCTTGAAAAGGCAGTTGCCGGCGGAGCGCTGTCGGAGGCGCGCGTGCGCGTCGATCGTTTCAACTTTGGGCCGCCGATCGGCTTCCCGGTGCAGTTCCGGGTCATCGGCCCCGACACGCAGAAGGTGCGGGAGATCGCCTACAAAGTGCGCGACGCGATGGGCACCGACTCCAGGGTGGTTGACCCGCATCTCGATTGGAACGAGCAGGCGCCGTATCTTAGGCTCGTTGTCGATCAGGATCGGGTGCGGGCGCTCGGAATGACGCCTCAGGATATCGCCCAGTCACTGAGCATGCTGATTTCCGGTCTGCCGATCACCACGGTTCGCGACGGAATTGAGAAAGTCGAGGTGGTGGCCCGCGCGGTGTCGTCGGAGCGGCTTGACTTGGCTCACATCGGAGATCTTGCGCTCTATTCCCGCAACGGTGTGGCGGTGCCGCTCTCGCAGATTGCCCACGTCGAATACGCGCATGAGGAGCCGATCCTCTGGCGGATCAACCGCGATATGGCGATTACCGTGCGCTCCGATGTCATCGACGATGTGCAGCCGCCGGATGTCACCAACGCCATCTGGCCGAAGCTGCAGTCGATCCGCGACAGCCTCGAGCCGGCCTACCGGATCGAGATCGGCGGCGCCATCGAGGAATCGCAGAAAGGCAATGCGTCGATATTTGCCCTCTTTCCCGTGATGATCTTTGTCATGATCACCCTGTTGATGATCCAGCTTCAGAGCATTTCACGACTTGTCCTGGTTTTTCTCACAGCGCCGCTTGGCATCATCGGTGCGTCACTCGGCCTTAACGTCGCCGACCGGCCCTTTGGGTTCGTCGCGCTGCTCGGGCTGATCGCGCTGGCCGGCATGATCATGCGCAACGCGGTCATCCTGGTCGATCAGATCGAGTCGGACGTGAACGACGGGCTTAGTCGGCGCGAGGCTATCGTGGAGGCAACCGTGCGACGGGCTCGGCCGGTAGTCCTTACGGCCCTGGCCGCAATTCTCGCCATGATTCCGTTGTCGCGCTCCGCGTTCTGGGGTCCGATGGCCACGACTATCATGGGTGGGCTGTTCGTGGCGACGTTCCTGACGCTGCTGTTCCTGCCAAGCCTCTACGCTCTATGGTATCGTAAGCGCCTGGACGAGCAGGGGAGCGATGCGAGCAGCCGGTCGGTAGCCCCACAGTACTCGCGGCCATCGCCCGGCTCGCGGCCATCGCCCGCCGTTTCTCTCCCGGTCGCGGCGGAATGAAGGAATATTGAAGAAAAATCGATGAGCGACGTGACGGATCACACAGAAACAGGCGTGCGAGAGCGCGTTCTGGTGACTGCCGAGCGCCTGTTTCGCGAGATCGGCTACCAGAAGACGACGGTGGCGGATATCGCGAGGGTGCTGCGCATGAGCCCAGCCAATGTCTATCGTTTCTTCGACTCCAAGAAGTCAATCAATATCGGCGTTGCACAGCGGCTCATGGGGCAGGTGGAGGCGCAGTCAGAAGCGATCGCCAACAGGTCGGGCAGCCCCGCCAAACGGCTTCGTGAGCTCCTGACGAGCATCCATCGGATGAACGCAGAGCGCTATGTCGGCGATTCGAAAATGCATGAGATGGTGGCCGTCGCAATGGAAGAAAACTGGGATGGTTGCCGCGCACACATCGACCGCATCACGGGCGCCATCGCGAAGGTGATTGCTGACGGCATCGATACCGGCGAGTTTCAAGTCTCCGATGCGTATCTTGCCGCGGTTTGCACTTGCACGGCGATGATTCGTTTTTTCCATCCGCAATTGATCGCAGAATCCGCGGACAAGCCGAGCCCTACGCTCGATCAGATGATCGACTTCGTTATCGCTGCGCTCCAAACGCGAGCAGGGTTATCGCGCTCGATCTGACTCCGGGCCACGGAGACAACTATGATCGCGGCATGAACGAAAATCTCCTCACCGAACTGTCAACATGGCTGACCCAAGCCGGCCTGGCCGGCACTTCTGAAACTGACATCGTTTCCGTGTTCTGCGATCGTTGCGTCGCAGCCGGGATTCCGCTCGCTCGCGCCCACGTGTTTATCGACACGCTCCATCCGGTCCATGAGGGCCGCCTGTTCCGCTGGGGCTATAGTCCGAACGAAACCTCTGTGCACGAATATGGCCGCACCAGCCTGGAGCTCGATGCGTTCGGTCCGGTATCCCTGGATGTACAGGCAACCGATGTCTGGCGGCGCAGCCCATTCTACAACATGCTGCAAACCGGTGAGTCCCTGCTGCGCCGCCGTCTCAATGACGACACTAAAGACGACTTCTCGATGCTCCCTGACTGGCTCGCAGCCGGTATGACCGACTACGTCGCGATCATCACCCGCTTTGCCGCCGAAGGCGTTATCGGTGAGATGGATGCCGTGTATTCATCATGGGGGACAAGGGCGTCCGAGGGATTCAACGACCGCCAGATCGCCGCTCTTAAGCATATCGTGCTGTACCTCGCGCTTGCCATCAAGTCAGTATCACTCGCACGCATGACCCGAACGCTGATGCAAACCTATCTTGGCCGCGACGCCGGCCAGCGAGTGCTGGGCGGACGAATCGTGCGCGGCGTTACGGAGCGAATCGACGCCGTCGTCTGGTTCAGCGATTTGAGAGGCTTCACGGGTATTACCGATACAGCGCCGGAACAGGTAATTCCATTGCTGAACGACTATTCCGATGTGATCGTCTCAGCGATCCATGATCATGGTGGTGATGTGCTCAAGCTGATCGGCGACGGCACCCTTGCCATCTTCACCGCCGCAAACCGCATGCACGCATGCAACGCGGCATTATCCGCCGCGATCGCTGCACGCCAGGGTGTTGCCGAATTGAAAAAACGCCGCATGGCGCAAGACAGGCCGGTTACCGACATGTACCTCGGTTTGCATGTGGGCAAGGTCTTCTACGGCAATGTCGGAAGCCGGGAACGGCTGGACTTTACCGTCCTTGGACCGGCCGTGAACGAAGCAAGCCGCATTGCGGCCATGTGCCGTTCGGTCGATCAGCCCGTTCTGATGTCAGCGGCGTTTGCCGATGTCGGGGACATCAAGCGCAAGCTGGTTTCGGTGGGACGATACGCTCTGCGCGGCATTTCGCACCCCCAGGAACTTTTCACGTTCGATCCTGAAGCCTGAGCGAGCCAGCAGAGCAGGGGCGACCCGATGCGAACCGATCCCGGCCTTCCGCTTCAAAGGCACTCGTCGGTGCCGCCGCCCGCGCTCACCGGCAGGGTCCTGAAGATGCGACGAAGCAACATTTTGTGATGATCGTCACACCGATTGGTCCTTGCTCTGCCCCTTCCAGATACCCAATTGCCAGGAATGAGATCAGCCCCGTCTGCGTTGCAGGTTCTGGCGCTTGGCCTCGTTCTCGTTTTTTGCGCTTCGGGGGCCGAGCAGGCCTCGGCGCGCTCCCAGAAGCATCGCGTCGATTCCCTGACCGTGCCGAGCATCCCGGTGGATGCGACGGGAACTCCTGTCATCACGCAGGGTCTGGAGCAGCCGAAAAGGGCCGTTGAGGACCGGCATCGCGGGCGTAATGAGGCAAAAGAGGCAAAACGCCCCGTTCATATCCCGCGCGGCAGCGCGAGCCTCGTTCCGGCAGGCTCTTCGAGCCTTCCGCGAACGCCTTCGCTGGGCCCGCCGCTGGCTGTCACCCCTTACAACCCACCCGCCATCAACAGCCCCAGCGACCGCGTCATCCAATCCAACCAGTCATTTCCACTCAACGGGGGCTTGGGCAACAATCCCAGCACCCGCGACGCCTACATACGCTACAACCTCAGCCGCTGACCGCGGCCGCTCCACGCTAACCCGCCGCAACCCTGCGGAGGCTGCCGAACGAGCAAGGGCGAGTCGAGACGGTCTTCGTTCAGCATCGCGACGCTTATGCAACAAGCGCACTGCGGGCATTTCTCGACATGGCCCGTCCCGCCCTTACCCGGATGCAAGCGGCCGAATAGCTGGCCCTGCCATCGCTGCCAGTGATGGGTCTCATCTTGCCAAAGCGTTATGATGACGGACGCGGGCTTGCTAGCCTCGTCCGGCATCGACGCGGGCCGGGACGAGGTCATGACAAGCAGCGAATCGCTGAAAGTTGCGGTCAGCGGGTTGCTCGCCATGGCAGCCGCGCTCGGCATCGGGCGCTTCGTCTACACGCCGATCCTTCCTTTCATGCTCGATGCGCTGCGCTGGAGCAAGGTCGACGCGGGGCTCGTCGCATCGGCAAATTTCCTCGGCTATCTGGCTGGTGCCTTGATAGCCGGTCACTCGATCATCTCGTCGGCGCCGCGGACGTGGTTGCTCATCGCGCTGGTGGCGAGCGCGGCGACAACCGCGGGCATGGGTCTCGTGTCAGACACCACAGCGATGCTGGCCATGCGCTGCATTGGCGGAGCAGCGAGCGCCATAGTCATCGTTTGTGCCTCCACCCTTGTGCTCGACCGCCTCTCGGCAGCCGGCCGTGGCAACCTGGCATCCATCCATTTCGCGGGCGTAGGGGCTGGCATCTTCGTGTCTTCGGCCGTGGTTGCGGCTTTAGTGACGTACGGAGCCGGATGGCCGTCGCTTTGGATCGCGTCGGGATCGCTGGCGGCACTCATGGCATTGCTTGCGGCCGTTCTTATTGAACCAGCTGCCGATGAACCATTGGGCTGCTCTGCCATCGAAGCCAGCGCGGGGAAGCCGACCCCCATCATGATGATCGCGGCCTACGGCCTGTTCGGCTTCGGCTATGTCATTACGGCGACTTTTCTCGTGACGATCGTACGGCAATCCCCCGAGATTCGCTCTCTCGAACCTTGGATATGGATGCTGTTCGGTCTCGCCGCCGTGCCGTCGGTTCCGCTTTGGCAACGCCTGGGGCAGCGGATCGGGCTCATGCGGGCCTATGCCATTGCGTGCGTGGTTGAGGCGATCGGGGTCGTAGCGAGCATCGACTGGATGACAATTTCCGGCGTCTGCGTCTCAGCCGTCCTGCTCGGCGGCACCTTCATGGGATTGACGGCGCTCGGACTGATGAGCGCACGCGCACTCGCCGGCGACCGGCCGCAGCAGGTGATCGGCTTGATGACGGCGAGTTTCGGCGCAGGCCAGATGATCGGACCGTCCGTCGCCGGGTTTTTGGCGGAGAGCACCGGCAGCCTGCGCTTGCCGTCCCGACTCGCGGCGGCGGCGCTCGTTCTCGGTGCCGGGCTTGCCCTTTTGTCCTCTATCACGGCAAAGATCGTCTCGAACGGCAGCTCTGCGAGCCAGAGCATGTCCCGCAAAAGCGGAAACCGGTTTGGCGAAAAAGGGCATGCTCAAACAAAAAATAGAGCTGGGCGATGAGTTGAAGAAAAGTCATCCTGCTCTACTGTTGTAAGGGCTCAAATAATGACCGCCTATAGATTGCACTACTTTCCGGAGTCCGGGA
>Ga0306924_10008947_pt1 | contig 10133 bp, 7 predicted proteins | sample sta12Can44000111_FD_203756 | JGI IMG/M metagenome (GOLD analysis project Ga0306924, IMG submission 203756) | Lab enrichment of tropical soil microbial communities from Luquillo Experimental Forest, Puerto Rico - statanox.12C.anox.44.000.111 (v2)... | ecosystem: Environmental > Terrestrial > Soil... | reverse complement strand
GGGGCCGCTCCGATGACTACCGCGACCGTGCCTGCCGGCAAATTAGGAAAGCACATCGGACCCGGGCTGGAAGTGTCCGGCGGATTCTTCCGAATGTGCGTGCTGACCGCCAAAGCCTTGAAGGAGCCGTTCGAATGGCGTGAGTTCATCTGGACTGGCTGGTTCCTCATGCGGGTATCGCTGCTACCCACCATCGCCGTGGCCATCCCGGAAACCGTGCTGCTCATCTTCACAATCAACCTCCTGCTGGCCGAGATCGGCGCCGCCGACGTGTCCGGTGCTGGTGCCGCGATCGGCGCGGTCACCCAGCTCGGCCCGATCGTGACGGTGCTGGTGGTCGCCGGAGCCGGGGCCACCGCCATCTGCGCCGACCTCGGCGCGCGCACCATCCGCGAGGAGATCGATGCGCTCGAGGTGCTCGGCATCGACCCGATCCACCGGCTGGTGGTGCCTCGCGTCGTCGCCTCGACCATCGTTGCCGTGCTGCTCAACGGCCTCGTGGTCGCCGTCGGCCTGGGGGGCGGCTACCTGTTCAGCGTGTACCTGCAGAACGTTTCGAGCGGCGCCTACCTCTCCACGTTGACGGCGCTCACCGGCCTGCCCGAGGTGGTGATCGCGTTTATCAAGGCCGCGACGTTCGGACTGATCGCCGGGCTGGTTGGCTGTTACCGCGGGCTGATCGTCCGCGGCGGGTCGAAAGGCCTGGGCACTGCCGTCAACGAGACGGTGGTGCTGTGTTTCATCGCGCTGTTCGCGGTCAACGCGGCGCTCACCACCATCGGTGTCCGGTTCGGAACGGGGCGCTGACATGACGGCGACCGCCGCACCGCGTGTCCGCTTTCCGCGGGCCACCCTCAGTCGATACGGGGAGGCCCCGACCAAGTTATTGGTCGAGATCGGGCAGCTGATCTGGTTCGCACTGACCGCAGTCCGGCTGATCCCGTTCGCACTGCGCCGCTACCGCAGAGAGGTGCTGCGGATGGTCGCCCAGATGGGGATGGGCACCGGCGCGATGGCCGTGGTCGGCGGGACCGCCGCCATCGTCGGCTTCATCACCCTGTCAGCGGGCTCACTGGTCGCCATCCAGGGCTACGCGACGCTGGGCAACATCGGTGTCGAGGCATTCACCGGATTTTTGGCTGCACTGGTCAATGTGCGGTTTGTGGCGCCGGTGGCCGCCGGTCAGGCACTGGCCGCAACGGTCGGCGCCGGCGCCACCGCCGAACTGGGCGCCATGCGCATCAGCGAGGAGATCGACGCGCTCGAGGTGATGAGTATCCGGTCGGTCGCCTTCCTGGCGTCCACCCGGGTGGTGGCGGGTCTGGTCGTCATCATCCCGCTCTACGGGTTGGCGATCACCATGGCCTTCCTGTCCCAGCAGGTCACCACGGTTTTGTTGTACGGGCAGTCCATCGGCACGTACAACCACTACTTCCACACATTCCTGCGCCTCGACGACGTGGCCTGGTCGTTCGCGGAGGTGCTCCTGGTCGCGGTGGTCGTGATGACCACCCACTGCTACTACGGCTACACCGCCAGCGGCGGGCCGGTCGGCGTCGGTGAAGCGGTCGGCCGGTCGATGCGGCTGTCGTTGATCACAATCGTCGTCGTGGTCGTACTGACCGCGATGGCGGTCTACGGCAAAAACCCGAACTTCAACCTCACCGTGTAGCCGCCATGACCACCCCTGTGAAGGAGAACCCGCCACGTATCCCGCCGTACAAGACGACGGCCGCGGTGTTCTTGGTGGTCACCGCGGCGGTGCTGACGTTCGTGTGGTTGCAGTTTCGCGGCCAGCTCACGCCTAAGACGCCCTTGACGATGTTGGCTCCCCGTTCGGGTTTGGTAATGGATCCGGGCTCGAAGGTCACTTACAACGGCGTGGAAATCGGCCGGGTGAAGAGCATTTCGGAGATCCAGCGTGACGGGGTGCCTGCGGCCAAGTTCGTCTTGGACGTGAATCCGAGGTACATCAGGCTGATTCCGGCCAACGTGGACGCCAATGTCAAGGCGACCACGGTGTTCGGCAACAAGTATGTGGCGTTGACCTCGCCGAAAAACCCTACGCCGCAACGCATCACATCGCAGCAAGTGATCGACGCAAGGTCGGTGACGACCGAGTTCAACACGTTGTTCGAGACGCTTTATTCGATCGCGGAGAAGGTGGATCCGGTCAAGGTGAACCTGACGCTGGCCGCCGCCGCGCAGGCATTCACCGGGTTGGGCGACAAGTTCGGGCAGTCGATCGTCAACGGCAACGCCATCCTCGACGACATCAATCCGCAAATGTCGCAGATCCGGCACGACATTCAGCGGCTCGCGGCCCTGGGCGACACCTACGCCGACGCCGCACCGGACCTGTTCGACTCCCTCAACAACGCGGTGATCACGGCGCGCACACTGCACCGGCAGGAAGCCGAGTTGGATGCCGCGTTGTTGGCCGCGACCGGGTTGGGCAACACCGGCGAGGACATCTTCCGGCGGGGCGGGCCCTACTTGCAGCGGGGGACCGCCGATCTGGTGCCCACCGCCCAGCTGCTCGACACCTACAGCCCCGAGCTCTTCTGCACCATCCACAACTACTACGACGAAGAACCCGCGGCCTATGCGACGACGGGCGGCGGCAACGGCTATGGGCTGAAAACCATGACCGCGCTGATGTCGGGGTTGGGTGGCATTCTCACCCTTCCGGGGTTGGCCGGCACAGCGGCCACGATGGGGCTCTTAGGGCTGGCCGGTGTGGTAGGCGGGGCGCCGAATCCCTATGTGTACCCGGACAATCTGCCGCGGGTGAACGCGCGTGGCGGGCCGGGGGGCGCGCCGGGTTGCTGGCAGGCCATCACCCATGATCTGTGGCCGGCGCCGAGTCTGGTGTTGGACACCGGCGCCAGTCTCGCGCCGTACAACCACCTAGACACCGGCTCACCGTACGCAATCGAGTATGTGTGGGGCCGCCAGGTCGGGGACAACACGATCAACCCATGAAAATCACCGGCTCCGCTATCAAGCTCGGCATCGTCTCGCTGGTGCTGCTGCTGATCACCGTGTCGATCGTCGTGGTGTTCGGTCAGATGCGGTTCAACCGCTCCAACAGCTATACCGCGGAGTTCAGCAATGCCACCGGGCTGAAGGACGGCCAGTTCGTCCGCGCCGCCGGAGTGGAGATCGGCAAGGTCAAAAAGGTGCGGCTGATCGAGGGCGGCAAGCGGGTACAGGTGGACTTCGCTATCGACCGCTCGATACCGCTCTACCAGTCGACGAGCGCGCAGATCCGCTATCTCGACCTGTTCGCCAACCGCTACCTGGAGCTCAAACGCGGCGAAGGCGAGGGCGCCGACCGGGTCCTGCCGCCGGGTGGATTCATCCCGCTGTCCCGAACCTCACCTGCGCTGGATCTCGACGCCCTGATCGGTGGTTTCAAGCCGCTGTTCCGGGCGCTCGATCCGGAAAAGGTCAACAAAATCGCGTCGTCCATCATCACGGTGTTTCAGGGGCAGGGCGGCACCATCAACGACATCCTCGACCAGACCGCTCAGGTGACGGCGCACATTGCCGAACGCGACCAGGCGATCGGTGAGGTGGTCAAGAACCTGAACATAGTGCTGGACACCACGGTTCGGCATCGCAAGGAGTTCGACCAGACCGTCGACAACTTCGAGAGGTTGATCACCGGACTGACGAACCACGCCGATCCGCTGGCCGCCGGCGTCGCGCATATCAGTGACTCCGCCGGAACGGTGGCCGACCTGCTGGCGGACAACCGCGCGCTGCTGCACAAGGAGCTCAACTACCTGCAAGGCCTTCAGCAGCCGCTCGTCGACCAACGCGATCAGCTCAGCGATCTGATCCACAAGACACCGACCGCACTCAACCTGATCGGACGCAGCATCGGCCTCTACGGAGACTGGGTGAACTTCTACGTCTGCGACCTCACGATCAAGTGGAACGGACTGCAGGCCGGCGGCCCGGTCCGCACGGTCAGACTCTGGCAGCAGCCCACGGGTAGGTGCATGCCGCAATGAGAACTCTGACGGAATTCAACCGCGGCCGCGTCGGGCTCATGGGCATCACCGTGCTCGTGCTCGCCGTCGCCGTCGGCCAGAGCTTCACCAGTGTCCCGATGATGTTCGCCAGTCCGACCTACTACGGGCAGTTCGCCGACACGGGTCAACTGAACAAGAACGACAAGGTACGCATCACCGGCGTGAATGTCGGCACGGTGCAGGGGTTTCAGATCGACGGCGACCACGTCCTGATCAAGTTCTCCATCGGCGGCAACACCATTGGCACCGAGAGCCGGCTCGCGATCAAGACCGACACCATCCTGGGTAAGAAGGTGCTCGAGATCGAGCCACGGGGAACCCAGAAGTTACGGCCCGGGGGCGTGTTGCCGCTGGGGCAAAGCACCACCCCCTATCAGCTCTACGACGCGACATTCGACGTCACCAAGGCGGCCGCCGGTTGGGACATCGACACCGTCAAGCGGTCGCTGAATGTCTTGTCGCAGACCATCGATCAGACCTACCCGCACCTGAGTGCCACGCTCGACGGTTTGGCCAAATTCTCCGACACCATCGGGAAGCGCGACGAACAGATCAAGCACCTGCTCGCGCAGGCCAGCAAGGTAGCCAGCGTGCTCGGTGACCGCAGCGGACAAATCGACCGGTTGCTGGTCAACGCGAAGACGCTGCTGGCCGCATTCAACGAACGCGGACGGGCCATCGACGCCCTGCTGCAGAACATTTCGGCCTTCTCGGCCCAGGTGCGGGGTTTCATCAACGACAACCCGAGCCTCAATCCTGTGCTGGAGCAGTTGCGCGCCATCAGCGACGTGCTGGTGGCGCGTAAAGACGACCTGGCTCAAACCCTCACGTATATTGGCCAATTCGCCGCATCGCTGGGGGAATCCATCGCGTCGGGCCCGTACTTCAAGATCGTCCTGTCCAATCTGCTGCCGTATTGGATCCTGCAGCCGTTCGTCGACGCCGCCTTCAAGAAGCGCGGTATCGACCCGGAGGACTTCTGGCGCAGCGCCGGCCTGCCCGAATTCCGTTGGCCCGACCCCAACGGCACCCGGTTCCCCAACGGCGCGCCGCCACCCGCACCTCCGGCGCTGGAAGGCACTCCGGATCATCCGGGACCGGCCGTCCCGCCCGGAACGCCGTGTTCGTACACCCCGCCGCTCGACGCGCCGCCGCGGCCGTGGAACCCGTTGCCGTGCACGGGCGTAACCGTCGGCCCGTTCGGCGGGAGCTTCCCGGCACCGGTGGACGTCGCGACGTCGCCGCCGAACCCGGACGGTCTGCCACCCACTCCGGGGATCCCGATCGCCGGGCGCCCGGGCGACGCGCCTCCGGACGCCCCGGGCACACCGGTGCCGTTGCCGACGCAGGCACCGCCGGGCGCGCGCACCGAGCCAGTGGGGCCGGCCGGCCCCACGCCGCCACCGTCGACGTTCGCGCCCGGATTGCCGCCGGGGCCACCCGCGCCTCCGGGCCCCGGGCCGCAGCTGCCTGCCCCGTTCATCAACCCGGGCGGCTCGGGAGGCAGCGGCGCAGCGGGAGGGGGGAGCCAGAATTGAGCAACATCTTCAATATCCGCAACCTGCGGCTCCGGAGGGTCATCGGCGTGCTGGTGGTGGCGCTGGCCCTCGTCGCCGGGTTCGTCGGCTGGCGGCTCTACGCGAAGCTGACCACCAACACCGTGGTCGCTTACTTCCCCGAGGCGAACGCGCTCTATTCCGGGGACAGAGTCCAGATCATGGGCGTGCGCGTGGGTTCGGTCGACAAGATCGAGCCGGCCGGCGACAAGATGAGGGTGACGTTTCACTACGACAGCAAGTACAAGGTGCCCGCGAACGCGTCCGCGGTGATCGTGAACCCAACCCTGGTGGCATCGCGCAGCATTCAGTTGGAGCCGCCCTACAAAGGCGGTCCGGTGATGGCCGATAACGCGGTGATCCCCATCGAGCGCACGCAGGTGCCGACGGAGTGGGACCAACTGCGCGACAGCGTCGCCAACGTCATCAACAAACTCGGCCCGACGCCCGAGCAGCCCAGGGGGCCCTTCGGTGATGTCATCGAGGCTTTCGCCGACGGGCTGGCCGGCAAGGGCCAGCAGATCAACACCACCCTGAACAGCCTGTCGCGGGCGTTGACCGCCCTCAACGAGGGCCGCGGCGACTTCTTCGCGGTGGTGCGCAGCCTGGCGCTGTTCGTCAACGCCCTGCACAAGGACGACCAGCAGTTCGTCGCGTTGAACAACAACCTGGCCCAGTTCACCGACAAGCTGACCGGATCCGACCGAGAACTCGCTGATGCGATACAGCAGTTCGACGGCCTGCTCTCCACGCTGCGCCCGTTCCTGGCCAAGAACCGCGAGGTGCTCGCGCATGACATCGACAACCTCGCCAACCTGACCACCACGCTGGTCCAACCCGAGCCGCTGAACGGGTTGGAGACCGCCCTGCACATCGCGCCGACACTGGAGACGAACATTAGCCAGATTTATCACCCGTCGCATGGCGCGGTAATGTCGATTCCGGCGATCCCGAACTTCGCGAACCCAATGCAGTTCATTTGCAGCATGATTCAGGCCGGCAGCCGGCTGGGCTATCAAGAATCCGCCGAACTATGCGCGCAGTACCTGGGGCCGGTTCTCGATGCCATCAAGTTCAACTACTTGCCGTTCGGGCTGAACCTGTTCAGCACCGCCGAGACGCTGCCCAAGGAAGTCGCCTACTCCGAGCCCCGGCTACAGCCGCCGAACGGATACAAGGACACCACCGTGCCCGGAATCTGGGTGCCCGACACCCCGCTGGCGCACCGGAACACCCAGCCCGGCTGGGTTGCCGCGCCGGGCATGCAGGGCACACAGGTGGGCCCGATCACGGCCGGCCTGTTGACCCCCGAATCCCTGGCCGAACTGATGGGCGGCCCGGACAGCGCACCCCCGCCGCCCGGGTTGCAGACCCCGCCGGGACCGCCGAATGCGTACGACGAGTTCCCGGTCGTGCCACCCATCGGCGTGCAGGCCCCGCAGGTGCCGATCCCGCCGCCGCCACCGGCACCGGGCGTGGTCCCGGGACCGGTCGCACCGACGCCCGCTGGACCGCCGCCACCCGCGGAGGCGGCCGCGTCGACGGGACCGGGATCGTGATGCGCGCGTTGGGTTCTCGGGTCCGACACCGGGCGTGGCAGGGGCTGGTTCTGCTGGGGGCTGCCGTGGCGCTGACGTCGTGCGCGAGCTGGCGCGGAATCGCGAACGTGCCGATGCCCGGTGGCCCGGGCAGCGGGCCCGGCTCCTACACCATCTACGTGCAGATGGCCGACACACTGGCGCTGAACACCAACAGCCGGGTACGGGTGGCCGACGTCTTTGTCGGCACGGTGCGCGCGATCGAACTGAAGAACTGGGTCGCCACGCTGACGCTACGTGTGGGCAAGAGCGTCAGGTTACCCAAAAACGCCACCGCCAAGATCGGGCTGACCAGCCTCCTGGGTTCCCAGCACATTGAGCTGGCCGCGCCACCCAACCCGTCCCCGGAGCTGCTGAAGGACGGCGACACCATCCCGCTGAAAAATTCGTCCGCGTACCCCACGACCGAGCAGACGCTGGCCAGTCTCGCCATCATCTTGCGCGGAGGCGGCATCCCGAACCTCGAAGTGGTGCAGAACGAGGTCTACAACATCCTGAACGGGCGGGCTGACCAGATCCATGCCTTCCTCGGCAAGCTAGACACCTTCACCGCCCGACTCGACGAGCAACGCGATGACATCACCCGGGCCATCGATTCCACCAACAGGCTGCTGGCGTACGTGGGTCCCCGCTCGGACGTTCTGGACCGGGTCCTCACCGAATTCCCGCCACTGATAAAGCATTTCGCCGACAAGCAGAAGCTTTTCATCGATGCAGTTGACGCGTTGGGAGGGCTCGGCCAGGCTGCCGACCAATACCTGTCCGCGTCGCGGAGCAACCTCCACCAGGATCTACTGTCGCTGCAGTGCCCGCTGAGGGAACTCGGCCGTGCCTCGCCGTATCTGATCCGCGCACTCAAGCTGATCGTCGTCCGGCCGTTCGACCTCGACGCCGTACCGAAGTCGTTCCGCGGCGACTACTTCAACCTGTCGCTGACGCTCGACCTGACCCTCAGCGCTGTCGACAACGCGGTCCTCACCGGGACCGGATTCTCCGGAGCACTGCGCGCGCTCGAGCAATCGTGGGGCCGCGACCCCGAGACGATGATCCCCGACGTGCGGTACACGCCGAACCCGAACGACGTGCCGGGCGGGCCACTGGTCGAAAGGGCGGACAGGCAATGCTGACCCGCTTCGTCTGGCGCCAGTTGATTCTTTTCAGCATTCTGAGTGTGATCACGGCCATCGCGCTGGGCGGTTACTACCTGCGGCTTCCCACCGCGGCGGGGATCGGCCAGTACACGCTTAAGGCGGACCTACCCACGTCGGGCGGGCTGTACAGGACAGCCAACGTGACTTATCGCGGTGAAACCATCGGGACGGTCACCGCCGTCGAGCCCACCGAGAACGGTGTGCAGGTGACCATGAGTCTCGCCGACCGCTACCAGATTCCGATCGACGCGTCGGCGAACGTGCATTCGGTGTCGGCGGTCGGTGAGCAGTATCTGGACCTGGTGTCGCTGGGCAACCCGGGGCGACACTTCTCGCCGGGTCAGACCATCACCAAGGGCACCGTGCCCACGGACATCGGGCCGGCGCTGGACGCCGCCAACCGCGGGCTGGCCGTGCTCCCCAAGGACAAGATCTCGTCGCTGCTCGACGAAACAGCCCAAGCGGTAGGCGGATTGGGGCCCGCGCTGCAACGGCTGGTCGACTCGACCCAGGCGATCGCCGGTGACTTCAAGACCAACATCACCGATATCGACGACATCATCCAGAACTCCGGGCCGATCATCGACAGCCAGGTCAACTCGAGCGACACGATCGCGCAGTGGGCGCACAACCTGAACATCCTGACGGCGCAGGGCGCGGAAAACGACCAGCACGTGAAAAGCATTCTGTCCCAAGGCGCACCGACCGCGGATCAGGTCAACTCGGTGTTCAGCGACGTCCGCGAGTCGCTTCCGGAGACGCTGGCGAATCTCGAGATCGTGCTGGACCTGCTCAAGCGCTACCACAAGGGTGTTGAGCAACTGCTGGTGGCCTATCCGCAGGGCGCCGCGGAAGGTCAGACGGTAACGGCGGCTTTCCCCGGCTACGCCGCGCTCGACACGGCGCTGACGATCAACCAGCCCCCGCCGTGTCTGACCGGCTTTCTTCCGGCACCGCAGTGGCGGTCGCCGGCGGATACCAGCCTGGCGCCGATGCCGTCCGGAACGTATTGCAAGATCCCGATGGAGACGCCGGCCAACGACGTGCGCGGGGCACGCAACCTTCCGTGTGTCGATGTCCCCGGTAAACGTGCTGCGACGCCGAAGGAGTGTCGCGACCCCAAGCCGTACGTTCCGGCGGGCACCAACCCGTGGTATGGCGATCCGAACCAGATCCTCACCTGCCCTGCGCCTGCGGCGCGCTGCGATCAGTCGGTGAGGCCGGGCATGGTGATCCCGGCGCCGTCGGTCGACAACGGCATGAACCCGGCGCCCTCGGATCGAGTCCCCGGGACGCCTCCGCCGGTCAGTGACGAATTGTCGCGGCCGGGAATGGGTACCGTGCAGTGCAACGGCCAACAGCCCAACCCGTGTGTCTACACCCCGATCGGGCCTCCCTCGGCCATCTACAGTCCGCAGAGCGGTGAACTGGTGGGGCCCGACGGAGTCAAATACTCCGTCGAGAACTCGACCAAAACAGGAGACGACGGATGGAAGGAGATGCTGGCGCCGGCCGGCTGAACCGTTGAACTGACCGCACGTACAGTCATATACTTTGTACCACGGCGACGCACCCAGCTGATGAACACAGGGATCGGAGCGAAATGCGCGAAGTGATTGGCCTAGGCCAACTTCGGAGTGATGCGTGTACGTATCTCGAGCGCGTTGCCGCCGGGGAGACGTTCGATGTAGTCCGTCGCGGCAAGGTGGTGGCCAGGATCGTGTCGGTCGGTGACTGGCGAGTGGCCCCGATCCCGGCGCGATCTGTCAAAGGCGCGGCACCGGA
>Ga0306924_10008946_pt1 | contig 10134 bp, 13 predicted proteins | sample sta12Can44000111_FD_203756 | JGI IMG/M metagenome (GOLD analysis project Ga0306924, IMG submission 203756) | Lab enrichment of tropical soil microbial communities from Luquillo Experimental Forest, Puerto Rico - statanox.12C.anox.44.000.111 (v2)... | ecosystem: Environmental > Terrestrial >... | reverse complement strand
CGCATGAGCGAGGGCCTCGGAAGAACAATAGGGCGGCGGAGAATTCGCATCAGGCAGTTCGACGACGCTAGCACAAGCCGCAACGGTTCAAGTCGGCTCATAACCCTGATAGCGGAGTAGAACGCGGTGGTGGTCTCCGACGGCACACGAATACGCGTTCACAACATTTGACATTCGAAGGAAACCGCGGCGAACCGATGGACCGCAAAGTTGGTCGATGTTTGGTCGACGGCCATCACAAAGATGTCCACCGGTCCCGGGTCGGGGGGGCCATGAATTGTGCAGTCTTGCGCGACATGGAAGGCGCTGAAGTTACCCTGGCCATCGGCGAACAGGTCTGGGAGTAAAGGTCCATTCGTAAGTTGGATTGCGGACGGTCGATTGGGAACACTGTTGAGCGAGATATTAACCCTGCCATTCGGAGTGAAGCCGACACCTGACATGTCAAAGAAAATTCCCGGATCGCCGGGATGGCCCCCGCGGCGCTCATTCGAAATGGTGATCGAGGGGTTCGTCGGGGGCGTGTTGGGTGGAGGACAACCTCCAAGGCCAATGGCCAGTGACACCGCGACCATAAGTTTGCTGACAACCGACCACTGTGTCGCGGATCGCGACCACGACCGTCGGGGCCGCATCGACTTCGCAGCCTTGTGCATCAGCCTTCCTGACGGACAAGTATCGTAAGTTGGGCTCATCTATGCCTCCATTCGGAGTTGATTGTGCGGCTACTTCTTCACTTGAAATAGTTAACGCGTCAAGGTAGAATGTTCTAGTGGGTCGGAGCAGTCCGGCTTCCGGTCCACAATCCTCCAACCTCGGGCGTCAGGCGTGAATAGCTCGAGGCCGAACATACCACTGAGATAGGTGGTCTTCGCTTATCTATGGAACTCGATGTTTCGCTCGATACCGCAACCGGCCACGCGTCGGGGAAGCGGCAGTACAAGCCGCTCACGATCACAAAAGAGTGGGGTGCTGCGCCTCCCCAGATCCTGAAGGCAGCTGCAACCAGCGAGGTTCTGGCCACCGTGTCCCGATGCCGACAGAGCGGAGGAAACCTCTCAGACTATCACACTGACGAACACGATCATCTCGAAGGTTCGACGTTACGTCGATTTCACGGCGTCGGCGGGAAGTCCTGGGCAGCTCTGTGTAAGGGCCGGTTTGCAGCTGACTCGCTGCTGGAGGAAGACGGATTCGAAATTCCCGTCCCTCCCTAGGTTCGGCTATTGACCCGATAGAAGGGCAGGTCGACCATGGTTTGGTGCCAGGTGCGGTACCATGCCTGGACATAGGGCTTGATCTTCTGGAGGAAGTTGGCGTGCGCCCGCTGCTCGGGGGTGAGGCCCTTGGCACAGAACTCGCGTACCTCCCGATAGAGCCCTTCAACATCGATCGTACGCGGCTGATGATCTTCAATCACGATCTTCCCCCCGATAACGACTGTCGCGACGTCGGCGCCCATCGCGCGCTCCACAAACGCGTCGGCGATGTCGAATTCCGGGTCAATCCATGGGTCGTGCGACACCCGGTCGAGATCGACGAGAATTGCATCGCCCTTCATGCCCGGAACCAGCGCGCCGACCTCGTCTGCGAAGCCGGTCGCTTTGGCACCGTTTAACGTCGCGATCTCGAGCGCCTCGTAGGCGCTCAACGCGGGCGTCGCCAGATCAAAGGTGTGGAGGCGATGCACCTTGTGCATCATCCGCAGCTCCATTACCGCATCCTCATCGTCGTTGATGGTCTTGTCATCAAGCCCCATCGCGACATTGACCCCAGCGGCGCGCAACGGCACGACAGGCGTAATGCCATTGCGCATGTGGAAATTGCAGCTCGGATGACTGGTGACCGAGACCTTTCGGCGTCCCATCAGCTCTATTTCGGCCTCGGTCACGTGAATCGCATGACCGTAAACGACATCGCGCTCCACCAAACCGAGATTATCGAGCCAGAATACCGTCGGCTTTCCGTGCCGCCGCAATCCGTAGGCCTTCTGCACCGGCGACTGCAGCAAGTGCATATGGATCATCACGCCGCCGCGCTCGTCGGCTTTGGCACGCACCCGGCGCAAGAACGCCTCGCTCGCACCATGCGCCCAGCACGGCGCTAGTAAGATGCGCGTCTCGGTGTTGTTGTAGGCCTCGTAGAGTTCATCGAATAGGCGGAAATAGGAGTCCGCTAAAGCCTCCTTATCAAAAAAGACGAACGGGCTTGCTTCGGCCTTCAGATCGGGCGGCAACGTCTCAATGAATTCTTCTCCACCCATCGCGAGCTTGCTCTCATCGCGCACGCCGGGCGAGAACGCGAGCCGGATCCCGGTCGATAGATACGTTCTGATCGCAAGGTGCGCGCGTCTGGCGCCTTCAGCACCGTCGTCGTCGAAACCGTTGTGGTGCAGCAGCGTGCAGCCGCTCCGGAGGTGGCGCAATGCACAGACTGCCGCGGTCAGCTCGGGTGGTAGGATCGGCATGTATGCCCAGTCGAAAAGGGCGTTCTCAAGAAAGTCATTGCGCACCCCTTTCTGGATCGGCGAAAGGCCGCGCCCATGGCTATGAGCATCGACCAGACCGGGCATCAGCAACTGTGTGCCGTCACCGATGATGTCGGCGCCAGGATATTTGGATGCGATTTCGGCGAAACGGCCGGCCTGCTTGACGATGCCGTCGATGATTACAACCGCCCCGGCCGGGATCACGCCCGCTGCTCCGAGGCGCGGATCGGTGATCGCATATGCGCCGCGCATGACGATGGTGTCGGTCATGATCTTGCACCCTTGCAAATCAGCGCGCCGACAGGCGCGAGCCCGGCAACTGTGATAGCCGACCTCACGGCGTCACTCGCCTTGCAATGGCACGCCGCATTGGCGGCCTCCGCCTCGTGCGCCACGCCCGGGGCGCAGCACCACCGGCATTGAGGGTCCTCTGATTACAGCATCGGCAGTTTGGGTGTCTCCTTCCAGGCGGGGCGGGCGCGGCAAGCGTCGAGATACGCTTGGACTTTTGGGAAGCCGGCAAAGCTGAAACCGGCCTTCTCGATGACGTTGAGGATCGGACAATAGGCGCAATCGACTAGGCTGAACTCGCCGCCCAGAAGCCAGTTGTTGTTTGCGAGCTGGCCATCCAGGATGCCCAGCACGGCCGGCAGGGCCTTCTCGCCGCGCGCGACCACTGTCTCGTCCGCGGGGACTCCGGTCACACGGGACCGGATCCGCAATGCCACTTCACCCGCGGCCGGCATGATATGCTGCGAGAGGAAGAAGAGCCATTGCAGGGCTTGCGCGCGGCCGGCGGCAGAAACCGGCCACAAGCGGCCGGTCTTATCGCCAAGATAGGCGAGGATCGCCTGCGACTCCGTCAAGGTCTCACCGTCGTCGATGAGGACGGGAACTCGCCCTGCGGGATTGACCGCCAGGAACGCTGGCGCTTTCTGTTCCCCCTTGGCCAGATCGACCGGGATGATCTCACAATCCAGCCCCAGCTCCTTCAGGGCGAAGGTGACCTTTTGCGGGTTGGGCGACGGGAAATGATACAGCTTCATCGTCATCCTCCTCGGTATCAGCCTACCTGCTAGGGTTTTGTGGCAGGATCTCGCCCCAGCTCGGAGAGTCAAGCGAGGATTGCGCGCATTCCTCGGCCGGTGGGCTTGCTCGCGGGCCCGCCAGTTCGAGGCGACACTGTCCTGGAGGGGAGTTGTGTGGACGCCCTCCGCGGGTCAAGGGCGTTTTTGGCTTGGGACTGTCATGCCGGTTGCAGGTTTGTGTCCGGCCTGTTCGCCCGGCAATGCCGCTGGCCTTGATGGATTGTCCGCCTCCCGAAGCTCCCATTTGGATTTCGCGCTTGATGCGCATCCTGTGGCTACCGAAAATCGTATCTGGGATGCCGCGATGGGCTATCCTCGCTCTGAGATGCTTGGCCTCTTGAAGCTGCTCAGCGGATTGCTCGTCGGACTGTTCAGATCGCATGCGGCTCGCGGGGCCGAAACGGCAAACAGCCGCGCGTGCATTTCCGCGAGCAGGTCGATGGCGATCTTGTCGACGACGGGGTGTGCGGTCTGTCGATCGCCGAGAAGCTCGGCGTCAGCCAGCCGACCGTTACCGGGCACATGAAGCTGCTCGTCGATATCGGCGCGGTGCGGGCCAAGCGGATCAAGCAGTGGACCTTTTACAAGCGGGACGAGGAGCGCATCCGCGCGCTCAAGGCCGGCATTGTCGACGAGGTGTGAACCGATCAACGCGATGGACTACGACCAGACCGAAATCGCGGCCTTTTATGACAAGGCCCGCGCCCCTGCGCCAGAAACGGCGCGGCTGTGGCAAGACTTGCTCTCGGTGTACGTCGCGACCTTGACCGCCTGCTTGGCCATGTCCTCGATCTTGAACCAGGCACTCGCGGCATCTCCGTAGGTCCGAAGGGCCCCGCAAGCGGACTATCGCCAAGGCCACCCTCGTCGACAATAAGCTCGAAGCGTGTGAATCTTTTCCGCATGGGCATGACAACTCAGATCTCCTGGTGCAATTCGACCTTTAACCCCTGGCTCGGCTGCATTCGGGTCTCCCCAGCGTGCGACCACTGCTATGCGGCTGCCCTCAGTTGGCGCACTGGCCGCCGCGATCACCACGGGCTCGACCTCTGGGATCCGCACGCGCAACGGGTTCGCACGTCGCCGGCCTATTGGCGGGCACCGCTTCGCTGGAATCGGAACGCCCAAGCCGCGGGCCGGCGGCACCGAGTGTTCTGCGCCTCAATGGCGGACATCTTCGATAACCGCGCACCCTCGGCTTGGCGCGCGGACCTCTGGCAGCTCATCCGCGCTACACCGGCGCTCGATTGGTTCTGCCTCACGAAACGACCACAAAATATCGCCGGCATGCTGCCCTCCGACTGGGGTGTCGGCTGGACGAATGTCTGGCTCGGCACGACCACAGAAAACCAGATCGAGGCGAGGCGGCGGATACCGTACTTGGTCGCGATTCCTGCCGCGGTTCGCTTCCTCAGCGTCGAGCCCATGCTGGAGGCGATCGACCTTTCGCCCTGGCTCGGCGAGCTCAACTGGTTGATCGTCGGCGGTGAGTCAGGTGTCGGCAACCGCTCGCGGCCAATGCATCCCGACTGGGTGCGCGATCTGCGCGATCAGGTTCGGGCCGCTGGCGGCGCATTTTTTCTGAAACAAGTGGGCAGCAACCGCGCCCTCTGGCCCGGGGTTAAGCACCTCAAGGGCGAGAACCCGATCGAGTGGCCGCCCGATCTTCAAATTCGGGACTTTCCGCGGTGATTTGGGCCTAGCATGTGAGGCGCATTCCTCGGGATCGGCTAAAGTTGTCGGCGAGTTGCCCACCCGAGGAGTTCGATGTTCCACCGGCTCGAATTGGCTCCCGCAAATTGCTGACTGGAAAGAAAGGCGGCGCTCGGGCTGCTCCGCACGATACAGGAGGCGTGGCAATGGCACGCGTATTCATAACGGGATCATCGGACGGCCTCGGTCTGATGGCGGCCAAGCTCCTGATCGAGCAAGGCCATGAGGTCGTCCTGCACGGGCGGAATGCGGGTCGGAGCCGCGACGCCCTCCGGGCGGCGGCGGGCGCCGAAGGAGCTGTCAGCGGGGACCTCTCCACCATCGCCGGGGCGACGACCGTAGCGAACCAGGTCAACAAGCTGGGTCGCTTCGACGCCGTGATCCACAATGCCGGCATCGGCTCTCGCGAGCCACGGCGGGTGGAGACCGAGCCCGGAGTTCCCAGCGTCTTCGCGGTCAATGTGCTTGCGCCCTACATTCTGACGGTACTGATCGAGAGACCGGACCGGTTGGTCTATCTCAGCTCCGGCATGCACCACGGCGTGCAGCTGCGCATCGACGACCTGCTCTGGACCAGGCGCGCTTGGAGCGGCTGGTCGGCTTACGCGGAGAGCAAGCTTTGCGATGTCCTGCTCGCATTTGCCGTCGCGCGTCGCTGGAAGCACGTCCGATCCAACGCGCTGGAGCCTGGATGGGTGCGGACGAGGATGGGCGGCCCTTCAGCTCCAGGCGATCTTCGCCAGGGGTCCTTAACCCAGGCGTGGCTCGCCACGAGCGAGGACGCGTTAGCCTGCTCGACGGGCAGGTATTTCTATCATCAACGCCCTCGTGCGCCGAACCCGGTCGCGAACGACGTAGGCACTCAGGAAGCGTTACTCGCCGAGTGCGACCGCATCTTCGGTATACCTCTCCCCGACTGATCTCGACCTTGCGCCTTGGCGAGCGCCGCCCGGTGCGTCACGAACCAAGAACGAATATCCCCGCGGATCGTCCGATAGAACGGTGCTCGGGTCACGGTGTCGGTCGTCGGGTCACCAAAAGGACGAGCGGTAGTGCCCATAAGCTAATTCGCTTGACGCGCCGCGGGACCAGTTTGTCTTGACTCAGCGCTGGAGGAAGATGGATTCGAACCTGTATGGGGCTTTTCCTGTCAAGTGGTGTTTTTGATCGTCGCTGCAATTGACTGATGGAGTGACCTGATGCCCCAGCGAACGACTTGAGCAGGTCCCTCGTCGCCCTGGATCAAGATAGCACGATCATTGCCGTCGTCGAGATGAGCCAGTCGAGTTGGCTGGTTGGCAGTATGCTTTCCCGGGATTGAGCGCCAACCGCGCAAGAAGCTGGAGCCGAAAGCAGAAAGGCTGCTTGGCCCGCTGCATCACTGGCGCGACGAGGCGGTCAAAGCCGGCCGCAAGATCACGCGGATTGCACTAGCCTTTGAAGCTGGTCGTGACGGCTTCTGGTTGGCGCGCTGGCTTCAGGCGAGCGAGGTGGATGCGCACGTGATCCATCCCTCGAGTGTGGCAGTTTCGCGGAACATCGCCATAACCGTCAACCGGCTCGACGAATAACCCTGCCGCGCCGAATAGCTGAAGCGCATCGCCGGCGGCGAGCTGGTCGAATAAGCGGCGGAGATGGCTGTTCGATACGCCGCCGGAGACCGCCGTTTTCGAGTGTCGCGAGCTCTTCCCTATTCCTTGTCGGTGTGTACGTCTGGCTTCGCGGGACCTGCGGAACCCACCATCGAGCTGTCATATGTTTGTGTCGCACGGTTGATCAGGCGCTGACTGTCTCTAATGACCTGCCGTGTGGTCGCGATAACATGCTCGAATGCCGCTCGATTTCTCCTGCTTTGTGCGCAGAGGAAACGCGATCGTGAGATTGTATAGCGAGACATCGTCATACTCTCCGCTTTGCAGATGCAGGCGGGAGCGTGCCGTCTTTGGTGGCAATCTCTCAGCCGTCAGCGCCCAATTGGTCATTGCCGACGATGAAGGGCCTACGCCAGTCTTGCAGGAAAGTTCCATACGAAGGGTTACCTCAGCGCCACCGAGCAGCCCCGACACTATGACGCTGCGGGTTAGGGGCATTTCCATAGGGCACTATCCTTCAGCTTTCTCAACTACCATGCCGGGACGAAGGAGAATGTGAGGGACCAATGTTTCTGCGCGATGTCGGCGCACAGCATTGAGGGTTTCAATTGTTTCAATGAACCTGCGCTGGGAGATCACCGTCACGAATTACGTACGAATTAGGATGCGTGAACGACGCGCCCGAGCCACCGATCTCGCCTGGCTCGCTGCTGGAGGGAGATGCGTTCGAACCTCCGGTTCCACGCGGAATTGATCACAATTTAAAGCTTTCATTCTTGATCGTTGTGGAACCTGTTCCCGTTCTGCCAAGGGCACTAACCGATCAGGGACCGGAGTTTCGAATCCATCTCCCTCCAGCGAAGAGTCAGCCAACGAACTGTGGCAGCTGGGGTGGGGGTGCATTTTGAGGCATATCGTGAGTTGCTTCACGGCTGATGAAGGCCCTGCGGATCTCAACCGCGATCTCCTCCTCTTGAAGCCACGTCGTCCGAAAGGGTCGCAGTTCTGCGAGCGCCGCCTTCCCCTTTGCATGGAAGCCTCCCTTGCGAGCTAGGAAGTGGAGGCGGCCGGAGCCGCCCCCTTGACCTCACGGAGGATTGAGGAAGAACAGCGGGCCTTGGGTATCTTTGTAATTCGAAGTGTTTAACGCTTGTATGCCCGCTTTGTGATTGCTGGTAAACGGCGTCGGCGTCGCGGGGCATCCGGCATTCTTTGCGTCGTCCGTGGAGCTGAACCAGATGCCGAGATGGTAGATCTGGACTGGCGGAGTTGGCGGGTTGGAGCTGGCGTTGTCAGGAAACACCTGGGGAGCCGGCGCCGATCCCGGAGCCAGGATGAATGTGCCCCGTTGGAACCGACCGACGAACGAGGCTTGAGCGTCGCCCTTGTCGTTGGTGTCAAAATCACCCTGGTACCACGACAAGCCGAATGGTGCGGTCGGTTTCTGAATGATGAACACGGAGAAGGAGGTGTTGGGTGGCAACTCCTTACCGACCAGTTGCAGAACTTCGAAAGGTCCGACCGATAGGACGTTTGCACTGACCCGGGCATCTTTGTCGAAGCAGGCTTTTCCGCCGGATTGAACCAGGTCGAAATCGATCGATTGGACCGGCGCTGGCGGCGCCGCGTACGCTGTGCTACCCAGCAAAAGCGCTGGAAATGCCAATGCTGCAATCTTCCTTTTGAACATGATTTACTCCTCGTCATTCCGTGCCAGTGAAGCGGACGAACACGGCTCGGTTGCCCCATCATTCACTGGGCTCCCACCGGCCACCACGACCGATGTGAGAGGGAATCTGGAAATCGGATGTTTCTGTACGATGTCCCGCAATGCGCAAAATGGTTTCAGTTGTTTCGGTGACCGAGCGCTCGAGTATGGCAGACAGAACAAGGGCTGGCGCTCATCACTCCAGCCCTCCCCAATGCTGTAGGTGATGAAACGAGATCGTAAGTAGAGCAACGCGGCTGATGCCAGGTCGGGTGCAGGCCACCGTGCGTCGTAATTCGAGATGCAGCACCGAATTAATTCACGACCGAATTCCCTGAAACCTAGCTCAATTCCCGGTGAGACTCGACTTGGGACAAGTTGTCGGCAGGGGGTAAAATCTTTTGGCGCATCACATCGAGAACACGGTTGTTATCCACGAGGCCGCAGATATCTTTGCTCATTCCGCTCTATTTGGAACGTTGGACTACCTCATATGGGATCGATGTACCACTGCGCTTGGATATCACCCGCGCGCTCCGCCCGACTTGTGGTAGTCGTCACGCAGCGCGCGGGTCCTACCCGCCCCATTTGAACAAGCCGTTACGTTCTGAAAAGGCTGAGGCAGTAGCGGCTAGTCAATAGCGACGGGGAAAGTCAGAATTTACTTGGTCTTTGAGACCACTTTCCATTACCACCATAGGCAAGCATTGGTCATATAGGTGTTATAGGTCGCTTGGGTATTCCTCGTATAACTGTCTAAAGCGGCGTTAACCGAATTTCTCCAGTCGACGAGATCCGCATGGCGCGGTCTGACGCTATACATCATCTTTTCGACATAGGCATTATTTGCCTGATCAACGGAAGTTTGGTATTCATTTTGAAATTGATTAATTCTGTTACTATAATCGACGCGGGTGTCACACGCAGAAGCGTCAAAGGAAGCGATACCTGCAGCGAGAGCGAGAGATACGAAGATAGCTAGTCGCATGACTAAATCCTTTCGTCTTTGAATCCCCCATTCGCGCCGATATCAGAACTCGTCTGCTTTAAAAGAACGTGAAGACGGCGGGCAGCTTGGCTAGACCGCTCAACATCAATGGTGACTGCGTAGCGGCGGTCAGATCAAAATTTGCCGAAAGTCTGCAATTCCTCTCGACACGCCTCGCTGAAGTCACGCAGCGGATCGATATGCCGTTCGACCCAAGTGTCTCGCAACTCCTGCAGCGTCATGTTCGGCGAGAGATACGCATCCATTATAATTTGGGTCACGGCTTCAGCACTCTGGACGACGCGCGCCGACGAAATCAGACGTATGCGGCTCGTCAGCCCGTAGATGCCGATCATCAGCGCAGCCGCATCCTCTCGCTTATTCTGCAACGCATCTGCGTATAGTTTGGCCGCCTCATCGACAAATTTGCCGAACAAGGCTTCCCGCTTATCCCTTTCATTGGCGACCCGCTGTGCCCGAGTTTGCGCCCGCTGGATCGTCCATGAGGTTGCAAACGATGTCAGGCCGCCGATCGCCGTTCCGGCCAGCGCCGCCAA
>Ga0306924_10008945_pt1 | contig 10135 bp, 10 predicted proteins | sample sta12Can44000111_FD_203756 | JGI IMG/M metagenome (GOLD analysis project Ga0306924, IMG submission 203756) | Lab enrichment of tropical soil microbial communities from Luquillo Experimental Forest, Puerto Rico - statanox.12C.anox.44.000.111 (v2)... | ecosystem: Environmental > Terrestrial >... | reverse complement strand
ACGACACGGACGTGCGCCGGCACCTCGGCCCCGCCATGACTCGCCGCATGAGCGTCTTCGATCACCGTGAAGTGCTGAGAGCCGAGGGCTACGAGATCCGCGTCGTGGGCGGCCCGCCGTTCAACTTGCGCGACCTGTACCACCTCCTCCTGCGCGTGCCGTGGTGGGCCGCGCTCGGCTTCATCGTGGTCTCGTACCTCGCGCTCAACGCGGCCTTCGCCGCGGTGTACGTCGTCGGCGGCGGGATCGCGAACGCCGCACCCGGCTCGTTCCTCGATGCGTTCTTCTTCAGCATCCAGACCATGGGCACGATCGGGTACGGGGCGATGTACCCGGCGACGCGCCTCGCGAACGGGCTCGTCGTGGCCGAGTCGGTCGCCAGCCTCATCGCGACCGCCCTCGCCACCGGGCTCGTCTTCGCGCGGTTCTCCCAGATGCGGGCCCGCGTCGCGTTCTCGGCGCTGGTGGCGATCGGCCCGCTCGACGGGACGCCCACGCTCATGCTCCGCGTCGGGAACGAACGCCGCGGACGGCTCGTGGACGTCTCGTTCAGGCTCACGCTGGCGCGCACGACCCGCACCGCGGAGGGCGTGGCGATCTTCCGGAGCCTCGACCTGCAGCTCGTGCGCGAGCGCGCGCCGTCGCTCTCCCGCGCGTGGATGGTGATCCACCGCATCGCGCCGGGGAGCCCGCTCCTCGGCGACACGCCGGCGTCGCTCACCGCGGGCGAGGCGGAGCTGACGCTCGAGGTGAGCGGGGTCGACGACGTGTCCGGCCAGCCGGTGCACGCGCAGCGGACGTGGCAAGCCCCCGCCATCGTCTGGGGCGCGCGGCTCGCCGACATCATGTTCGAGGAGCCGGACGGCAACCTGCGGATCGATCTCCACCGGTTCCACGAGCTCACCCCCACGCCACCCGTGCCGGATTTCCCGTACACCGCCGCCTGAAGGAGGTCCTCCGTGAACGACCGCTACCCTGGTGATGCGGCGGCGTCGGACCGCCGCTAGCTACCGCGGCGGATGCGCCGCAGGACGCGCCCCGAGGCGGGGCGGGCCTCGGTGCGTTCCGCCTTCGCGATCCGGGCGCGCTGGCGGACGGCGAGGCCGTAGAAGCGCTGGCGCAGCTCGGCCGCCTCGGCCTCGTCGAGGTCGCCGTGCCGGCCGCGCTCCGTCACCCGCCGCTCCACGGCGTGGGCGAGGCTCACTGCCGCGGCCACCGAGACGTTGAGCGACTGCACGAACCCGCGCATCGGGATGACGTAGCGCGCGTCCGCGCGGGCGAGCGCCTCCTCCGACACACCGCGGCTCTCGTTCCCGAAGACGAGCGCCACCTTCGGCGCGAACGAGAGCTCGCCGAGCGGGCGCGCCTCCTCGTCGAGGTGGGTGGCGTAGACCGCGAAGCCGCGCGCCCGGAGCGCGTCGAGGCACGCGGCGGTGCTCTTCCAGCGCACCACGTCGAGCCACTTGTCCGCGTTCTGGCTGATCTTCTTGTTGCGATCGTAGGGCTTCATCACGCCCTCGATCACGTGCACCTCCTGGACACCGAAGGCGTCGCAGGTGCGGAGCACGGCGTTCACGTTCTGCGGGTCGCAGAACGCCTCCATGACCACGGTGAGCGAGCGGGTGCGCTCGGCGACGGCGCGGTCGATCCGGTCCCGGCGCTCGGGGAGCAGGAACTCTGGATCCCCGAGCAGCGTCACTTGGCCTGCCTCCGCTTGCCGAGCTTGCGTCCGCCGCCGGCGCGGTCGCGCGCCTTCGTCTGGAAGAGCACCGCCGCGACGGCGTCGAGCAGCGCGTCGAGCCCCTCGCCCGTGACGGCCGAGAGGAGGAGCACGTCCTTGGGCCCCTTCTTCCGGCGGGCGAGGGCGCGTTTGAGCGCGGCGGCGTTCACCCGCGCCTCCGGCACGTCGATCTTGTTCACCGCCACGATCTGCGGTTTCTCGGCCAGGATGGGCGAGTAGGCCGCCAGCTCGGCGTCGATCGCGTCGAGGTCCGCCTTCAGCGAGCGCCCCTCGCCCTGCGGCGCGCCGTCGACGAGGTGGATGAGCACCCGGCAGCGCTCGACGTGGCGCAGGAACTGGTGCCCGAGCCCGGCGCCCTCGTGCGCGCCCTCGATGAGGCCCGGGATGTCGGCCACGACGAAGCTCTTCTCGCCGCGCCAGCCGACCACGCCCAGGTTCGGCGTGAGGGTCGTGAACGGGTAGTCCGCGATCTTGGGGCGCGCCCGCGAGATGCGGCTGATGAGCGTCGACTTGCCGGCGTTGGGGAACCCGACGATGCCCACGTCGGCGAGGAGCTTCAGCTCCAGGACCAGGTCCTTCTCCTCGCCCTCGGTGCCCTTCTCCGCAAAGCGCGGCGCCTGGTTCGTCGACGTCGCGAAGTTCATGTTGCCGAGGCCGCCCTTGCCGCCCTTCGCGACCACCATGCGCTGGCCCGGCTCGGCGAGGTCGGCCAGCACCTCGTCCGTCGCGACGTCGCGCACCAGCGTGCCGGGCGGAACGTGCAGCTCGAGCGGGGGGCCGTTCCGGCCGTTCATGTCGGAGCCCATGCCGTGCCCGCCGCTCTTGGCGAGGTGCTCGCGCACGTACCGGTAGTCGAGCAGCGTCATGAGCTGCGGGTCGACGACGAGCACGACGTCGCCGCCGTCGCCGCCGTCACCGCCCGCCGGCCCGCCGCGCGGGATGAACTTCTCCCGCCGCCAGGCGACCGCGCCGTCGCCGCCGTCGCCGGCCTTCACGTGGATGCGGACCTCGTCGACGAACTTCATGTGTACTCTCTTCGTCCTTCGACTTCGCCGCGCAAGCGCGGCTACGCTCAGGACGAACGGAAAGGTGCGAACCTCCAGAAACACGAAGCGCCGCGAGGCCGGGATGGCCTGCGGCGCCGCGGGTGATCGACCGCTCTCGGCCCTAGCTCTCGGCCTTGGGGACGATCGAGATGATGCGACGGTCGCCGCGCTTCCGGGTGAACTTCACGGTCCCGTCGGCCTTGGCGTAGAGCGTGTAATCGCGGCCCATCCCGACGTTCTCACCGGGGTGGAAGAGGGTCCCGAGCTGGCGGACGAGGATGTTCCCCGCCAGCACCTGCTCCGACCCGTACATCTTCACGCCTCGGTGCTGCCCAGGAGAGTCGCGGCCGTTCCGCGACGAGCCCTGTCCTTTTTTGTGAGCCATGGTGCTTTTCCTTCTGTCGCGATCAGGCGCGGACGGCGGTGATGAGGACCTCGGTGAAGGGCTGGCGGTGACCGCGCTTCTTGGTCCAGCCTTCCTTCTTCTTCCGGAAGTTGATGACCTTCTTGTGCTTGTCCTGGGCGACGATCTCGCCCTCGACCGCGGCGCCAGCGACGACCGGGCTGCCCACCTTGGCCTCGCCCTCGCCGCCGACGAGCAGCACGTCGAACGTCAGCTTCCCGCCCACGTCGCCGTCGAGCTTCTCGATCTTCACGCGATCGCCCTGCGCGACGCGATACTGCTTTCCGCCGGTCCGAATCACCGCGTACATCGGCTGCTCCTTCTGTCGAAATCTTCAGGAGTTTCCAGGGGGAAGGCACAGCGCAGCCTAAAGCGCGGCCAGCCCGGACCTCCGGGGAGGCGGTTCTATACGATCGGCCCTCGCCGGCTGTCAAGGATTCCGGACACTTCGCCAGCGGGCGGCGGGCGTGGGCCAGGCCCATCCGTTAGGACCCGGGCGTGGCGCGGCTCGATCAGCGATTGCCCACGAACGCGGCCGGCGACTTCTTCGTCGACGGATCGTGCATCGCCTGCGACACCTGCCGGCGCGTCGACCCGGCCACCTTCGGCGGCGGCGAGGACGACACCTCCTTCGTCGCGCGCCAGCCCACCACCGCGGGCGAGCGCCACCGAGCCCTCATGGCGCTCGTGGCGTGCCCGGTGTCGGCCATCGGCACCGCGTCGAAGCACGGCGCGGAGGCCGCCGCGGCGGCGCGCGCCTTCCCCGAACCGCTCGCGCCGGGCGACGACGACGTCTACGCCTGCGGCTACGCCGCGGAGTCGTCCTTCGGCGCGGCGAGCTGGCTCGTCGTCCGGCCCGGCGGGAACGTCCTCGTCGATGCGCCGCGCTTCGCGCGCCCGCTGCTGGCGCGGATCCGGGAGCTGGGCGGCGTGCGCTGGCTCTTCCTCACGCACCGCGACGACGTGGCCGATCACGCCCGCTGGGCCGAGGCGCTCGGCTGCGAGCGGGTGCTGCACGCCCGCGACGTGACGTCGGGGACGCGGAAGGTGGAGCGGCAGCTCGAGGGCGACCAGCCCATCGTGCTCGAGGACGATCTCCTCGCGATCCCGGTCCCGGGGCACACGCCGGGGTCGACGGCGCTCCTCTACACGCGGCGGCGGGGGACAAGCCCCCGCCCTACGGATCTGGGAGCAGATCCGATGGCGCGGGACCTCTTCACCGGCGATCACCTGTGGGGCGACGCGGCGGGCCGGCTCGGCGCGAGCCGCTCGGTGTGCTGGTGGGACTGGGGTTCGCAGACCCGCTCCATGGAGCGGCTCCTCGATCACCGGTTCCAGCGCGTGCTGCCGGGCCACGGCCGGCCGTGGCAGGCGGCGACGGCCGCCGCGGCGCGGGCCGCGCTGGTCGAGCTCGTCGCTGCCATGCAGCGAAGGGCGTGAGGCGTCACCGCGGCGGCCCAAGCGGCTCCACGTCGTGAAACTTGGTGTAGTCGATGATGGAACGGTCCGCCCCCTGGTTGAGGATGTCGGCGAAGCGATAGCCCCAGCGGATCTCTTCCGCGCGATAGCCGTACCGGGCGTGAACGGTCTGCGAGAAGCCCTCGTCGAGCCCGACGAGGGAGACCACGAAGTCGGCCATCGCCTCGCGCAGCGCCTCGGGGTCGGCGCCGTCGAGCGGACTGCCGGGGGTGATGGGGTGGACGGCGGTCCAGGTGAGGGCGAACGCGGAGTGCTCGCTGCGGACGAGGTGTAGGTCGTGGAGCCGCCGGACCTCCCGACCCTCCGCCGTCACCTCGTTGCGAATGAGGGTGAGCTTGAGCCGCGCCTCGACGATCCGGCTGGAGCGGGTGTTCGCCAGGCGGAACATGAGGGACGAGACGCCCTCGTACTGCGCCACCACCGCCACGCGGCTGAAGAGGACGCGCGCGGTCGGCCTCGAGAAGCGGGCGAAGAGGAGGCCCGTCATGACCGCGAGCCCGAGCAGGCCGAGCAGCGCCTCGATCGAGACGAGCACGTTCGCGCCGAAGGTGCGCGGCGAGAACTTGCCGTAGCCGATGGTGGCGAGCGTCTGGACGCTGAAGAAGAAGGCGTCGCGGTAGGAGCCGGGCTCGGCGTTCTCGATGACGTCGCCGAGCAGCCAGTAGCCGAGCGCGAACGACGCGTTCGTCACCATGTACGTGAGGAACACGAGCAGGAAAAACCCGCTCCAGTGCATCGTGAGCAGCTTGTGGTAGGCGTCGCGGAGGGGGCTCGAATCGAGCCCGACCGAGACGACGTCGCGGCCGGTCCCGAAGGGCGCGACCTGGCGGCGCGAACGGCCTCTCAGGTTCAGGTTCAGGTTCACAGGCCGAAGTGCGCCGGAGAGATGCCCTTCCACGCGCAGTACTGGCGGAGCTCGCGCTTCACCATCCCCCACGCCAGCGCGAGGACGAGCAGGTCGTCAGTCCAGCCGATGGGGACGATCCAGTCCGGGATGAGGTCGAACGGCAGCAGCACGTAGGCCACCGCCGCCCCGCACACCGCGATCGACCGCCAGGGCACGAGCCGGTAGGCGCCGCTGGCGTAGTCGCCCAGGATCATGCGCATGAGGCGGAGCCGGGTGAGGACCGTCCCCGCCGCGAAGCGCGCGTACCAGGGTGGACGGTCGAGGAACCTCCCCACCGCGTCGGCGCGCTCCTGCAGCCCGCTGTCGGTGACGTCGCGCGCCTCCTTCACCAGCTCCCTCGCAGCCGCGTCGCGGCAGGAGAGGCAGCCGGCGTTGGAGCCCTGCGGCTTGCCGCAGGCGGGGCAGAGGCGGATCTTCACGCCGCCTCGTTCTAACGCCCAGCGCAGGAGAGCGCCCGCAGCCCCTCCGGATGCGGCGCGCGCACCACCCCGCGCTCCGTCACGAGGGCGGTGACGAGTGCGGCGGGCGTCACGTCGAAGGCGGGGTAGCGCGCCCTCACGCCTTCGGGCGCGATGCGCCGCCCGGCCAGCATCACCACCTCGTCGCTCTCGCGCTCCTCGATGGGGATGTCCTGGCCGGTGGCGGTGGCGAGGTCGACCGTGCTCCACGGGGCCGCCACGTAGAACGGAATCCCGTGGTGAGCCGCCAGCACGGCCAGCGAGTAGGTGCCGACCTTGTTCGCCACGTCGCCCGAGGCCGCGATGCGGTCGGCCCCCACCACCACGCAGCCGATCTCACCGCGCTGCATGAGCCAGCCCGCCATGCCGTCGGTGAGGAGCGTCACCGGGATGCCGTCTCGGTGGAGCTCCCAGGCGGTGAGCCGCGCCCCCTGCAGGAATGGGCGCGTCTCGTCGGCGAAGACCATCCGGCCCTTGCCCTGCTCGAAGGCGGACCGCACCACGCCCAGCGCGGTGCCGTAGCCTGCCGTGGCGAGCGCGCCGGCGTTGCAGTGGGTGAGGATGCGCGCGTCGCGCGGCACGAGCTCGGCGCCGAGCGCGCCGATGCGGCGGCAAGCCGCCTCGTCCTCGTCGCGGATCGCGTGGGCCTCCGCGAGGAGCACCGCGGCGCCGGCCGCGAAGCGCTCCGACATGCGCCGCACCGCCCAGGCCAGGTTCACCGCGGTGGGCCGGGCGGCGACGAGTCGCGTCGCGGCGTCGCGCAGGGCGCGCTCACCGGCCCCGCGCCGGGCGGCGCAGGCGAGCGCGTATCCGGCGGCGACGCCGATGGCCGGGGCGCCCCGGACCGCCAGCGTCTTGATGGCCTCGACGACGTCGTCCACCGTCTCGAGCGCGAGCCAGCGCTCCTCGTCGGGGAGCAGCCGCTGGTCGAGGAGCCGCACGCGGTCGCCCGCGTCGTCGTAGAGCACCGGGCGCAAGGGTTCACGGTCCGTCTTCATCGCTTCCCTTCCTGCGTCCGATGGCGCCGGCCACCCGCAGCGCGAAATAGAACGCGGCCGCGGCGGCCACCGCGGCGGAGGACTCGCGCCCCTCGCGCCAGAGCGCCACCGCCACGGCGGCGCTGAACACGGCCATGATCACGAGGAAGATCCGGCCCGGCCCTCCGGCCGCGCCGGCGCCGGCGGGTCCGGCACCCCACCCTGCCCAGCGCGCCAAGGTCAGTCCCCCAGCTTTCGCTTCAGGACCGCATTCACGACGGCCGGGTTGCCCTTGCCCTTCATCTCCTTCATGACCTGCCCGACGAAGAAGCCCATGAGCTTCTTGTTGCCGCCGCGGTAGCGCTCCACCTCGGCGGCGCTGCGGGCGAGGACGGCGTCGGCCGCCGCCTCCACCGCGCCCTCGTCGGAGACCTGCGCCAGGCCGCGCGCCTTCACGACCTCGGCCGGCTCGCCACCCTCGCGGAAGACCGCCTCCAGGGCGAGCTTCGCGCCGGGGCCGCCCACCGTCCCGGCGTCGACGAGCCGCTGGAGCGCGGCGAGCTTCTCCGGCGTGAGCTTCCAGACCGCCGGCGCGAGGCCGGTCTCGTTCGCGAGCCGCGCCACGTCGCCGTTCATCCAGTTCGCGAGCCGCTTCGCCCCGTCCGGCCCCGCCCCGTACGCCGCGAGCGCGGCGTCGAAGAACTCCGCCACCGATCGCTCGGCGGTGAGGAGCTGCGCGTCGTGGGCGGAGAGGCCGAGGTCGCGCTGGTACCGCGCGGCGCGGTCGTGGGGCAGCTCGGGCAAGGTCCGCCGCACCTCCTCGATCAACGCGTCGTCGATGACGAGCGGCGGGAGGTCCGGCTCCGGGAAGTAGCGGTAGTCGTGCGCCTCCTCCTTGGAGCGCATGGCGCGCGTCTCGCCGCGCGCGGGGTCGAACAGGCGCGTCTCCTGCTCGACCTTCCCGCCCGCCTCGATCACCTCGACCTGGCGGCGCACCTCGTACTCGACCGCCTGCCGGAGGAAGCGGAACGAGTTCATGTTCTTGATCTCGCACCGCTGCCCCAGCTTCTCCTCGCCGCGGCGCCGGACGCTCACGTTGGCGTCGCAGCGGAACGAGCCCTCCTCCAGGTTCCCGTCGTTCACGCCCAGGTACATGAGGATGGCGCGCAGCGACTTGAGGTACTCGATCGCCTCGTCGATCGAGAACAGATCGGGGGCGGAGACGATCTCGCACAGGGGCACGCCGGCCCGGTTGAGGTCGACGCCCGAGCCGCCGTCGGCGGAGACACCGTGGACGTTCTTGCCGGCGTCCTCCTCCATGTGGATGCGGATGAGCCGCACCACCCGCTCCTTGCCATCGACGGTGATGGGGACGCCGCCGCCCTCGCACACCGGGAGCTCGTACTGCGAGATCTGGTAACCCTTCGGCAGGTCCGGGTAGAAGTAGTTCTTCCGTGCCCAGACGCTCTTCCGCTTCACCTCGCAGCCGAGCGCGAGGCCGGCGCGGACCGCGAACTCGACCACCTTGCGGTTGAGCGAGGGGAGCACCCCCGGGAGGCCCAGGCAGACCGGGCACGTGTGCGCGTTCGGCTCGCCGCCGAACGCGGTCGAGCAGCCGCAGAAGATCTTGCTCTGGGTGAGGAGCTGGGCGTGCACCTCCAGCCCCATCACGACCTCGAAGTCGGAGACGGGCATGTCAGCCTCGAGCCTCCAGCGCACCCGGCGCCGGCAGCGGCCCCTGCTCGCGCTCCAGCGCCCGCGCCGCCCGCAGCAGCGTCGCCTCGTCGAACGGGCGGCCGATGAGCTGCAGCCCGACCGGCAGCTTCTCCTCGGCGTGGAGGCCGCACGGCACCGACAGGCCGGGCAGCGCGGCGAGGTTGCAGGTCACGGTGAAGACGTCCTGCAGGTACATGGCGAGCGGGTCGGAGACCTTCTCGCCGAGCCTGAAGGCGACGGTGGGCGTGACCGGCCCGGCGATGACGTCGCATCGCTCGAAGGCGCGCTCGAAGTCGCGGCGAAGGAGCGTCCTTACCTTCTGCGCCCGCAGGTAATAGGCGTCGTAGTAGCCGGCGCTGAGGGCGTAGGTCCCGAGCATGATGCGGCGCTTCGGCTCGGCGCCGAAGCCGGCATCGCGGGTCGCCGCGTACATGCCCTTGAGCCCTCCCGCGCCCGCCCGGCGCAGCCCGAAGCGCACGCCGTCGTAGCGCGCCAGGTTCGAGGACGCCTCGGCCGGCGCGATGAGGTAGTAGGCGGCGATGCCGTACTTCGTGTGGGGCAGCTCCACGTCCACGAGCTTCGCCCCGAGCCGCTCGTATGTCGCGAGCGCCTCCTTCACGCGCCGCGCGACGCCCTCCTCCACTCCCTCGGCCAGCCAGGCCCGCGGGACGCCGACGGTGAGGCCGCGCGCGCCCGCCTCCAGCGCCGCGCCGTAGTCGTCCACCGGGCGCGAGGAGCTCGTCATGTCGCGCTCGTCGCGGCCCGCGATCACCTGCAGGAGCGCAGCCGCGTCGGACACCGTGCGGCCGAGCGGACCGGGCTGGTCGAGCGAGGAGGCGAAGGCCACCACCCCGTAACGCGAGACGCGCCCGTAGGTCGGCTTCAGGCCGACCACGCCGCAGAAGGCGGCCGGCTCGCGGATGGAGCCGCCGGTGTCGGTGCCGAGCGTGCCGAACGCCTGGCGCGCGGCGAGCGCGGCGGCGCTCCCGCCCGAGGAGCCACCCGGCGTGCGGGCGAGGTCCCAGGGGTTACGGCAGGGCTTGAACGCGCTGTTCTCGTTGGACGAGCCCATCGCGAACTCGTCCATGTTGAGCTTGCCGACGATCACCGCCCCGGCCGCCTCCAGCCGCTGCACGACCGCGGCGTCGTACGGCGGGGTGAACCCCTCCAGGATGCGAGATCCCGCGGTCGTGGCGACGCCGCGGGTGAGGAAGAGGTCCTTCACCGCGAGCGGAACGCCGTCGAGCGGACCGAGGCGAGCGCCTCGCGCGGCGCGCTCGTCGGCCGCGGCGGCCCGCGCCCGCGCGCGCTCGGCGGCGACCGCCAGGAAGGCGCCGACGCGCGCGTCGGTCGCGTCGATGCGCGCCAGGGCCGCCTCGGTCGCCTCGCGCGACGACACGCGCCGGGC
>Ga0306924_10008942_pt1 | contig 10137 bp, 9 predicted proteins | sample sta12Can44000111_FD_203756 | JGI IMG/M metagenome (GOLD analysis project Ga0306924, IMG submission 203756) | Lab enrichment of tropical soil microbial communities from Luquillo Experimental Forest, Puerto Rico - statanox.12C.anox.44.000.111 (v2)... | ecosystem: Environmental > Terrestrial > Soil... | reverse complement strand
CCGAAGACGTCGCGAAGCACCCACAGCAGCGGCGTGTCGCCGTCGACATCGGCCGTGCGGTCTACCCCATTGACTTTGATCGTGAAGGCCATGGTCGTCTCCTATCCTTTTTCGGATACCGGCTGCCCAGCCAGCCCCAGATGAGCGATCCCGCGAGATTGAACAGGCCGACCAGCCCAATAGCCCAGCCGCCAAGCTCAAGGGCCGAGGCTGGCCGGCCAATGACCGACATGCCGACCGCCTTGTCGGGTATGTAGGCGGGCAAATGCAGCCCGATGAACGTTACGTGAAAGCCGCAGACGAAGAGCCGACCGTCAGCAGCCAGAACGCCAGCGTCGCGAACGCCTCTTGCAGCCCAGCTCTGGAGCCCAGCGGCATGATTATGCCGCGGCTTGCGGCCGCGCGCGGTTCGCGCAGTCCCAGCGCGAGCGGCACCATCGCCATCGATAAACCCGCCAGGATCGACATCTTGATGTGCCAATTGTCGAGCCGATGCTGCAGCAGCGATGCGAACGGCACGATCGCGAACTGCCCTATCGAGCCACCGGCGGTCGCGACGCCGACAACGCTTCTCGGGCGGCGTCTGCCGGCTGATGGCGCCCAAGCTCGGCCTGAACCGGGCCGCCGCCATGCCAATCCCACAGATCACTTTGCCGAGCGTCAAAACGAGGCCCGAGGTCGCGAACGCGGTCATGAAACTTGCCGGCGACGTAAAGAAGACCGCCGGTGGCGACCGTATGGCGCCGTGCCGAAGCGGTCGGCGATGTCGCCGAGAAAGGGCGAGAACGCGCCCATCAGCAGCATCGCCAGCGCGTTGGCTAACGACCACAGCTCGCGGCCGATTTTGCGGTCGGCGGCGATCGGTTTCTGAAAGATGCCGAAGCTCTGCCGCGCGCCGATTCCGATCGTCAGGATCGCGGCGCCGCAAATCACCGGAAACCAGAATCTGCGCGGCTGCGGCCCGTCAACTACGCCGGGTGCGGGCATCATTCAGTAGCGGTCGCGGGCAGCGGGGCGCTGACCAGCGCTCCGAAGCGATATGAGCGTCGATTCATCCTCACTGAGGGATCTAGGCGTGAAAAGCCAGAGTCCGTAATTCTATGCTTTCGCGGGGCACTACATCAGCCGAAGCAGTCGGGTCTTCAAAGGCTGAATGAGCGGTGAACTGTGCCTTATCTGTGGCCGAATCATAGCATTTGATGAGGAGCGCTTCGTCCACCAGCATCTCCGGTGCGTAGAACCAGCGGTGGGCAGGGTTGTATTTGACGCGGTAGATCTCCCCGGTTCTATCGCGGTAGACCAGATCGGAGGGGACAAAGTCCGTAAAGGCGACGGTTGTCGCGTCGCAGACGGCGAGTGGCGCATCGCGCAGCGGCCCGCGGATCGGGCGCCACACATTGACGATTTCGAAGCGATGGTTGAGCAGCTCTCCAGCGTCGTCGCCCATCAGATCGCGGACGCGTTGCAGACCGGAGTCGATCGTATAGTCATTGTGGACCACCGTAACCGGCTGACGCGGCGTCCCAGCCGACCGGTCGACGCCGCCCCAGACGCGGCGGCGAACGGTGTGATCGAACACCAGCACCCGAGTGGCGCCGGTGACTTCGGCGACGAGGCGCTCGGCTTCAGGATAGTAGACGCGTTGCAGTTCGTCTTCGTCATAAAAGTCGCGAACGGCGCTGTTGTGCGTGACCAGAGCGAGACCTTCACTGTCGAGCGACAGGCGCGCCGCTACTGGGCGGACATCATAAATCGTCATGCGATGGGCCTCGGGGACGCCGGTCGAGCGCGGCACGCCCAGAGGCGGATCGTAGGCCAAGTTGATCGGCCTTTCAGCCATCGGCGTGAGGTAGTTGAGAACGCCCTCCACATAGGGGAGGCCATCGATGACATCAGGGGAAAGGGTCATTGCTAGTTCCTCTGGTTTGCGGGGTTCATCCTATCGCGTACAAACGCCCATTGAAGCAGATCGGGATCGTTACAGACCTCCTCAGAATGATCGGTGACAGCAGTGGGAATTGACACGCTGACGAGCGCGCCCGAGGCAATATAGCCGTCGATTTGTCCATCGCCGAGGCCGAGCTCGGCAAAGACGGCGCGGTTGTGCTCGCCCTGAAAGGCAGGCTCACCGAGTGGCGCGAGCTGCTCGCGCGAGAAGCGCCACGGGCGGCCGGGCAAGCGGTAGCTGCCGCCGTTGCGGTCGGAGACCTCCTGGACCGCACCCCAATATTCGGCCCACTCCATTTCCGACAGCTCGTTCAGCGAGCGTATCTCGCCGAACGCGATTTTCGCTTCATCCAATTGTGCATCGAGCACTCCGACATTGGCGAAGGTCAGGATCCAGTTCTGCACGATGCGATGCAATTCCGCAAAATTTGCCCGACGCGCTGCCGCGGTCGCGAAGCGCGGATCGTCGGCGAGGTCAGCACGCCGCATCGCCCGCAACCAGGACGGAAAGGTCCGCGAGCCGACGAGGCTCGTCGCCACTGTGAAGTGCTCGCCGCCGGGCCCCAGAAAGAACGGGCAGTCGGTCGCGCCGAGAATCGCCGGCTCGTCGCCGAGATCGGCGTCGTTCAAATCGACATGCGCGCGCTCGTTGACAGCCATCAATGTCGCAGCCATCGCGACGTCGATGTATTGGCCTGTTCCGGTCGTCTCGCGCCGATGCAACGCTGCGAGGATCGCGATCACCGCCTGCAATCCGGCATAGACATCCGCATGCGACAGGCTGTCTGTGCGTGGTTCGCCCAGGGCCTCACCGTAATGGCGAATGCTGTTGTGGGTGAACCCGGCCTCCGCCTGCACCGTCGGGGCGTAGGCCATGCGGCCCTGCCATGGCCCGCCCTGCCCGTAGCCGGTGATTGACGCATAGATCAGGCGCGGGTTGCGGGCAGCAAGGGTCTCATAGTCGAGCCCGAAAAAGCGCAGCGTGCCGGCCCGAAAATTTTCGACGATGACATCCGCCGTGTCGCACAGGCGCAAAGCCAATTCGCGCGCGCCGGGCACATTGAGGTCGATGCTGACATTGCGCTTGCCGGCGTTCTGCTGCGCGTAATAGCCCGACATGCCCGGCGTGGACGGAAACGCGAACCGCGAGACATCGGGCCTCGGCGGCTCGATCTTGATAACGTCGGCGCCGAGGTCCAGCAATGTGCGGGCGCAGAGTGGACCGGCGAGCACGCGTGAGAAATCGACGACGCGGATGCCGGAAAGCGGGCCGCTCACCTCAGCGCCCCGTGAATTTGGCGAGGCCGGGGCCGTTGTCGCGGAACGAGGCGAGACCGATTTTGAGGTCTTCGGAGGCCCAGATCGGTTTCTGGATCTCGGCCATTGCTTCGTCGGCCGCGAGCACCCCCTCATTGACGGCGAGGTGCACGAGACGCTTCGTTGCCGCATGCGCCACCGTCGGCCCATGCGCAAATTCCTCGGCGATGGTAAACATCGCATCCTCCAGCACGTCGTCTGCGACTACCAGGTTAACAAGCCCCCAGCGCTCGAGCGTTGCGGCATCATAGCGCCGCCCGAGCATCGCAATTTCCTTCGCGCGCATCGCACCGGCGCGCTGCACCTGCCGCTGTATGCCGCCCAACAGCGGATGCAGTCCGAGCGCGACCTCGACCGAACCGATCTTCGCCGAACTCGCCGCGACGATGTAGTCACAGGCGAGTGCGAGTTCGAACCCGCCGCCGAGGCAGACACCGTGCACGCTCGCGACGATCGGAATTGGCAGCAATTCGAGAGATTTCAGGAAATCTACGCCGCCGATCGCCGACTGGCTTTTGCCACCCTGCTCGACGCGCGCGTCGAACTGCGCGACGTCGGCACCTGCGGAGAAATGGCGCAGCCCGCTGCGCAGAATGATTGCCCTGCTGCCGGCCTCCTGTGCGGCAGTGACTTCCGCCGCAATGGCCCCGATCAGCGTTGGCCCCAGCAAATTGTACGGCCGGTACTGCATCGTGAGCACCGAGATCGATCCTCGTTCCTCGCGCCGAACGACGACATCCTCCATGAACATTCTCCTCTTCAGCTGATCGCTTTGAAGGCGTCTCTGTGGAAAGTCACGAACTCCTGCACGGTCATCGGCGGCTGGCCGGTCACTTCGGCGATGATCTTGTCTTCGCCCGAGAAGATACCGTTCTGATAGTCGAGGGCGATGGCGCAGAAATGCTGGATCATAAACTCCGGCAATCCAGCCTTCTCCAGGCGCTCCCGGTACTGGGGGATGGTCAGCGGCCGATAGCTGATCCTTCGGCCCAAGACTTCGCTGACGGCCGCCGCGATCCCGGCCTGATCCATCTCAATCGGGCCATGAAGAGGGTAGGTCTTGCCCAAATGGGCGGCCGGCTGCGCCAGGATGGCTGCGATAAGCCTAGCCTGGTCCTCCGCCGCGATCGGTGCATGGTGGCCTTCGCCATACGGCAGATCGATGATGCCTTCTTCGACAATGGTCGCGCGCGAACGGGAATAGAGCAGCCACTGCGCAAAGAACGTCGGACGGAGGTGCACGACCGGAACGCCCGACCAGTCGAAGACGCGCTCGGCGATCCAGTGATCGCGCGCTGCGTGGCTCTTGGAATCCTCCCGAGCGGAGATCTGCGACAGGTTGACAACGGCCTCGAGATCCGCCCGCTTGGCCGCGTCCACGAAGTAAGCCGTCGCTTGGATCAGCCCGGGGCGAACAGGATAACAGAAATAGGCGGCGCTGGTACCGGCCGTCGCTCGGATGGCGTCGTCGTGCTCCAAGAGGTCACCAACCACGACCTCCGCGCCCGTGCCTCGAAGCGCCTCGGAACGCTCGTCCTCCTTGTGGACCAGCGCGCGGACGGCACGCCCCTCTTCGAGAAGACGTCGGACCGTGTAGCCACCGGTCTCGCCGGTCGCTCCAGTCACCAAAAATTTCTCTGCGCTCATCGCTCTCTTCCTGAGTGGGCAGCTTCCGCCAGGACGTGTTCGAGACTGGCATCCAGTTCGCGTGCCACTGCCGCGACGCGCTCGTCGCCGAATTGGCCGAACAATGAAGAAGGCCGGTCGTATTCGAAGACCGCACGCCCATCCTCTTTCTGGTAAAGAACGACGCGCAGCGGCGCGTAGAGCGCGGCCGGCAGATGGTGCTGGGTCATCCTAGTGGCGGTCAGTGGATTGCCGATGTCGTACTGCACGGCCCTGCGAGCGAGGCCGGCAACGCGCAGCAATCCGCCATGATCTCTGGAGCCGAAGATCGCAAGCTCCGGACCGCGCTGAAGCGCCTCCTTCGCCCGCCCTATATCGCCTTGCCGCAATGCCTCTGGGACTGCGGGATCGAGCGGCGGTACCAGCTCTTCGAGCGCTGCCTTAACCTTCGCGAAGGGCTTTGCGGATTCGATTTTGATATGCTCGACGTGGACTGTTCGCTGGGTAATCACTGGGTCAGGCATACCGACGACTCCGGTAGTATGATTGGATTGGAAGCAAAAGGCGATATGCGACTGCGCCGGCGGGCTAATGGCTCTTATCCTGCCGTGCACTCTGGATCGCAGACAAGACCTTTTGCGGCGTGAGCGGCATATCGAGCTGCGCAATACCGAATGGGACTAGCGCATCGAGCACTGCGTGCACGATCGTGGGCGGCGCGCCGATCGCACCGCTTTCTCCGATTCCCTTTACCCCCAGCGGATTCGTCGGGGAGGGTGTCTGCTGGAATTGCGAACGGATTTGAGGCAGCGAGTCGGCGCGCGGAACTGCATAATCGAGCAATGAACCTGTCAGCAGCTGGCCGCTGTCAGGATCGTAGCGCGCTTCTTCATAGAGGGCCTGGCCGATGCCCTGGACCACGCCGCCATGGATTTGCCCTCTAGCGAGCAACGGGTTGATGATCACACCCGCATCATCGACCGCGACATAATCGAGGATCTCGATCATTCCGGTATCGGGGTCAACCTCGACATATGCCATGTGAACGCCTGAGGGCGCTCCCATTCCCGTGGGATCATAGAACAGGGTTTCGTCCAAGCCGGGTTCCATCCCGTCTGGCAGGACGTGGCCCAGATACGCCATTCGCGCCACCCTGGCGAAGGGCAGCGGCGCAATGTTGGTTCCGGGGACGGAAAAACTGCCGGCTTCGAGCGCAATGTCCTGCGCGGCGACCTCCATCATCGGCGCTGCGATCTTTTTCGCCTTCTCGACAATGCGCCCAGCGCAGACGTGGACGGCGGATCCGCCGACCGGCATCGAACGCGAATTGAACGTGCCGTGGCCGGCCTGAACCTGCTTGGTGTCGCCCTGCACGACGTCGATGTTCTCGAGCGGCATCTGCAACACATCGGCGGCGATCTGCGCCAGCACGGTCGCGTGCCCATGACCCTGGCTCATCGAGCCTGAATATAGCGTCGCGCGGCCGCTCGCATCGATCGCGATGCGTGCGCTCTCCCATCCGCCGCGATCGAAGCCGTTGGCGGCGAGGCGGCGTGACGGGGCCATGCCGCACATCTCGGTGTACGCGGCGACGCCAATGCCGCGATAGCGTCCCGCCGTGCGCAGGCGTTGCTGCTCCTCGCGCCGGCCGGCATAGTCGAAGGCGGCAACGGCCTTGTCGAGACAACCCTGGTAATTCCCGGTGTCATAGATCACGGACCGGCTGCCGTAAGGGCGATACGGAAAATCAGATCGCGGCACGAAATTGATTCGGCGCACGGCAACCGGGTCGAAACCGAGATGGCGGGCTACCGCCTCGATTGTCCGCTCGGCGATGTAGGCGGCCTCTGGGCGTCCATAGCCGCGATACGCGTCGACGGGCACCGTATTGGTGAGGACCACCTTCGCGACGGCCTCGAAGTTCTCGATTTTGTAGTTGCCGGTCCCATAGCTCCCGGCCATCGTGGGGCCTCCCGACGCCATATTCGACAAATAGGCGCCGACATTTCCGAGCGTCTCGACTTTCATGCCAAGGATGCGGCCATCATTGCGAAAGGCCACCTCGATCAATTCCTTATGCGCCCGGCCATGGCTGGTCGCCTGATGACTTTCCGACCGCGACTCCCACCACTTGACCGGCGATTTCAGCTCGCGGGCCAGCCAGGCGCAGAGCAACTCTTCCGGATAAAGGTGCATCTTCGCCCCGAAGCCCCCGCCGATGTCCGGCGCAACCACACGCAGCAGATGCTCCGGAATGCCGACCGTCTCGGCGATCCAGCGCCGGTGCATGTGCGGCACCTGGCTGGGCAGATAAATCGTCACCCCGCCATCGACACCGGGTGCCGCAAGAATGGCACGGGTTTCGAGGCAGGTCGGAATGAGCCGGTTGTTGACGAGGCGCAATCGCAGCACTTGGTCTGCTTGACGAGAGGCCGCGGCGTAATCGCCGCCGCCAATCTTGAAATACGTCGTAATGTTGTTCGGAACGTTTTCGTGCAACTGAAGCGCGCCATCGGCAATGGCTGCCTCTTCGTCGATCAAGGCAGGCAGCGGCTCATAGGCGACATCAATCAGCTCCAGTGCGTCATAGGCCGCCTCACGGGTCTCGGCGACGACGAGCGCGACGCATTCGCCGACGAACCGAACCCTGTCGACGGCCACCACCGGACGGTTGGGCACCACAGTACCGGGGATGACCCAGTTGGGTTTGATGTTGCCGATTTTCCCGATGAGGTCAGCACCGGCTAGTGCCAGGCGCACGCCTGCGGTTGCGCGCGCTGCAGATAGGTCTATGCCGGTGACCCGAGCGTGCGCATGCGGCGAGCGCAGGATCGCCAGATAAAGCGTGCCGCGCAGTTTGATGTCGTCGACATAGCAGCCCTTGCCCGTGAGGAATTTGTAATCCTCACGCCGGCGGAGCGACCGGCCGATATAGGGCGTCGTCTGCACTGCTTCGGCCATTGGGTCACCCGTCAGAAGGTTTCGACCCAGGGTCGCAGCTCCACCTCCAAGGACCAGGCGCTACGCGGCTGGCGCAGGATCTCGAGATAGGTCTGCGCGATCGCGTCGGGATCGAGGGTGCTGTCCGGGCGGTCCGCCGGATCGGGACGTCGCGCGCTGCGCACGCCACCGTCGATTACGAAATGGGCGACATGGATGCCTTTCGGCCCCAACTCGCGCGCCGTGCTTTGCGCCAAGCCGCGCAGCGCGAACTTGCCCATCGCGAAGGCGGCGGAATGCGGGTAGCCCTTGACGCTGGCACTGGCGCCCGTCAACAGGATCGCGCCGTGGCCGTGCGGTGTCATGCGCCGGGCCGCCTCGCGGACCGTCAGGAAACCGCCAAACGCCGAAATCTCGATGGCCTTGCGCACGGCTTCCGGGTCGAGTTCGGCAATTGGGCCGTGGGCGCGGGCGCTGGCATTGTAATGCACGACATCGGGTTCGCCGAGCCGGTCGTCCGCCTCCGCGAACAATCGAGCGACTCCGGCCGGCTCCGAAGCATCGACGGCAAAGGTCTCAGCCCCGATTCGCTGGCCAGCGCCGCCAGCTTCTCGACATTGCGGGCCGCCAGTCCGATACGAAGACCGGCCGCTGCCAGCCGTCGCGCGAATGACGCGCTGATGCCCGAGCCTGCCCCGACGATCAGGGCGATACGATAGGGAATATCGGTCACCGCTGCCTCCTGATAGGTTCCGGCCGGACCCTCTGGCGCCTCCCGGTCTCGGGCGTGCGCAGGGACCGGCATTAAGGCCTTGGAATTAAGAGTATATGCTCCTATATAAGCGTGGATGCACGGATGTCAAGGAGAAGAAATTACGATGGTCAGGAGCGCTTATTCGGGGCCGGAGGACTGCAACTGTCTCGCCGTGCGCCAGGCCGCACGCCACATCACGCAGTTCTACGATCAGTTTCTGGCGCCGAGCGGGCTGCGCACGACGCAGTTTTCCATTCTCGCGAAGCTGCGGCGATTGGGCCCGATGACGATCAATGCCCTTGCCGCGGAGATCGTGATGGACCGAACGACGCTCGGCCGCAACATCCTGCCGCTGGAGCGCGATGGCCTGATCGCCGTCAAACAGGGTAGCCGTGATCGCCGGAGCAAGGAGCTGCGGGTGACCGAGGCCGGCGAAGCCCGTTTCCGGGCGGGGGTTAAAGGATGGGTGCAAGCGCAGCGGCGGTTCGAGAAGGCGTTCGGAGCCGAGCGCACCGCCCACATGCGCGCCCTCCTTCACGCAGTTGCCGCAACTGACCTCGGCACCAAGCCCGTTAGCGTCGCGGAATAATCCGAAGCGCTCCCGCCGTCTCCTTGCGTCGGAGATCACGCAGAGGCGAGTGGTTCCTGTGCGATGCCGACGACCACTTGTATTTGCGCTCGTGCTTCCTGACGGCAAGATATGATTTAAGTGTCTGGCTCTGAGAAATCTCGGTGAGTCCCGGTTTGGGTCAGCTGCTGAGATCCTGCACCTGCCGGGGCAGCGTCAGCTTTACGCCCGGCAGCCGATGGCCCGGCGACTGCATCAATCGTTTGCTCAGTGCCAATAGCAATCATGAAGCTCCCGGTGTGCCGAGCTGTGGTCGACGGCGAGCGCCAAAAGGCACGCCGCCGCCCGACTCCTGTTATTGTGTCAATTTCCTCAGTGATCACAAGGTCGCGTCGACAGACTCGTTCAAGGCGCGACGCCGCGAGGCGTCCCCCTCCCGATCAATCGGCGCTTCTCGGCCATTCGGTGTGCTCGAATTGACCAGCGTGCCGACGAAGCGCTCCTCCGACAGCTCTTGGATGTTACTGTCGCCCAGCAGCCCAGTGGCCTCGGCGATGAACTCCTCCCGCACCATGCCGGTGAGACCAGGGATGGTGGGAAAACGCGCTTCACATGATCTCCGGGATCGAGCGCATCGGGTGGATCGCCGAGGGCAGTCGGAACGACAATCTCAATGCCGCCCTCGCGGCGGTCGACAAACGTGTCGATATACCAGCTCATCTCGCCAAGATATTCGCGCAGCGGCGGCGCCTCTGGATCGAATGTGGCAAAGAATAGCCCCTTGTAGCTGTCGAACTGTGCCACCGGCACCAAGCCCCAGCGTTCGCGGTTCAGTTTGTTGTGGTAGGCCTCCTTGAAATACGGCACGCCAGTGAGCCGCCCGTCATTCTGATAGGTCCAGCCGTGATACACGCAGGTGAAGCTCGCGGCGTTGCCGGCATCGGCGCGGCAGAGCCGGTTGCCGCGATGGCGGCAGACATTCAGA
>Ga0306924_10008939_pt1 | contig 10141 bp, 9 predicted proteins | sample sta12Can44000111_FD_203756 | JGI IMG/M metagenome (GOLD analysis project Ga0306924, IMG submission 203756) | Lab enrichment of tropical soil microbial communities from Luquillo Experimental Forest, Puerto Rico - statanox.12C.anox.44.000.111 (v2)... | ecosystem: Environmental > Terrestrial > Soil... | reverse complement strand
TGTTCGTTCTGGAGTTTGCTGTCATTGACCCCCAGCACCACGGTGATGTCCGGCCCTTTCGCTGGCGCGGAAATGATCACCCGATTGGCGCCCGCCTTCAGGTGGTCCGCAAAACCACCTTTGGCCCCTTCCCTGTCGGTGAAAAAACCCGTCGATTCCACCACCACCTCGACCCCGAGTTGCTTCCATGGCAATCGGGTAGGTTCACGTTCCTTGAGAACCTTGATGCTTTTTCCATCCACCACAAGTTTGCCATCGCCGGCCTCAACTCGATTGCCGAACCGGCCGTGCACGCTGTCGTACCTGAGAAGTACCGCCAGATGTTTTGGATCGGTCAGGTCGTTGACGGCCACGACATCAAAATCGCTTGCCCGTTCCATCATCGCTCGGAAAACGAGCCGCCCAATCCGGCCGAAACCGTTAATCCCGACCCTCGGTCCCATTGTCTGAAAGCTCCTTATCGGCCAGCGGACTCCTGCCGGAAGTCGATAGCCGATTCGGCTTCCGGTCAATAACCTTAACCTATCGTTTTGCGATTTAAGGTCGAGAGTTGGAAAACAGGGCAATTATGGCGGACGTCATTCGCGTTGCGGTCACGGGAGCGGCAGGTCAGGTTGCTTACGCAATGTTGGGTCGCCTGGCTTCCGGAGAGGTATTCGGCGCCAGGCAAAAGATTATCTTGCAACTACTGGAAATCACCCCGGCAATGCCGACCCTGGAAGGCGTCGCCATGGAATTGGACGACTGCAGCTTTCCCAACCTACAGGAAATAATAGTCACGGACGATCCGAACAGGGCTTTTCAGGATTGCAATTGGGCCTTGTTGGTAGGCTCGTTTCCCCGCAAACAGGGCATGGAACGGAAGGATTTGCTCGGCATCAACGGCAAGATATTTGTCGGTCAGGGGAAAGCGCTGGCCGCCCATGCTGCTAGCGATGTCCGCATCTTGGTAGTCGGCAATCCCTGCAATACCAATTGCTTGGTTGCGTTCAACAACGCCAGGGATATTGCCGCGGACCGCTGGACCGCGATGACCCGCCTCGATCATAACCGGGCCCGGAACGCCCTTGCCAAAAAAGCCGGTGTCCCGAACGAAGCAGTCACCCAGGTAACCATTTGGGGCAACCACAGCAACACCCAATATCCCGACTTTACCAACGCGCACATCATGGGCCGGCCGACCACCGAAGTCATCACCGATCGCCAATGGCTGGAAAATGTGTTTGTGCCCCAGTGCCAGAATCGCGGCGCCGCAGTGATCAAAGCCCGCGGTTCCAGTTCAGCCCTTTCCGCCGCGAATGGAGCCTTGGACCACGTTAAAAGCACGCTTACGCCCACCCCCGCTGGCGATTGGCTCAGTGCCGCCGTCATTTCCAGGGGTGAATACTGCGTTCCATCCGGCCTTTGTTTCAGCTATCCGTGCCGCAGCGATGGTAAAGGGCATTGGACGGTAGTCGAAGGGGTAAAGTTGGATCCCTTTGGCCAGGAGAAATTCAAGAAATCTCTTAAGGAATTGGAAGAAGAAAAAGAAGCGGTGAAGGACCTTCTGCCGGGATGACCATTCCGCTCCTCCCTCAAAGGTCCGACTCGCTGTGGGACCTTCTCAATATGCCAAGCATTGGATGGGCACCGCGCCCCGACGCGCTGGGTGGCCGGGGCTGAGCTTCGAAGCCCCAGTCCTCGGACACGCATTCCGTTCTCCCTGCAACAACCAAGAGAAACCCGAATGAGGGTACCGAGTACTCGACGCTCCTTCAACGGTCGGCGGGTTCTGTTGCGGTCGCGAGGACCGCCAAAGTTCTCTTCTCGTCTCCATTTCGGAGAACTTAATGAGAAATACGTTAGGTTCACGACCCCCCGGCCCCAATGAACGTATTGCAAAAGCTGCAACGTATCGGGCCCCGCTGCGACGTATGCGTATCTCCATTCGATTCACTAACTTACGACGCCATGAAGAGTCACTCTGGATGCGACATATTTTTTCTCGCTGAACCCTTCTTCCTCGTATCCAAATCCCGATCATCAATTCGCACCATATTCAACTGCATTTCGCGTCGAAGCCAGATCGGCAGCCATTCGCCCGTTTCCTCGCCTCTGCCTCCGGACTACCCTTCGCGACAGCTTCTTGTCATGTTCCGAACAAAGAAAAACTGCACCGAAGGGGAAAGCGCACGTTCCAGCTCCATCGCCAGGAATGGATTCATCAGCATCTTCGCTGGGTGCACGTGTTGCATTGGCAAAAACCCGGCACCGTCTGGGCCATGGATTTTTCGGAGGCCTCTCTACCGGTCGATGGACTGTAGCGCTATATGCTGGCGGTGCGCGACCTGGGCAGCAGCAAGCAACTGGCCTGGCTGCCGCTCAATGCCGCCACCGCATCGAAGACAATCGCGGAGTTGACCTGTTTGTTTACCATCTACGGACCGCCGTTGGTGCTCAAGAACGATAATGGTTCCGCCTTTAGCGATGAGGACATGGACCGGTTCTTGAGGAGCTGGGGCGTGACGCAGCTCTTTTCGCCTCCGGCATGTCCGGGATACAATGGGGCCTGTGAAGCCTCCATTCGTTGGCTCAAGGTATGGACCGAAGCACATGCGGCGCTGCCGGGACGTCCCGGTTCTTGGACCACGGCGGACACCGAGGCGGCCGTCGGTTACGCCAACGAACATGTCCGGGCATGGCGGGGTCACGGCCCAACGCGCGAGGAGGTCTGAAGTGAGCGCCAGCCTATTTCGGCAACGCTGCGGGACAACTTCCGCGCCGCCGTGGCGGCGGAATTGCAAAGAACCATTCCGGAAGGGGAAGAAGAGGCGGGCCTGTCCGCGGCCGAGCGGGAGGGCTTATGAACGCAAGGCGATTGAATGGCTGGACACAAAATTTAACCACTTTTTCTATGTCAACTTGGCTTGTAAGCGATCGGCTAGGTCGTCGGGCGTAATCCGCACTGATCATTATACCTATGCCTAGCGTTATTAAATTGTATAAGCATGTCACACCAGGTACTTACAGTGGTCTCAGTTGCATTGTATTCGTCCGACAGTTTTCTGATCAAAATGTGACCGCCTCGATTTTCTCAGGCGATTTGTCACTGGAGGCTTCGAGTGCTTTTGCAAACGAAGCTATTCTCGAGCCATTGGATGGCAGTTTGATTACCTCTTCGATTTCGACGGTTGATCGCATTTCCGAACATCGAAATGTTGTTGCAGGTACCAGTGGTTTAGCGATTCGGGTAACAGACTTAGCCTGTCGAGCAATATGGCTAGGCTACAATCAGATGTTCCAAGTCCGAGAGCATAAGATAATTAATTCGATTGCACCACATTCTGTGTTTGCAGAGGTGCAGAAATCCGGCCAATCTGAAGCTGATGAGCGTTGGAAACTTATTCAGACTCGCTGGCTTTCTGCTAGACATGTACCTGATGTTGTAAACTGGGAGCTTGAGGAAAATGATTTTGTTTTGGCCTGTTCCCCTTATATCAGCTACACAAGTATGCTACATTGCGTTGAAACCTACGCTCCATCTGAAGTTGCGCGAATTCTCACAGAACAAGCGGCTTCAAAAAATACCCGAATGATGCACGGATCGTTTGTTATTCACCTAGTGGGCTGCTCCCAGACCTAAAAAAGCGTTCCGCCGTTCGTCATGTTCTCTAGGATACAGTTTTCTTTTTTCTCAAGATTTATCTTGATTACTAATTCTTGCATGGCCACACGTAACCCTTGTAGTCGGTAGCATTGTGGAATAAACGCCGTCCAGGAAGGGGACCGGCTTGCAGACGTTGCCGGGACGCCGACTACTGATGACCGCCCATCCATCCGCCCACGTGTGCGCCCTCACCTCGTGCTGGGCTTTACCCGGCCCGTGGGTGCTTCCTTCACCCTCTTTACCACCGCCGATCCTCCGGCATCACCGCCACCTTCGCCGGCCTGGATCAAAAGGCCATCTTTGCTATGACCAGAGCGGCTAGCCGGTTCACAGAAGTCCGGAAGCCGAATTCTTCTGTCTGAAAGTTGACATGAGATCGATGGCAGGCGTTGACTGTTTCCTCTCCGGGATTGGCGGGTGTGCCAGCATATCGGAAACGAACTGTCCTAAGAATGGAATGCGCAAGGGTTTGTGGATTGACATTCGTTTCCGTACTTTTTCAGGCGTAGAAGACTGGCGTGCCCTCAATTCGTCGGACTGCAATAGCGCGATTCAGCGCGACATGGCGGTGTCAACGAAACGCCGGAAAAATAGGGACTCTGGTCGACTCCGCATCGCGTGTCGGAGGACAACGTCCGTTCATTTATTGGCCGCGTATTCTTCTGTATAAACGCTCTGAAACCGGTAACTGCTCCCTTCCCCTTGGTGCCCCTTCACTTCCTTGTCCACAGTAAGCCGGCCGATTTCCACCATGCCGGTTTGGTGGTTGAAGATGACCTGGCCCTCCGGCTGCATTTGCAGGAGCGGAATCTGATCGTTCGCCGTTTCCGGCGGCGATTTTAACGTTGTCGTCCAGGCGATGCGCGCTGCTTTTTCATTGGCCGCTTGAATGGCATATTTTTGCACTGCCTCGAATTTCTCCCCTGTCCCATGAGGTGGTTCGAGGGTGATTGCATAATTTCGTTCCCACTCCTTCTGGCCGGCTTGTTCCGGCAAGATTACGAGGAATGGCGGTTCGCTTTCGAATCGCCCGGCAGAGCCGAATTTGCACTCCTTCACTTCGATTACCTTCCCTCGGCTGTTTACTTTGAGAGTGACCAGGGGTTCGTCCACATACTTTGTCAACTGCTCGCGCATTTGCGGATTGCTGCCCTCAAGGTTCGCGGAGTCAAACAGCATCACTTCGCCGGTCGGTGTTGTATTTTGAATGCGCAAAGCCGTCAGCGACAATTGCAGGGTCGCCATTCCCGCGGCATCCACTTCGAGGACTTGCCAGCGCTTGCTGTTATTGAGCTTGGAAGTTGTCACGGATTTCTTGCCTTCCAATACTTCCGTTGCGGAAGTCGTATGCTCGACCTTGTACGTCAGCACTTGCCCCGTCTTCCATTGAAATTTCCATGCGGGAGTTTGCGCATTTCCCACCGCGGCTAACACCATCAGCGCCGTTAGCGCCACGCTCAATTTCACCATCATCCGCCGATCCTCCATCAAGCTTTCGAAGGGCGTGCAGCAACCGCCCTATAGCAAGTGCTTCGTTCCCGGCCTAGATCAATTCGCTGGTGAGTAGCCCTCTCGCTCCGCGAGAGGAATCGCTACCTGTTTCCCACGCGAAGCCTCCGCTTCAACCCGGTCGAGAAACTCTTGCAATGCGCTGAAAAAATCAGGCTCCAGCGGGTCATTGTGATCCTGCCCTTTCAGCGTGAGCAATTGCTTGGGCGCTTTCGCTGCCTGGAAAAGGAGTTGCGCATGAGAGTAGGGCACTAAACCATCCTGATCGCCGTGCGCTATAAAAATCGGCTTCGGGCACTGACCAATCTTGCCCAGATTATCAAACTTATTGCGGACTAGCCATTTCGCAGGCAACCACGGATATTGTCGCTGCGCCATGTCGGGAATGGAGGTAAACGCCTTGACGAGGACCAATGCCCGGTGCGGTATGCGCACGGCCAGGTTCACCGCGACCGCTCCGCCCAGTGAGCCGCCGTGGAGCAAGATTTGTTCCGCCGGCACTCCGCCGACCGTGGTCAACCAATCATACGCAGCTTGCCCGGCGGCGTAGCACCCCGCTTCACTGGGTTTGCCCCCACTCTTTCCGTAGCCCGGGTAGTCAAAAATGAACACCGATTGATTCATCAATTGCTGCCACACGGCGATGGCGCCCGCCCGGTGGCTGAGGTTGCCTGCGTTGCCGTGGCAATAAAGCACGGCGCCCCGGGCGCCTTCCTGCGGGCACCACCAGCCATGAATTGGCGTACCATCTTCGAGTCTCAGTTCCACATCTTGTACCCGGCGATTCGGAGGCTGCAACCACTCTTCCGCAGCTTTCATCGGCCGAAACAATAAGAAGTTTTCCAAGGCCATTAACACGATGATCACTCCCAGATAGGCGCCGGCCAATAACAAACCATAACGGATCCCCTTCTGCTTCCAGGTAAGTGGCGGTTTGCGGACAATCGGTTTCGTGGTGTTTGCGGACACGTCTTTATTTCGCAGGGCGAACTATAAACGACCAAATCAATCCGAGAATCACTACCAACCAACACCCTTGCGGAAACCAATCTCCCCACTGTGCGTACAGGCTAAAACGTTGATCGATGGGAATACTCCCGATCAGCACGCCGGCTACTTTCTTGAACCGGCGCCATTCGCCGATTTCCAACTCCGGCATCTTTTCCTCGCACCAATTCACCTCCCACACCGGCGCTCCTTCAGAACCCGATGTAGGTTGGACCGCCTTCGGTTGCAGCACCCGCCCGCCGCCGTCGATTATCGCCGAAACACCCATGTTCACAGCTCGGGCGACGGCGCGCCGGCATTCAATCGCTCGAAATCGGCAAATCGCCAGGTGTTCCTCATGCTCGCTTGTGCCGTCGAACCAGCCGTCGTTCGATATGTTCACCAAAAAATCGGCCTTGAAGTCTCCTGCGCTCACATACTGCCGCGCCAGGGCGGGATCGGTATCCTCGTAACAAATCAAGGCGCCGAAATGAAAATTTCCCAGCGAAAACTGCGTCATTTGCGTGCCCGCTTGCACGCCGTATTCGTAATCATACGGTGCAAAGACATTCATGAACGGCAGCCAGTCCTTCATGGGAACGTATTCCCCGAACGGCACACGATGGATTTTGTCATAGCGGGGACCGATGGAGCCGTCCGCATACACCATCAGAGCCGAGTTATATTGGCGTTCCTTGCCGCCTTCATCCTGAATGATGGAATTCAAACCCAACAGGGCACGGGTCCCCCAGCGCAGGGCATCGCGTTCTATGTTCCGCGCGTCCGGATAGCTAGTCTCTGACCACACGATCAAATCCGCTTTGGGATGCGCTGCAGCCGCCAGGTTGCTTAGATCCCCAAAATGGTGTTGCATTGTTTTGACGGCTGCATTCTCGGCGTCTTCCGATGCAGCGTTCCGAATCCGTTGATCCAGGCTCCCCTGGATCAACGCCACCCTTGGTCCCGGCGTAAAATTTTCCTGATGCAAACGCCAGAGCCCGTAAGCCAGAGTTCCAGCCAATGCCACGACCATCGCCAGCGTTTGCCAAAGCAAATGCCGGATGGAAATTGGTTGTCTCGATTCACTGAATGTTTGCCAAACCGCTTCAAAAACAAGTGCGTTAACTCCCGCCACCAAAAAGGTGACCATATAGCCCCCGCCGATATCCGCAATCTGCGCGAGGACCAAGAAGTCGTGCTGCGTGTGACCCAGGAAATACCACGGAAAACCCGTCAGGAAATGGGCGCGGAAGTATTCGAGCGCGGTCCAGACTGCTGGAAATGTTACAACCAGCGGCAGTTGCGTTTTCCGGTCCAAGCGCCGCACGATGTAGATTCCCAGCGGCACGAACAGCGAACAGTAAAGCACCAGCCCGAGCCATGTCGCGTACATCCGATAGTCCGCCACCCGCATCCACTGAATCGCCGGAAGATAAAATACCACTCCCCCAAACCATGCCAACCAACACACTTCCTTCGTTGCCAAATCCAGCCGTACCAGAAACAACATGGGTACCAGCGCCACCCACGCCAGCCAACCCCACGCCATCGGGAAATGGCACAACCACAGCATCGCTCCCGTTGACAGAGAGCAAACAAGCGGGATCCCCCAAAAAACGGTCTGGGAACTCATCAAGTTTGGTGATAGTTTTAGCGTGCTTGCGGCTTCCTTGCGTTGCCCCAACGTATTTGTCGCCATCTGAGCCCTCCCTTGGCTGCTAAAATGCGTGGGGCGTGAGGCGTGGAACGTTAGCCGCCGTTCCCCGCCTCACGTACTCCTCACCATTCCAACACCTCATAACTCTGTCCCGCTCGATGCACATATTCCCCCGCAGGCAATACGACGAACGCATTCGCCTGCGCCAGCGCCCGCAGGTCCGCCGACCCGAACCACGGTGTGATCCGCACCTTCCAACCGTCCGGTCGTTTTTCCAACCAGGCAGGATGGTACGTCGGCCGATCCGATTGATAGGGAAAATCCTCCAGCAAAACCGCCTTGCCCGCGACAGGGCCGGCATCCGGCATCCCGCGCAATTTGCGCACTGCCGGCCGGACAAATAACTTAAAGCATGCCACCACGCTGACCGGGTTTCCCGGCAACCCGAAGACCAGGCAATGATCGCGAGTTCCGAAAAACACCGGTTTACCCGGTTTCAGGTCGACTTTGTGAAAATGGGTTCTCACCCCCGATTCCTCCAAAACCTGCGGCACTAGGTCCATCTTTCCCGCCGATACTCCTCCGCAAAGAATCAGCAGGGGCGATTGCAGTCCCTCGGCGATCAAGGTGCGCAGACTGCTCGCATCATCCCGGGCGATGCCGAGATACCGTCCCACTCCGCCAGCCCGAGTCACCAGCCCCATCAACATGGGACCATTCCCGTTCCGGATCTGTCCAGGGCCGGGCCGTTGCACCGCCTCCACCAGTTCATCCCCCGTTGCCACAATTGCTGCTTTCGGTGCCGGGTGTACTCGCGCCGCTGTTCGACCGGCACTCGCCAGCAAGCCGAGTTCCTGAGGCCGCAAAACCGTCCCCGCTCGCAATATCACTTCTCCTTCCCGCATTTCCCGGCCTTGATACAGGATGTTTTGTCCCGGCTTCGGCGGCCTGTCGTCGATTTGCACGCGATTTTCGTCGAGGCGTTTGGTTCGCTCGACAATGACCACGGCATCCGCCCCAACTGGGATTGGTGCCCCGGTCATGATGCGTGTCGCCTCGCCGGCCTCGAGATTCCGTTGCGGCGTTTTCCCGGCGACCACCTCTTCGACTACGGTAACGACTCCCCTCCCCTCCCGCAGGTCCGCCGATTGCACCGCGTAGCCGTCCATCAATGCCTTGTCGAACGGCGGCATTGACAAATCGCTGGCAACATCCTCGGCCAAGACCATCCCCAATGCCGCCGAAGTCAACGGCATGACTTCCGCCGGCAATGGCCGTGCCTGCTGCGATACCAGTTTTTGCGCTTCCGCAACTCCAATCATTGCCCATAGCTCCAACAAGTCGCTCGTCAACGAATTGTAACATCGGAGCCCGTTTCCGGGCTAGCGGGAGTTCCGACGACAGTATCTATCGTTCCGATCTCAGTTGACCACGTCACTAATCGAGCGATATTGTTCTCAATGACACCCGCCCGCGTTGCGGAGCGCGCAACGTGCATTTTGTCGCCGTCTTGAGGTGAACGACTACATACTCGAATGTTCACCAGGAAGGCTTTTACACGATGTCATTTTCAACCGAAATGGCGAAGCTCGTCACGGATCAGATATCAAAGTTCGTCACGCTCAACCGCCATCAACTTGCCGGGCACGTCGCCAACCTTGACTTCTGGACAGCGCAGGTCCGTCATTGCTTGGCTGTTCTCGATGGCTACGGCAAACGATTTCATCAGCTCAAAACTGCCCAGGCAAGGCATGTTGCCGAGCGCCACATAACGGAGTTCTCGCTCGACGACCCCTGCTGTAGTCAGGGAGTGCCTACCCCGCCAAGAAAGGTTCCGGACAGCGAATTGAAGGAAGCTCGAACGGCTCTCTGTAATGCAACACGCCGATTCCTGGTAAGATGCCACAAAGAAGGCTTTATTGGCGAGGCAGAATTTAGGAAAACTTGCGAACAGTTAGGTATCAGCTTTGACCCAATAGACTTGGGCATCAGTTTATCCGCACAGAGGTTTTCACCATGAAATGCTACCGGATCAGTTGGCTCGCTCTCTTAATACCCGTCGCCTTGGCTGTTTTCGTGCCCACCCCCATCTTTGCCGGCGACCCGCTCGACAAGAGGCCTCCCGAGATCACGATCACGATGAAAGACTGCCCGGCGCCGGAGCCGGGCACGAAGTCTAAGGAAATCAACCCAATCCTGTTGGCTAATTTAACCATTGGCAAGGAGGCGATGGCAAAGCAAGGCCAACTCACCCTCGCCGGACGCGACTATGCCGTCTACCTCCCCAGAGTCAAATCCTATTCCCTCAAAAACACGGCCGAAACGGAAGTCCGGCTCATGAA
>Ga0306924_10008936_pt1 | contig 10142 bp, 6 predicted proteins | sample sta12Can44000111_FD_203756 | JGI IMG/M metagenome (GOLD analysis project Ga0306924, IMG submission 203756) | Lab enrichment of tropical soil microbial communities from Luquillo Experimental Forest, Puerto Rico - statanox.12C.anox.44.000.111 (v2)... | ecosystem: Environmental > Terrestrial > Soil... | reverse complement strand
CCGCGCTCGCAGAGGCCGAGGTCGAATATGAGGACCATGTCTCTGATCAGATTTGGGTCAAATTTCCGCTGCGCCGATCGGCCGTCGAACGAGCGCGCGCAAACCGCAGGCTGGCCTCGGCTGCGATCGTTATCTGGACTACAACCCCGTGGACGATCCCGGGCAATCGCGCCATCAGCTTTTCGCCAAAAATCGAATACGGGCTCTATGAAACGGTCGACGCACCATCCGGCAATTGGGCAAGGCCTGGCGATCTGTTTGTGGTGGCCGACAAGCTCGCGGTGGACATTTTCAGACAATCGCGGGTCACGGCTTTCCGCCGGCTGCAAGCGGTCACCGCTGACGAGCTCCTCATGCTTTCCTGCACGCACCCGCTCAATGGTCTTGCCGGCGATTACGATTTTGAGGTCCCCCTGCTTGCCGGTGAGCATGTGACCGATGACGTGGGCACCGGCTTCGTGCACACGGCGCCCGGCCACGGCCACGACGATTTCGAGGTGTGGACGGCGAACGCAGCGAAGCTTGCCGCGCGTGGCATCAATACGACCATACCCTACGCCGTTGATGCCGACGGCCGCTTCACGGCGGAGGCGCCGGGGTTTACCGGCAGGCGCGTGCTCACGGATGAGGGCGAAATCGGCGACGCCAACGAGGCGGTGATCAAGGCGCTCATCGAGGCCGGCACGTTGATGGCGCGCGGGCGGCTCAAGCATCAGTACCCGCATTCCTGGCGCTCGAAGAAGCCGGTGATTTTTCGCAATACTCCGCAATGGTTCATCGCCATGGACAAGCCGATTGCGGATGCGGGCAACGCGGCAACACCCGACGATACATTGCGCCAGCGCGCGCTTGCCGCGATCAGGCGCACGCGCTGGGTGCCGCCGCAGGGCGAGAACCGCATCACCGGGATGATCGAGAGCCGTCCCGACTGGGTCATCTCGCGCCAGCGCGCCTGGGGAGTGCCGATCGCCGTGTTCGTGCGCGAGAAGGAGGATGGCGCGATCGAGGTTCTCAGCGATCCGCGCGTCAATGGGCGCGTCGCGCAGGCGTTTGAGCAGGAAGGCGCCGACGCCTGGTATGCGGACGGTGCCGCCGCGCGTTTTCTACTGCCCGATTACGATCCCTCGGCGTGGCGGAAGGTCGATGACATCCTTGATGTCTGGTTCGATTCCGGCTCGACGCATGCATTCACCCTGGAGATGCGGCCGGACCTTGCCACGCGACGCAAGCAGGACGACGGCCCCGATACGGTCATGTATCTCGAAGGGTCCGATCAGCACCGCGGTTGGTTTCAGTCCTCGCTGCTCGAATCCTGCGGCACGCGCGGCAAGGCACCGTTCGACGTCGTGCTCACGCACGGCTTTGTCCTCGATCAGGACGGCCACAAGATGTCGAAATCGCTGGGCAATGTGACGGCGCCGCAGGATGTTATCAAGCAGTCGGGTGCCGACATTCTGCGCATGTGGGTGTGCGCGTCGGATTACGCCGATGATCTGCGCATTGGCCGCGAGATTCTCAAAACCACGATCGAGACCTACCGCAAGCTGCGCAACACCGTGCGCTGGATGCTGGGCTCGCTGGCGCACCTGCGCGATGAGGACAGGATTGCGCTTGCGCAGATGCCCGAGCTCGAGCGGCTCATGCTGCATCGGTTGAGCGAGCTCGACCAGCAGGTGCGACAGGCCTATGGCAATTTCGACTTCAAACGCATCTTTGCCGCACTCAACAGCTTCATGACCAACGATCTCTCCGCCTTCTATTTCGATATTCGCAAGGACGCGCTCTATTGCGACCCGATCTCCTCGCTCACACGAAAGGCCTGCCTGAACGTGCTCGACCATCTGTTTCAATGCACGGTGACCTGGCTTGCCCCCATGCTGCCGTTTAGCGCCGAGGAGGCATGGCTTGCGCGCTATCCGTCGGCTCGCGCTTTGGCACCCGAGCGGTCGGGCCAAAGCTCAGTGCACCTCGAGCTGTTTCCCGACGTGCCGGCCGCGTGGCGCGACGATGCATTGAGCGAGAAATGGCGCAAGGTGCGGATGGTGCGCCGCGTCGTGACCGGAGCGCTTGAGGTTGAGCGCGCGCATAAACGCATCGGCTCCTCGCTGGAGGCTGCCCCGCTCGTCTACATCAGCGACGCCGAGCTCTTCCCGGCCGTGGTTGACATCGACCTCGCCGAGGTATCGATCACTTCGGCCGCAACCTTGATCGAAGGGGACGGTCCGCCAAGCGCATTTCGCCTTCCCGAAGTAGCGGGCGTCGCCGTAGAGGTCCACCTCGCGCAAGGCAAGAAATGCGCCCGCTCCTGGAAAATACTGCCCAGCGTGGGCTCGGAGCCCGGCTATCCCGACGTGTCTCCCCGCGACGCGCAGGCCCTGCGCGAGTGGGAAATGATGCGCAAGGCTGCGGAATGACTGCACCCCATTCCCGGTCCCTGCTGTGGGGGCCATTCACCCGGCTTGGTCTGGCGGTGACCCTGGCGTCGGCGGTCATCGACCAGGCGGTCAAGCTTTGGCTCATATACGTCACCGACCTCGGCAGTCGTGGCGTTATTACGCTTGCTCCCTTTCTCACCCTGGTGCTTACCTGGAACACCGGAATCAGCTACGGCCTGTTCCCGCAGGAAGGCCCCCTCGGCCAATGGGCGCTGCTGGCGATCAAGGCGATTGCAGCCGTGCTGTTGTGGATTTGGCTGGCGCGGGCATCCTCGCCCCTCACAGCGGTGGCGCTTGGGCTCATCATCGGCGGCGCCATCGGCAATGCCGTCGACCGATTGGCGTACGGAGCGGTTGCGGATTTTCTCTTATTCCATATCACCACCGAAAACATCGATTTCAAATGGTACGTCTTCAATATTGCTGATGTCGCGATAGTGCTGGGGGTCGCGGCATTGCTGTACGAGACGCTACTCGGCACCGGCGCCGCAAAACCGCCCTGATCCCTCACCAAATTATCGCTGGGGACGCGGCAAGATTGTGCCGCCGCATGAGGGGGATAGCCATGTGGAAGCCGTCTTCGAAGGGGCAGCGCGCGGCTGCCTTCGCCGGTATGCTCGCGGTGGCAATCGCTGCGGGCGGGGGAAGCGCATATGCGCAGGCCGCCGGTGATGACGACGAGGCGCTCGATTCGAAGCTGTTTCGCAAGTTCATGCACGAGTTGGGGTTCAAGCAGAACGAAGTAGGCATCGACTATCGCGAGCGGGCACCGCTCGTGGTGCCTCCAAGTCGCAACCTGCCGCCGCCCCAGAGCGAGAGTGCGGGCACTCGCAATCCGGCTTGGCCAAAGGACCCGGACGTCGTGCGTCGCATGGAGGCAACGGCAACGGAAAAAGCGAAGCTCAGGGGCTATAGCGACAATCCCACGGAAGAGTCGCGGCCGCTGCGGCCGGACGAATTGGACAAGCCCCATGGGCAGACGGCTGCGACAGGCGCCAGCGGAGGAGCGGCCGGTCCGGGCGGCGATGAAGCCGCGCGTCCGTTGAGCCCATCTCAGCTTGGCGTTGGCACCACGCAAAGCATGTGGGAGAAGATGTTCTCCGCGGTCAACCCCAACAGGCAGGAAAGCGCGCCATTTACCGGCGAGCCGCCCCGCACCAGCATGACCGCGCCCCCGCCGGGCTATCAGACGCCCTCGCCCAATTATCCCTACGGCGTCTCCCCGACCTCGCAACCGGCCAAGCCATCCACGCTCGAAAGCCGGATGGAGCCAGCGAGGTAGCGCAGGCGCGCGCATCGGCCGCTGCGCCTGATGTTGATAGGCCGCCGTTTTCAGGGTATCGGGCTCAAGCCTTTGTCGTGGGGGGCAGCTCCACGAGAGAAGATCGTGCTCAACAGACGCTTTTCCATCACGGCGGCTTTGCTCGCGGCGGCACTTGCCGCCGCCACCACTGCCGCAACGGCATCCGACATCTCGCATTTCGTGCTGGCGAATGGCTTGGACGTCGTCGTAATTCCTGATCACCGCGCCCCAGTGGCAACCCAGATGGTGTGGTACAAGGTCGGCTCGGCCGACGAGACCCCCGGAAAATCCGGGCTCGCCCATTTTCTCGAACATCTGATGTTCAAGGGGACCGCCAAAAACCCCACCGGCCGTTTTTCGCAAGTGGTCGCCACCATCGGCGGGCAGGAGAATGCATTCACGGCCGGCGATTACACCGGCTATTTCCAGCGTGTTCCGCGCGAGCAGCTCAAGGCCATGATGGAGCTCGAGGCGGATCGAATGACGGGGCTGATGCTCACCGACGATGTGGTACGGCCAGAGCTCAACGTCGTGCTGGAGGAGCAAAATATGCGGGTGGCAAACAATCCGGCCGCCCGCCTCGACGAGCAGATGGAGGCCGCGCTCTATCTCAATCATCCCTACGGCCGGCCGGTGATCGGCTGGCGCCACGAGATAGAGAAGCTCGATCGCGAGGATGCTCTTGCCTTCTACCGGCGCTTTTACACCCCCAACAATGCCATCCTGATCATAGCCGGCGATGTGACGCCCGATCAGATCCGCGCCCTGGCGGAGGAAATATACGGCAAGGTGCCACGCGTGGCGGAGGTCAAAACGCGCCTTCGCCCGCAGGAGCCGGTGCAAGAGGCCGCGCGCACCGTCACGTTGGCTGATCCGCGCGTCAACCAGCCAAGCGTGAGCCGTTATTACCTCGTGCCCTCGAGCACCAGCGCAGGACCGGGCGAAAGCGAGGCGCTCGAGGTGCTTGCGCACATCCTTGGCCGCGGCTCCAATAGCCGCCTCTATCACACGCTCGTGTTTGAAAGCGCGATCGCCATCAATGCGGGCGCGAGCTACGACGGCACGGCGCTCGATGCCACCCATTTGAGCGTCTATGCAGTCCCGAAACCCGGCACGACCCTGCAACAAGTCGAGGAGGCCCTTGACCGCGTTCTCATCGAGGTCATGGAAAAGGGCGTGACCGATGAGGAGCTCGATCGCGCCAAAAGCCGCATGATCGCCGACGCCATCTATGCGACCGACAATCAGCGCATGATGGCGCAGTGGTACGGGGCTGCGCTGGCAACCGGTGGAACAGTCGAGCAGGTCCAATCGTGGCCCGACCGCATCCGCACGATAAGTGCCGAAAATGTGCGGGCGGCGGCACGTCGCTGGCTGGATAAGCGTCGCTCGGTGACCGGCTATCTCGTCAAGGAAGCGCCATCCGAGGAGAAACGCTCGTGAGGCACGCTATTTTTATCCGCTGCGGCTCACGCCTGCTCGCGGCGGTCTTCACTGCGGCAATGTTCCTGCTCCAGGCACCTGCGGCGCGCGCGATGACGATCGAGCGCGTGACGAGTCCCGGTGGAATCGAAGCTTGGCTGGTGCGCGATTCCGCCCCCATGATCGCGCTGGACTTCGCTTTTCTTGGCAGCGCGGACCAGGATCCCGCGGATAAGCCTGGCGTGGCCACCATGGTGGCAAGCCTGCTCGACGAAGGCGCTGGCCCTTTCGATGCTATGACGTTCCATGGTCGGCTCGAACGCCGTGCCATCGAGATGAGCTTCAGCGCGGGGCGCGATCATTTCCGCGGCAGCTTGCGATTGCTTAAGGAAAACCGGGATGAGGCGTTCGATTATCTGCGCCTCGCGCTGAGTGAGGCGCGCTTCGATGCCGAGGCGATCGAGCGCATGCGAAGCCAGATCATGTCACGCCTGCGAAGGGACATGGTCAGCCCGAATGACATTGCCAGCCGAAACTGGTGGGCCGCCGCCTTTCCCGGCCATCCTTACGGGCGGCCTGTCGATGGCACCCTGGAATCGCTTCCCCGCATCAGCCTCGAAGATCTGCGCTCGTACTCGCAACGCATCCTGGCGCGCGACAATCTCAAAATCGCGCTGGTCGGCGACATCGACGCCGCGACTGCCGGCGAGTTGCTTGACCGCACGTTCGGCAGGCTGCCGGCGAAAGCCCAGCTCACACCCGTTGCTCCAGTCATCGCCCAAGGACTCGGCCGCCGAATCGTGATCAAGCTCGACGTGCCGCAGGCGGTGGTCATGTTCGGCGCTCCGGGCATCCGCCGCAACGACCCGGACTTCATGGCCGCCTACGTCGTCAACCATATCCTCGGCGGCGGCTCGTTCTCCTCGCGACTTTATCGCGAGGTGCGGGAGAAACGCGGATTGGCCTATGGCATCTCGGACAGCCTTGTCTGGCTCAATTATTCCGCGCTGATGCTCGGCCACACCGCCACGCGTGCCGATGCGACCGGCAAGACGCTCGAGATCATCGAGCAGGAAATCCGGCGCCTGGCCGAGGAGGGTCCGACCGAGGACGAGCTCGTCAAAGCCAAGTCGTATCTCAAAGGCTCTTTCGTGCTCGGCCTCGATACTTCGAGCAGGATTGCTGCCCAGCTGGTCCAGATGCAGCTCGACGATCTCGGCATGGACTACATCGAGCGCCGCTCGGGCTTGATCGATGCGGTGACGCTCTCGGATGCGAAGCGGGTGGCGAAGCGCTTGCTCGACAGCGGTCTCCTGGTCACCGTTGTCGGCAGGCCGGAAGGAGTTGTCTCGAAAGAGGGCGGATAAGCTGATTCGCATTGACGAGCGAATCAGCATCGACGAGCGCGAGCTCGAGGAGCGGTTCATCCGCGCCTCGGGCCCCGGCGGGCAGAACGTGAACAAGCTCGCGAGCGCAGTGCAGCTTCGCTTCGATGTGCGGGGCTCACCTAGTCTGCCCGATGATGTGCGTTTCCGCTTGGAGCGTTTGGCCGGACGTCGATTGACTCGCGAAGGAACGCTCGTGATCACCGCGCAACGTCATCGCACACAGGAACGCAATCGGCAGGATGCGCTCGATCGGTTGATCGAGTTGATCCGGCGCGCCGCTTTGATGCCACGCCTGCGCCGTCCCACCAAAGCAACAGCCGCCTCGCGAGAGCGCCGGCTGCAATCGAAAAAGCGCCGCGGATCGGTCAAAGGCCTGCGCCAAGCCAAGCCCGAGCTGGAGTAAGGAGGTGCTTCCACTGTCCTGTGCGGTCATACGAACCGCAGCTCGGGCAGCAGACGCATACACCTCCCCCTGAAAGGGGGAGGCCGCCCCGGATCAAGTCCGGGGGAGCCGGGTGGGGGTCACAATCTATGATACAGACCCCCACCCGACCGCCTCGCTGCACTCGGCGGTCGACCTCCCCCTTTCAGGGGGAGGTATGAGCAATGCGCGGCGCGAATCGCGGGCTTGAGATATAATTTCCCATCCGCCAAGCATTCGGCCATCGCATGCCTATTCGCCAGCTCCCGGAAGGGATCGTCAACCGCATCGCCGCAGGTGAGGTCGTCGAGCGTCCCGCGAGCGTGGTCAAGGAGCTCATCGAGAACGCACTCGACGCGGGCGCAACACGCATCGATATCTTGACCGACGGTGGAGGGCGCCGCCTCATCCAGATTGCCGACGACGGCGAGGGCATGGTCGCCATCGACCTTGCGATCGCGGTGGATCGCCACGCCACCTCGAAGCTTCCGCAGGACGACCTCCTCGATATCCGGACACTCGGCTTTCGCGGCGAGGCACTGCCGTCGATCGGGGCAGTCGCGCGGCTGACGATTACCAGCCGGCATGCCAGCGAACCGCACGCCTGGTCGATCAGCGTGGATGCCGGAAGAAAGTCCGAGTGCAAGCCCGCCGCGTTGGGCATGGGGACCCTGGTCGAGGTGAAAGATCTCTTCTACGCCACGCCAGCGCGGCTGAAGTTTCTCAAGAGCGAGCGCAGCGAGACGGAGGCCATCCGCGATGTGGTGCGCCGGCTCGCGATGAGCAGGCCTGACGTTGCGTTTACGCTCGCGGGTGAAGAGCGCGCGCCCGTGACCTGGTCCGCGCGCTCGCCTGGCCCTGCCGGGCGTCTTGGTCGGCTCGGCGATATTCTCGGCGGCGAGTTTCGTGCCAATGCGGTGGAGGTGTCCGGCACAAGCGAGAGGCTCTCGATCGAAGGCTTCGCTGCTCTGCCAACCCACAGCCGCGCCAACACTCTGGGACAGTATCTCTTCGTCAATGGCCGGCCCGTGCGCGACAAGCTTCTGATCGGGGCGGTCCGTGCAGCCTATGCGGACTATCTGCCCCGCGACCGCCACCCCATTGTCGTGCTCTTCGTGATGGTCGATCCGCGCGAGCTGGACGTCAATGTTCATCCGGCCAAGGCCGAAGTGCGCTTTCGTGACGCCGGGCTGGTGCGCAGTTTTCTCGTCCGCATCTTGCGCGAGGCACTTGCGCGCGAGGGCTCCCGCTCGGCAACAACAGGGGGGAGCGCGACGGTCGCGGCATTTCGCGCCGCCGGGGCACCGCGGCGAGGCAGCCGGGACTGGCGGCGATCGCCGGCGCTGCCGGCCGACTTGAGCCGGGGAACGACGGAGGTGCGCGGCGCCACTGCGCTCGAATTGGCAGAGCCGGCTCAGTCGGCCTTCGATGTGGGAGAGCCGCGCGCCGATCCGCGCGGGCAGATGACGCAACTCGCCGAAACGACGGACCGGCCGCTCGGCGCCGCCCGCGCACAAGTGCACGATGCCTATATCGTCGCTCAGACTAGAGATGGTCTCATCGTTGTCGATCAACACGCGGCGCATGAACGCATTGTCTACGAACGCCTGAAATCATCGCTCGAGAAGCAAGGAGTAGCGCGACAAATCCTGCTCATTCCGGAGATCGTCGAGCTGGATGAAGCAACAGTCGAAAGGATTGCACTGCGCGCCGAGGAGCTTCTCGGCTATGGATTGGCAATCGAGCCATTCGGGCCGGGCGCGGTGGTGGTGCGAGAGACGCCTTCACTCCTCGGCGAGGTCGACGCCAAGGCGCTCGTGCGCGGTCTCGCAGATCACCTGGAGGAATGGGACGAGGCACTGCCGCTCGAGCGCCGACTCATGCATATCGCCGCAACCATGGCCTGCCATGGCTCGGTACGCGCCGGCCGCCGCCTCAAGCACGAGGAAATGAATGCTCTGCTACGGGAAATGGAGAACACACCTAATTCCGGTCAATGCAACCACGGACGGCCGACCTATGTGGAGCTCAAGCTGAGCGATATCGAAAGGCTGTTTGGACGCCGATGATCAGGGGGTAGAGCGGCTTTTGCCGAACCAGCGCGCGGCGTCATCGTCAATCACCGGCAGCAGAACGAACGTGTTTTGCGTGCGGGACTTTGCCTTTGGCCGGCGCGCAGCTATGTCAAGCGTATGAAGGCTTTCGGCAAATCCACTCGCACGATTTGGCTCGAGACGGACGGCTGGTCCGTTGGCATCATCGACCAGACCCAATTACCGCACCGCTTCGTCACCGTCCGACTGGCAACACTGGAGGATGCCTTGCGTGCAATTGTGTCCATGCAGGTGCGTGGCGCTCCGCTGATCGGCGCGACCGCGGCCTATGGCATATGCCTGGCGCTGCGCGAGGACGCCTCCGATGCCGCGCTGGAGCGCGCCTATGCAATGCTGCTCGCCGCGCGCCCGACGGCGATCAATCTCAAATGGGCGCTCGATGAGATGCTGGCTGCCGTCCGCAATCGTTCGCGCGAGCAGCGCCTCGCTCATGCCTATGGCCGCGCGGGAGAAATCTGCGACGAGGACGTTGCGATCAATCGCGCGATCGGCCAGCACGGGGCAAAGCTCATTGCCGCGATTGCCGCGCAGAAGAAGACGCGCACCCCGGTTCAAGTGCTCACCCATTGTAACGCCGGCTGGCTTGCAACCGTCGACTTCGGCACGGCCTTGGCGCCGATCTATGTCGCCCATGATCAAGGCATACCCATCCATGTGTGGGTGGATGAAACACGCCCCCGCAACCAAGGCGCCTCGCTCACGGCCTGGGAGCTTGGCCAGCACGGCGTGGCGCACGCCGTCATTGCGGATAACGCCGGCGGACACCTGATGCAGCACGGCAAGGTGGATATCGTCCTTGTGGGTACCGACCGCGTCACGGCAAATGGCGATGTGTGCAACAAGATCGGAACATACCTCAAAGCGCTTGCTGCAAAGGACAACGGCATTCCCTTCTACGTTGGTGCGCCTTCGCCCAGCATCGATCTTGCGATCTCAGATGGGCTGGTCGAAATCCCCATCGAGGAGCGCTCAGCCGATGAGGTTGCAACCGTCACCGGCCTCGCTGCTGATGGACGCATCGATACGGTGCGCATCGTTCCCGACGGGGCGCAGGTCGCC
>Ga0306924_10008931_pt1 | contig 10144 bp, 9 predicted proteins | sample sta12Can44000111_FD_203756 | JGI IMG/M metagenome (GOLD analysis project Ga0306924, IMG submission 203756) | Lab enrichment of tropical soil microbial communities from Luquillo Experimental Forest, Puerto Rico - statanox.12C.anox.44.000.111 (v2)... | ecosystem: Environmental > Terrestrial > Soil... | reverse complement strand
CCGATCCATGACCCGGCCACCGGCCAGCTGCTCGGCGTGGTGGACCTGAGCGGCGCCGCGGCGACCGTCCACCCGAGCACGCTCGCGCTGGTCGACGCCGCCGCCACGATGGCCGAGCGGGAGCTGCGCGAGGCGCACCGCCGCAACCTCGAGGCGCTGCGGGCCACCGCGGCGCCGCTGCTCGCCCGCGTCAGCGGTGCCGCGTTCGTCACCGACCCGGACGGCTGGGTGGCCGGGGCGACCGGCGTGGCCCCGGCCGAGCGGCTGGCCTTGCCGCAGCGACGAGACTCGGAGTTCGCGTGGCTCCCGGCGTTCGGCCTCTGCAGGCTCGAGCCGCTGCCGGGCGGGTGGCTGGTCACCGTGACCGGCTCAGCCTCAGCGGGCGCGGCGCCCTCGTGCACGAGCGCCGAACTCGACCTGTGCGACCCGCGGTTCCCGGTGCTGGCCATCAGCTCGCCGTCCGGCCAGTGGAGCCACCGGCTCAGCCCGCGGCACGCGGAGCTGCTGCTGATCCTGGCGACCGCGCGCGACGGCCGGACCGCGGCCGAGCTGTCGGCCGACATGTTCGGCGCGCCGGAGCACACGGTGACGGTCCGGGCCGAGACGTCGCGGCTGCGCCGGATCGTCGGCGGCCTGCTGATCCAGCGCCCGTACCGGTTCGCCGACTGGGTGGACGTGCGCGTCCGCTACCCCGCCGCGGCCGAGGACATCCTCCCGTCGTCCACCGCTCCCGCCGTGCGCCGCGTCCGCGACAGCCGCGGATAGCCGCGGTGTTATTTCCTGCCGTAAATAATTCGTTCTATACGCGCTAAAACCCTTCGCGACCAGGGATTAATGCGCCATCATCGCGTCCGGAGTGGCCGCCGAGGCCTAATGCACCGCGGCCGTAGCTGTCCCCGTACCGACGGGCTGCGGCGGCCACGCCGGCGCCGCCAAGGAGTGACACGATCGTGACGGCGTTGACGACAGTCCTGCGGATGTCTTAATGTCCTGGCTCCGGTGAAAATGGGCTGCGATTGCGACATCCGCCCGAGCAGATGCCCTGCCACGAGAACGTGTCCCGGGATAGCCGAGTCTCCTGGGAAAGGGAAATATAACGCGGACGATAGCATTTCGGTGACGCGCCTTTGTCCCTGTTTTCCGCCGCTATAGCGGCGGAAAACAGGGACAAAGCGAGCTGCCTCCCCTTGAGGCGGGTCCCGCAAAGCGAGAAGGAGCCGATTGTCGTTCAGTGGTCTGGCCGATGGAGGCGGGGAGATCGCCCATGGGTGGCGTGGGATCACAACTGTGGCATCACTCGCTCCTCGTCACACCTGTGCTCCTAGAGTTGGTGGAGTGGGTGTGAGGGGCCAGCCTGCGGCGGCTGTCCTGACCCGGAGGCGGGCGCTGACGGCGCTCGCGGCGGCGGCCGGCGGGTCGGGGCTGCTGAGCGCCTGCACGTCGACGACGTCGCGGCAAGCGGCGGCGACTCCGCCCGCCAAGGGCACTAGGGCAGCTCCCGCGGTGGAGGCTGCCACGCCGACCGCGCCGACGCAGGCGACGGCGCCGGTGAACGTGTATGCCGACATCGCCCCCGGCAAGATGAACCCGGGGTGGGCCCGCGACAAGGTCCGGGTGTACGTCCCGAACAGCCTCAGCAGCACGGTCACCGAGATTGACCCGCGCACCTACCGGGTCATCACCACATTCGACGTCGGGATCGGCCCCAACCACGTCACGCCGTCCTGGGACGGCTCAGTGCTATGGGTGAACAACACCGTTGGCAGCAGCCTGACGCCCATCGATCCCCGGACGGGCCGGGCCGGTTCGCCCGTTGCGGTCGCGGACCCGTACAACTTGTATTTCACGCCGGACGGCCAGTACGCGCTGGTGATGGCGGAAGCCCTGAACCGGATCGACTTCTGCGACCCGCACACGATGGCGCCGCGGTACCGCATGCCTATCCCGGCCGCCGGCATCAACCACATGGACTTCACCGTCGACGGGAACTACGCGCTCGGGAGCTGCGAGTTCAGCGGCTCGGTCGTATGGATCGACATGCGCGCGCGGAAGGTGGTGGCGAAGCACACGCTCGGCAAGGCCATGGACGCCCCGCTGATGCCGCCGGGATCGGGGTACAGCATGCCGCAAGACGTGCGCCTGTCCGCCGACGGCACGATCTTCTACGTCGCCGACATGGCCGCCAACGGCGTCTGGCTGATAAGCGCGAGCCAGTTCAAGCCCATTACCTTCATCCGCACCGGCGCCGGCACGCACGGCTTCGAGGTCGGCAGGGACGGCAGGCACCTGTACATCTCCAACCGGGGCGAGGGTTCGATCTCTGTGCTCGACATGGCCGCCAACAAACTGGTCGGCAAGTGGCGCATTCCCGGCGGAGGCTCGCCCGACATGGGCGGGATCTCCCCTGACGGGACGGTGATGTGGTGGGGCGGCCGCTACAACGGCGTGGTGTACGCGATGTCCACCGTCAACGGGCGCCTGCTCGCGAAGATCCCCGTCGGCGCCGGGCCGCACGGCGTGTGCGTGTTCCCGCAGCCCGGCCGGTGCTCACTCGGGCACACCGGCAACTTCCGCTAGCGGTCGCTCAGAGCGAGAAGGAGCCGATCGCGCGCGAGGCGATGTGGCGGCCGATGACGATGGACGCGGTGGCGGCCGGCGACGGGGCGTTCAGCACGTGGACGACGTGGTCGCCCTCCTCGATGAGGAAGTCGTCGACGAGCGCCCCGGACCGGCTCAGGCACTGCGCGCGTATCCCGGACGGGCCGAAGGTGACGTCCCCCGACCTGATCCCGGGGATGTACCGTCGCATCTGCGCCAGGTAGGCCGGCTTGACCAGGTCACGCCAGATCTCCAGGGCCCCGGTGGCGGCGTAGTCCCTGGCGAGCCTGCGCAATCCGGGGAAGCGCAGGCTGTCGAGCAGGTCCCGGCCGTTGACCGACAGCCGCCCGTACCCCTCCCTGGCGAGCGCGGGCACCGCGTTCGGCCCCGCGTGCAGTGTCCCGTCCACGCCCCGGGTGAAGTGCACGCCGAGGAAGGGGAACGCCGGGTCCGGTACCGGGTAGACCAGGCCGCGGACCAGGTCCGCCGCGGCCGCCCGGAACGTGTAGTAGTCACCGCGGAACGGGACGATCCGGTGCTCGCGGTCCCCTTGGCCGGTCATCGCGGCGATCCGGTCAGCCTGTAGCCCGGCGCAGGCCACCACGCCCCGGGCGCGCAGCGGGCCGGCCTCCGTCTCGGCCTGCCAGCCGCCGGGGACACGGGCCAGCCCGCGCACGGCGTGCCCGCACCGCACCTGGCCGCCGTCCTTGCTGATCGTCTCCGCGTAGGCGGCCGCGACCAGCCGGTAGTCGATCACGCCGCTTTCCGGGATGTGCAGCGCGCGGATCCCGCGCACCGATGGCTCGATCCCGGCGATCTCCGTCGCGCCTATCTCCCGGACCGCCAGCCCGTTCGCCCGCCCCCGCTCGGCCAGGTCGGCGAGCCGGGGCAGTTCGCTCTCCTGGGTGGCAACCACCAGCTTGCCGGTCCGCCGGTACGGGATCTGATGCGCCTGCGCGAACTCGGCCATGGCCAGCCGTCCCGCGATGCAGAACCGCGCCTTCAGGCTGCCCGGCTGGTAGTACAGGCCCGCGTGGATGACGCCGGAGTTGTGCCCGCTCTGGTGCGTGCCCACCATGGCCTCTTTCTCCAGCACGGCAAGCCGCAGCCCGGGGCGCTCGGCCAGCAGTGCCATCGCGGTGGCCAGCCCGACCAGCCCGGCGCCGATGACGATGACGTCGAAGGCTCCTTCTTCCATCAGCCCGTCGCCGGATCGCCAGGCGGCGCCGGGGACTGGCCGGCCAGCAGCTTGGCGCTCGTCTTGATGGCCTTCACCGCGCCGGTGGCGCCGGCTTCCAGCATCAGCCCGACGACGAGCAGCGCCACGCCGAGCGGGAAGAACGTGCTGCTGCCGAGGAGCAGTAGGCCGCCACGGGCGATGGCGTACGGCGGCGTGCACACGATGCTGCTGAACAGGCCGGTGACCGCGACCCCGGCCAGCTTGGCGACGCGCCCGGAGGATTCGGTCTTGGCCGGCTTGGCGGTTCGCGCGCCGACGACGCGAGCGGGCACCGCGACGTAGCACAGCATCATGACGGCCAGCATGATGCCGAGCAGGAGCGCGAACCAGCCCAGTCCCCACCGCGGCGCCAGCATCGTGGCGACGGCGAGCGCCAGGCCGACGCCGGTGCCCCAGGCGGCCACCGTCCTGACGTGCTTGCGCGCCCCCTGGAAGCCGGCCCGCACGTCCGGGCGCCCGGGCCGGGAGATGGCGAAGGCGAAAACCGCGTTGAGGTAGAACGCGGCTACGGTGAGCAGCACCACGGCGGCGAACAGGACAAGGACGACCGGCCCGCGGATGATGTTGAATTCCTTGCCGTGCAGGACGTGCGCCTTCAAGTCGAGGGTCGCGGCCCAGATCCACATGGCGGGCAGGGCCTGGACCAGCATCAGCCGCCAGTTCGTGACCAGCAGGCGAAGCCCGCTGAACAGCATGACGAACGCGCTGACGGCCAGGGCGAGCGGCGCGAAGATCCTGTTCCTCCTGGCGAGCTGAAGGACCGCCTCTTCGACCTCGTGATCGTCGTTGTCGCGGATGGCGGCGATAAGCCGCCGCACAAGCTGCCGTACCGATCGGCGTTGGCTTGGTCCTACCTGCTTGGTACCGGTACTGTCCACGCGGCTAGGCCGCCTTCCTTCCCGCGGCGGTCAGGGCGATCAGCATGCCCTGGATACCAGATTGCCCCACTGCGCCCCGATCTGCCATCACTTCCGGAGGGTGTCACACATACAGCGCGTCAGCGTTCGGTTCGTGGTCGGCGAGGTGGTCGCAGGTCGGGCAGTACCAGCGGGCCTGCAACGGGGTGCCGCACGCGGGGTGCCGGGGTGTTTCGGGGGCGTCGGTGTGCCTGGCCGCCCAGTCCGAGAGCAGCCGGAGCGCTCCGGCGAGGTCGGCGCCCTCGGCCGTCAGCTGGTAGGCGGCCCGGGGCGGGCGCTCGGAGTAGGGACGGGCCACGACCAGCGCGTCCCGTTCCAGCCGCTTGAGCCGCTCGGACAAGATGCTGGCCGCGATGCCGGGGATCTGGTCGGCGAGGTCGTTGAACCGGAGCGGCCCGGCAAGCAGTGCCTCGACGATCAGCAGCGTCCACCGGTCACCGACCCTGGCCAGGGCCTCGGCGAGGGGTGTCGCGGGGATCTCCGTTTCAGCCATGAGCTGATCGTAGCCGCAGTTGCTGGCTTCCCGGACATGTTAGTAGTAACTTGCAAGTTACTACCAACTAGAGGTGAGGCAGAGATGGCAATCTTCGACGAGATCCAGGCAGGCATCGAACAGGTAGCCGAGGGCGCGGGCTCCTCGGTGGTGGGCATCGGGCACCGGTGGGGGGCCGGGTCGGGCATCGTGCTCGGCGACGGCCAGGTTCTGACCAACGCGCATAACATCCGCTCCGACGAGGTGACGGTGACCTTCGCCGACGGGCGCACCGCGGAGGGGCGGCTGGCCGGGCGTGACATCGACGCCGACCTCGCGGTCATCGAGGTCGACACCGGCGGCGTCGCGGCGCTGCCGTGGGCCAGCGAGCCGGCCGTCAAGGTCGGCGCGCCCGTCTTCGCCGTGGCCAATCCCGGCGGGCGAGGCCTGCGGGTGACGTTCGGCACCGTTTCGGGCATCGACCGGGTCTTCCGCGGGCCGCGCGGCCGCCGCATCACCGGCAGCCTCGAGCACACCGCCCCGCTGCTGCCCGGCTCGTCCGGCGGCCCGGTCCTGACCACCGGCGGTGAGCTGCTCGGCATCAACACCAACCGCCTTGGCGAGGGCTTCTACCTGGCCATCCCCGCCGATCAGGCGCTCCGCGACCGGGCCAGCGCGCTCGCCGCGGGCGAATCGGCGGCACCGCCGCGGCTGGGCATCGCCATCGCTCCCGGCCACGTCGCCAGGCGGCTGCGCCGCGCGGTCGGCCTGCCGGAGGCCGACGGCCTGCTCATCCGCGGTGTCACCGAGGACAGCCCGGCCGCGAACGCCGGCCTGGCGTCCGGTGACCTGATCACCGCGGCCGCGGGCAACCCGGTACGCAGCCCCGACGACCTGTTCGACGCGCTGGCGGCGGCCAGCGGCACGCTGGAGCTCACGGTCGTCCGCGGCACGGAAGAACGCACCATCCAGGTGACCTTGTCCGGGCAGACTGTGTAAGCCGCCAAGGTAAAAGCCACCGTCCGTTCTGGATACTGCTCTTCATTCAGAACGGACGGTGGCTTTCTCACTCTTCGCTAGAAGAGGATCTGGAGATTGTTCTGGGCCGGTGGAATGTTGTTGGGACCTCCGCCGAAGTCGTCGACGAAGTAGACGGCGTCGGCGCCGGGCTTGACCGCCAGGCCGAACAGGTTGCCCCCGCCGCCCTGGTTGTTGTCCACGGTCACGGTGGCCACCTGCATCCCGTCAGGCCTGGTTTCCACCATGTTCCCGTCGCCGCCGTTGACGGTCAGGATGTGACCGTTGGGCGCGATGGCCAGGCCGAGCGGGAAGTTCAGCGCGTTGCCTTCGGAAACGGTGGAACCGGTGCCGTCATCCTTGAAGCGGGTCACCGCGTGGGGAATGGCGGCGATCCTGCTGTTCGCCGTGTCGGCGACGTACAGGGTGCCGTCCGGGCCGAGGCCCACCCCGGTGGGCCCGATGACCAGCGCGGCTGGGTCGGTACGGGCCGAGAAGCCCGAGCCGATCTGGGTGCTCTTCACCACTTCCGGTGCCTCGCCGGGTCCGCTGGTGATGACCAGCCGCTGCACCGTGCCCCCGTTGGGGTTCGCCGGTCCGAGGATGCCGCCCAGCACGTTGGTCACGAACAGCTCGGAGATGCCGCCACCGTCAAGGGCGGTCATGTCCCACGGGCCGTCGATGCCGTGGCCCGTGATCGTCTTCCGGACTTGGCCGAACTGATCGAGGACGATCAGGCACCCGGGTCCGGAGATGTTGCCGTTCTGGGTGGGCAGCGAGCCGACGATCACCCAGCCGCTGCGCAGCGCCACCAGCGCGGTGGTGAGGCCGACGCCGCCGGGGCATGAGCTGTCGCTGACCGTGGCGAACAGCGACGCCCCGCCGTGCGGCTTGACCTGGACGATCGTGGTGCCGGTTCCCTGGACGTTGTCCGAGTTGTTGAAGTTGCTGACCAGGACGTCGCCCTGCTGAAGGTTGCCGGTGCTGCGCGGCACGACGGCCACGCCGTAGGGGTTGACGTCCCCGTTCTGCGGGATGGTCGACGCGACAATCTTGGTGTGCTTCAGCCCGCCGATGAACGTGCCTGAGGCGTTCGCCGACGTCGCCAGGACGCCGCTGCCGGCCAGCAGGCCGGCCGCGGCGGTGACGGTTGCGATGATCGCCGCAGACCGCCGGGTGGGTTTCATGTCAGTACGCTCCCTCCGGTATAGCTCCTCCCCAAAGTGGGCACGGACCGGAGGTCGGGACTGGTTCGAATCTGAGCGGAACTGAGCCAAATTTCTGTTTACCAGATGGCTGACCGTCACCTTGGCGTAACACGAGCGTTGGTAAGGAGACCGTAAGACCTGCCCGCTTTTCGCGCACCTGATTCTTGATCCTCGCGAGCATCGCGGCCATGCCGCGCAGCCGGAGCGGGCTGACCAGGTGCGCGAGCCCCAGCTCGCCGGTGAACTCCGCGGGGGTGGCCAGCACCTCGTCCGCTGGCATCCCGTCAAGGCCGGCGTGCAGTATGCCGGCGAAGCCGCGAGTCGTCGGCGCCTCCCTGGGCGCGTCGAAGAACAGGTGGACGGTGTCGTCCTCGGCCACCTCGACGGCGAGGAACAGCGGGCTCTGGCATTCCGGCACCGACTCGAGCAGGTCGCGGTGGTCGGCGTAGCGGCCGGGCAGAGCGGGCAGGTCCTCGGAGAACTCCAGCAGCAGCTGGAGCCGGTCTTTGTCGCCTACTGAGGCGAAGTCGTCGGCGATCTCCCGCAGCCGGGGATTGGTCATGGGTTCTCCCCTCGCGTGATCGGAACGCGGACGCTGTTCCCCCACTCCGTCCACGACCCGTCGTAGTTGCGCACGTGCGGGTAGCCGAGCAGGTGCTGGAGCACGAACCAGGTGTGGCTGGAGCGCTCGCCGATGCGGCAGTACACCACGATGTCGTCATCGAGGCCGAGTCCCGCCTCATCGCGGTAGATCGCCTCGAGCTCCGCGCGGGTGCGGAAGGTGGCGTCCGCCGCGGCCGCGCGCGCCCACGGGACGCTCCGGGCGCCGGGGATGTGGCCGCCGCGCACGGCGCCTTCCTGCGGGTAGTCGGGCATGTGCAGCAATTCGCCGGTGTACTCGCCCGGCGACCGCACGTCGATCAGCGGCTTGCCCAGGTGGGCGCGCACCTCATCGCGGAACGCGCGGATCCGCGAGTCGTCGCGGTCGACCACCGGGTAGTCGGCCCGCTTGCGGTCCGGGATCTCGGTGGTGACCGGGCGGCCCTCGGCGATCCACTTGGCCCGCCCGCCGTCCATCAGCCGCACGTCGGGATGCCCGAACAGGGAGCAGACCCACAGCGCGTAGGCGGCCCACCAGTTGTTCCGGTCGCCGTAGAGGACCAGCGTCGTGTCGCGGGCGATGCCCTTCTCCGACATCAGCCGGGCGAAGCCCGCGCCGTCGACGTAGTCGCGGGTGACCGGGTCGTTGAGCTCGGTGTGCCAGTCGAGCTTGACCGCGCCGGGGATGTGGCCGGTCTCGTACAGCAGGATGTCCTCGTCGGACTCGGCCACTACCAGACCGGGGTCGTCGAGGTGTTCGACCACCCACTCGGTGGACACGATCATCTCCGGGTGGGCGTACTCCTGGAACTTGGCCGCGGAGTCATAGGGCAGCGCCATCGTTAGCCTCACTTCCGCTCGGAATCTCTACAGTCACGTATCCAAACACGCCGTCGCCGCTAGTCCTTCCGTCAGGCTAACGCGCCGGAACCGCGGCGGCCCCGCCCGGCGTCCAAGGGACATGCGACGGGAGATACCGCGAATACTGGGCACCACCATCGTCGCCGCCTGCGCCGCCACCGCGGTGGCGGCCTGCGGTACCACGCACGTGCCGGGACCCGCGACGGCCGCGACGACCGCGGGGCCGCGGCCGGCTTCGCCGTCTCCGGCGGCCTCGCCGCGGCAGCGTGCGGAGGCCGACGCCGCGGCCATCCTGGCGTCGTTCGTCGCGCCGCCGGGCGCGCGGCGGCTGCTGGCCGCGCCCGCGCTCGACGGGGGCGTGCTCAAGACCGCCTCCGACTTCCCCGGCTCCACCGCGCTGGTCGACGATACGTCGTGGTGGCTGGCGCCCGGCCAGCCCCAGGCGCTGCTGACCTGGGAGAAGGGGCGCCTGCCGCACGAGTTCGCGCCCGGGGACGCCACGTTCGGGCAGACGATGTCCGACACGTTCTCGCTGCCCCCGGTTTCCGGCGTGCTGAACACCAGGGACCTGGTAGTCGAGGTGGTCAGCGCGGGGGGCGGGCGGACCGCGATCCGGGTGGACGCCCAGGTGACGTGGCAGCCGCCCCGGCCGGCCGCCGAGCGCGTGCCGTCCGCCGCTCGTGTCGTGACGATCACCCAGCTGCCCACCCTGCTGCCGCACGCCAAGCGTCCGCTCGCCTCGGTCACGATCACCGACGCCGCCATGACGAAGCGGATCGCGGCGCTCGTCGACCAGCTGCCGGTCTCCACGCTGGGGATCATGAGCTGCCCGGCGATGGTCGGCGGCGGGATCGAGCTGACGTTCCGCGCCAGGGTCGGCGCCCCGGCGCTCGCGGTGGTGAACAGCCAGGGCGGCTGCGACACCGTGCTGTTCACCCTCGCCGGCCAGCAGCAGCCCGCGCTCGCGGGCTCCGGGTCCTTGATCATGAAGGTGCTCAAGACCGCGGGCCTGCACTGGCACGTCATCGGGTAAGGCGATCTTCGCCGCGCGGGCGGGCCCCGATCCGATAGAAAAAGGGCCATGAAAATCCTCATCGGGATCATCGTGTCCGCGGCGGCGCTGGGTGTCGCGGCCTGGGCGGTGCCCGGAATCGTGGTGACCGGGCACAGCGACGCCTCGAAGGCGGAGACGCTGCTCGCCGTGGCCGTCATCTTCGGCGTCATCAACGCC
>Ga0306924_10008929_pt1 | contig 10145 bp, 10 predicted proteins | sample sta12Can44000111_FD_203756 | JGI IMG/M metagenome (GOLD analysis project Ga0306924, IMG submission 203756) | Lab enrichment of tropical soil microbial communities from Luquillo Experimental Forest, Puerto Rico - statanox.12C.anox.44.000.111 (v2)... | ecosystem: Environmental > Terrestrial >... | reverse complement strand
TTGAGACTTAGCGAGCGATAAAGAGAAGAGACGATGCGTAGTGTTCGATGGGTCGGGACCTGCCACAGGTGGGGGGCGCGTCATGACCCGCCGTTGTTCACCAAGACGGCCACGGCGCCGGAAGCTCCCGTAACCGCAGCTGCGGCAAAAGCCACAGCAAACAATTCATGATCAAGAGCCCACGCTAGGCCGCCGCAAAAAGCTGCAAGGAGGGAGAGCAAAACCAACTCCACCGCCCGTCGGTCCAGCATTTGACTATCGACCCCAATCTCCTTCTCCCTCCCGGTTCACCGCCGCGCAATTCTTGACCAGTTCGCCGAGCGGCCCGAACGATAAGATGATAAGTCGAATTGCTTCTACAGGCCGATCTCACAGACACGCTAGCGCCTGTTTAGCGGCCACCAGTAGATTGAGCGGCTGCCACGGCTTAGGCATAAAATCGACCCCAGGCGGCAGCTGGGCGTCGCGCGGATGTCCGGACGTGAGAATCACAGGAAGCAAGGGCCAGCGCATCCTGACCTCGCGCGCCAAGTCGATCCCATCCATGACGCCGGGAAGCCGGATATCCGCAAAGATCAGGGCGACGTCTCGCCCGCTGATTAGCATCGTGGCAAGGGCAGCTTCGGCGCTTTCACACTCGATGGTATCCAGTTCGCCGTCTTCAAGCAGCCTCGCCGCGAAGCGGCGCAGTTCGGCGTCGTCCTCGACGACCAACACCGCTCGACGGATCTGTTGCGTTTGTTCCATATTCACGCCCCTCCCCTGAGTGTTCGTTACGATCCCCATCCAATTGTCGCATGAGCGCCGCCAGGTATTCCGGCACCGGGGCGCAAGCGGCGTCGGCGAATTCGGCCCGCAGTCCGGCCGCAAACGCCTGCAGGAACTTCATCGGGTCGAGGGAGATGGCGGGCAGACGGCGCATCCCAATGCTCCGACGGACCCCCTGGCCCCAACCGTTCGCTCCTTGTGTTGTGAATCCGACAGAGGCGGTTTTGTTCCGACGCGGCGGGAAGATTTTCGCGGGCGATGGAGCTGGACCGGTGCGACCTCAATGTTTACGCCAACGTATCGCCGAGGGCGATCAGGGATCAGGTCGTTGCGAGCCATCACGGAACACGCTCAACGCCCGTGGCGTGCCAATGGTGCCTGCCAGGCAAACGACGATGAACAGCGTGCTCGGGTCGGTTCAACTGTGGTCCTAGTGCAACACCCTCAAGATTTTTAGACAGCGCCACACTGCAGGGCGGATTGCTTGGTCGCATAAGTGGACGCATTACAACGAATTGGGGGGGCTTTATCGATGATCAGTAGTTTGGCACCGAGTGAACAAACCACAGCTGTCAAAGAAGTCTTTGCCACCAACGATGTCCGCACTCTGGTTGCCAATCATCTTGGCGTAAGCGTCGGTCGTGTCAGGGATGAAGCGCACTTCACTAATGATCTGGGGGCCGACCGGCTCGATCGTCTTGAATTAATGATGGTGGTCGAAGATCAATTCGTCGGCCTGGAAATTACAGATGCAGATGTCGACCAGATGCAAGTTGTTGGCGATCTAATCCGCCACATTGAAACCGTGGATAACGAAAGGCGGCGACGAGGCGCCGCTCCAGTGGTGCGCAAGTTATTCGGGCCGCGGTTACCTCGCGCGGTGAAACCAGCCCAGCCGAAAGAAGGCTGCGAGCAAGTCGCTCTCTTTTTTTTTAGACTTGTGGGCGACGCGATGCGTAATCTGATTGGTTGGTGCCCTGAAACCCGACAGACTATTGATCTTCAACTTTTCGTTGACGACGCGACCTTGGCCCGCATCGGGTCCAATGCGGTGCGGTTTCGATGTCCGCACTGTGGAGTTAAACATGAGACGAAAGTGGAGCGGCTTGCCTCAAGGCTCCTCTCGCTCGAACTTCCTCAAACGAATGGGGGCTGTGATGCAGTGCTTGGGCTGCCGGGCTGACAATAAGATGCTTTTGATGGATGTGCTTTGGGACAACACTATGAAGGTGCCTGTCATCGAGCACCAAATCTAAATGTGTTCGTCATGCAGACACATTGCACGGCGACTGGTGTTTAAACGCGCCTCGCCGATCACTCATTTGCCGGTTATCACTACGCCAATCGACAAGCTTTGGGAGGGGCGCGTTGCAGCCCCCAGAGCCTGGGGGAACGAAGTCGAGAAGCTCCGCAGCAGACAGACCGACCTCAAACAGAGAGGAGCAGCAGCGAAGATCACTGCCTGAACGAAGGCGGTCGAGAAGGTCCGCAGCAAACAAGCGGCTCTTGCCGAACAAGCAGCAGGCGCAAACCGGCCGCAGGAACCCTGAACCGACTCTCGCGTTGCTCTAAAGCGCTTGCGCAGCCGACTGGGGGGCCGGCCGTAATGGAAGAGGCTTGTCGCTATAGCGAGCGCCCGCTTGCGTTTCTCACCCGCTACGTAAGGCGGCGGCCGGTCGCCCATGCTGCGATCGCGACTGCCGTTGTTGCGGCCGTCGGCTGCTCAGTGGGCGCGCAGTACGGCGTGAAGGTTCTCGTCGATATCCTGGCGGGAGGTCTTTACGTCGGCACCCATGCCAGAGACGCCTGGCTGGGCTTCCTCCTCCTGGCGACACTGATTGCGGCGGACAACTTGCTGTGGCGCGTTGCGAGCTGGATCGCGAGCTACACCTTCGTTGCGGTCACCGGCGACCTGCGCCGCGACTTGTTTCGCCATCTGACCGGGCATGCGCCCAGCTACTTCATCGATCGGATGCCCGGGACATTGACAAGCCGGATCACCGCCACCTCCAACGCCGTCTTTACCCTTCAGAACATGTCGGTTTGGAACGTTCTGCCGCCGTGCATGGCGACGCTTATCGCCATCGCTTTTGTCGTGACAGTAAGTGTGCCCATGGCCGCGGCACTGACGGCGCTCGCCGGTATTTTGGTATTGGCCATGTTCCACCTCGCCGCCGCCGGCCGGCCGCTGCATCACGAGTTCGCCAACCGCGCGGCGGCGGTCGATGGGGAAATGGTGGATGTCGTCGGCAACATGCCCCTCGTCTGGTCGTTTTGCGGGATTGGTCGCGAGCATCGCCGGCTCGACGCCACCATCGACCGGGAAATGGCGGCGCGCCGGCGCAGCCTTCTCTATCTTGAAAAACTGCGCCTGTTCCACGCCGCAGTAACCGTCTTCCTGATCATCGCGCTGTTGGCCTGGGCGATCGTGCTTTGGCAGAAGGGCGCGGCGACCACGGGGGATGTAGTCCTGGTTTGCACGCTGGGCCTTTCCATCCTGCACGCGACGCGTGATCTGGCGGTGGCGCTGGTGGACGTCACCCAACATCTGGCGCGCCTCTCGGAGGCACTCGCGACTCTTCTCGTCACGCACCGCCTGCGCGATCATCCGCAGGCAACGTCGCTGGTGCGGTCGGGCACGACGGTCGTATTCGAGAATATCGACTTTGCTTATCCCGACGGGCGCAGAGTGTTCACCAATTTCAGCCTGCGGATCGAGCCCGGCCAGCGCGTCGGCCTGGTGGGGCAATCGGGCTGCGGCAAGTCGACCCTGTTCGTGTTGCTGCAGCGTTTTTACGACGTGCAGGGCGGGCGCATTCTGCTCGGCGGCCAAGACATCGCCCGGGTCACGCAGGAGAGCCTGCGCGCCGCCATTGCCGTCGTTCCGCAGGACATTTCGTTGTTTCACCGCTCGATCATGGAAAACATCCGCTACGGTCGGCCGGACGCCTCGGATGCCGACGTTCATGCGGCGATCGTCGCGGCCAATTGCGACGCCTTCATCAAAAACCTGCCGGATGGCGCCGCGACCATCGTCGGCGATCGCGGCGTGAAGCTGTCGCCCGGGCAGCGCCAGCGCATCGGGGTTGCCCGCGCGTTCCTCAAGGATGCGCCAATTCTTCTGCTCGATGAGGCGACCTCGGCGCTCGATAGCGAGTCGGAGGAGGCCGTTCGCCAGGCCTTGGACCGCTTGATGGGCGGCCGCACCGTCATCGCCATCGCGCATCGGCTCTCGAGCCTGCGCAATTTCGATCGGATCGTCGTGTTGCAAGCAGGCCAGGTGTGCGAAGACGGCCCGCCGCGGGTGCTGGTGCAAAGCAAAGGCGTCTATTGCAACTTGGTGCGGCAAGAGGTGGCACGGCTGGCGAAACAGACTGCCTAGCGCGTGCACTGCCTGCGGCCTGTGGCCCGCCGGATCGCGCGGCGCATCGGTGCCCAACGTCTTGGCCGTAGACCTCCTAGCGGCCTGGGTCGATTTGCATCTGTACCGTATTCTGGTACGGATGAACTATGAGATGAAACAACGCGATTTCAGATGTTTGGGGGCGATTTGGGGCGAGTCGTGAGCACAGATTCCGATCAAACCGAAACAGCGCCTAGAAAATTCACGCTAGGCCCCCCGGGCAACCTAAATCAGGTCGGTGCCCGCATCTGCAACGGCCTGGGCATCATGCGGGCGTGCCTCGAGACCCAGAAGCTAGAGCAACTCGAAGCCCGCATGGACGAGATCGTCGACCGAGTGGCTCGCGACAGGACAAACGCTGCGCACAAGGAATACACCCATGAAACTGCGCGCTCGCAATGAGGTGCATGCGGGATGTGCTCGAGACGATCGCCGTGGAACGGATCGAGGATCGTCTTGATGAACTGGAGGGAGCAAGCCGCCATAGTCGCACGACACACGATCAAGCCCATTTGCGACCGCATTGACGCGGTCGCTCCACGAACGCCATGAGCCGAAGCCAAATTGATCGACTGACCCGCAGGATTGAGGCATTACAGGCTCAGCGGAAGCCGCCGGAGCAGCGAGTTTTTACGGTCCTGGTCAGAAACCACATGCGGGCAGATGAGGAGATTGCGCGGTTCTGCGCCGAGCATGGTGTCACGGATAGCGACCTGTTGATTGCGCAGATCTTGGTTCCGTTCGAGACGCGCCCGGGCGAAACCGCAAAAGATGCCTACGAACGCGAGTTGCGCGCCATGGCGAGAAACGATGATCAGGGGCGCAAAAGCCAAGAGGCGCTGCCGGATACTGCTTAGCCGCAACTCAGAAGATCCCGTTGGTGTGCCTCCCTAGGGCAACGTGGCGCGAACCACGTAGGGCTTCCGCGCGCAGGCGGTTCAGGGCTCTGAGCTGACCGGCCCGCTGAGGCCATACGGGTCGGCTCACTTCGGGCCAGGGTTGGCCATGGATACCAACTACTCCGATTGACACTAGAGAGGAAAGGATCCCGGGACGTCCCCCAAGCCAGCTGAGGTGTGGAAATTCGTCGGCCGTTGACCGACATGGGACGCGACGCGGGGGAAGACCGTTGGACTGCCCGCCACGTACGCAGTCGTCGATGAGAATGGCAAGATTCTGCAGGGAGACGAAAATCCATACGAAAAAACGAGCCAAGCGACGGAACGGGTGAAGAAACAGGAAAGGGTTTGGGACTTAGTAGAACAGCGGCGATTCATCTACCTCGGGACAGCGGCAGTATCACTGTACCTAGTTTTATACCCTATCATTTTTATTCGACCTCGATCATTTGTGGAGTCTCGGGCAGGCGAACTCAGCAGTCCGTTAGCACCATTTTCCCAGTTCGTCCGCTTTGTGGGCTCATTTCTCCCGGACACATTTAACCTATGGGTGAACGGGTATGCGCAGGCTCCGGGGCAGCTGTTAATTGGATTAATCGTCTTGATATTTTTTACCTCTATGAGCAGCAAACTCCGTCGAAAGATCGGCGATGAAATGCTCGCCCTTTGGCGATCTTCGATGAGTGGCGCATTGAAGCGCGAATATGCCGATAGCAGCTGGGCATACAGGTGGCGAACAAACGAGCTAGTTCGGGCTATTAGAAGATTTTGTCTTAATCGTGTTATTCCACCGCTGGCCACGTTTAGCGTCCTCTATCTTACGCTCGCACTAGTAAGTCATTTGTCGTTTAAGTTCTTTGACGCCGCTGGCCTTTATTGCCAGGAAAGTGCACCCGACGTCCAATTGCAAAGCTACCTCATACCGGGTGAGGAGCGGGTAAGAGATTTCCAAATTAATAGCCTTTGCTACCCCATGGGCGTGATGGTGGAAGAGGGCCAATTGTACGACATCACGATAAAACAACTTACCCCATGGCGGGACGGATCACAGGAGGCCAGCCTGCGAGGATTCTCTGCTTCCGATGTGAACCAATATTCGACACGAGTGAAGTACATTGTTGCTACACCGGTTCGCAGAATTTTAACTCAGCCGTGGTTGAAATTGATCCTACGGGTCGGGGCGGTCGGTGGCTATGAAGAGTTTGTCGCTCCAGACGGGCCAAGCCAAGGCATCTCAGAGCGTCTTCGTTTCCAAAGACCCGGTGAGCTGTTTCTGTATGTAAATGATGCCGTGCTACCGGTGCCGGTACCATGGCTTGCGGGGATGTTTTATAGATACAATTCCGGCACTGCGGAAGTTCAAATCAGGAAAGTTAAGTTAGATAGCGCACCGCGGCAAACCGGTCATGCCGCTTGAAATATACGGCCCCGTGACGCTACGCGGGGTCGGCTACCGTTCAGCACAGATACTTGCAGACAAAATTCTTGAGCACTCTCCTGGCGCTCCGCAGTTTTCCGTTCTGCCGCTGAGGCGCTGCCACCGGTGCCGCTTAGAGCACCACGCGCAGGCCGGCCTGTCCGTCCGGCGGGTACTCGGTGCGATAGTCCGCGCAGCAGCGCGACAATCCGCTTCGCGGTCGGCACGATCCCGTGCTCTCCATGCCAGCACGGACGCTCGGGCACGCCCAGCTTGGCAAGCGCCCATTGAAGATCGGGATTGCCCCACCACTCGGCGTAGCGTTCGAACTGCCGCGACGTGGTGGCAGCATGCTCGGAACCGCGACCCAGCATCTCAAGGAATCGGCTCGCATTGGCGATCGACTCTTCTGCGTGGCGCGCTCTTTCGGCAGTCGTCATGTTCGGATCGGCGAGGCGCAGCAGCGCGAATTCTGACAGGCTGACACAGGCCCAGGCGCGTTCTTCGTCGCGGCTGTCAAGATCGATCTCGGCCGCGAGACGCGCCGCGGTGAGAAAGGCTGCGTCTAGAGGGCGACCGAGCACGACGTCCAGCGACAGGACCTGACCAAGCAGCCAGTGCAGATTGGCTTTCCGTCGGACCGGGTCCGAAGAGGGACCCAGGAAGGATTTCGTCGCGGACCAGTACCCGGCGTGCGCGCTTTCGAGGCGGTCGAGGCACTCTGCGAGCAGCCTGTCGGATTCCCTGTCTGGGGCGTCCCCGGCCACCGCCATCTGGAAGGCCGCCTGGGCGATGCGCTTGTGGCTTGCCGCGCGTAGCCCCGCACATTCGAGTGCGTAGGGCCCTTCCGTCGGGAGCCGTGCGGACATGGCCTCGACGTCCCGGAGGCCGGCTTCGTACCGGTCCCGCGCGTCGGGCATGGCCCGGAACGGCGTTCCGCCGTCGTCCTGCGCGACCAGCGCCTCGATGCGCCGCAGCGCGCCCTCCTGCGCTCGGCGAGCCTGCCAGTAACGAAGCTCCTCAAGCTGGTCGGTGAGGTTGGAGGGAAAAGCCTCGTACGCGACCAGGCTCGCCCAGTCGTGCGTGTCCGGACCCATGCAGCTGTGCAGGTGTAACCGGACCGCGTACAGCGACACGAGCGGATTCTCCCCCCAGAGCTGGCCCTGGTAGAACAGCTCGACGAACGGCACAGATCCATCCACGCTGAGCGGGAACTGCGAAGCGACGACCAGCGGAATGCCCTGGTCGTGCAGATCGTGGGCGACGCTGGCGTCCGTCGTCCGCACGTCGGAGACCATCCCACTGTCGCAGGCCGCTAGGGTGACCACCACCGGCCGCTTCACGCCGCGATCCGTCACCGCAACCAATGCCGTGGCGAGCTGGCGGCCGGAGATGACCTCCTCGTCGTAAAGCGCGAGGCCGACCCGCGAGTGCCGGTCCGTCTCGTCGAGCGGCGCGCCGTGCGCGAGGATGTGCACGTGCGTAAACGGCGTGCCCTTGGCCGCCGCACTGGCGACTTCCCGGGAGATGCGGGCGAGCGTCGCCTTTTCGAGGACGACGAGGCGGTCTCCCAAAGACCCGTCCAGGCCGCGCCACGGCGCCATCGCATCTGCCAGCGCCTTGCGATGTAGCGCCAGCGGCTCGTCCGTGTCGGGGCCGGCGACGAACAAGAGGCGCGGTTCGCTCGCCCACCGAATACCCTCGGTCGATACTGACCGGATGTGCCGCGTGATACAGACTGGCGCACGCGCCTGCAGCGCTAGCCACGTGCTCATCGAGTCTTCGCCCGTCGGCACCTTCGACACCTCGAACGGCAGCATCGCAAGCTCGGACGCGGAGAGCACGATGCGCAGGTGCGTCAGCGTCCGCGGCTGCTCATCCTCGGGATTCAGCATGCCGGCCACGCCGGGGATGGCCGACAGGATTTGCGCAACTTCCCGGCCTGTTCGATCGAGAACCTTGCTTCGACGCGCCGGGTCATCCTGGTTCGCGACGCGATACCGCAGCTCCTGCAGTCGCAGCTCGAGGTCCTCATGCTCGTAGGGCAGCGACACTCTGCCCGCCGCGAAGTTGCCGCAGACGCCGAGGTACTGTGTCAACGGTGAGACCATTTGATTGTGGCGCGGTCCCGCCCTCAACAGCTCGACGGTGACGGTTCGGATGTCCATGTGACCGGCGTTCATAGAGCGATCCGGGTGGAATGTTAGTTGAAAGCTTGAGTTATCGCCAGCGTGGCTGACAGCCACGCGGCGATCATGTTGGTATCCCCTGCGGAGCCCCCCATATCCCGATGAGCGGGAAGCCTGACAGTGCCGAGGGTGTAACAGAGGAAAGCTATGTCGAAGCCGAGGCGTCGGCACGACGCATCAAGGCTGGCATTTGGGGAGACGGTCCGCCATAGCGCCTAGAGGGGGGGCATCGTGTCGAAGCGGCTCGGCTCGCGCTACTCCGGTCGATCAAAGGACTGGCAGCGCCAGCGGTGAAGCGCGAGGCGGAGTGTTGACAGAGCCAACCGGCCTCGGCCTACTAGCGTCGCTCCGCGGCAGGGATCCCCTCGATCGTGCAGCGCGTGGCTCGGTCTCCAGAAAGATGGCCTGCCGTCTTGCCGCGGGGAAGCTTCATTACACGGTCCAAGGCCCTCAACTCGCGCTTAGAGGGGCGGCCTGGTCGCTGCCCCTTTATTTCTCTCATGGCCGACTCACTCCACGGGTGATGTTCTCGGATATGTCGCCTAACCTCTCTTGCACCCATTGATAGGCTCGGTATGTCACAGCCTCTGATGCCATGACGGGCGATGCAGAAGCGGCAGGCGAACCCGAAATCGCCGTCGAAGTCGCTTATCCTGATCGGATCGCGCCAGGGGACGGACGGGAAGAGCATCTCCAGCTTGGCATCAGTCAGAGACCGTTCTTCTTCCTGCAGCGTCGCCGCTCGTGCGGAGGCACTCGTCCTGGAGTCATTCTCGAAAGGCTCGTCTGGATGACCATGCCGCGCGGACAGTTTCACAGTGATCCTCACGTCATCTGTGCTGCACTAAGTCTCCCTGCCCAGCGTGTGCGGCGCGGGGTGGAGCAAGGAAGCCGCCGCAACAAGACAACATAGCGCAAAATGTCTTGCGCTGCGCCGGACTGCGGTCTTTGCCAATTTGGCTAAGAATGCGGGGTTCTCGGAACCCGTATTGTTCCAGACGGCGATGACACGGCGGTGACACGGCGGGGTGACACGAGAGAAGTGCCCCATCGAGGGTGACACAGTGGTGACACGTCAGACCCCTGCTAAGGCTGCTAGGGGCATATGCAGAATCGACTCACGGCTACGAGCCGACGCGCGAGGCCGCGATGGCAGCATTCGCGAAGAGTTGGCCGCGGGAGTAGTTCTAAGATCGGGAGGTAGGTCCGCTTTCGGGGGCAAAGCGGAAAAACCTTTGCTCATGCTGAGCCTTACCGCTTTTGACGCCCTTCTTCCGAGGGATTCAGAACATTTCAGGACCGTCCCAAGGACTAGCACCGCCTTTGGTGGTACGGTTGTGATGACGCCGACCGGCAACGTGGAGAGAAAATGGATCGGACTACCAATTACCTGGGCCGCTAAGATGCCGCCGAACTAATTAAAAGATAATTGCAATTGCCGACAATGTATTGTTTCTCTGGCACGCCCA
>Ga0306924_10008925_pt1 | contig 10146 bp, 10 predicted proteins | sample sta12Can44000111_FD_203756 | JGI IMG/M metagenome (GOLD analysis project Ga0306924, IMG submission 203756) | Lab enrichment of tropical soil microbial communities from Luquillo Experimental Forest, Puerto Rico - statanox.12C.anox.44.000.111 (v2)... | ecosystem: Environmental > Terrestrial >... | reverse complement strand
GGGATCGACGCCCAGTGGGTCGACCGCGCCGTTCACCGTCAGCGCTGCGACCCGCAGCGGGCCTCGGGGCACGGTGAGACCTCTCGTTTGGAGCACCGGCCGATCGACGCCCGACGCGGGCACGTCATCTGGGACACCCAGAGTGCCCGCTCCGGCCACACCGGCTGCGACACCGGCCGACGAGGCCAGGAAGCGCCGCCGTCCGAATCGCTTCACCGACTCGCCACCATTCGCACGGTCGCCTGTCCGGCGTCGCTGAAGACGGCGTTCCCCGACGGCGCGACCACGATGCCGCTGGGCGTGTCGGTCTGCGCCAGCACCCAACGGGTGCCGTTCCCGGCCCCGGTCCTCGTCGACACCGGCAGCGCGCCGGCGAGGGTGTAGAGGTCGCCTGCCTTCATGGGCCGGCCGAACAGCGATCCGTCGGTCGACGGCACGACGCGCAGTGCGTGCATGAAGCCGTCGGTGACGAACAGCGCACCGGTCGGGCCCACGGCGAGGCCCCGCGGGTCGTTCAGCTCGGCCACCCCTCCGGTCGCCGCGAGGCCGTCGGCGAGATACTGCCCGTAGCTTCCTGTGCCACCGACGACGACGGCGATGTCGCCGGCCGCGACCGGTGTGCCCCAATACGTCCCCGTGTGCGTCGGCGCGAGCAGCACGGACTGGTCGCCCTGATCGGCCACGAGCAGGTCTCCCGACCGGTCGACCGCCACGGCCACCGGGTTCCACAGTTCGGCGGACACCAGCGGGCCGCCCTGCCCCCTGGACCCGCAGACGCGCGTGCCCGCGACGCTGTAGAGGTCGCCCACAGTCATCGCCACGCCGAAGAGGGTCGTGCTCCGTGCCGGGAGCACACGCACGAGGCAGTTGGCCGTGTCCGCGATGAAGAGGTTCCCCGCGTCGTCGACCGCGACCGACGTGGGCTCGTTGAGGTCGCTGTCAATGGCGGACTGCCCGCTGACGCCGAACCCCGCCTCGCCCGTGCCGGCGACCGTCACCGCCGACCGGTGGACGCCGGGGCGCACGACCTGCACCCGTTGCGCCGTGGCTTCGGCGATGAAGACGTCCCCTTTTGCGTCGACCGCCAAGCCGGTCGGGTGTCCGATGGACCGCGGGCCGCGGCACGAACCGCCCACGAGCGTCGTGACCCGCCCGGGCCGGACCCGGAGGCCGTCGACGGACCCAGAATGCGAGGGGAGCACCACGACGCGGCAATGCCCGCTGTCGGCGACGTAGAGGTCGCCCGACGCATCGAGCGCCAATCCCGCCGGAGCGTCCAGCACGCCCGGGCCGACGAGGGCGTGGACGGTGGCAGACCCGGGCCCGGTCCCACCGCCCGGGGCCGCCGCCGAACCGCCGGCCAGCGTCGCGGTGCCGAGCGCAGCGACCACCGCGGTAGCGGCCACGAGTGGCAACACAGGTGAGCGCACGGCGCACATCATGCCGTCCGGGCAGGCGGCGGACACCGGCAGCGCGCCATAGTGGACGGCGACGTGCCGCTGCGCCGGGAACGACCGGTCGCCCGGCGGCGCGACGAATGAGCAGCGGAACAGAGAAGGAGGCCGTCGTGCCCGCACCCGAAGAAGCACTCGGCGCCGCCAACGTGATGATCAGCGGCCACGAGGGCGCCCAACTCAACGCCTACGAGGCGCTGCCCGCCGGAGACGGTCCGTTCGGGGGGGTCCTCGTGATCCACCACCTACCCGGCTGGGACGCCGGCACGAAGGAGATCACCCGGCGGTTCGCGGCCCATGGCTACAACGCCATCTGCCCCAACCTCTACGCCCGCCAGGGTCTCGATGTGGATCCCGACGATGCCGCAGCCGCCGCGCGTGAGGCCGGAGGAGTGCCCGACGAGCAGTTTGTCGGCGACGCCAAGGGGGCGCTCGAGGCGCTGCGCGCGCTGCCCACGAGCAACGGCAAGGTGGGGGTGATCGGGTACTGCTCGGGGGGACGCCACGCCTTCCTCACCGCGGTGAGCCTGCCCGTCGATGCAGCCGTGGACTGCTACGGCGCGTTCATCACCGGCACGGTGCCCGACGGCTTCCCGCTCAAGGTGAAGCCGATCGTCGACCGCGCGCCTCGGCTCAACTGCCCGCTTCTCGGCCTCTTCGGCAACGAGGACCACTTCCCCAACCGGGATCAGGTCGACGAGCTCGAGGCGGCGTTGAAGGACGCGGGGAAGACGTACGAGTTCCACCGCTACGACGACGCAGGGCACGCGTTCTTCTCGGTCGATCGCACGGCGTACCGCCCGGAGGCCGCGGTCGACGGCTGGCAACGGATCTTCGACTGGTTCGGGCGCTACCTGGCGGGGGACTGACATGTGCTCCTACCTCACCGTCCCGACCGCGGTCGCCGGGAGCGCCAAGGGCCCCCAGGGCTGGATGTCCGTTACCTCCGCCTCCGTCTACTTCGACCATCCCTTCCACGCTCCCTTCGACCACACGCTGAACATCGACTTCGCCGACCCGAGCCGTGGCCCTGGCGGGCGTGTGGCCGTCGAGCTGAGCGCGGAGTCGGCCCGTCGCCTCGTTGCCAGCATCAACGAGGCGCTCGCCGCTGCAGGAGCCGCCGCCCGGTGACCACACCCGCCATGCCGGCGGCCGGCATCCATCTTCCGTGGGCACGGGTCCCCGCCGGCGTCCACGCATGGGCGGCGGACCTCGGTGGCGGTGGCGCGCCGACCTCGGTGCGCGACCTGCCTGGCGGGTTCTCACCAGGCGCCACGAGCATCCTGGACTGGCCCGGTCGCACGGTCTTCGTCAAGGCGGTCGGTCGCGAGCTCAATTCGGAGTCGCCGTCGATGCACCGCCGTGAAGCGGTGGTCTCAGCGGCGTTGCCACGGTCGCCGCGCTTCCCACGCTTGCTCGAGGTCTACGACGACGGCGAGTGGGTGGCGCTCGCCTTCGATGCGGTGGACGGGCGCCCGCCCCGCCACCCGTGGGACCCCGGAGAGCTCGGCCGGGTCGCCGAGGCGCTGTCGGCCATGCACGCGGAGCTCACGCCGAGTCCGGTGCCGGAACTCGACCCGCTGTCCGTCCACGCCGTGCGGCTCTTCGGTGGGTGGAGCACCCTCGTCACGCTCGGCGCGCCCGCCGCGCTGGACCCGTGGGCGGCGGCCCACCTCGATCAGCTGGCCGAGCTCGAGGCTGGCTGGACCGAGGCCTGCGCGGGCAACACCCTGGTCCACGGCGACGTCCGCGCGGACAACGTGCTCGTCACCGGCGACCGCGTGGTGTTCGTGGACTGGCCCTTCGGGTCCGTCGGCAACCCGGTCTTCGACGTCATCGGCTGGGCTCCGTCCGTCGTGCTGGAGGGCGGCCCGCCCCCCGAGGAGCTCCTGACCCTGTGCGAGACGGCGCGCCGGGCCGACCCCGACGCCGTGACGGTCCTCCTCGCCGCCATCTGCGGGTTCTTCGTGTCCCGCTCCCTCGACCCCCCGCCGCCCGGCTTGCCCACGCTGCGTTCGTTCCAGGCAGCGCAGGGTGCGGTGGCGCTGAACTGGTTGCGCCGCCGGACCGGGTGGTGACGGCCGCGGCGCCCGACGCGGACGCGCAGTAGGTTCCGCAGCATGCGCTTCGGATTGCAGATTCCCAATTTCACGACCGACGCGGAACCCGGTGTCCTCTTCGACGAGTTGCTGGCCAGGGCCACGGCGGCCGAGGACAGCGGATTCGACTCGGTCTGGGTGATGGATCACTTCTATCAACTGCCCCCGATGGGCGGTCCGTCCCAACCGATGCTGGACAGTTACACACTGCTTGGCGCGTTGGCGGCGCGCACCTCGAAGGTGCGGTTGGGGACCATGGTGACCGGTGTCACGTACCGCAACCCGGCACACCTTGCCAAGATCGTGACCACACTGGACGTCATCAGCGCGGGACGGGCGATCCTGGGCATCGGAGCGGCCTGGTACGACGTCGAGCACGACGGCCTGGGTTTCGACTTCCCGCCCGCCGGGGAGCGGCTCGACCGACTGGAGGAGGCGCTGCAGATCTGTCGGGCCATGTTCCGGGACGACGCACCGTCGTTCGACGGCAACTACTACCGCATCCACGAGGCCCGCAACATCCCGCAGCCGGTGCAGCCGGGAGGTCCGGCGATCCTCGTGGGCGGCGGCGGGGAGAAACGGACGCTCCGTCTCGTGGCGCGGTACGCGGACATGTGCAACTTCTTCGGCGACGCCGCCACGGTGTCGCACAAGGTCGACGTCCTGCGGGGGCACTGCAAGGCGATCGGTCGCGACCCGGCAGAAGTGACGGTGAGCCGTCTCAGCACGTTGGTGCTGACCGCCAGCGCCGACGAGACGGCCGCGACCAACGAGTTCCTGTCGCAAGTGGGCGCGGACCCGGGTGGCGCGGACGTCGGGACACCGGACGAGCTCGTGTCACGCGTCGAGGAATTGGCCGCGGCGGGAGTCGAGTACTTCGTCTTCAACGTGCCGACCGGGACGCCAGACACCGTCCGCCAGGTCGGCGAGCTGCTCGTCGGTCAGCTGGGCGGCTGACGGAGACCGGCGGGCGAGCCGGTCGCGATCCGACCGGCGGGGGACCGCCAACCGTCACCCGGCGAAGCCGAGGTGCCGCAACGCGGCCCGCGCCGCGCCAAACCCGCACATTCCATGGACCCCGCCCCCCGGCGGCGTCGCGGCCGAGCACAGATAGACGTCCGGCAAGGCCGTTCGGTAGGGGTCCCAGCGCACGGTCGGACGGAAGACCATCTGGCGCAGGGTGGCCGCTCCCGCACTGATGTCGCCGCCGACGTAGCTCGGGTCGTGCTCCTCTTCCTGCACGGCCGTCATGGTCGCGCGGGCCACGACAAGGTCGCGGAAGCCAGGGGCGAAGCGTTCGATCTGCGCCTCGATCCGCTCGGTCATGTCGACATCAGAGCCGTTGGGGACGTGGCAATAGGCCCACAGCGTGTGATGCCCCGCCGGGGCGCGAGTCGGGTCGACGACGCAGGGCTGGGTCACGAGACAATAGGGCCGCTCGGGGTGCCGACCTGCATTCACCTCCGCCTCGCTCTGCGCGATGTCTTCGAAGGTGCCTCCGACGTGCACGGTGGGGGCCTGCGTGCACCCCTCGGCGCGCCACGGCACGGCGCCGCTGAGCGCCCAATCGACCTTGCACACGCCGGGTCCGTAGCGATAACGGGACAGCGCGGCGGCGGCGCGGCGCGGGAGCGCATCGCCTGCCATGTCCACGAGTTGGCGGGGCGTGACGTCGAGGAGCAGGGCACGCGCCCGGGGGAGGTCGTCGAGCCGCTTCACCATGACGCCCGTCTCGAGTCGTCCACCAGACTCGAGCAGCTCGGCCACGAGCGCATCGACGATCGCGCCGCTGCCACCCTCGACGACCGGCCACCCGTACCGGTGTGCGAGTGCGGTGAAGAGTCGGGGGAAGACTCCCGAGAGGGGGGCGCTGAGCGGGAGCATCGAGTGGGCGGCGGTCCCGGCCACCAGCGCGCGTCCTTCGGCAGTGCTGAAGCGGTCGGCCACGTGGCGAGCCGACGCCAGCCCCCGGAGGCCGAAGGACGCGGCAGCGGCGGGGTGGCGAGGCACCGTGCGCATGGAACCGAGGAAGGCCGGTAGCACCTTGTCGAGCTCGCGGACGAGCCCGCCCAGCAGTCGTGTGTAGGCCCTCCGGTCGTCACCCAGGGTGGCGGCGACGTCGTGAACCGTGCCGCGCACGGTGACGGCGTTCCCGTCGTCGAGCGGGTGCGCGAAGGCCACGCTCGGCGTGAGCAGACGGACCCCCCGCGATGCGAGGTCCACGTCGGCGAACGCAGGCGATGCCGCGAGCAGCGGATGGACCGCGGAACACACGTCGTGGTGAAACCCCGGAAGGGTCAGCTCCGCGGTGCGGCAGCCGCCTCCGGGCCGTTCCGCGGCCTCGTAGACGTCGACGGTCAGCCCGGCCCGTGTGAGCACGACCGCCGCGACCAGGCCGTTGGGGCCAGACCCCACGACGATCGCGTCGGCTCGCCTCACTGCGCCATCACAACGACAGGGTCGAGCCTTCCTGGGCGCCGACGACGGGCAGGGGTCCGTCGGTGAACCGGCACAGGGTGCGGTCCATCTCGACGTCGTCTCGTTCCGGCCGGTGGTGGAAGAGAGCGACGCGGCCCACCCCCGCGCTCGCCCCCAGCGCGACGGCATACTCGGCGGCGGCATGGCCGAACGAGCCCTCTGCCTCCAGCTCCTCCGCGCGCAGGTGGGCGTCGTGGACCAGCAGGTCGACACCGCGGGCGAGCTCCAGGACCGTGTCGTGATAGGCGCCCAACCCGTCTGGGCCCGGCCCCACCGCCGTCGGGCAGTGGTCAGGGATGTAGGCCATCGACGATCGACCGTCACTCACCCGAAGGCCGAGGGTCTGGGCGCCCTTGTGCGGAACCTCGCGTGCGGTGACGTCGAAGCCCTCCGCGGCGAACGACCCCGCAGGGAGTGCGCTGAAGCGCCAGTCGCCTCGCAGCTGCTCGGGCCCGATGGGGAAGAAGGGGGGCGACATCATGCGGGCCAGCAGCCGCTCGGGGTCGGTGCCGTGGTCGTCGGGAGGAAAGCGGAGATGGACCGCCCCGTCGGGACGATCGCCGGCTCCGAAGAAGGGCACGCCCTGGATATGGTCCCAGTGCAGGTGGGTGACCAATACGGTGCCGAGAAAGGGCTGGTCACCCAGGAGCTCGGACACGCGGCGCAAGCCCGTGCCGGCGTCGAGGAGCAACACGGGTCGGGTCGGTGCCGCGTCGTGCGCAAGCGCGAGGCACGACGTGTGCCCGCCGTAGCGGATGAAGCCGGGACCTGGTGCAGGTGTCGACCCCCGGGTCCCGCAAAACGTGACCTGCACGCCCTCAGTCTCGCGCCTGGTCCTCGCGGCGGTGGCCGGCGGACAGCTCCTCCAGGTGCGAGCGGTCGATGAGGTCTGCGTCGAACAGTGCGATCCGGCAGGGTGTGACAGCGATGTTGCTCGACGTGCGGACCCCGCCTTCGAGGTGCGCCCGTTCGCCGAGCAGAGCGCCCGGGCCGTACTCGGCCAGGCGCTCGCCGCCACGTTCCACCCGCACGATTCCGTCGAGGATGAGCAAGACCTCGGCGCCGGGCGCCCCTTCCTCCACCAGCACGGCTCCGGCGGGGAACCGCTCGATCCGCTTCTTCCCGTCGCGTTGCATGAGCTGCGACGAGAGGGATGTCTCCAACGCCGATTCCACGGCGGCGACGAGTGCGTCGGAGTCCTCGTCCCCCCATGGGCTGTGCTTGCCGAAGGACTTGCGATACCAGTCCTTGAAGTCGGTCAGGCCGGACTTGTGCGACAGCGTGTTGTCGGCGTCGTAGACCCAGTGCCTGGGGAACCTGCTGGCCCCGATCAGGGCGTGTTCCGAACGTCCGTCGGCGTAGAGGGTCAGCGAAAGTGTCGTCCAGACCAGCGGCGCCTGCCACTGGATGAAGGGCCGGCGACGCACGCGGCGGGGCGCGGGCACGCCGGTCCGTCCTCCGCACGTCTGGACGAACCGTACCCAACCGTCACCGCGCTCGGGCTCGCGCTGGATGTCAGGCAGCTGCACCGCTTGGAACCGGTGCTTGACCGCCCGCAGGTTGACCAGCGTCGAACCCATCAGCCCGCCGCCTTCGTAGCCGCAGTCCACGATCCGACCCTCGTCGTCGACCGTGATGAAGGCCCGGAGCTGGTTGGCGAACCGGAAGCGGTCTTCCTCACGGAGTCGTTCCACGTCCATGCCCTTCGTTGGCGGCGGCGAGTCGTAGTGGGTGATGCCCGAGTCGAACACCATCCGTTGTGCGCCCTCGATCGCCTCCGATGGGATCCACGACAAGGAGGTCACGACCCCGACGTGGCGGGTCCGTGGGGTTCTGGTCAGCGTGTCTGCCGTCATGAAGCCAGCCTCTACCCGGCGGCCGGGTCTGACGAGTGTGGTGACTGGCGTCGCCGAGGTGTGCCTAGTACCACTGGTTCGTGGGAGGTTCGCCACCTTCCACCACCCCGCTCGGTATGGGAGAACTATTGCCAATGGCTGGCCCCAACGGTGCACAACGGCCACCGGGAACGATCTCGGTGCTTCTGGCTGACGACAATCTCATCGTTCGGGAGGGTGTCAAAGCACTCATCGAACGTCACGCCGATCTCGAGATCGTCGGGGTGGCGGCCGACTACGACGAGGTCGTGCAGGGCGCGACCGCGCTCGAGCCCCAGGTACTGGTCACCGACATCCGCATGCCTCCGGAATTCAACCGCGAGGGCATCGATGCCGCCAAAGAAGTGCGCAAGCGACATCCAGGGACGGGCGTCGTGATCCTTTCCCAGTACGACGATCCGGAGTACGCGGTGTCGTTGCTCGCTGAAGGCTCGGCCGGGTACGGCTACCTGCTGAAGGATCACATCGCTCAGGGCGACCAGCTGGTCGATGCGATTCGGGCGGTCGCCACCGGGGGCAATGCGCTGGACCCCGCCATCGTCGACGCCCTTGTGCGACCGGTCACGTCCGAGGGCGGACTGTCGCCCGGCGAAGAGGAGTTGCTCGCGATGATCGCGGAAGGCAAGCCGATCAAAGCAATCGCCGTCAGCCGGGGGCTGCCGCCGGAAGCGGTCGACACCGAAGTCGAGGCGATGTTCGTCAAGTTGGCCGAAGGTGTGTCCGCGGGGACGGACGGGGCGCTCCAGCGGCTCCGCCTTCTCCATAAGGCCATCGTCGACCGAGAGGAGCAGGGTGAGACGCTCTCGCGGTTGCTCCCGGGTGGCCTGGCGGAGAAGCTGCGACGGGACGGGCGGCACATCGGTGAGACCGAGCGCGTCGAAGTGACGGTCCTGATGAGCGACATCCGCTCGTACTCCACCATTGCGGAGCACGCAGATCCGAGCCAGCTGGCGGGACAGCTCAATGTGCATCGCGCAGCCATGAACGATGCCATCTTGGGTCAGAACGGGACGGTCATGCAGTTCGTCGGCGACGCTGTCATGGCGGTCTTCGGGGCGCCGTTCGCCCAGGACGACCACGCCGACCGAGCGGTCGCCGCGGCGTTGGCCATGCACCAGAAGCAGGCGGAGATCAACCGGCGTTGGTGCGACGAAGACCTGCCCGCGTTCGGACTCGGCCTCGGCCTGTCCACCGGCGAGGCCGCTGCCGCGCTCCTGGGGTCGGAGGAGCGGCTGGAGTACACGCTGGTCGGGGACACGGTGAATCTGTCCCAGCGGCTGCAACAGCTCGCCGACGCCGGCGAGACGGTCGTGTCGCAGGCGACGGTCGACGCCTGGCGGGTTCCTCGTCAGACGGCTGCGCTCCCACCGCAACTGGTGAAGGGACGCGAGACACCCGTCGTTGCGTACAAACTGGTGGGCGCAGCGGAGGGGTCAGGATTTGGCGAACTCCAGGAAGGAGCCTGACATGGACGCTCTCGTCGTTGACAAGGTCCGCAAGACGTTCGAGGCGGAGAATGCGCCGGTTCGGGCGCTGCGCGGGGCCAATTTGACCGTACCCCACGGCGACTTCGTGGCCCTCATGGGACCCTCGGGCTGCGGGAAGTCGACGCTGCTCAACCTGGTCGCCGGGCTCGACGTGGCGGACGAGGGCACCATCACTGTCGCCGGCGAGCTGGTCACCGGCCGGACGGAGGACGAGCTATCGCAGTTGCGGCGGCGTCACATCGGCATCGTCTTCCAGTTCTTCAACCTGCTCGAGGGGATGACAGTGCTGGAGAACGTGGCCCTCCCGGCCGTCATCGCCGGGCGCAAACGCCGGGTGGCCGAGACCCGGGCGCGGGATCTGCTCGACCTCCTCGGGATCGGCGACAAGGCGTCGACGGTGCCGGGAATGCTGTCGGGTGGTCAACGCCAGCGGTTGGCGATTGCCCGCGCCTTGGCCAACGAGCCGACGCTGCTGTTGGCCGACGAGCCCACGGGCGCGCTCGACTCCGAAGGCGGACAAGAGGTGATCGAGCTCTTGAGCCGCCTCCATGCCGGCGGCCAGACAATCGTCCTTGTCACCCACGACGGGGGTGTCGCATCTGCTGCGGCCCGCATCGTCCGGATGCGCGACGGCAGGATCACAGTCGACGAAGAGTCCGACATCCCGGTCGGCGTCGACTAGGAACAGGGCGGGTCCGGTGACGGTACGCGGCGAGGTCAATCTCGAAGTCGG
>Ga0306924_10008923_pt1 | contig 10146 bp, 13 predicted proteins | sample sta12Can44000111_FD_203756 | JGI IMG/M metagenome (GOLD analysis project Ga0306924, IMG submission 203756) | Lab enrichment of tropical soil microbial communities from Luquillo Experimental Forest, Puerto Rico - statanox.12C.anox.44.000.111 (v2)... | ecosystem: Environmental > Terrestrial >... | reverse complement strand
AGCAGGTCGCCGAAAAGTTACCAGAGCTGTTCAGGTGGTACGGAATAGATCAGACTTCGAGCCAACGATGGATTCAACTAGCAGTCGCGCTTGCGGTCGCACATGTGCCCGGAATGCAAATTACCGACAAGCGAAGCAAATCGCCCGGACCAGCGAAAAAGTGGGCGGTGGGTGGGGAATTGAGTCGATCGCTCATTCAGGACGTTGATTCTCTTCGCGCCGCCGCGCGAGCGCAAGGAAGGAAGATGACTAACAGTAAAGCGATTACGGCGCTTTGCGACGATAAGAGGTCACGCTGGTATAACTACTCGTCGGAAAACCTTGTGGTTCGCCACAGGGAAGCGCGTCGTCTGCAACGGGACCTAGCCCGTCGCCTAACTCTTGATCCAAAATCACTCGTAAGCGAGGCTCTTAGGCTCGAGGCCGCTTCTCCGAAAAACGACGAAGATACGTGAGCCGATCTTCGTCGGGCAAATCCGGCATAGAACGGACTAATAATCACCATCAAGCGCAATCAAGCGCTGAGATGGTGAAAAGCACATGGCCCGCGGAGAAGTGACCGGCAAGAAGCCAGGCGTGAGCGCTGATCTCATCGAACGGGTTCCTGGTCCGCCTGATCCCAACGATGATGAACCAACCCAACATGGCGACCCGGTTGCGCGGGTTGTTGTGCCGTTGCCGCCGATACGCGGCCCGCCGCCGCGCCTAGCTCTCAGTATTCCCGAGTTCTGCGAGGCCTTCGGCATCTCCGAGGACTTCTTCTACAAATTGAAGCGGCAAGGCAAAGCGCCGCGCCTGATGAAGGTCGGCGCACGCACACTGATTTCGTTAGAGGCCGCGGCTGATTGGCGGCGGGAGCGAGAAGCCATCGCAAGCGAAGCCGTCGCAACCTGAAATTCAAGGCTCCGCGCACGTGGTGAATGCCGGCGACCACGCGCGCTGATTTGAAAATTGCTGGCAGAGACTGGCCGGCCGCTAAAGCCCCTAGGAAAGGTCGAGCGGCCGGCCGCGATCAAGGAGATCTGTAATGCTGTTCCCCATACCCCAAAAACTGTTCACTGTCGACGGGTCCACGCTTGCCGGTTACCTCGTGAAACTTGGTGCCGGTGGCCTGGCGGCCGTGACCGTCGCGCTTGAAAAGGGCAAACTCTTACTGTCTCGGCCAACAAAGCGTCAGGCGTCGCCGGAATCTTCGGCTTCGATCGACACGGAAGCCTTGCGGGACCTCGAGGTGCTCGAAGAGGCCGAGCGCATGATCGAGGCTGTCGTCACTGAGAGCCCAGGGCACGAATGCCTCATTCCGTTGCTTCCGCGAGAATTCCGCCGACTTCACCAGGCGATGATCGCGTTGGGGTACCGCAACGAGGCTACGGAAGATGACGAAATCAAATTGAGCACGAAGGTGCCGGTTAGCTTCTCGTACTGGTGCGGTGATCCCGATCTGCTGATAGCGCTCCGCGCAATATGGGAGGTGGGGCAATGAGCAACGCCCCCACCATCCAGAAACATCCGGCGCATCTCGAGGCGTTGCTTCAGCAGTTAGATCCGTCGCCGACCGGCCGGCTGCTTTTCGGCGTCGACGTGACCGCGAGCCGGCAACCGACCTGGGACATGGCTACGGGGCTGACAGCGCGCATGTTCGAGGCTGCAGCCGCAAACGGCGGGCTCGAAATGCAGCTGGTTTATTACCGCGGTGATGGCGAATGCGTCGCCTCGCGCTGGATGTCTGATGCCCGCGCACTCACCACCGCAATGTCCGCTGTGACGTGTCGGGCTGGGCCGACGCAGATCGGGAGGGTGCTGAACCATGTCCGCGCGGAGAATGCGCGCAAGAATGTCGCCGCAGCTATCCTGATTTCCGACGCCTGCGAAGAGAACCCGTCCGATTTGTATGCGATCGCCCGTGGCCTCGGCGTGCCGATCTTTTTGTTTCAGGAAGGCGCCGATCAAACGGTTGCGGGCATCTATAGCGAGCTGGCAGCGATCACAGGCGGAGCGGGTGCCAGGTTTGATACTGGGGCGGCGGCAAAGCTTGCCGATTTGCTACGCGCGGTCGCTGCCTTCGCGACCGGCGGTCGCAAGGCCTTAGCCCTCGAGAAGACCGCGGCGGCGCGCTTGCTGCTCACACAGCTGAAGTAAGGCCGGCTCCATGAAGATCATCAGCGCAGATGAGCGGCTTTCCAAAAAGCGCGGCGTCAAGGGTCTGATCACCGGTCCGCCCGGTGTCGGCAAGACCAGTCTGTTGCGCACACTCCCCGATCTCGATCGCGTGTTGTTTGCCGAAAGCGAGGCTGGCGATCTCGCCGTGGCTGACCTGAAGGTTCCAATGATCCGGATCGATAATTGGCAGACCGCCCGTGATCTTGCCTGTCGAATCAGTGGTCCGAATCCAAGCTTTCCGCCAACCGCCTGTTACTCGCAGACGCACTTCGAAGCGATCGGCGGCTGGCTTGAGGGTCTCGACAAGATCGACACCATTTTCGTCGACAGCCTAACGCAAATTATCAGACTCGCGTTTCGCTATGCCGAGCAGCAACCCGAGGCGTTTAGCGAACGCACCGGCAAAAAGGATCTGCGCGGCGCCTATGGCCTGCTTGGGCGTGAGATGGTGCTGTGGCTCAATCAACTACAGCACGCCATAGCGTTGAACATCATTTTCGTCGGCATTCTGGAGTTCACGACCGACGAGTCCAATCGCGGCTTGTGGCAATTGCAGTGCGAAGGCAGCAAGACCAGTCGCGAGCTGCCTGGCATCATCGATGAAATCATCACCTATCAGTTTTTGGATTTCGGCGACGGCAAGCCGCTAGAGCGTGGCTTCGTCTGCACATCACCGAACCCTTGGGGCTACCCCGCGAAAGATCGATCAGGACGGCTTGACCTGATCGAACCGCCTGATCTTGGGCGGCTGTTGGACAAGCTGATCAGCAAACGAAAGGAGATTTCGTAATGAGTTGTTTGGATCTCAATAACGCGCCTCCGCGGCGCTCGTTCGACCTGATTCCCGCTGGCACGATCGTCACTGTGCAGATGGTGATCCGTGCGGGTGGAGCTGGCGAAGAGGGCTGGCTGAAGCGTTTCAGCGACGGTAACGCGGAAGGCCTGGACTGCGAGTTCACCGTTGTCGGCGGCAAATATGCCAACCGGAAAATTTGGCAAACCATGATCCTGAGCGGCACCAGCGACGGGCACGCCAAAGCCGGAGAGATCTCCCGCACGTTGCTGCGCGGAATCGCCGAATCAGCCTTCAACATCCGACCGGATGATCTTAGTGAAGCCGCGCAGCAGAAGCGCAGGATGAATATCGCCGACTTCAACAATCTGCGCTTCATCGCCTGCATCAAGATCGAGAAGAGCCGGGATCCTAACTATGACGACAAGAACAAGCTCGAGGCGGTCACCCCCAACATGAAGGCCTGGAACGCCGTCGAGCAGCTCCCCGCATCGGCACAGATGGGATTGCCGGGCGTGGCAGGCGCTCCAGTAGCGCCGGCCCATACGGCCTCTGCCAAGCCAGCGCAGGCCATCACGCGTCCGAACTGGGCAAGCTGACCCATGGGCAAGCTGTCCGAACAGGAAGACGCCTGGCAGGCAAAGGCGACGGCGGAAGCTGTCGCCTCAGCCCGCGCGATCGCACAAAGCCAAGTGCCCAATACGCCGGCCGGCCGGCTGAGCGACCAGCAATGGGGATGGATCGTTGCCGCGGCGATCTTCGCCTGGATCCAAACGCGTTATCAGCAAGCGATCGCCGAAGGTCTCGCGCAGGAAGGGCATGTCACCTGGTTGGATCCGTCACCGCGTGACGAGGCGATCGTTCTCTCAATTTTGCCGATGCTGGCCGATCAATCCGCGATCGACTGGTCAAAGCCGCTGACGGATTGGTCGAGAGAGGAAATGGCTGGCTTTGTCGGCCTGGCAAGCCGCCTGATCGACGAGGCCCGGGCCGCGCTTGAGCGTGAGCCTGGCGCGGTTCTGCACAAACCGGAAAGGGAGCTTGATGATGAGATCCCTTTGTAACCCCGCGCCGCTATGTGCTGACGCTGGCGCCGCTTCCAGGTGTCGACGCGATCCGATCACTGCGCTGGGTGCTCAAGGGGTTTTTGCGCCAGCACGGCATGCGCTGTGTCGATATTGGAATCGTTGATCATGCTGCTGGACCTCAATCGCGCGATCCTGTCGGCAAGGCCTCTCAACCAGCTCATCAACGAATTGATCGAGAAGGCTGAGGCGCCGAGCCCGAATTTTCGGCAATATCTCGGCGCGTCCTCGATCGGCGCTGAATGCCTGCGCCGGATCCAATATGACTGGATGTGCGATCCACAGTTTCCGGCGCGCACGCGCGATACCTTTCAACGCGGCCATTTCTTCGAAGACCTGTCCCGCCAGCATCTGATCGCAGCCGGGTTTAGGTTTGCATCCAAGGTTCGCCTGAAGTTTGAAACGGCCGGCGGGCTGTTCCGCGGCCACGCCGACGGCATCCTGGTTTCCGGTCCGCAACTACCCGGTTTGATCTATCCCGCTCTCTGGGAGCACAAGGCTCTGCAGGCCAAGAGCTGGCGCGCCATCGAACGCGACGGGCTCAGCGGGCTCTATGAAGTTTATGCCGCACAGGTCGCGATCTATCAAGCCTATCTCGGCTGCACCAATCCCGCATTGTTCACCGTGCTCAACTGCGACAACTGCGAGCGCCTGAACTTCCTGGTGCCGTTCGATGTGCAGCTGGCGCAGGCCACCAGCGATCGCGCTGTTGCGGTGATCGAGGCGACGCGCGCGGGTGAACTGCTGATGCGCGTCACAGAAGATCCCGAGGACTGGCGCTGCCGCATGTGCAGCCATCGCAACAGGTGCTGGGGCGATGCTGGTCCTTCCTGACATCAAGGCCGGCGCCATCGTCGCCGATCCGCCGCTAGCGTTCGCCACCTGGTCGGGCAAGGGCGAAGGGCGGTCGCCGCAGCATCATTATGGCTGCCTGCCATTCGAGCAGCTGGCCGCTATTCCGGTCGCAAGCGTCGCGGCGCCCGACTGCTTTTTGTTGCTGTGGATTCCGCTGCGCTCGGTCTTTCTGGCCGAGCCGTTGATGCGCGCCTGGGGATTTGCCTTCAGCGGTGTCGGCTTTGCCTGGGTCAAGCAAAATCGTAGCGGTGTCGGCTGGTTCATGGGCGGCGGCTACGGCACCCGGCACAACGTGGAGATCTGTTGGTTGGGGCGTCGCGGCTCTCCGCGGCGAAAATCGGCCGGAGTGCGGGAGCTGATCATCGCGCCGGTGCGTGAGCATTCCCGCAAGCCCGACGAAGTTTATGCGCGGGTCGAAGCCCTCAGCAATGGACCTTATCTCGAGCTGTTTGCGCGACAACAGTGGCCGGGCTGGACCTGCGTCGGCGACGAAGTCGGGAAGTTTCAGCGGGAGGCGGCTCAATGACCGCTCTCAACGAGCCGGTAACCAAGCGCATCGCCAAGCTGTTTCGCTCCCTGAGTTCGGATTTCGACGGCGAGGTCCTCGGCGCCGTGGCCGCGATGAAGCGACTATTTGCGGCTGAAGGCTTGAGCTTCCACGACATCGCCACGGTGATCGAGAGCTGCAACGGCGAAATCGATGAACGCAAATACAGCGATGCCGACGCCAAGATCATTTTTGAGCGCGGCGTCGCCAAGGGTCTCGCCGAGCAACAGGACATCAATTTGGAATTCTTCGACTGCGACGGCCGGCCGCGTTGGTACGAGATGGCCGTTTTCTGTCAGCGCAACGTCGGGCAGCTGTGCAGCCCGTGGGAAAGGGATTTCGTCGCCGACATTGCCGGCAAGATGCTCGAGCGCACACCGAGCCCAAAGCAGGCGAGATGCATCCTCAAAATTTTCGTCAAGCTGGGGGGATACTGTGACCCAAAATTACAAGCCGCGTATTTTCAGCGGTGATCTGTCACAACTCCCCAATGCGCTGCAATGGGTGACCACACAGCGGCGCTTTGTGGTGTGGCGCTGGGTGTCGCGCACCAGCAAGACCGGCAAGGTGAAGTGGACCAAGCCGCCGTATCAGCCAACCAATCCGCATATCCCGGCGAAGAGTAACGATCCGTCGACATGGGGCACATATCAGGACGCGCTTGCAGCGGTTGCCTCGGGGCAGGCCGATGGCATCGGCGTCATGCTCCTGAACGGCGAGATGGCCGCCGCTGATCTCGATCAATGCCGGGATCCGGTGACGGGCAAATTGTCCGGATGGGCCATGCGGCTCTGTGTCGAAGCCGATCAACTCGGACTGTATCGCGAGGTCACCGTGTCCGGTTGTGGCCTGCGCTTTATCGGGCTTTCGCATCAGGGCGCCGAGCTGCATCGACGATTTCCCTTTCACAGGACCAGTGGTGAGGGGCTCGAGCTCTACCGCAATTGCGCGCGCTTTATCACGATCTCAGGCCTGCAGGAGGGGCAATGCGAGACCATGAGCGAGATCGACGGATATCTAGACGAGCTGCTGACGCGCTTTGCCGGGCAACCAGTGGCATCGCAGTCGACGACACTGCTCGATCTCAACACTGCCGGCCCGCAACAAACGGATTATCTCGAGATCCTCGAGAACGGCGCTGCGGAAGGCGAGCGGAGCGAGCGGTTCGCGAAAGTGGTCTGGCGACTCGCTAGTGATGGACTATCGGTCGAGGAGATCGTCGACGAGCTCGCTAAATACCCAAACGGCATCGGTGCCAAGTATGCGAAGCGCCTATCCGCCGAGGTGACGCGCTGTTTCAACAAGTGGAAAACTCAGCGCCTCACCGCCGTCACGGGGATGATGGGAGGGGTGGGGATTGCGGCCGGATCCTCTGGGACTGCGGCTACCGCCAACCCGATGATGAATTGGCCGCAGATCAAGGTGATCCCGAGCGAGCTGCCGCGAATCGTCAATGAAGCTGAAGACGCTTTGATCTTGTTGGACCGGGAGTTCTATCAACGGGGCGGCATGCTGGTGCGCCCGGTCACTGGAACGATCGTCAACAAGGACGGCAAGACGTTGGGGTGGCAACTGATTCCAGTGGTGCGTAGCTATCTGATCGAGGCGCTGTGTTGCGCGGCTCAATTCGTGCGCATCGACGGGCGGGACAAGACCAAGGGCTGGAAGCCGATCGACGCGCCGGACAAGGTGGCCAGTGCGCTGCTATCCCGCCGTGGCAAGTGGAAGCTACCGATCCTGCATGGCATTGTGCAGGCGCCATTTCTTCGCACCGATGGCTCGCTGTGCGAAACGCCAGGCTATGATCCGACGAGCAAGCTGCTGTTCAAGGCGGATGACGTGTTTCCGCCAGTCCCGCCCCGGCCAAGTCGTGACGAGGCCTTGCAGGCGCTGGCGTTACTGCGGGATCTGATCAAGACATTCCCGTTTGTCACCAGCGCCGATCGATCGGTCGCGCTGGCGGCTCTACTTACCGCGATGGATCGCCGCTCGATCTGGACGGCACCATTGTTCGCTTTCAATAGCCCGGTGGCCGGCACAGGAAAGAGCAAGCTGGTGGACCTGTGCTCGATCCTGCCTACCGGTCAGCCGATGTCGGTGATCTCGCAGGGTTATTCGGAGGAAGAATTCGTGAAGTGCCTGAGCGCCGCGCTGCTAGCCGGCGATGCGGCTGTCTCGGTCGACAATTGCGAGCGCCCGTTGCAAAGCGACTTCCTGTGTCAAGTGTTGACGCAACCAAGGCTCAACATCCGGATTCTTGGACTGAGCAGCAACGTCGAGACGCCGATGAACGCCATGCTGTTCGCCACCGGAAATAATCTAACATTCTCCGGGGACATCATTCGTCGCACGCTGATGTGCACGATTGATGCCGGCTGCGAGCGACCCGAGCTGCGCGCTTTCAAGACCGATGCCGCAAACGAGGCCAAGGCGCGGCGCGGCGAGCTGGTGGTGGCGGCGCTGACGGTCCTGCGGGCCTGGCATGTCACTGGCGAGCGCTTCAATCTGCCGGCCTTCGGAGGCTTCGAGGACTGGTCCTATCGCATCCGCGAAGCCCTGGTCTGGCTCGATCAGATCGACCCCTGCGAGACCCTGGCCGACGTTCGCGACAGTGATCCCCAGCGTAGCGAGCTGATCACAGTGGTGGAGCAGTGGAGGGAGCACCTGGTTCCGGATCAGGCTTATACCGTGCAGCAGGTGATCGCCCGTGCGCTGGTCGATTCAGACTTTCACAATGCACTGATGATGGTCGCGTCATCGCCTTCTGGCGGAAGCGTGAGTTCAGTCAGGTTTGGACGATGGCTCACTCGCGTCAAAGGCAAAATCGTCAACGGTCTCAAGCTCTCGCAGGGCGGAAGCAGGCATGGTTATCCGCTCTGGAAGCTGGTCAAGGCTAGCTCATAGGGGTGAGGATGGTGGTTTTTTTGCTTCCTTTCCCTTCGCGCGGAGAATGTCACAAGGAGATATAGATGACATTGACTCTAGTAGGGGGAAACACCCCCGAATCCCCATCACCTCCACCCTATTCCCAGGGTGCGGGAACGCACGCCGATCTCGACGGTTGATCAGGCAACCGAAGCCGAGTTTCGGTACTTCTGCGATCATCCCGGACGAGCAGCAATACATCCCGGAATTCGTGCCTGTGGGTCGAGGCGCGCGTTGCGCTGTTAACGATCCGTAAACTTTCGGCGCAGCCGCGAAATCATCGATACGTCGACCGCGTAGCTCTTGGCGAGCTGCATGCGCAGATCGACCACCTCTTTCGCGCGCTCGTCGGCGATCTGCATAGCACGGCGCTTAGTATCGCGCAGACGAATGATCTCGGCTTTTGCCTCGCGCAGCATCGCGGCCGTGCGCTCGATCTCGCGTGCTGCCTCGAGGCAGAGCGCGGATCGCTCGGATTGCAATCGTTGCACCAAATCGGTCATGGGTCGGCCCCTCCCTATTGGGCCAGGCGCGAGATCATGCTGATGTCGACCGCATAGCTCTTGGCGATGGACGCCAATGTCTCGCCGGCAGCGCGGCGCTTGATCGCCTCGGCGCGCTGGTAGTCGGACAGCTTCGGCTTGCGTCCGAACTTCACGCCTTTGGCCATGGCCCGCTTGCGGCCATCCCCGGTGCGCTCGCGGATCAGGTCGCGCTCGAACTCGGCAATAGCAGCCAGCAGCGTTGCCATCAGCTTGCCTTGCGACGAAGTGGTGTCGAATAGCGGATCGCCGAGGCTGCGGAAGGCGGCACCGGCCTTGCCGATCCGTTCGATCAGTTCTAGCAATTCGCGGGTCGATCGGCCGAGCCTGTCGATCTTGGTGACGAGCACGGTGTCGCCGGCCTTCAGCACGGCCATCAGCTTGGCGAGCTGCGGCCGATCGGCCCGCGCGCCGCTGATCTTCTCGCGGTAGACGGTCTCGGCCCCGGCTGCCTTCAGGGCCTCAAGCTGGCCGGTGAGGTTCTGGTCCTGCGTGCTGACTCTGGCGTATCCGACGAGGGCCATTTCCGTGCTCTATTTTGCAAGTATAATTCGCAAAATGTAACACATTGATTTTCCTCGTCCAGCCCTTTCTTGCAAAACTTAGAAGTTTCACAAAACAGCATAATGCGGAGTCAGGGTGAAGGTAGCACAACATTCACGGGCGCAATCCCCTCCACGCTCAGTCCTACGGCCGCGTTGGTGAAATAACTTTCATTTCCAACTCACCCTCGATCCGCCCGCCTGGCGCCGCGATCAGGGCCATCGACCGCGACGAGCGCGGCGCAGTGTTGCGCGTGAAAAACTGAGGCCGCCGGAGGAAACGGGATGCTGGCGGCCTCAGGTGAAGGTGGTAGTGACGCCCATGCAAGGCGTCGTCGCGTGAGCTTCCCGACAATCTCGATCATTGATCCAGTCGAGGCGGCCGTCGGCGCGAACGGGTGGCCTGATTATCGCGTGTGAAGATCGCGACGCCGCCGCGCGTGCGAAGGCACGGTCTCACAAAAACTTGGCCGGCGATCACAAGACATTCCCCTCTCGTCGTTGCTAGGCGAAGCGTCCCTTTGGGAGCACTGACGGAAGATTGCTGGCCGGTGACAAATGATCTCTATCGGGTGTGTGGGAGACCGGCGGTTCGATCCTTTCCCGGACATCGATCTCATCAAGCAACAGCTGGAGGGGATTGTCGGCAGGGACGGATACCTCCATCACCTGTCGAGGTCTCCCATATGCGCGATCG
>Ga0306924_10008921_pt1 | contig 10147 bp, 6 predicted proteins | sample sta12Can44000111_FD_203756 | JGI IMG/M metagenome (GOLD analysis project Ga0306924, IMG submission 203756) | Lab enrichment of tropical soil microbial communities from Luquillo Experimental Forest, Puerto Rico - statanox.12C.anox.44.000.111 (v2)... | ecosystem: Environmental > Terrestrial > Soil... | reverse complement strand
CCTCTGGCCGTAACATTGGTCCCGCGGCGAAAATGTCCAAACACCAGCGACCGGCTCGGAGATCCGGCCTGGAGATCCGCCCCTATCGAAAGAGTGAGGCCGGGGGGACCGCAGCTCTCTGACCGTTTGCAGCTAAGGTTACCAGATCAATACCGGGGTGCGACGGTGGAAGGGGTATTCTGCTGGTTGATCAGAGCAATGAGGTCATGCGCAGTATCCCGGATGCCGGAAGCGTCTTCTTTCGAAAGGAGTTCTTTGGACGCAAGCTTTTCGTGCAGTCCCTTGAGCGCGTCGATGATCCTTGAGATCAAAGGTGTCGATTTAAGTGGGGGAGACAGGGTGTCAAGGCGCTGCAAAAAATATTCGAGCAGATCCATTTGGCGGAGTTTGGCGACCCGCTCAGGCGTCCAATCTGCGGCAACGCTTGCCGCGGCAATCTCCAGGCCGCGAATCCATCCCCCGAGACTGAGGAGATGTGCCAACTCTTCGTCGCGAAGATCGAGCATAGCGTTTTCAACGTCCTTTTGAGTTACGATCAATTCTCTGCGAAGCGCCGTCCAATCGGATCGTTTAGCCAATTCGAGCAACTGCTTGCTGTGGCTGTTAACGCGTTGTTGCACACCGAGCCCCTTGGCGCGCCGCAATAATTCACGACCTAGAGGTTCAATCGCCTTGGTATCCTCTTCCTCTACGGCCAGAAAGCCGTCGCCGATTAATGCCCCAAAGCTCATTGCGTATTTGACTCGATTATCGAGACGCAGCGGTTGCGGGGATCGACTGAGCTCCTGATCTGGTATCGGCCTGAGTGAATCGAGCATTTCAAATAGCTTTTCGACTGAGGGCGTTGTGTACTCATTGACTCCTTGCTCTTCCCGGAAATGGGAATCATCGTAGAGGTCACCCGCGTCCTGGGCTTCCAGCGTCCTGGCAACCACAAAGGGGATGACGGCGAAAACCAAGTTGACGAAGAGAAGTCGAAACAGTCCAATGGGCATTCGTGTGATTTTTTTTATGTTAAAGCCTCTATCGCACTCCGGCCAGAGCTGTTGTGTCAAGGATTTCCACTTGACCCTTAGAGTCAAAGGGGCATCATGACGCGGGGAAAGCCTTAACCCTCTGATTATCATTCCTTAATATGCATGGAGAAGCCGGGATGCTGCTTTGGACGGTCTGCTATTTTTTCGTGGTTCTCGGTCTGTCGGCCTATGGCATTCACCGATATTTGATCATTCACCTCTATTTCAAGAACAGGCATCGCAAGCCGGCGCTTCCGGCTCGATTTGACGAGCTGCCCGTAGTAACGGTTCAGCTTCCGATCTACAACGAAGTGCACGTGATCGAGCGTTTGTTGAAATCGATTAGTGAAATTGAGTACCCGATTGAAAAGCTGGAGATCCAGGTTCTTGATGATTCGACGGATGAAACATACCAGCTTTCTCAGCGCGAAGTGGCCAAGCTCAGAGCGCGGGGGTTTGATGCCGTTGTGCTGAGGCGAGAGAATCGTGTGGGGTTCAAAGCCGGGGCCTTGGATTACGGATTTCAGAAAGCAAGAGGCGAATTTTTCTTCATTCTGGATGCCGATTTCTTGCCGCCTCCAAACATCCTGAAAGAGTGTATCAATTACTTCGCAGATCCCAAAGTGGGGATGATTCAAACTCGCTGGGGTCATATCAACCGGACTTATTCCTGGCTGACCCGTGCCCAGGCCATTTTGTTGGACGGGCATCTTGTCTTGGAACAGACTGCACGGAGTCGTACCGGCCGGTTCTTTAATTTCAACGGCACTGCCGGCCTGTGGAGAAAAAGCTGTATTCGCGAAGCGGGCGGTTGGCAGCACGACACTTTGACAGAAGATCTGGATCTGAGCTATAGAGCGCAGCTGCGTGGTTGGAGATTTGTTTTTCTTGCGGATATCGTTACCCCTGCAGAGTTGCCGGTGGATATTGATGGGTTCAAGTCTCAGCAGCATCGTTGGACTAAAGGATCCATACAAACCTGCAAAAAGGTCTTGCCGCGCATCTGGACCAGTAAACTTCCTTTGTACATCAAGATTGAGGCTACGGCCCACCTGACGGTCAATTTCGCGTACCTGCTATTGGCTTGTTTGTGTGTGCTTCTGCATCCCTCGTCCGGCGCACCGAGTCCGTCGGGTATCGGAGCTACCCTCCGAATGTTGCTGGTCGATCTGCCGATATTTGTGGCTACGACCGCATCGGCTGCGGTATTTTACCTTTGCGCTCAACGTGAGCTCTATCCGCGAATCTGGAAACGGGAAATCTGGTTCTTTCCGTTTGTGATGGCCCTGGGTATCGGTCTTTCGATCAACAATGCGCGTGGCGTTTTGGAAGCGATCTTCAACCGCAAGTCCGACTTCACTCGAACCCCGAAATACGGCATTGTTCGGCCGAAGCAGAAATGGCACCAAAGCAGCTATTCGGCTGTTCGTACCGTGATTCCGCTCGTGGAATTAATTTTTGCCTTCTACTTCACATACTTCGTATTTCATGCTTTCCAAAATCGAGAATTTCTGTCAGTACCCTTTCTCATGTTGTTTCAAATAGGTTTCGCATACGTTGCATTTGGTTCGATTTGGCAGCGACTTATGCGTCCTCAATGGAATTCACGGAACATTTCAGCGGCTTGAGAAAGGATGCGAAAAATTCTCGTACTCACATTGGTGTTGGGAACTTTGATGGATTATAGCCGGGGTCAGAGTCCCACTCCGTCACCATCGCCGGTAGCCCCGGCACCTGCGCAGATTGCGGCTCCCTCTGTTGCGGCCACTCCGGCGCCCGCTCCTGTACTTGAAACTGCATTGGTTGTCAGCATTCCGGAACAGAAGCTGGCGGTGGTTGTAAACAAGAAGGTTTACCGGACCTATCGAATTTCGACTTCGAGGTATGGTGAAGGAGACACTCTCGGGAGTTGGTGCACACCAACCGGAAGGTTGGCGGTTGCAACCAAGATTGGCGCGAACGTACCAATGGGCGGAGTGTTTCGAGCCAGACGTTATACCGGCGAAATTCTTTCAGCAAACGCACCGGGCAGGGATCCCATCGTCAGTCGCATCATCTGGTTGCGCGGCCTTGACTGGAAGAATAAAAATGCATTTCACCGATGCATCTACATTCACGGAACGCCGCAGGAATTTTCGCTTGGGAAAAAGGCGAGCTACGGATGTATCCGGATGCGATCCAACGATGTAGTTGAAATCTTCAATTGGGTGACCACCGGCACTGATGTGGCGATCGTCGACAAGCCGATGAATCGGGCAGTCAGGGATCTGCCGGACGAGCACGCGTTAATCGCTACGAACCTCGCGAAATCGGAGGAAAAGTCTGCAGTGCTGCGCTGAAACGAATATTTTTTACGCCAAGGAAAGGGAAAGCGGTCGTTTCGGACCGCTTTTTTTTATTTTGTACGCAGGTTTTTTTTCTTGATATTGGCACAAGATCTAGTGTCTAATGGGCGGCGGTTGTGCTATATAATGGGTTGGAGGAGCACTTATTCCGCGGAAAGCACACGTTGGTCACAGGCTATAGCCAGTAAATGGGCAGTTATTAACAACTTATAACCAGCCATATGCAAATTTCAGCGAAGGCCCCCCGCAAATGATCAAATTGAAAGCAGGCGTCAGAACCAATGCACTGAGAGTGCGTGGGCGCAAAGCGCGGGCCCGGAAAAACGGCGGGCTTAAATTTCAGCACTATTTCAGCCGAGAGGGCGTTTCTCCTTTCGACGATCTTGAATGGGAAAGAAGGACTGCAGAGATCACCGATGACAGCGGGAAAGCCATTTTTCGCCAGGAAGATGTTGAAGTACCGAAATCATGGAGCGCGCTCGCAACGAAAATTGCGGTATCGAAGTATTTTTACGGCGACATTGCAAACGGGACCGATCCCAAAAGGGGTGGGCGCGAAAGCTCAATTCGGCAGCTCGTCCATCGAGTCGTGCGAACGATCACCGATTGGGGCATCAAGGACGGCTATTTTGCGGACAGTCAATCCGGAGAAGCTTTTTACAGCGATCTGAGTTGGCTCTGCCTGAATCAGCATGGCGCTTTCAACAGCCCTGTCTGGTTCAATGTCGGCCTTTACCAGCAATACGGCATAGGCAAGGGATGCGGTCAGGGAAACTATTTTTATGATCGCGAGATCGACGAGGCAAGACGCGCGCCAACTCAGTACGAGTATCCGCAAGGCTCTGCGTGCTTCATTCAGTCGGTCGATGATACGATGGAAGACATCATGCGCCTGGCCACGAGCGAGGCCATGCTCTTCAAGTACGGCAGCGGGACCGGATCCGATTTGTCGACATTGAGGAGCACGCGGGAAAAGTTGAGCGGCGGGGGTCGCCCCAGCGGGCCGCTTTCGTTTCTGAAGGTATACGATCAAGTGGCTAACGTTGTGAAAAGCGGTGGAAAAACACGACGGGCCGCCAAGATGAATACCCTCAAGGATTGGCATCCGGATATTGAAGAATTCATCGAGGCAAAGGCAAAGGAGGAAAAGAAAGCGTGGGCGCTGATTGAGCAGGGATATGATGGGAGTTACAATGGGGATGCGTATGGCTCGATCATGTACCAGAATGAGAATTTGTCGGTGCGTGTCAGCGACGAGTTTATGCGTGCCGCAATAGACGGCGAGCAATGGTGGACGCGCAAGGTCGTGACGGGTCAGCCATGCGAGAAGAAAGAAGCGTGCAGCCTGCTGAGAAAAATTGCCGAGGGGACTCACATTTGCGGCGATCCGGGCATGCAGTTTGACTCAACCATTCACAAATGGCATACCTGCAAGGGCACCGCGCGACAGAATTCGACTAATCCCTGCTCCGAATATCTCTTTCTGGATAATACGGCCTGTAACCTGGCATCGCTCAATCTGATGAAATTCAAACGGGGGGACGGAATCTTTGATTTGGAGAGATTCAAAGCGGCGGTTCGCCTGTTCATCACCGCGCAGGAAATCATTGTCGACAACGCTAGCTATCCCACGAAAGAAATAGCCGAGAACAGCCACATCTTTCGCACTTTGGGACTTGGCTTCGCGAATCTGGGCGCCTTGGTGATGAGTTACGGTCTCGGATACGACTCGGACGAAGCGCGGGCTTTGGCCGGGTCAATCACTGCTATCCTGACGGGGGAAGCGTACGCCCAGAGTGCCCGGATCGCGGCCCGCATGGAGCCGTTCCCGGGCTACCACGATTCCAGGGCGACTGGCTTTATGAATCCAGTGTCCAGGGACAATGTGGATTCGATGCAGGAAGTGATTCGGCTGCATCGCCAATCGTGCGACAAAATCGATGACACGATCGAGTTCGGTTATCTTAAGAAGGAAGCGATCGAAGTTTGGGACAATGCCATAAAAATCGGAAGCAGGTCCGGTTTTCGAAACGCTCAGGTCACGGTGCTTGCACCTACTGGAACGATAGGTTTTCTCATGGATTGCGACACGACCGGGATCGAACCGGATATCGCGTTGGTTAAATACAAACTGCTTGCCGGGGGTGGGATGCTCAAAATCGTCAATCAGACGGTCAAACCTGGCCTGGAGAAACTTGGTTATTCCCTTGAACTGGTCGAGAAGATCCTGGCGCACATCAATGAGCATGACACGATCGAAGATGTTGTGGTTCCTCAGAGCCAGACAGTCATCAAAAGTGGACTCAAGCCGGAGCATCTACCGGTGTTTGATTGCGCCTTTAAACCGTTCAAGGGCCAGCGCAGCCTTCATTATCTTGGGCATTTGCGAATGATGGCAGCGTGCCAGCCTTTCCTGAGCGGGGCGATATCGAAGACAGTCAATCTGCCGAATAGTGCGACCGTCGACGAGATAATGAACGCCTACATCGAAGGCTGGAAGTTGGGTCTCAAGGCCATTGCTATTTATCGAGATGGTTCAAAACGTTCCGCTCCATTGAACACGAAGAAGACTAGGGATATGGGCGCTGACGCAGGGACGGACGAGGGCGGTCCAGAGAGCGAAGCGTTGCGAAGGCGGGTTGTTGAACTCGAAGAGGAAGTAGCAGCGCTGCGCGCGGAGGTCGAACTACCCTCCCGCAATCGCATGCCGGAGACCCGAGTCTCGCTGACGCATAAGTTCGAAATAGCCGGCCACGAAGGTTACATTACGGTTGGCCTTTATGAGAGTGGACAGCCCGGAGAACTGTTTATACAGATGGCGAAGGAAGGAAGCACGATCGGCGGTCTCATGGACACGGTCGCAACTTTGACGTCGCTCGCTCTCCAATACGGAGTTCCGTTGGAAAGTCTTGTCAAGAAATTTGCATATCAGCGATTTGAACCAAGCGGTTTTACGAAAAACCCGGATATTCGAAATGCGACAAGCATCACCGATTACATCTTCCGATGGCTGGGATGCCAGTTCATAAAAGGGTACAAGGAAGCGACGGCTCCAAGTCGCGCGCAGCTTGATCTACCTATGAAGGAGATCGCCGACATCGAAAAGAAGGCCCTAAACCGGCCGGTGGCCGAACTCCCGCGAACGGCGGAAAGGGAGATCATTGATGTCATTACCAGACGTTCGAATTCGGAGGGGAGGCCGGAACTGTTGAACAACGGGAATGGACTCTCCAAAACCCATGCAGACCGCGTTCGCGAAGCACTGGGAAATATGTACATGGGAATTACCTGCTCGAATTGTGGCAGCACGAAAGTAATTCGAGCTGGTGCTTGCGGTATCTGCACCGAGTGCGGAACTTCACAAGGATGCAGTTAGCGCCCTGCGCCCCGAAGGGGCAAGAGGTCTCAGCCCGGGCTTTTTAACCCCGGGTAGAACATTCCAAAGAAGGGAATCGCCCTAAAGGGGCGTCAGATTATGAGGAACGTAACAGACCGACACCGGGGCTTATCCCAACATCCGAGGACACGCGCTCGCTACTCTCTGCCGCTCTGAGCGGGTTGCATAATAACATTCTAGACCCAGGGTTGCGCTTCGCTCCACCCTGGGCTGCCACGCCTTCGGCGTGCCCCTCAGAAGTGAGCTCCTGAAGTTGCCTTATTGCAGAGTGTTTTTTTACGCTAAACACGTACAAGAGGCGGCTCCGAAGGAAAATTGGATTTGAACAGACCCAAACAGAGTGGTGGTTTGCTTCCCTGCTCTTCAGGCGCGATTTTTGCTCTACCCAAACAAATGGCGCTACCCGAGCGAGCAGGAGGCTTTTTGATTGATCTGGACGGCACCGTCATCGAAGGCGGTGAACTGATCCCAGGTGCAGCGGAAGCGCTCATGACCTTGGTCCAGAAAAAAATCCCGTATCGGATTGTCACGAACACTACGAGCAAGCCGCGTTCGGCGATTCTGGCCAAAATGAATGCGTTCGGACTCGAATTGCAACCCGAGCAAGTCATAACCGCTCCGATCATCGGACGAGACTATCTTCGGCGGCAAGGAATTACTCGCTGTTTTCCTCTGCTTAAACATTCTTTGCTTGAAGATTTAGCGCCGATAGAGTTCGTGGAGAGCTCGCCGCAAGCAGTGCTCGTGGGCGATATCGGCGACGATCTTTCCTATGAGGCACTCAATCGCGCGTTTCGTTTTCTTCTCGACGGCGCTGCCTTTATTACGCTGGCTCGTAACCGGTATTTCCGCGGGACAGATGGCCTTTGTCTGGATGTAGGTTCTATCGTGGCGGCTCTAGAGTACGCGACTCAAAGGGAAGCGGTGCTTATTGGCAAACCGGCTCGCGATTTCTTTTTGTTGGCCTGCGAAAGCATGGGGGTGCCATGCGAAACAGCGGTGGTGATCGGTGACGATTTGGAGGCCGACGTGGGAGGGGCAAAAGCGGCTGAATGCTCCGGGGTCCTTGTTCAAACCGATAAGTTCAGACCGGATCAGATCGAAAAGTCAAAGATCAGCCCTGACGCGATCCTGGGCTCGTTAGCCTGCCTTCCGAGCTGGGTGGGAGATTAGCCTTCGCGTCCACTGTTGAATGTTTTGGCTGATTTTCCGTCCCGCGGCCGCGGGGCGGTATGTCTCCTACTTATGATACGATGCACTAATCCCACAGCAACAGCGGGGTCGCAGGAGCAAGGTCCTGGATCAAAACGAACGGATTCATTCTCGGATTGCTTGCGGTCGTCGGCCTTGCGTTCTTGTTTCCGGATCCCGGTTCTCGCAATGGCTGGATGCATCCGGAGCTGGCCCAGAAAGAAATGGGTCAACAGGATCAGCAACAGCGTGATTCTGTTCTTTGTTTACAGTGCCTTTTGTGACTCGGTTAAAGAAAGAATCTGGCAGCAGTACGGGCTTCTTCTCACGGGACAGATCCTCGCGGGGGTCGTTGCTTTGTTTAGCTCGGTGTCGCTGCTGACTATCTGGCGTCGCACCTGGCGCGATTGAACCGCGAAGATGCGATTGCATGCTATTTCTGCTCCCGAAGGCGTGATGTCACGACGGTCTAGCCCGCAGGGCCCGCAGGACTCGGAACCGTAGGATAGGACAATCAGCGCTGAAAGCGCGCCTCGAGGCGGATTATATTTTCCACATCAAGCCACGGATCGAGGGTCTTTTGCAAATTGGCCATTCTGCTGTCGCGCTTTCAGCGCTAGCCTTCTTTTTGCGTTTACCTAGGGCTGCGCTACGGGCCGAAACCGGCCTTCGCTTGCCCTAGGCTATTTTGATATCGCGCCTTCGGCTCTGAATCCCATAGACGAGGCTATAAATGGCCAAACTCCAGAACGCGGGCGGGGACGCCCGCACCACAATGTGGGACGGGCGTCCTCGCCCGTCATCGGGCGTTGCCAGCTACGCCCCTCCTGCGAGCTTGAGAACTTCCATCGTCAGTTTCCTTCAGAGCCTCCGACGGTGTCGTAGACTATGGGGATGAAGAGGGACAGGTCGAAATTCGCAGCACAGGGCAACGCAACAATGAGCTTGCGGCTTCTATCCCGGCAGCAATAAAGGAGCACTATGAAGAGATACTTAGCGTTATTGAGCGCCCTTCCGGTTCTGTGGTTTTGCTTAGTTTCGACCGGGCTGCGCGCAAGCGAGCCGCAAATTAAGGTGGAACAGGTTCTGCAGGCAACGCAATCCTGGGATGGCACTCCCTACACCAGCTATCCAACTGGGCAACCGCAGGTCACAGTGCTTAAAATCACAATCCCGCCTGACACTGCTTTGCATTGGCATCGTCATCCGGTCATTAGCGTAGCCTACGTGCTATCTGGACATATCACGGTCGAAAAGAGGGACACAGGCGAACGCAGGATTCTGGAGCCTGGTCAAGCGCTGGCGGAAACTGTTGAAACGACGCATCGTGGTTTCACAACCGATGAACCGGTCGAGTTAATCGTGTTCTACGCCGGAGGATCCGGGCTGCCGCTCACCATAAATCAGGAATGATCGATGCCGTGGCTCGGAGATCCGGCCCTACCGGTCCGAACCGCTGACAGATTGTCAAAACTACGGCATGGCGGCACGCAACTTCGTGATCATCTCCGGAAATCGGCAGCCGGCGCAATTGGTTGCATCAGCCAGGCAAAAATCCTCGAAAATCTGGAGCAACCCCTGTTGCTGATAGAGGAAACGGACGTGTTCTCTGGCCCTGTCCATCTGACCGAATAATCTGCCGCAGACAATCGCTAAACGGCGATTACCAAGTTCAGCACGTATTTTCTTGTAGGCTTCCCAGTCGCCTTGATGCGACGAGGCTAACATCGGGTAAATCACGTTGGCCAGAATCTCGTTCACCCGTGTTTCGCCCAGCAGCCGAACGGGCCGCTCCGTGGCCGCTGACAAAAGGGAAAAATGATAGTCCCAGAACTCGTGTGACAGCGTGCCAAACCAATCCGCGACATCCTCAAGGCGCGGCCGCAACAGTCGAATCTCCTTCCAGCGCCGGACCAATTCCGCTAACGCCCCAAGCCGGCGATGCGGATGATTGCTCGGACGTGTCATTCCCAATTTCCACATGCTTCGTTGCAGAATGTGGCGCTCGAAATGGCTTCGCAGCTGCCACCAATGTTCCCAGAGCCCGCGCCAGTATTCGTGTTCGCAAAGCGATGTCTGGTTTATCCCTGGATCTTCAAGAAAACCGGCCAACCCAAAGAGCACGCTTTCGGCTGCGACCCCGTATTCGCGAAGGGATCGAAGTTTTGCGCGTTCGGCAAGCAGGAGGAATGCCAGTT
>Ga0306924_10008919_pt1 | contig 10148 bp, 9 predicted proteins | sample sta12Can44000111_FD_203756 | JGI IMG/M metagenome (GOLD analysis project Ga0306924, IMG submission 203756) | Lab enrichment of tropical soil microbial communities from Luquillo Experimental Forest, Puerto Rico - statanox.12C.anox.44.000.111 (v2)... | ecosystem: Environmental > Terrestrial > Soil... | reverse complement strand
TTGAATGATATTCGATTTACAAAATCCGGTGAAGTGGTCGTCACGCCACATAACGTGTTTCCGCCTCAGTTGAGCGGAACCGTGGAAGGAGGCTGACGCCGCGCATGGCATCGTTCCCGACTTCACCGGAAACGCCGATCAAATCGTAGATCGTTGGGGCGATATCTAGGATTGATACCGGCTCGGCATGTACCGCGTGCTCGCCGGTGTGAACCCAAAGGACCCCCTCCGGGTGATGGCGGGCGCTCTTGACGGCATCGATAGCGTACAGCAGGTCGAAAAAATAAAGCGGCTCGTTGCGCCCGGCCACTCCGCTGACTTCCCCTCCGTTACCGTCGACCTTGTCGAATATTTGGCAGCCCAGGTGAATGTCGGTGCCGGAAAGTCGTGCGCCGAAGATCCGCTCATCGCCGAGCTTAAGTCGCTCGAGAACGGAAAGCGCCTTTTCCGCCGCGGCATGGTCGGCGAACCGGAGCCGATATTGATGGGTCATAACTGGCTCGACAAGCTGGGGCGCGACATCGAGCATTTCGAGAAAACGCCGGACGTCGCGCAGGCGATAGAAATGCTGTCCACCCCTGGATTCTCGCTTCAAGAAGGGCTGTTGGCTCAATGCGGAGCAAAGAATGATCGTGGTATCCGGCCCGGCCAGTGTGCAGAAGCGCCGGATCAATGCATCCATCGAACGGTATCCGAACAGGACAGCACCGCCATAGCTCTCGATCTCGCCTTTGTCCGGCTTCAGCGCAAACGCGTCGGGATCCATATGACGCCAATAGGCATGTTGCAAATGGGCGGTGCTGTTGATGAAAAATGTCGCAAAATCCGGCTTCATTCTGCGATAGTAATGTCGGAACAAATCGAATTGCAGGCGATCCGCGAGAGCTACGCGACGCCATTTCACGTCCGCCTGTGAAAGCTGCTCGCTGCCTAGTTGCGCCAATATCGCCCGCACCGTGTCCGCAGCGAGACCGTGACGCAGCAAGAACGTCAGGAACGGCAACCACTCGTTTATTCCCAGCGCCACGCCCCTGGTACTCTCCTGCACTAATTTTGCCATTACGGTCTTGAAGACCTCGACCTCAGCCGGCCAGGCGGGCTCGTTGTTGCACCATGGATCAGGAAGATAAAACATACCGTCACCGGCCAACGCTCGGGCATTCATGCTGCTGCAATTCATCACCGATTTGCCGAGCCCGCCAAGCCGCCGCCAAATGTCTGAATGATCCGCTTTAGGGCCGTCCGTTAGGTAAAAAACCCCATGTTCGTGATAGGGCAATCCGGTATGGATCGAATACCATTGGATCCAAGGTTCGAGGTAATCGGGGTCGGAGACATCGGCGATGCTGGTGAAAATTTGCGAACAATTGTAAAGAGCAGAAAAATTCGGAAGATGGCCCTGCTCCATCCATCTCTTGAGGAGCGGCGGGCAAATCTCGTTAAATTCCAACAAAAGAATTTTCGACATCGACGGAGCCAAGCGCGAAGTGAACGATCGGAATTTGCGCAGGTGCTGCAGAGCGCTTTAGCACGCGCTCGTAAAAATTGTACTGACCACACCTCTCAGGTCAAGAAAAAAGCCCGCGGCCGTGTTCGCGTATCGCCACCGCTATGCGATGTGGCTGAGATGATTTGCGCTGGTGTGCGGGAAAAAGGTGGGGCCGATTGCGCCACTCCGCATTGTCGCGGCGAGGACGCTCTTCCACCGGAACTAAGCTCATGAAAGCCATTCCGATCATTGCCGCGATTTTAGGCTTGGCAATGACCGGGGCGCTTGTCGGGTATTTCGGGGCCGGCGCCGTGATCCGGTCACTGCGCGCGATCGGCTGGGCAGGGTTTTTGGCGATTTGCGTAATTCATCTGGGTGTAACCTCGCTCGAAGGGATCGCCTGGCGGCTCCTCGTACCTGGCGCACGAGTTCCAGCTCTAATATGGGGGCGCCTGATCCGCGATGCCGGGTCGGAGGTCCTCCCGGTGTCGCAGATGGGTGGCTGCGTGCTCGGAGCGCGCGCCGTGGCGCTTGCGGGCGTGCCGGGATCGCTTGCCGCGGCGAGTACCATGGTCGACCTGACTCTCGAGTTTCTTGCCAAGCTCGCCTACATGGCGATCGGTCTGCTCTTGCTTCTTGCTCTAAGGCCCGGCATGTCGGTCTCGCTACCGGTGACACTCGGTTTTGCCGGAACGGGACTTTTCGCGATCGCCTTTGTGATGTTCCAGCGGCGAGGTTTCAGTTTGTTGGATCGCTTCGCGCGGTTATTGGGACGGGGCTGGGCTGAACGAACCGTCTCCGGGATGGCCGCGGTCAATGTCGCACTCGCCGAAACATATCAGCGCAGAGCCGGGCTGTGGGGCGGCTTTGCCTTGCACCTCGCCTGCTGGATCCTCAGCGCCGCAGAAGTTTGGATTGCGCTTCGCCTTGCGGGCGCGCCGCTCGGCTTTTCAAGCGTTCTCGTCATCGAGAGTCTGCTCTATGCAATTCGTACGGTCGCCTTTGCGGTCCCCAACGCTGTTGGCGTGCAGGAGGGTGCATATGTGTTGATCGGCGCCGCATTCGGGCTGACTCCGGAAATGGCGCTTGCCATCTCACTACTGAAGCGGGCGCGCGACGTTGTTATAGGACTGCCCGCGCTCGCGACGTGGCAGGTCGCCGAGGGCGGGCGGTTGTGGCGAAACAGAGCGTAATTCTTCGGTCACTCTCACGAGGCAGAAGCAGGCTACTCATCTACACACGATACCGGAAGCGCGTTCGGGCGAACGCTCGTTATTGACTGGATTGCGGTCGAGCTGTGCACCGGCTTTAATCCGCGCGCAACCCTTTCCGAACCGATGTACGATTGCGCTGAAGAAGAAACCTAGCGAATACTTGCGGCAGCTCTATTACGATTCGCTGGTCTTCACTCCCGAGGGGTTGGGCCACCTGATCGCCGAGGTCGGCGCCGGCCAGATCGTCATGGGCAGCGATTATCCGTATCCTTGGACGAAGACCGCCGTCGATCACATCCTCGCGACACCAGGGCTGAGCGATGCCGAGTGCGCCGCAATCCTTGGCGAGACCGCCGCGGGCCTCCTCGGCATCAAGTCTTGATTCGATTTGGGGTGGCAGCTCGACCCGCGGCATGGGCTGTCGTCGTACTATAGAGGTCGCGGGCGCGGTTTTCGAAAGCGCCGACCATCCGGCGGACCGCCTCGCTGAACAGGACCTCGATCAGACGCTGCAACAGGCGGGATTTGAATTCGAAATCGACAAAGAACGCAATCCGGCAGCCGCCTGGTACCGCGGTAAAGATCCAATGATTGTTAAGATAGCGAAACGGGCCCTCGGCATAGGCGACGTCGATGCGCCCGGGCGGGTCCAGCGAGACGCGTGAGGTGAAACGCTCGCGGAACATCCGAAATCCGATGATCAAGTCCGCGACAATCAGGTCCGGTCGGCGTTCCTTGATCCGCGCGCCGACGCACCAAGGCAAGAATTCCGGGTAGCGCTCTATGTCGGCGACCAGAGCGAAGAGCTGCTCCGGCGTGTAGGGCAATACACGCTCTTCCGCGTGGGTCGGCATCGCGGCGGGTCTCAGCCGGCTGCGAGCCTGGCGGCGCGCGCGGCACGCAACCGCGCGAAATCCTCCCCCGCGTGATAGGACGACCGCGTCAGCGGCGAGGCCGAGACCAGTAAAAACCCCTTGGCCGCGGCAAAGCTGGCATAGCTGCGGAACTCGTCCGGTGTCACAAACCGCGCGATCGCGTGATGCTTCGGCGTCGGCTGCAGATATTGCCCGATCGTCAGGAAATCGACCTCGGCGGCGCGCAGATCGTCCATGACCTGCAAGACCTCACCCTTGTCCTCGCCGAGCCCGACCATGATCCCCGACTTTGTGAAGAGCGTCGGATCGAGCCGCTTGACCTGATCGAGCAGCCGCAGCGAGTGGAAATAGCGCGCCCCGGGCCGGACCTCGGCATAAAGCCGAGGTACCGTCTCCAAATTGTGGTTGAACACGTCGGGCTTCGCGGCGACGACGGTTTCGAGGGCTCCCACCTTGCGCAGGAAATCGGGGGTCAGCACTTCGATAGTGGTTGCAGGTGCAGCGGCTCGAATGGCGGTGATGGTCTGGCCGAAATGCCCGGCGCCGCCATCATCGAGGTCGTCGCGGTCGACCGAGGTGACAACGACATGGGTCAGCGCTAACGCGGCAACAGCTTCGGCCACACGCCAGGGCTCGTGTGGATCGAGCAGATCCGGCCGGCCGGTTGCGACATTGCAGAAGGTGCACGCACGTGTGCAGACGCGCCCTAGGATCATGACCGTCGCGTGCTTCTGCTTCCAACACTCACCGATATTCGGGCAGGCCGCCTCTTCGCACACCGTGTTCAACCCGAGGTCGCGCATCAGCCGCCGGGTCGCCTGGTATTCCGGCGAACCCGGCGCCTTCACGCGAAGCCAGTCGGGCTTGCGCGGGGTCGGGTTATCGGGACGGCGGGCCTTTTCGGGATGGCGCAGAGGCGGCGGGCCACTCTCTAGGTCACGCCCTGACTTGATCCGGGCATCCGCAGGAACCGGCCGAAGACCTTGTCCTAAATGCGTGGATGGCCGGATCGAACCCAGCCATGGCGAAGGAGGAGTGGCCATACCTACCCGCGTTGCCTACCGGCGCTAGAAGTGGATGGCGCGCCCGTAGGCGTCAAGCACGGCCTCGTGCATCGTTTCCGACAGCGTCGGGTGCGGGAAGATCGTGCGGATCAGCTCGGTCTCGGTCGTCTCCAAGGTTTTGGCGATCGTGTAGCCCTGGATCAGCTCCGTCACCTCGGCGCCGATCATGTGGGCGCCCAACAGCTCGCCGGTCTTGCTGTCGAAGATCGTCTTGACCATTCCTTCGGGCTCGCCGAGCGCGATCGCCTTTCCGTTGCCAATGAACGGAAAGTGGCCGACCTTGACGTCGTAACCGGCTTCACGCGCCGCCTTCTCGGTCAGACCCACGCTCGCCACCTGCGGCCGGCAATAGGTGCACGCCGGGATGTTCCGGATGTCGAGCGGATGCACGTCGTTTACCCCGGCGATGTGCTCGACGCAGATCACCCCCTCATGGCTCGCCTTGTGGGCCAGCCATGGCGGGCCGACGACATCGCCGATTGCATAGATCCCCGGCTCGCCGGTGCGCAGCCATTTGTCAACAACGATATGCGTATGGTCGACAGCGACATCGGTGTGTTCGAGCCCGATGTGTTCGATATTGCCGACAATGCCGACCGCCAGGATTACGCGCTCGGCAATGGCTTCGAGTGATTTCCCGTTCGCCTCGATCCGCGCGGTAACCCCCTCTCCGTACGGCTCGAGTGCCGCCACGGTCGCTGCGGTGTGAATCTTAATGCCCTGCTTCTCGAAGGATTTGCGGGCAAAGGCGGAGATTTCTTCGTCCTCGACCGGCAGCACGCGGTCGAGCACTTCGACGACTGTCACGTCGGCGCCCATGTCGTGATAGAAGCTGGCGAATTCGATGCCGATCGCACCCGAGCCGACGACGAGCACCGACTTCGGGATCGCCGTCGGCACCATCGCCTCCTTGTATGTCCAAACCCGCTCGCCGTCGGGTTCGAGCCCAGGCAAGCTGCGCGCCCGCGCGCCGGTCGCCAGCACGATGTGCTCAGCGGTCAATTCGGCGACCGGGTTACTGTCCTTCGCCACGGCGAGCCGGCGTTTTCCCGCGAGGCGCCCATGCCCGTCTAAAACGGTGACCTTGTTCTTGCGCAACAGATAGGCGACGCCGTTCGACAATTGTTTGGCCACCGCACGCGACCGCGCTACCACTTTGCCGGCGTCAAAGCTGATGTCCTTGGCGGAAAATCCAAAATCGTCGAGCCGATGCAGTAGGTGGTGGATTTCCGAGCTGCGCAGCAGCGCCTTGGTCGGAATACAACCCCAATTGAGGCAGATGCCGCCGAGCTGCTCGCGCTCGACGACCGCTGTCTTCATTCCCAGCTGCGCCGCGCGGATCGCCGCCACATAGCCCCCCGGCCCGCCGCCCACAACGACCAGGTCGAAAGAACTTTCGGCCATCAGCGCGTGCCTTCTCCCTAGAGGAGCATCAGAGGAGCATCGTCAGCGGATCTTCGACCAGCTTCTTGAAGGCGGCGAGGAACTGTGCGCCGACGGCGCCGTCGACAGCCCGGTGATCGCAGGACAGAGTGCAACTCATCACGGTCGCTATCGCCAGCGCGCCATTTTTGACAACCGGCCGCTGCTCGCCGGCGCCGACCGCCAGGATGCCGCCGTGCGGTGGGTTGATCACGGCGGCAAAATCGCGAACCCCGAACATCCCGAGATTCGAGATCGAAAAGGTGCCGCCCTGAAACTCCTCGAGCTTCAGCTTGCCTGCCCGGGCGCGGGCCGCGAGGTCTTTTGTTTCGCTCGCGATCGCCGCCAATCCCTTACCGTCGGCATTTTTGACGATCGGCGTGATCAGTCCGTCCTCGAGTGCTACGGCGACCGCGATGTCGACCGTATCCCAGAGGAGGATCGCCTCATCGCTCCACGACGCATTGGCGGCAGGCACCTGCCGCAACGCCAGTGCGGCCGCACGAATAACAAAGTCGTTGACCGATATCCGGTAGGCGTCGGATTTCGCATTGAGTTCGGCGCGGAATTTCAGCAGTTCGTCTATTTCGCAATCGACCGCCAGGTAGAAATGCGGAACTGTCTGCTTCGATTCCGTTAACCGTCTGGCGATAACGCGGCGCATCGCGGTGAGCGGCCGCTCGGTGTAGGGCGGGTTGCCGGCGAGCGCCAACACCCGCTCCTTGGACAGAATCGGGGCCGCACCCGGGGCGGCCAAAAGTGCGAGCTGTGGCTGCGCCGCGGGTCGCGCCGGCGCCGGGATACCTTGCTCGGCAGAGAGCGCCGCCTCGACGTCAGCCTTCACAATGCGCCCTTGCGGACCCGAGCCGGTTATTGCGGCGAGATCAAGGCCAGCCTGCTGCGCCATGCGGCGGGCTAGAGGGCTGGCGAAGATGCGGCCTTTGCCGTTGCCCGTCCTCTCGGGGATCGGACGAGCGGCTGGTTGGACCGAAACCGTCTCTCGCGGGCGCGACGTCGTCGGCGCGGCTTCGGAGACCGGCGAGGCGGCTGTTTCGAGCGCCGAGGGGTCTTCGCCCTCGCCGAGGAGCAATGCGATCGGCTGATTGACCTTTATTCCTTCGGCGCCTTCCGGGACGAGGATCTTGCCGAGACGCCCGTCGTCGACGGCCTCAAACTCCATCGTTGCCTTGTCGGTCTCGATTTCGGCGAGCACGTCGCCCGAATGCACTTCGTCACCTTCCTTTTTTAGCCATTTGGTGACGTTGCCTTCGGTCATTGTCGGCGACAACGCCGGCATCAAAATCTCGATCGGCATCCCCCTGCCCTCCCCGCCACCCGATCAGCGATAGGCAACCTCGCGCGCCGCGGCGACGATGTCCTCAACCTGCGGCACCGCAAGGCGCTCGAGATTGGCAGCGTAAGGCAGAGGCACGTCTTTTCCGGCAACCCGCTTCACCGGGGCGTCGAGCCAGTCGAAGCACTCCTCCATCATGATCGCGGCAAGTTCCGAGCCGATGCCGGCGAATGGCCACCCCTCTTCAACCGCGACGAGCCGGTTGGTTTTCTTGACCGAGCCGACCACCGTTCCGACATCGAATGGCCGCAACGTGCGCAGATCGATGACTTCAGCCGAGATGCCGGCCTTCTCCAGCTCCTCTGCAGCCTGCATCGCCAACTTCACCACCCGCGAGAACGCCGTGATCGTGACGTGCTCGCCGACCCGCGCTATACGCGCTCGACCGATCGGAACGATGAAATCTGGATCGACCGGGACGGCGAAGCTTTCGCCGTAGACCAGTTCATGCTCGAGAAAAACAACCGGGCTCGGATCGCGGATCGCCGACTTCAGCAACCCTTTGTGATCGGCGCCCGTATAGGGGGCGACGACTTTGAGGCCGGGGCAATGCGCATACCAACTTGCATAGCATTGCGAATGCTGCGCTGCGACCCGAGCGGCAATGCCGTTGGGCCCGCGGAAGACGATCGCGCAGCTCATCTGGCCCCCCGACATGTAGCGCGTCTTGCCGGCCGAGTTAATGATCTGGTCGATAGCCTGCATCGCGAAGTTGAACGTCATGAACTCGACAATCGGCCGCAGCCCGGCAAATCCGGCGCCGACGCCGAGCCCGGTAAACCCCTGCTCGGTAATCGGCGTGTCGATGACGCGGCGCGGCCCAAATTCCTGCAGCAGGCCTTGGCTGACCTTATACGCGCCCTGATACTCGGCGACCTCCTCGCCGATCAGAAAGACGGTGTCATCGCGCCGCATCTCCTCAGCCATTGCATCGCGCAAAGCCTCGCGCACGGTCATGGTCGTGGTCTTGCCGGTGTATTCGGCCTCCACGGACGATGCGCGCTTTGTGACCGCGGCAGGTTTGGGCGGCTGAGGCGGCGCCTTGGGGGGCGGTTCCTGAGGTTCCCTGGCGGTCGGAACGGTTTGTTCGCCGTTCCCGGCGATCACGGCGATCGGCGTGTTGACGGCGACGTGTTCGGTGCCCTCGGGGATCACAATTTTGGCCAGTACGCCGTCATCGACTGCCTCGAATTCCATCGTCGCCTTGTCGGTTTCGATCTCAGCGAGCACGTCGCCGGCTCTGACAGGTTCCCCCTCGCTCTTCACCCAACGGGCGATCTTGCCCTCCGTCATTGTGGGCGACAGGGCCGGCATCAAGACTTCAGTAGTCATGGCTTTGCCCCCGAAATCAGGCTTCGGCCAACACGTCTGTCCACAACTCCGCAGGGTCCGGCTCGGGGCTGTCCTGGGCGAATTGCGCCGCCTCGGCAACCAAATCCCTGACCTCGCTCTCGATCTGCTTGAGCCGCGCCTCGTTTGCGCCGCCTTCAAGCAAACGGTGCCTCACCTGTTCGATGGGATCATGCTCGGTTCGCATTTTATTGACTTCGTCGCGAGTGCGGTATTTCGCCGGGTCCGACATCGAATGCCCGCGATATCGGTAGGTCATCATCTCCAGGATGATCGGCCCCTGACCCGACCGGGCGTGCTCGGCAGCGGCAAGCCCGGCCTCGTAAACCGCGAGCACGTTCATGCCGTCGACCTGCTCGCCCGGAATCCCGTAGGCCATCCCGCGATGAAACAGGTCGGTGCGCGCCGAGGCGCGGTCGATCGATGTGCCCATCCCATAGCGGTTGTTCTCGATCGCGTAGACGATCGGCAGCTTCCACAACGACGCCATGTTGAAGCTCTCGTACACTTGCCCTTGGTTGATCGCGCCATCGCCGAGGTAGGTGACGCAAATCAAGCCGTTCCCGCGATAATGATGAGCAAAGGCGAGCCCGGTACCGATCGGAACTTGGGCGCCGACGATTCCGTGGCCGCCGAAGAAGTTCTTTTCACGGCTGAACATGTGCATCGAGCCGCCCTTGCCCCGCGAGTAGCCGCTGCCCCTTCCGGTCAGTTCGGCCATAACCCCCTTCGGATCCATGCCCGCGGCGAGCATGTGGCCGTGGTCGCGATAGGAGGTGATGATCGTGTCACCCTCCTTGAGAGCCGCCTGCATACCGACGACGACTGCCTCCTGCCCGATGTAGAGGTGGCAGAAACCGCCGATCAGCCCCATGCCGTACATCTGTCCGGCTCGCTCTTCAAAGCGCCGGATCAACAGCATGTCGCGGTAGTAGAGGATCAGCTCCTTCGGGGAGACGCCGAGCTCGGCAAATTTCACCGAATCAGATTTGCGCCTGACTGCCATGTCGCTCCCTCCGCGCGGCCGCCGAAAGCGCGGCCGCGAGAATTTGCCCGGAGCATGGTGACAAATCCCCGCCGTTGCAACCTGGACCGGGTCAAATAGTTGATACCACGCAAATGACGCCGGCCGCCGGCCAACGGCAACGATCCCCTCGAGACGAAAGTCCGGGAGAGCTAGCGGCCGGTGCTCGGCTGCATGATGACGATGTCGTCGGGCGAGACGAGGTTCAAAGTCGCGCGAATGCGTTCGTCGAGCAGATCCGGATCCATGTGCTCCGGCCGGAGGTTCGAAACCCTGAGATCTAGCGCAGCACGCTGCGCCCGAACTGCTTCCAGATTGGCCGCTGCCGTACGAATCTCGCGATTCAGGCGCAACCA
>Ga0306924_10008914_pt1 | contig 10151 bp, 9 predicted proteins | sample sta12Can44000111_FD_203756 | JGI IMG/M metagenome (GOLD analysis project Ga0306924, IMG submission 203756) | Lab enrichment of tropical soil microbial communities from Luquillo Experimental Forest, Puerto Rico - statanox.12C.anox.44.000.111 (v2)... | ecosystem: Environmental > Terrestrial > Soil... | reverse complement strand
GTCGTCCCGGCCTACGCGGCGCACGTGACTACCTTCATCGGCGGTGAGAAGCCCGTCGTCATCGTCTCCCCCGGCCGCCATGCCACGCGGCACAGCGCCGACACGGCGATCACCCGCGCGATTGAGGATCTGCACGTCGTTGTCGACCGCGAGACGTTCGGCCAGGACCCGATCGATGGACTGATCCGCGATTGGTCGCGAACCACGGAGCAGCGGACCGCGTGGTCACAGCCCGACGACGCGACGCGGGACCGGTGGGCACGCTGGAAGGCCGGCGAGGAGGCACCGGCCGACCACAGGCCGAAGCGGACGGTCGAGCAGCATCCTGCCGGTCGGGACCTGGAGCCCGATGCCGACACCGTCCCGATGCCATCGGTCGCCGCACGTGGACGTCATGCGGCGCCCGAGACGCGCGACGACGACGCACGCGAGCGTCGCGACCTTGTGCCGGCCGGCCGCCACCGCAAGCCCGTGGAGCATGACGACATCGCGGCTCGGGCCCGCCGCGGCGCAGAGGCGGTCGATGCGCTACGCCGCGGCGACCTCGGGGGGGTCCGCGAGGCGATCCGCGATCTACGCAACGCGGAGGCGGATGACGCGGAGGTGACCGCGAACCGTGAGGCGTCGGAGTCGCTCTTCCAGGACGCGGACGTGGGCCCGCCGTGGCCACGGGCGCCCTTCGCGAATATCGACGAGAGGCTCGAGCGACGTCGGGATGCTCCGGCGCGCGGGCGGCATCACCGCAAACCTGACCGAGGCGATGCCAGCCCAGTCGTGTCGCCACAACCGACGCCCGCAACGCCGGACCACGAATGGTTCGACTTCGACGGGTTCCTCGCGCGTGGCACGGCGGACACCGAAGAGCGAGGCGTGGCCACACAACGAGACGTCGGGGCGTCGCGTCACGTCGGCGAGCACACGCGGTCTGACCTTGATGACTGGCTACGCCGCCGGATGCAGGAGCGTGATCCGCAGATTCCGCCGCCTGACCATGAGCGGGAGCGATGGTGACAGACCCCGTGCCGGCCACCGGCGTCCATCGCTCGTGGGGGGAAGGGCGAAGCGGGCATCGGATCGGAGTCGGAACTGCCGCATCACAGCCAAGACGAGGAAACCATGTGTTGACGTCTCCTTGAGAAGGACACCACCGGAGATTTTCTGCCGGCAGCACACCGGCCAGCCAACTCAGGACATCGGTGTCAGCGGCTATGGCCTTCTGCAGGCCGTTGGGCAGGCTGCGGGCGTGGCTGACGCTGCTCAGCGCGGCCGCGAACGCGCCGACGGCCGAGCCGTTCATCCGGTAGACCGCAGACCGGTTGTCTTATTCGCTAGATCATCCGGCAGTCTGATCACGTGAGGCTGCCTGGGCGGCCAGTTCAGCGCGGGTGGTAATGCCGAGCTTGCCGAAGACGTGGGATAGGTGCACCTTGACGGTGCCGGGGGCGATGAACAGCCGCCGGGCGATGGCGTCGTTCCGCAAGCCTTCACCTACGAGGCGGACGACCTCTAGTTCGGCCGGGGTCAGGCTCGCCCAGCCGGTGGCGGGCCGTTTGCGACCGCCGCCTTTGCGGGCGGCGTAGGTCACCGCGTCGCCGAGGGCAAGTGCATGGCCCTGGTCCCATGCCTGGGTGAAGCGGTCGTCGCCGAGGATGTCCCGGGCCTGGGTGACGGCGCGGGCGGCGGCGTCGCGGTTGGCGGTGAGTCCGGGGGCCAGTAGCGGCGGCCGGGCCGCGTCGGCGGCGGCCAGCAGCCGCGCGGCGTCGGGGAAGCGCTCACGGGCGGCGGCGAGCACGCCGAGGAACTCGAGGCCGTCGCAGGCGCCCATCCGGTTGCCGCAGCGGTGCCACTGCGCGGTGGCTTCGCGGGCCATCCGTTCGGCCTCGGCGAGCTCACCCCGGTGCCAGGCCATGACGCCCTCGGCGTAGGTCAGCGCGGCGGCGGTGATCGCCTGGCGGCGGTCGCCGAGGGCGGCGCGGGCCTCGCCGACGGCAGCCGCCGACGTGGACTGGTCACCGGCGATGGCAGCCGCCGGCCCGGGGACGTCGGCCGCCGCAGCCAGGAACTGGCCTGCTTCGCTGTACCGGCCGGTGGCGACCCACCACCGGGCGAGCCGGGCGGCCAGGTCCCGTCCCGCTTCGGGCTCGGCGCCGCCCAGCGCCCAGGACAATGCGGCGCGGATGCTGGCCTGGCCCGCGGACAGCCGGCTGAACCAGTCAGTCCGCTCGGGGCCCGGCAGGGCCGCCTCGGCCGACCGGGCTACCTCCAGCGCCCACCCCAGCAGGCGGGCGTGCACCGCGGTTTCCTCACCGGAGGCGGCCAGCCGCCCGGCGGCGAACTGGCGGACGGTCTCCAGCAGCCAATAGCGGATCACCGCGCCGGCCTGGACCTGCACCAGCGACTTGTCGGGCAGGCTAGCCAGCAAGCCAGCGATCGCCTGCGCCGCCAGCGGCTCGCCACCGCAGACCCGTTCGGCTACCTCAAGGTCGAATCCGCCGCGCAGCACCGACAGCCGGGCCAGCAGCCGCCGGTCGGCCTCACCGAGCAGCTCATAGCTCCACGCCACCCGGGCGTCCAGGGAGCGGTGCCGTCCCGGGCGGGCGGCGCCGCCCGCCAGCAGGCCCGGGTGACCCTCCAGGCGGGCTGCGAGCTGCGCGGGCCCGAGCGTCCGGCAGCGGGCCGCGGCCAGCTCAATGGCCAGCGGCATGCCATCCAGCCGCGAGCACACCTCGGCGATCGCGGCCGAGTCGCCCGCGTCCAGCGTGAACACGGGATTCGCCGCGCGGGCCCGGGCAACGAACAGGCCGCCGGCCTCGGACGCGGCGACCGCGGACCGAACCATCCTCAGGCAGGCCCAGCGGCGGTACCGGGAAGACCGATTCGCCGGGCACGTCCAGCCGTTCCCGGCTGGTGGTCAGGATGCGCACCCGGCGGCACTGCCCGGCCAGCGCCACCACCACCTCGCCGACCGATTCCAGGACGTGCTCGCAGTTGTCCAGCACGATCAGCAGCTCGCGGTCCGCCAGCGCCCGCACCACACCCGCCATCGGGTCGGCGGCATCTCGTTCCGGAACTCCCAGCGCCTCGGCCACGGACGCGGGAACCAGCGCGGGATCGGTGAGCGAGGCCAGCTCGACCAGCCGAGCGCCGTCCTCGAAGCCGCCGGCGGCCAGCCCGGCGGCCCGCAGGGCAAGCCGGGTCTTGCCGCACCCACCCGGGCCGGTCAGCGTCACCACGCGGGCCGCGTGTAGCCCGTCCAGGACGGCGGCAAGCTGCGGTCCGCGTCCCACCAGCGAACTCACCTCGGCGGGCAACCCGCAGGGCCGCTCGAGCCTGCCATCGGTCCGCACACCCCCCGGGCGCATCATCCCCCCTATCACCCGGCCAGGCACCTCATATGACCTGTACCGGCGAGAGATATCTCCTTCGGCAGATGCTGCCAGGCACGCGAACCGCGAGTCTTTCCTCACCGGCACACCACCATCCGGGAGGACCCGATGAACCGCACCCCTCGCCCAGCCGACAGTGCCCACTATTCCCCGTGGCCGGCGGAGCTGTCCACACCGCCGGCACCGCACTGCCGCAGCGGCCGTCCCTGCACCCGGACCCGGTAATTAACGGAGGCCACCATGATGTTCCTTGACTGCCCGGCCTACCTGGACCAGGACGGCGCCGCACGATGCGGGCTTCCGGCCGAGGTCAGCTGCCGGTTCACCATGCGCTCCACCGAAGGGCCCATGGAAAGCGCCATAATCCGCTGCCCGGCCGGCCATCACTTCTGTGGTGCCATCGAATCCCTCACCTGGGACGGCAAGGACAAGCGCGAGCCGGGCACTGCCGCAGTGACTTCCCGCGCCGGGCGCGTCAGCGGCCAGGGCAGCCATGATGGCCGTGACGGCGCGGACGGGTCCGCCCTCCGGGAGGTCCCCGCCACGCCGGAGCGGAAAGATCACCGCCCGAACACCGCTCCCGCGTACTACCTGGGCCACCCTGACGCCCTGTGGATCACCGTCATGCGCCCGCCTCGCAGGCACACCGCCTCCCGCTACCTGATGGAAGCCGCCGACGGCGGCGGTAACCCAACCCGGAACTCCGGCGTGCTCCAGCACAGTTGACTCCCCCGTCATCGGCACAGGTCACGGCAGCCCGGTCCAGCGACCCTACCGGGTCACCGGACTCGGCCAGCACGGCGAACTTGTTGACGTCCTGCCGGGCGAACTCGTTCTCCATGAACAGCGGCCCTGCGGCCTGGAGCGGTTCCTCAGCAACCGCCGAAGTGAACAGCAAGGTCGCCGGGTCTACCGTTCCGAAGAACGCGGCGTCCACCGAGACGATCCGGCGTATCCGGCGCAGGACCTCCTCACGCAGGGCAGCGGCGTCCAGACCGGCATAGCACCGCTCGATGAGCAGGGCGGCCTGGCGCTGCGTGACCGGTCCGGTCATGACGCATAAAGAGTCGAGAAGCGCTTGTACCAGCAGCGGGGTGATTGCCGAGATAGCGCGGCTGATCGCGGGCTGCCAGACGCCGTAGTTCTCAGCGATTTCCGCTTGGACCCGGTTCCTGCGCAGATAGGTCAAGGTTACGGTGAGCGCATTGCGCAGCCCGAGTATCGGCGGCCATCTGCGCATCCTTGGCGAAAGCTCGCGGGCTTCAATTCTTGCGTACAGCTCGGTGATCTCGGCTTTGGTGAATCCGGTGGTATGATACATGCGCGGCCTGTTTCTTCTGGCCTGAGTGTGGTATCCCAATCCTTTCGGGAAGCAGGCCGCCTTTCACGTAGGCGCGCCGCTATTCAGCACATTGTCGGTAGAGGATCGCGAGATGACCGGACGAATCTCGTTGGAGGGAAAGGTCGCGGTTGCGACTGGGGCAGGCCGCGGGCTGGGACGGGCATACGTCGAACTTCTCGCCGAACGCGGCGCCCGAGTCGTGGTGAACGATCTGGGGACCGACGTATCGGGGTTCGGGAAGGACTCTACGATAGCGGAGCAGGTGGCCGACCTCATCCGGACACGTGGAGGCCAGGCCATCGCGGATGACAGCGATGTTTCCACCCCTGAAGGTGGCAGTGCTCTCATCGCGAGGACCATCGAGCATTTCGGGAGAATAGACCTGCTCGTGAACAACGCCGGCATCTGCGGAAGCCAGCTATTCGAGGACGCCACTCTTGAGGATTTCGATCACTACTGGCGCGTGCACCTCGGCGGGCCGGTTAACACGGTGAAGGCTGCCTGGCCGCATATGGTCGCCCAGCGGTATGGGAAGATCATCCTCGTGACGTCAGTCGTCGGCCTGTTCGGCATGCGTGGCCAATCGACCTATGCGGCGGCCAAGAGCGCAGTGGTCGGTTTGATGCGCATTCTTGCAGTTGAAGGTGCTGAGCACGGCATTCTCGTGAACACCATTTCGCCAGTCGGGTACACGAGGATGCACCCGGCCGCGGGATCCCGCGTGTCTGAAGCAGATGGGAAAGCCACCGTGCCGGTCGAGGCTGTGGCGCCAGCGATCGTCTGGCTGGCAAGCGATGGTTGTTCGGATACGAGCCGGATCTACCATGTGGAGGCCGGAGCAATCCAACGTATCGCTATCGTCATGGGACCCGGTTTCTACGATCCGCATCTGACACCCGAGAGCATCGCCGAGAACTACGCAAAGGTCGAATCGATCGAGGGCTTCTCCGAACCGGGTCCGTTCGAGCCCGGGTGATAGCAGCACGTGATACAGATGCCTGCAACTGAATGAGCCGCATTTTGTTACCGAATAGACGCCTCACGTGAATAACCGTGTCCATTCACGGGTCTGATTCGCTCGCTCGTGTCCTGTCCAGCCGAAGATTGCGAAGTCCAGAGTTAGGTTGCGAGCGAGCTTGCGGAGTCCCGATTTAAGTTGCGAGGCGCTCCGGTCGTGGCGCCGGAGCTGGCCACGTGAACGGCACCGTGCCCCGCTCAAGATTGGCCCGGCTCAGACCCAGGTGGCTGGCCATGCCGCTGGCCCGGTGCCGGTGTCAGATGGCGCAGCTATCGCTTCTGCCCGATGTTCCAGTTAAGTTGGCTGGGGATGGCCGTGGCGCATCGACCCGCCGTCGGTCTGCCGTGGCGCTCTTGATGCGGCAGCGTGGGGAAGCACCACTCGCCGGCTGACTTGATGCGGTGCCGTGGTTTCCTTGCGGGTGGTGATGGGCATGCATACGCGATCCGGGTCGGCCCCTGCGCTGCTGGGACGCCAGCGGGAGCGCGAGGCGCTCGACGGCCTGGTCCGGGATCTGCGCTCCGGGCGCGGGCGGGCGCTGGTGGTACGGGGCGAGGCGGGGGTGGGCAAGTCCGCGCTGCTGGAGTACGCGGCCGGGGCGGCGCCGGACATGCGGGTGGCCCGGGCCGCCGGAGTGGAATCAGAGATGGAGCTGGCGTTCGCCGGCGTTCACCAGCTGTGCGCGCCGCTGCTGGACCGCCTGGAGCGGCTTCCGGCCCCGCAGCGCGACGCGCTGGGGATCGCGTTCGGGCTGCGGGAGGGCGCGGCACCGGACCGGTTCCTGGTCGGGCTGGCGGTACTGACCCTGCTGTCGGAGGCGGCGGGGGACCGGCCGCTGTTGTGCCTGGTCGATGATGCGCAGTGGCTGGACCGGGCCTCCGCGCAGGTGCTGGCGTTCGCGGCGCGGCGGCTGCTGGCCGACCCCGTGGGGCTGATCTTCGCCGCGCGCGATCCCGGCGAGCAGCTCGGGGGGCTGCCGGACCTCGAGGTCCGGGGCCTGCGGGACGCGGATGCGCGCAGGCTGTTGCGCTCGGTCGTCCGGGTCCGGCTGGATGAGCAGGTGTGGGACCGCATCGTGGCCGAGACCCAGGGCAACCCGCTGGCGCTGCTGGAGTTGCCGCGCGGGCTGAGCCCGGCGCAGCTGGCGGGCGGGTTCGGGCTGACGGCTGCGCAGGCGGTACCGGGGCGGATCGAGCAGAGCTACCGGCGCCGGCTCGGGGAGCTCCCCGCGGACACGCGCTCGTTGCTGCTGGTCGCCGCGGCCGAACCGGTCGGCGATGCGGTGCTGGTCTGGCGCGCGGCCGGGCGGCTCGGGATCGCGGCCTCGGCCGCAGCGGCGGCGGAGGCGGACGGGCTGGTGGAGATCGGGACGCGGGTGCGGTTCCGGCACCCGCTGGTGCGGTCGGCGGTGTACCAGTCGGCCGGGCTGCCCGAGCGCCGGGCGGCGCACCTGGCGCTGGCCGAGGTGACCGACCGCGACCTGGATCCGGACCGGCGGGCGTGGCATCTGGCGGCGGCCGCGGCCGGGCCCGATGAGCAGGTCGCCGCCGAACTGGAGCGGTCGGCGGGCCGGGCCCGGGCCCGGGGCGGCGTGGCCGCGGCGGCGGCGTTCTTGCGGCGCGCGGTCGCGCTGACGGCCGAGCCCGGCCCGCGGGCCGGGCGCGCGCTCGCGGCCGCGTACGCGAGCCTGCAGGCGGGCGCGTTCGATGCGGCGCTGGATCTGGTGGCCACGGCGGAGGCCGGCCCGCTGGATGACCTCCAGCGGGCCCGGACCGGCCTGCTCCGCGGGCAGGTCGCGTTCGCCGCTGGCGCGGGCAGCGAAGCCGCGGCGCTGCTGTTGCGGGCGGCCTGGCAGCTCGAGCCGCTAGATGGCGCGCTCGCCCGCCAGACCTATCTGGACGCGTGGACCGCCGCAGTGTACGCTGGCCGGTTCGCGCAAGCCGGCAACCTGCGCGACGTGTCCCGGGCGGCCAGGTCCGCCCCGCCGCCCCCGGACCCTGCGGCTCCGCACGATCTGCTGCTGGACGGCCTGGCCGTCCTGGTCACCGACGGACGCGCCGCGGCGGCACCGATGCTGCGGCGGGCGGTCGGCATCTTCGCCGAGGGCGAGATCGCGGTGGAGGAGGGACTGCGCTGGGGCTGGGTGGCCGCGATCGCCGCGTGCGCGCTGTGGGACGTGGAGAACTGGCACTCGATTCTCCTGCGGCAGCTCCAGTCCGCCCGTGAGGCGGGCCTGCTCGTCCACCTTTTGAGGTATGTGAACCAGCTAGGGCAAAATACGATTTGGTGCGGCGATTTTGCGGCGGCTGCGTCGCTGATCGCGGAGGCAGATGGGATCGCGGCGGCGACAGGGACCCGCTTCGCGCCGTACGCGGCCGTGGTTCTCGCTGGCTTGCGGGGGTCGGAAGCCGAGGCCACGCGGCTGATCGAGGTCGTGACGAAGGGCGCGCGAGCTGCCGGGCAGGGCCTGGGGATCCACTGGTGCCAATGGGCATCGGGAATTCTCTACAACGGTCTCGGCCGCTACGAGAAGGCCCTGGAAGAGGCCCGGCAGGCCAGCGAGCAGGCGCCTGAAGTGTTTGTCTCGGCGTGGGCGCTTCCCGAGCTGATCGAGGCGGCCAGCAGAACCGGGCAGACCCAGGTGGCCGCCGACGCGCTTGACCGGCTGGCCGCGGCCGCGGGCGCCGCCCAGACCGAGTGGGTGCTGGGGATCCACGCCCGGTCCCGGGCGCTGCTCAGCGACGGTGAGAACGCCGAGACCGCCTATCGCGAGGCGACCGGACGACTGGGCCGTACACCCGTTCGTCCCGACCTGGCCCGGGCGCACCTGCTGTACGGGGAGTGGCTGCGCCGCGAGGGCCGGCGGGCCGACGCGCGCGCGCAGCTACGCGCCGCCCACGCCATGTTCGCCGCGATCGGCATGGCGGCGTTCGCCGAGCGGGCCCGCCGCGAGCTGGCCGCCGCCGGCGCGACCGCCCGCCAGGCCACCATGGAAGCGCGCGACACGCTCACCCCGCAAGAGGCGCAGATCGCGCAGCTGGCGCGGGCGGGCCTGTCCAACCCGGAGATCGCCGCCCAGCTGTTCCTCAGCCCGCGCACGGTCGAATGGCACCTGCGCAAGGTATTCACCAAACTCGAGATCAGCTCCCGCCTGCAACTCCAGCGAGCGCTGCCCGGCAGCGGCCGCGACATGGCATAACCGGACGCCGGGGCGGGGCTGGGTCGCCAGGTCGGCCACCGGCCGTTCCCACCCGCTCCCGCCGTACCCGACACCGTCGTCACCGTCCGGCACACGGGGATACCAGCCCACCCGGCGGGCCAGTCTTAGTGCGCAACTTCACCGATCACGAGCAGCGAACCTGCAGGTCAGCGACCCGCGGAACCGATCAAGGCCAGAACGTGGCTCACGTCAGGTCCTCGCTGGTCAGCCGCGATCATGATCGTCTGTGACAACAAAGCAGGATGCGGCGGCCGTAGAGGCAACCGTAGCGCAACAAGTGTGGCCGGACAGCTTCGGGGAGATGGCGGGCCTGGTGGCGGGATGCTTCCCGCGCCGCGAGACGCGGCAGACGTTCCGGGAAATGACCGAGGCGATGCTGATGGGCGTGGCGCGGGCGAACTGCCAGCCGCTGCCCGAAGCCCTCGGTCACGGCGGCCCGTACCGCCTGTAGCACTTCCTGGCCCGCGCGGTGCAGGACCACGATGCCGTGCGTGACCGGGCGGCCCGCTGGGTCGCGCGTCAGCTCGCCGATGACCAGGCAGTATTGGTGGTGGAAGAGACAGGGGATGAGAAGTCGTCCAGGCCTCGGCCCGGTCGGTGTCCCGGCGCAGCGGATTGCGGTCCAGCCCGAGCGCACGGCCCAGCCACGTGAGAGCACGCGGCTGGGCCGACCTGGCTTTCATGGTCTCACCACGCTCAGTCTCTGATGCAGGAAATGGCGAGCACGCAGAGCAAGATCAGCGAGATGCTTGGCAACTTGAACGTGGCAAACGATCTTTTCTCCGGCTGTACCAGTACCACTGCACCTGAAATTGCGTTGACCGGCCAGGAGCCTATGGCTATCGGGCTATTGCTGTCAGCGTTAGATGGGCCGGGCTGCCGGATGCGGTTACCTCGTGCCACAGGCCGCCGTTCAGGTTGAGCCCGTTGCCGTTGGCCTGTCCGGGGAGCGCTGTCGCCGACGTAGATGCTCAGCGGATGCCCGTCATAGGTGGCCTGAATCGACCCATCCGAGCAAGTGAGCACGGCTGTCGTCTTTACTCGAGTGCGTACTCCCCGGCGCGCCGCCGTGCAGCTTGCCGGTGGGATGGGCCACTGATCCGGCCACCGCTGCGGGTGGGCTCATGCCTCAGGGGCGGCGTGGGCGCTCTGGGTGAGCGGCGGCGACTCTGATGACCCGGGCCG
>Ga0306924_10008913_pt1 | contig 10151 bp, 8 predicted proteins | sample sta12Can44000111_FD_203756 | JGI IMG/M metagenome (GOLD analysis project Ga0306924, IMG submission 203756) | Lab enrichment of tropical soil microbial communities from Luquillo Experimental Forest, Puerto Rico - statanox.12C.anox.44.000.111 (v2)... | ecosystem: Environmental > Terrestrial > Soil... | reverse complement strand
TGAAGTAGCCCAGGCCGCAGTCGGGCGCGATGAGCAGCCGGTCCGGGGGAACCACCTCGAGCGCCCCGCGGATCCTGGCTTCGACCTGTTCGGGGGTCTCCACCTGCATGTTCTTGGTGTCGATCACGCCCACGCCGAGCACCTTGTCGGTCGGGAAGTCACGGAACGCGGCCAGCTCCTCGTACGCCTTGCCGGCCATCTCCAGGTGGATCACGTCGGCGGGCGACTCCTTGAACAGCGGCATCATCCCAGTGGCGTGATTGTCGAACACGTCGCGCTGACCGTCCACGCTGCCGTAGCAGACGTGCCAGAACTTGATCGCGTCGACGCCGTCGAACAGGATGTTCTGCATCTCGATCTGCCACATGTCCTGGGTGTACGGAGGGAGCACGTCGATCAGCTGCACTGCCTCCAGGCCCATGGCGACCAGGTACTTGAGCTCGGTGTTCAGCGCAGTCGCAAAGTCCCTGGCCATCGCCATCTGATCACCGTAGTACTCGTCCTTGACGATGACGCTTTGCTGAGCCGGTCCCAGGAAGGCGACCTTGAACGGCTTATCGGTGACGGTTTGCATGGTCATGACCACGCCCTCGAAGATGGGCCGCTCCCATGTGATCTTGCCGTTGATGATCGACTGGTAGAAGGGCCGGTACTTGGCGCCCTGCCCGGGCGGGCCGTACGGCATGCACCCGCCCAGGTTCTCGGTGATGTAGTGGAAGATTGGCTCCAGCTGGTAGCCCGGTGCCTCCCAGTCGTAGTACTGCACGCCGTCGGTCAGCACGTGCAGTCCGGCGTTCTCCTGCTCACGCGCGCAGATCTTGCAAGCGTCTTCATACGCCACCCGTATGCCCTGGCTGCGCCAGGTCGGCTCGTGCAGTGACCCGAACACCCGTCCCTGTATCCAGTGCGGGCGGGGGTAGGCCGACACCGCTGACACCGGCAGCAGGACCTCTTCGCCACGGATCTCCATTGATGTCACCCCTCCTTGCTGACGACGTTGTCACCGTTCACTGTGTGATCGAGCCGGCGTGGCGACCATGACCCCCGCGGACGAACTGGCCGGCGAGACTGGGCCCTACGGGACACCGGCTAGCCGTGATTAAGCACCGCGCGGGCGGCCGCGACGACGCGGGCGGCCGAGACACCCACCCTCGGCCTCGAGCGAGGCGGCCCGTGCGGGATGTCCAGTGCGAGGACGGTATGACGGCGGGCCGGCCCCAGGCCTCGTCCTGGCGGGATCAACGGAGAGCCCCAGCTGGGTCAGGTCGGCCATCTCCGGGTCAGCCGCGCAGGGCCGCCAGCGTCACCCGGGTCCTGGTGGCCAGCTCCAGGTTGAAGCGCGTCTCGGGGTCGCCCAGGTCGTAGCCGGTCAGCTCGCGGATCCGCTGCAGCCGGTACTTCAGCGTGCTGCGGTGCACGGACAAAGACCGGGAGGTGGCCTCGTAGCCGCCGCCGTGCTGGAGGTATTTGGTCAGGGTCTGCAGCAGCTGGGTGTGCTTGCGCTCGTCGTAGGCGGCCAGCACGCCCAGCCACTTGCGGACGAATCCTTCCACGTCGGCCAGGTCCTCGACGGAGGCCAGCATGCGCAACACGTCCAGGTCGGCGAAGACCGACGTGCGTTCGGCCGCCGATGACGCCTGCTGCAGCCGCAGCGCCAGCTTGGCCTCGCGTAGCGATCGCCGTAGCAGGGATGGCCGCGGGTACGGATCGCCGACCCCGATCCGGCAGCCGCCGCCGCCGAGCTGCGCGACGATGGCCAGGCGCACCGTCTCCCAGTCGGTGCCATCGCCGGGAGCCACGATTACCACCGCGCCCGCCATCGTGCCCAGCAGGGCGGATACCTGCTGGGTCCGCAGAGCGCGCCGCGCGGCGAGCAGCATGTCCTCGTCGGCGGGAGAGCCTGCGGTAACCTCCAGCACCGCCACCTGGTGCGGTGGCCCCAGGTCATAGTCCAGCGCCTCGGCGCGCAGGTAGGCGCTCTCGTCGTCGGTCCCGGTGAGCAGGTCCTGCACGAGTTCCCTTCGGACCCGCAGCTCGGTGTCGGCTAGCCCGCGCAGCCGGGCCAGCTCTACGGCCAGTACCGTGGCGCCGTGCTCGATCGCCATCACGTCGGTGCTGCCTGCCCGGCGCCCCGGGTCGATGAGGGCGAGCAGGCCGAGGACGCCAGGGCGGGGTGAGGCCAGGGCTACCACGCGGTCGCCATCCCGGACGGACCGGCCCGCCGTCAGCAGGCGCCGTAGCAGCCGTGCGCGCTCGTAGGCCGACGGCTTCGGGTACGGGTCGGGCCGACCGGGGCCGGCCCAAGCGGACAGGTTGCCGTACCGGTCCTCCACCGCTACCGGAAGGCCGGTGAGGTCGTGCAGTGCCTCGGCGATGCCGACGGCTCCTTCTCCGGTGGCCGCGACCTGGGTGAGCCGCTCGTGGATCTGCATGCCGCGGCGCAGCGTGACCACCGTCTCCTGGAGCGCCGCGTTGGTCCGGGCCAGCTTCTCGGCAATGACACGCTCGCGCGCGTGCAGGCGCGCGTTGGATACGGCCACGCCGGTCTGCTGCGCCATCACCTGAGCCAGGAACTGCTCCTCGCCGGTGGGCGGGTTCGCCGAGCAGGCGACCATGTGGCCGATCGGGCCGGTGATGCTGCGCAGCGGGTAGGCCCAGGCCCATTCGCCGCTCCCGGTAGCCAGCTGGCCGCCGGTCTCGGGCAGCCCGCGCAGTTGCTCGTTCAGCTGCGGGATGATGGCGCCGGAGCCATTCCCATTGGTCCGCCACGCGTCGCCGACCGCGAACCCGGCGATCCGCCATCCGCCGAGCGACGAGGCCGCGGACACCGCCAGCCGCAGGATCTGCTCGTCGTCAGCGCTCTCGGTCATCAAGATGGACAGCACCAGCAGCGCCCGCAGATTGGTCAGCTGGGCCCGGAGGAAGACGGGGTCGTTGTCGTGCGCACCCGAGGATGACCCGCTCACGTTTCCACCGCCGCGTGGATGAGGTGACACGGACGATAAACCAGCCGCGAGCCCTCGGCTAACTCATTATGAGACAACCCGGCTGGCTGTTCTTGTCCTGCCAGGACAGGTGCCACGACGTCACTGGGAGGTCATGCCGCCGTCTGCGGTGATCACCGAGCCGGTCAGGAACGAGGAGTCGTCGCTGGCCAGGAACAGTGCCACCGCGGCGATCTCCTCCGGTGTGCCGAGCCGGCCGATCGGGTACTTGGCCGTGGTCACGGCCAGCCCGGCGGCCAGGTCGCCGCTCCCGCGGGCGCGCAGCATCGGCTCCATCAGTGGGGTGTACACCGTGCCCGGGCAGATGACGTTGACCCGGACGTGGCGCGGCGCCAGGTCCACGGACATCGACCGGGTCAGCGCCACCACCGCGCCCTTGGCCGCGCAGTACGCGGCGAAGTTCGCGATCCCCACCACCGCGGCGACGGATCCCTGGTTCACGATCGATCCGCCGCCCGAGGAAACCATCAGGCGGGCGGCCGCCCGGGAGCACAGGAATGTCCCCTTGGCGTTGACCGCGAAACACCGGTCCCAGTCATCCTCGGTGGCGTCGATCACCGAGCCGGTGCTGTTCACCCCGGCGTTGTTGTACAGCACGTCAACCCGGCCGAATTCGCCGCTGATCTGGTCGAAGGCCCGGTCGACCTGGGAGCTGTCCGCCACGTCGGCGGCCACGGCCAGCGTTTGTCCGCCATCGCCGGTGATCTGCTGGGCCGCCTCCTTGACGGCCTGGGCGTTGAGGTCGACCAGCGCGACCGCGGCCCCCTCCCGAGCGAACAGCGCTGCGGCGGCCCGGCCGATCCCGGAGCCCGCCCCGGTGACCACGGCCACTTTGCCGACCAGCTTGCCTGTCATCAGGTCCCGCCTCTCTGCCTCAAATCGCGGACATGCCGCCGTCGACGACCAGCGAATGCCCGGTCATGTAGCCGAGCCGGCCGGAGGCCAACAGCTCCACCGCGTCGGCAATCTCCTCGGGGGTGGCCACCCGGCCGACCGGTATCCTCTCCTCCACCTGGGCGCGCAGGTCCGGCTGGTCGAGCCGCCAGCTGGTCATGGGGGTATAGACCATGCCCGGGCACACGGCGTTGGCCCGGATGCCCGCGGCGGCATAGTCGACGGCGATCGACCGGGTGAGCATGAGCGCGGCTCCCTTGGACGCGGTGTAGGCGCACCGGCCCGGGAAGGCGACCAACCCGGCGACCGACGCGATCGTGATGATGTGACCCGATCCCCGGGCCACCATCGCGGGCAGCACCGCGCGGCTGCACAAGAAGGGCCCGCGTACGTTGACCGCCTGGACTCGGTCCCATTCGGCCACCGGGGTCTCGTGGCACCGGGCGGCCTGCCGGGATCCGGTGATGCCGGCGTTGTTGACCAGCACGTCGATCCCGCCGAGGCGGTCGACGACGCTGGTCATCGCGGCCGGCACCCCCGCGTCGTCGGTGACGTCGCACTCCACGGTGAGCGCGGCGATCCCGGCAGCGGCGGACGGCCGCAGGTCGAGCACGGCGACGTCGAAGCCGCCCTCGGCCAGCCGGACGCAGGTGGCCAGCCCGATGCCGGACCCGCCTCCGGTGACCACCGCCACCGGCGCGGCGGTCAAAGGTTCACCGGGTTGAGCTGGCCGGCCCGCAGCCGGCAGAGCTGGATGAAGTGCTCGGGGTTGAGGAACAGCTCGTTCAGCTCGGCCATCTCGTCCATGGTGATGCCCTCGGGACGGCGGATCAGGTAGTCCAGGTACTGGAAGGCGTCCTTGGCGCCGAAACCCACGTGGTGCGCGCCCAGCACCTTCCGCGAATCCGCGTCGATGACCAGCTTGAGCCAGCCAGACAGGATAGGCCGGGTGAACGCGTACAGCATCGACCCCTCGGCGGCCGGCAGGGCGAACGTCTCCGGGTCGGCGTCGTCCGGCGGCATCTGGATCTTCATCACGTTCCGGTACCTGGCCTTGGCCTCGGCCTCGGACAGCCCGCACCAGGTCACCTCGTAGGTGGTATGCAGGAAATCGGGATACTCGGTGTAGTCGAACTCGTAATCCTCGCCCATGATGTTGCGGGCGGCCCCGACGCCGCACTTGCGGGCCTTGAACATCTCCATCGGCGGGCCGACCAGGTCCCCGGCCGCGTAGACGTCCGGGACCGAGGTCCGCATGTGCGTGTCGGCAACCACGAAGCCGCGCTCGCCGGTGGCCAGCCCGAGCGGCGCGTACATGGTCAGGTCCGGGCGCTCGCCGGTGCCGACAAACACGAAGTCGGTGTCGATCTGCCTGATCTGTCCGCCCGGCACCCGGCAGCGGACCCCGGTGACCTTGCCATTGCCCAAGACCTCGAGCAGTTCGGCGCCGACCACGATCTCGATGCCCCGGTCGGCCATCATGGCGACCACGTAATCCCGCAGCCCGGCGTCCACGTGGTGCAGGTTCGCAGTTTCCATCAGCGGGCTGCGGGTCAAGATGGTGGTCTGGCACCCGGTGGCCTGGAAGAACGACCCGTACTCCATGGCCACCTTTGAGCCGCCCACGATGACGCAGCGGTTCGGCTCGTAGTCGAGGTCCTCGATCAACGTGGCGAAGTCGTACACACCCTTCAGCCCGATGCCGGGGACGTCCGGGTAGATGGTCCGCGCTCCGGTGCACAGCACCAGGTTCTTGGCGTGGAACCGCTGGCCTTCCACCTCGACGGTGTGCCCGTCGATGATCGACGCCGGGACGTTGAGGATGAACTCCATGTTGAGCTGTTCCTTAGACTGCCAGTTCATGATCGCGTGCGGATACGAACGGCCGGCCTTGAACAGGTCGATGATCTGCAGGATGCTGGCCTGCTTGTCATCGAACGGCGGGTACCAGAGCCGGCCCTGCATGTGCCGGGCCAGGTCCAGCTCGCGGGCGCATTCGGAGAACATGTGATGCGGGACACAGGCCTGGTGCGGGCACGAGCCGCCGAGGAAGGGCCAGGCGTCGACGGTGAGCTGGCGGCCGCCCCGGGCTCGCAGGAAGGCCGAGCCGAACCGGCCGCTTGCGCCACCGCCGACGAAGATGGCGTCGTACTCGCGGTCGTCCTCATCCGGCGACGCTACGTTCCACAGGGCTTCGGTGTTGTCCCGCGGATGCGCCACGATGTCATCGATGAGCAGGGCCCATTCCCCCACGGTCAGCGGGCCGCCAGCCGTGCCGCGGTCGCCGGCGGGCAGCGGCCCGAGCGCGTGAATCCGGGCTCGCAGTGAGGCGAACCCGTCTGACGGGGTGCGTACATCGATCATCGCTTCCCTTTCTGGTGTGGCCTGCTGTTCAGCATCACCAGTGGTATGCGGGCCCGGGCAGGTCACCCGGGGACGAAGTACCGCAGGGGTATCGCCCCCTCAGATCAGGGGCGTATCAGCGGGCCCCCTCCTGGTAGAGGGCGTGCAGCGTGCCCCAGGCACGGGTGGCGAGCTGCAGGTTGAAATGGACATCGGGGTCGTTCAGGTCCAGGCCGGTGAGCTCGCGGATCCGCTGCAGCCGGTACTTCAGCGTGCTCTTGTGCACCGACAGTTCCGCGGCCGTGGCGTCGTAGTTGCCGCCGTGCTCGAGGTACTGCGTGAGCGTATGCACCAGCTCGGCCTTGCGGCGGGCGTCATAGTCGATCAGGCGGCCGAGCCACTCCCGGACGAACGCGTTGACGTCGGTGAGATCTGGCAGGCCGGCCAGCATGCGGAAGATGCCGAGTTTGGGGTAGTCGCACGCGCCGCTGCCGTGCAGCATCGTCTTCTGCAGCCGCAGGGCCAGGCCTGCCTCGCGCAGCGACCGCGGCAGCTCGGAGGGACGGGCGGCCGGTCCACCGACCCCGATGTGGCAATCACCGCCAAGGTCGGTCGCAATCGCCCGGCAAACCTGGCCCCAGTCGGCCTGGCCGGCGGTGACGATGGCGACGTTCCCGGACCAGGTCTCGCACAGCCCCGTCTGCCGGGCCTGGCGCAAGGCTCGCCGGGTCGCTTGCAGCAGCGCGTCGTGGGCCCGCGTGCGGCCGTGGCCCTCGACGACCACCACCCGGTGCGGTCGGCGCAGGTCATGATCCAGGGCCTCGGCCCGGGTCAGCGCGCTCTGGTCATCGGTGCCGGATAGTAGGTCGTGGACCAGGTCGCGGCGCAGCCGCAGCTCGGTGTCGGCGATGCCGCGCAGCCGGGCGAGTTCCATCGACAGCACGGTCGCACCATGCTCCAAGGCGACCAGGTCGGCACCGGCGGCTTGGCGTTCGGGGTCGATCAGGGCGAGGATGCCGATCACGTCGGTCCGCGGCGAGGCGAGTGCGACCAGCCGCTCGCCGTCACGCATCGGCTTGCCGCCCCGCATCAGGCGGCGGAGTAGGTGTTCGCGCTTGGCGAAGGCTTCCTTCGGGTACGGGTGGGGCAGGCCGGGCCCGGCCCAGGCGGACAGGTTGCCGTAACGGTCCTCGATCACCACCGGCATCCCGGTGAGCTCGTGCAGGGCCTTGGCGATGCCCGGCTGGCCCTCACCGAACACCGCCACGCGGGTCAGCCGGTCGTGGATGTCCATGTTGCGCCGCAGGCTGGTCACCGTCTCGGCCAGCGCGGCGTTAGCCGCGGCGAGTTCGGCCGCGGTGGCGCGTTCCCGGGCGTGCAGCCGCGCGTTGGATACCGCCACGCCGGTCTGCTGGGCGATGACCTGGATGCCGAACCGCTCCTCAACGGACGGCTCCCGGTCGCAGGACGCGATCAGGTGGCCGAGCAGCCCGCCCGCCCCCCGCAGCGGGAAGGCCCAGGCCCAGGCGCGGCCAGGCAGCTCGAGCTTGCCACCACCGCTGCCGAACGCAGCCAGCTGCCCGGCCAGCCCGCCAGGCAGGGGGCTAGCCGGTCCGGTACCGGGGCGCCACTGGCCATCGGTGAAGCTGTAGCCGTCGATCCGCCACCGGCCGAGCCCCGGCGCCGACGAGGCGGCCAGGTCCAGGATCTGATCTTCGCTGACAGATTCGGTCATCAGCAGCGAGATGACCAGCAGGGCCCGGAACTCGCCGAGCCGCTCGCGCAGGTTCTCGTCCGTAGCGGCCACGGGCGGCCCGGCCAGTGCGGCCACGTTATCTGGCGCGGTAGGTTCGGCGGTCATGACGCGAGCAGATCAAATCCGGCTCGACCTGAGGAACTCATCCGGTCCGACGGAGTAAGGATTCTCGACGAGAATGCCCTGAACCAGCACCTGCGGATGGGTTTTGACGATGTTGATCACGACCTCCCCGCTGAATAGGTCCAAGTCATAGAGGCACAGCACAACCACCGGATAGCTGGACGTGACCCGGTTCAGCTCGGACTCGTAGCCGACCAGATTCTCTACCCCCGGCGCGTCACGCAGCGCCCAGGTCATTTCCCCGGCCAGGCGGCAGAAGGAGTACCCCTCATGCTGCGCCTTGATCATGCCCTCGGTCCAGAATGTGAGCATGTCGCTCGCTGTGAACTCGCCCCCGGCCAGGTAGGTTGACTCGGGAAGATGGATGTCGAGCTGACCGGTGGAGTAGCCGGCCTCGGAAGAGGCGCGGGTCAGCGACTGGAGCCGCTTCGCGGTGAACGCGGAGTCGACCACGCAGATGCATTTGTCCCCCGCCACCAAGCCCGCGCTCAGGTAGCGGTGCAGGAGCCGGTCCCGGTCGTGGTCGCCGCGGTAGAAGGCGCAGACATGACTGCCTGGCAGCAGACCGATCTCGTCGATGCCGCTCGGCACGGTTTGGGTCATTCGCCCCACCACCTTGGACCCCGATATCCGGATAGTACGTCCATTCCCGCCGCAGACCGCGAAGGAGCAACCAGGCCATGATCACCGTATCGCCTGCCGAGCCCCGTGACGTCGCGGCCATCGCCGTGCTGCTCGAGGAGCTTGGCTCCTACTACGGCGCGACCGAGTTCGAGCCGCTCGACCAGCGGATCATCCGGATCAACCAGGCCATCTTCGGCCACCCGCCGGCCGCCTACGCGCTGCTGGCCAGGGACGGGCGCCAGGTGGCCGGCCTGGCAGCGTACTCGTTCTTGTGGCCGGCGGTCGGCGCCACCCGGTCGCTCTACCTGAAAGAGCTGTACGTGCTGGACGCCTACCGCCGCCTGGGCATCGGAAGGCTCCTCGTGCGAGCCGTCTTCGAGACCGCCGCCGGGCTGGGCTGCAGCCGCGTCGAGTGGACCACCGACGTCGGCAACACCGGCGCGCAGGCCTTTTACGCCAAGTTGGGCTTGCCCGACCACCCGGTGAAGGTCTTCTACCGGGTCGAAGACACGGGCTCGGGACTTGGGTCTATCGGCTAGCCTCGGTCAACTCCCTTGCGGACCCGGCCGGAGCGGTCGATGAGCTCGCGGAGCGCATCACGATCCACCGCGTCGAGGCGCCTGATGTACAGGCAACCCTTTCCGATCTTGTGCGGACCCAGCCGCGCCAGCGCCCGGCGGTGCCGGCTCTCGAACCCGCCGATCAGGTAGATGACCAGGTGCTGGCGGCGAGGGGAGAAGCCTGCCAGCGGGGAGTCGCCCTCCCGGCCGCTGGCGTACTGGTAGTGGTACGTGCCGAAACCGACAATGCTGGCTCCCCACATCGCCGGCGGCTCACCAGTGATATCGCACATCATGGCGCACAACCGATGAGCATCCTCACGTCGCTGCTCACCAGGTACACGGGCGAGAAACTCCACTACCGATGCATCGGTTTGTCGCATCGCCGGGATTTTGCTAGCCGTCATGCTGTCATACTCACACAGCCGCATTGATCCGCGGGCTACCGGAAGCCCGGTGACAGCTCAGCGGTACAGCTCGCGGGCGATGATCGAGCGCTGGACCTCCGAAGCACCCTCGTAGATGCGCGGCGCCCGGACCTCGCGGTACAGGTGTTCGAGCAGATGGCCCTGGCGCAGCGCCCGCGCCCCGTGGATCTGCACCGCGGCGTCCACCACGAACTGGGCCGCCTCGGTCGCGAACAGCTTGGCCATCGCCGACTTGGCGGTGATGTGCTCCTCGCCCGCGTCGTAGGCCGTGGCGGCCGCGTAGACGAGCAGCCGCGCGGCCTCGGTCCGGGTCGCCATCTCGGCCAGCAGGTGCGCGACGGCCTGCTGGTCCTTAAGCGGGCCGCCGAACGCGGTCCGGCTCCCGGCGTGCCGCACGGCCGCGTCGAGAGCGGCCTGG
>Ga0306924_10008912_pt1 | contig 10151 bp, 10 predicted proteins | sample sta12Can44000111_FD_203756 | JGI IMG/M metagenome (GOLD analysis project Ga0306924, IMG submission 203756) | Lab enrichment of tropical soil microbial communities from Luquillo Experimental Forest, Puerto Rico - statanox.12C.anox.44.000.111 (v2)... | ecosystem: Environmental > Terrestrial >... | reverse complement strand
GGCGGGCCGTCGTGACACGCATCGAGACTCTGCTTCACGGAATGTATCCTTCTACGATCGGCTCCGGCTCGGCGCGCCCAGAGCCGAGCAGGCGGGCATGAAGGTTTGTCAGCCGAGCCGCGTAAAGCCGAACATCAAACTCGGCCAGAAAGCGCTCGCGACCTCCTCGCCCCAGACGCTCGCGTAAGCTCTCATCATCGATGACGCGCGCCAAGGCACCGGCGAGCGCCGGCACGTCTCCCGGCGGGACGAATAGACCCGATTCCTCCGGCTCGATGACTTCAGAATGTGCGCCCACCGGCGTTGCGATCACAGCGAGCCCATGTGACATCCCCTCCAATATTGACATCGCTAATCCCTCTGCGTGAGAGGGGAGAACAAGAACGTCGGCACGCGTACACAATGCTCTGACACCGGCTTCGTCGACCCAATCCAGGAAAGCAATCTTGTCAACAATACCAAGCTTCTCGGCGAGTTTGCGAAATTCATCGATCGGACCGCCTCCGACGAGTGTTGCGCGCCAGCGCCGCGTCATCATTGGTGGGCTGGCGAGGGCCTGCAACAGTTCTGGCACGCCCTTTCGCGCACTGAGGTAGCCGAGGAAAAGCAAATGGCAGGGTTCTCCCAGATGCTGCACCCTAACGATATCAGGCACGGGATCCGGGACCGCATTGTGGAGTACGACGACACGGTTCCTGGGCAGTTCGAACATTTGCGAAATGATCTTCTGATCGCGTCGGCCCAATACGATGACCGCGGCAGCGCGTTGGAACGTCGTCGCGATGAGCTTCTTAAGAAAAGGGCTCCGGCCCTCGTAATAGTCGGCGTAATCGTAATCGTGAAGGTGAAGGCTGTAGCGGAGTCCGAGCACTCGCGCCACGATCAGCAGGAGAACCTTGCGAATGGTGCTGCCGCGCCCGGTGATGTTTACGTGCAGCAGCGGCGGGCGGAGGGAACACCGCGCAAGAAGCAGCGCCAGCAGAGCGTATCCCAGATAAGCGACTGCGCCGCAGCTATAAAGTGGCGATGCGCCGAGGAACCACGGGCCTCGCGAGTCCACGACGCGGTAACTGAGGCCCTTCGGACTGACATGAAGCCCTCGCAGAAAATAACCCATCTGGCGGCCTATTCCTCCACCGTGCTCCAGTCCCCCCGGGGTGACGATGAGAACAGAGCTCGTCGGGCGTCCGCGATCGGTATCTTCGCGCTTGCCGAAGCTTCGATGCGCTGATTCGTCCTTCAAATATTTTGCCGCTCGATTTTCGGCCTGATAGAGGGCAGAGCAATGTTGAAGCTTTTCGTTCTCTGGGGCGTACTTGGCCGTTTCCACCTTGACCATCTCTGTTGTCGTGGACGTTTAATCGCCCCTGTTGACCGGGATGATTACCGCCTAAAAGCAAACCGTTCTGTCCGAAATTGTTACCGCCAATGCGCCTATAGTGTTCTTAGGTGGTGGGGTAAATGAAAGCTAATTCAAAGTCTATATATCGAACGGTTTAGAAGTGTGCTGGATCGACTTACATCAACGCCATTTAAAGGCTGGGGAGAGCGTTTCGAGTAGCCGGTATCGACCCTCGGAACCGACTGAGCGCACTAGTCCCAGTAACTCCGGTGGTGTGCTAGTACGCAGAATCACAGGTGAGTGATTCGACGATTTTTGAAGCGGCGCTGGTCGGGCATCGAAACAAAACCTGGAGAAAGGATTCTTGACCCAGTGAAACAGCAAGCGGTATTCGGCGCGCGGGAAAGCAATTCGGAAGAACCGCCCCAGGGGACACCGCGACCGTGCGGGGCGAAAAGCACGATGTTATGGCCTGTCCGTAGATCCTGCGGGTCTGCGCAGAAACACAGCAAATTAGGCATCGGGCCAGTGCCGCTTTAAGCCAGTTGGAGAGCCGGATGCGGGAGATCTGCACGTCCGGTTCGATTCACGAGATTCGGAGGGGCGTTCCTCATGATCTGAGCCTCAATCCACTGATATGTTTGCTCTAACCCCACACGCAGTGGCTGGCGTGGCTGCCAGCACAGCTTTTCTCTGATGAGCCGGTTATCAGAGTTGCGCCCGCGCACACCAAGTGGACCTGGCACGTGCTTCTTGCCGATAGCCTTACCGGCGATATCCGCGACCAGGTCTACGAGCTCGTTTATTGTCACCATCTCCTCCGAACCGATGTTGACGGGACCCGCTAAATTTGAGCGAAGCAGCCGCACGGTGCCTTCGATGCACTCGTCGATATAGAGGAAAGAGCGAGTTTGCTCGCCGTCACCCCACACCTCGATATCGTCGCCGCTGCGCACCATGGCGACTTTGCGACAAATCGCGGCTGGCGCCTTTTCGCGGCCGCCGCTCCAAGTTCCCTCAGGCCCGAAGATATTGTGGTAACGCGCCACATGCGTCTGCATCCCATAGTTCCGCCGATAAGCCAAATATAGGCGCTCGCTGAATAATTTTTCCCAGCCATATTCGCTGTCGGGCTCTGCTGGATAGGCAGAATCCTCTGAGCATTTGGGGTTCAACCGGTCTTTCTGGTTATAGGCTGGGTACATGCAAGCTGATGATGAATAGAAGCTCTTCTTGACGCCGTGCTTATAGCAGGCATCGAGCATGTTCAAATTGATCGTAGCCGAGTTATGCATTATGTCGGCGTCGTGTTCACCGGTGAAGATATAACCGGCGCCACCCATGTCTGCCGCAAGTTGATAGACCTCATCGAAGCGGCGATCGACAATGGCGCGACAAAAGCTTTGGTCCCGCAAGTCCCCGACCACGAAATCGTCGGCTTTGGTCTCTGAAAACTCGTGAAATTTCAAATCTACGCCGCGAATCCAAAATCCGTCATTCTTTAGCCGTTTGACAAGATGGCCGCCGATGAAACCGCCAGCGCCGCAGACTAAAGCATATTTCGTCATCCACTTGCTCTCTTGTTTCCTCGGAGTGATAATCGCAAAGGATCCGCGCTGGGATGTTGCAAAGCGGTCGCGCGCCGCTTTCGCAAACTGCTGCGCAAACTGTCATCCCATGTTGTACTGCTCGACAACATCGTCCGTCCGAAATGTCACCCCAATGCGGATACGGTAAATTAGCCGACAGCTGTCGGATAAATGAAAGCTCATTCAAAGTCTATATATCGAATGGTCTAGACCGGAACCCGTGAGACTCTCTGAACACCCGAGTTTCTATCGAGGAGATTTCTTTCACGACAGAAATATTGGCGATCGCGCCCTGCGCTTTGATCTATCGCAAATAATCGCAGTTCTGGGTGTGGGACAGTTTGCCCGCCTTCTCCACCCGAACCGTCCAGCTCCAAAATGACCCCTATGCGGCGCAGACAAATCGCCTGTCAAATTATGATCCGCTCAATGTTGATTAAGTAAGTTATTTGTTTTGCTTCTGAGGATCAGATGTTTAGCGAGCCTGAAAGCGAGCGCGACGGCTGTCAAGGTCGGATTGGCGAAGCCCGAAGTCGGAAAAATCGCGGGTCCGGCGACGAACAATCCGTGGGTGCCCCAGACTTCCCCGTTCGGGTTAACCACTCCAGACTGAGGATCGGCACCCATCCGAACCGTTCCGATGTGATGCCCTCCTTGAGGCACGAGTGCGCGCTGTACGGCGCCTGGCAGGTCAGGATCGAGTTGAACGGTACCCATGCTCGCTTTGGCCATCGTCGCGAGCAGTTGGTACGCGCGACAAATCCAATCAACCTCACTGTCCCGCATCTGCCATTGCACGATGAGCCGCGGCATACCGAAAGGATCGGTTTCATCACCTAAGAGAACCCGTGAGTCCCAGTTCGGCATGTGCTCGGCATTAAATTCTAAGGGATAGGTTCCATCCCTCCGACATAAAAACACGGAGGGCAGTTTGCGTGAGGCGAGACAACGCCTCCTCAACCAGCGGATGCTGAACCCAAGCAAACGTGGCAGACCCGCTGCAGTGTTGACGACATGGCCGCGCCACAAGAGCATTCGAGAGACACCGGTTTCAACGGCAAGGCTACGCATGTATTCGGCTGGAATGAAAAGGCTCCGGGCTAAAAACATCGCGGACAAGACGGGGTCATGGTGTGAAGGGTCGTCGATCGGCGGCCTAGATGGGCGAAAAACGATGTTGCCCAACCCGTTTCGCTCTCGTGCTGTAGCCGACAGCAGGATCATGCGGCGTCCGTAGACCCCATCTGACGTCTTGGTGTAGTCGAACGCGCAAGCGCTCTCGGGCGCGATGAAACGTAGAGCGCCGACATTGCGGGCATCGCTTACCAGATGCGTCATGTAGAAACGGCCAACGAGATCATTCTCGTTGCCTAGCCCGCATGATCGACTCGTGCGCGATGCCAAGAGCAGGCGCGGCGTCTCGAGTCCACCGCAGGCAAGTACAATCGTCGAAGCAAAAATTTTATAAGATCGATTCGCGGCTGTCCTGAGTGCGATCGCGCTCACGCGAGTGCCGTCCTTATTGGTGATTATGTTTGTGCAGGTCGCCCCGTGAATGACCAACACCTCGCGCGAACGGGCAAGCGTCGTCCGCCATTTCCGCCATACATTTGTAGGCTTGCTATATCGTTCGATGCGGTCGACGACAAGATCGCTGGCAGTTTGATTGAACGAACCGGGGAGTGCTAACGCGGCAGAAAACTCGGGTTCACCTGCATCAAGAAACTCAAGCGCCTCAGCGATATGTGCATTCATTTCCGCGAATGCGATAGGCCATCCGGGTCGCCCACACGCCGGCGCGAAATCTTCCGGATCGAAAGGAATGCAGCGTCCACCCCATACCGAAGTTGTTCCTCCTAGCATCCTCCTCCGGTTTAGCTCGGTTGGTAAATGCCTGGGATCACTGATTTGCGCCGCTTTAAAAAATTTCAAGCTTTGAGCGGGCTTAAACTGAGTACCGCCAGCTTCGATTACCGCAACACGGCCAACGCGCCCCGCCAAACGTATGGCCACGGCTAGACCGATTGGCCCCGCTCCTACGATCGCGACTTCAACTTCCATCGCGCCGCCTTCGGATAAGCTCTCGCCGGCGCATATCATGAAATTGCCCACAGTAATTCATCAAGGTGCTGTCGCGTGCTGAGACCGATTATCGCTGAAGTGATGAAATCTGGGGCAATTGCGGCGGATACTATCTCGCGGAGTGGGTACGCGCCGGGCCTTAGGCCTGTGAGAATCTCGCGGACGAAGACACCAATATTACGCCGCCGAATGTCGTCAAGAATGACCGTCCCCACAAGTGCATTAGCGACCGCGACTGGCACTTGGAGTATCGTAAGCATCGGTATAGCGAGAGCCGCTTCGACTTCGAGGAGTGACGCTACCGAGGCACCGACGTGCGTCACCCGCCCGCTGTGCAGGAATTCGCCGAGAAGATCGTGAATCTCTGGGTTATGAAGTGTTTCGAGTGAGGGATTGTGCAACAACAATCCATCAAGTTGATCGAGAGCCAGTCGGTGCCGCGAGCCGTCGACCGCTCGTAGCAGATCAGGCGGGTGGAAATTATGGCTCACTACCGCCGTGCGTGCTCTCATGAAGGCGCCGCGCGCCTGTGGCTTTGACCGAACCATCGTCCGTAGCAGCGGCTTGGTGAGCCGGATGATCCTGGAATGGCGGCCATAACAACCTCCAACTTTGGTCACGACGAACATTCGATCGCGATACCGGCGGAGGAGACGTGATAGCGTACGCTCGCTGTCACCTTGACCGTAAATGTCGGCCGTATCAAAGACGTTGATGCCGGCTTCGACCGCGGCTTCGAGCGTCGCCTTGATCTCGCGCATTGGCACAGGATTGCTGATTGACCCGACACGGCCGCAACCGACGCCGAGCACTGAGACGCGCACACCACCGTCGAAAGATCGCCGTTCTATCATCTCAAGGTTGCTTAAGCGCAATTCACCAGGGCTTCGCAGTGGAATGAAGATTATTCATCCAATCCTTGGTTCACCAGACGCATGCAATCACCCGCACCCCGCAGCTAACGTACCACCCGCCGTCCTTCCCGAATGAACTGGGGATCGTCATGGATTAAGGCCAGTGATAGGCGCCGAGGACGTTCAATTTGATCGCAGCCGAGTTATGCATTACGTCGGCGTCGTGTTCACCCGTAAAAATGTAGCCGGCGCCACCCATCTGCCGCAAGTTGATAGACCTCGTCGAAGCGGCGATCGACAATGGCGCGACAAAAGCCCTGGTCCCGCAGACCGCCGACCACGAAACCGTCGGCTTTGGTCTCTGAAAATTCGTGAAATTTCAAATCTACGCCGCGAACCCAAAATCCGTTATTCTTTAGCCGTTTGACAAGATGGCCGCCAATGAAGCCACCAGCCCCGCAGATTAAAGCACATTTCGTCATTAGTTGCTCTTTTATTTTATTAGTTGCTCTTTTATTTTCCTCGGCGCGTTTACCGCAAGGGAATCTCGGCCGGATGTTGTGAAGGAGTCCGCGCGCGCCTTGCGCTAATCGGCTACGCAAACTCTCACCCCTACCGAATGATACCGCCTATAAGCAACACCGTGTTGTCCGAATTGTCTCACCAATGCCGACGGACTAGATCATCGGTAGGTATCGGGTAAACGGAAGATGATCGAAAATCTATATATCGAACGGTCTAGACTGGAAGCCAAGTGAGAGCTCTCTTCGACTTTCTGTCCCGATCCTGCTATCCATCTGTGACAACACTAGTGAAAAACTACGGCAAGTACTCGCCGGACTACCAGAAGCGAGGGGCGGAGGTGTAAAAATGACGGACGAAGAAATGTTTCATGATGTCGTCTCCGGCAGCTACCATCTGGCGCGCGCTGCACGGGTAGCGGGCATTCGGAACGCCGGGATGCCGCGAATTCGCGTGTTCCGTCCGGTGGCGGCCCGGGCCGAGCCGGGTCTGCCTCCACTTCCCCGAGCCACACCGGCCAGTCCTTCCGATCGATTTCGAGTGGCATGCGATTACGCCGGGGCCTCATGTTTGCGTTCGGTTCGATTGATGATGACGAAGGTGCGCTGGATCTCGTCCCCCGGCCCACGCCAGCTTTCGCAAATTCGACAATCGCCCGCGGCGCGCCGTCAGCCCGAGCGATGGCGTAGGGTTGCTTTCAGCCGTCGATTACCTTCCATTCAAAAAACGCCCGGCCGGGCAGCGGCCGCCTTGCGGCGCTGGGGCGGCCGGGCAATGACGATGAGCCGTAGTTCCATCTCGATCTCGTTATCCAATGAAGCGATGCAAGGACGAGTGCATTCCGAGCAAACCCAATGTATACAGACATGCTTCGGTCGGAAAGGCTGGGACAGGACGAAGCGAATCGTCATTGGGCTTGTGCAACGGTAAGGCATTGTGACTCGACCTAATTCTATGCCTGCACGCCTTGCGTGAAAGGCGCATGGATCAACGATTGAAATCTACAGTGTGGCAACATGGTAGTCCCCTGCGGAGCAAACGCCCGCTTGTGGCAACCGCTAAGTGGCAGGCACTATGGAACAGCGATCTTTCGGCAACGGCGTGTGCGTCTCGGTGCTTGGCATTGGCTGCGGGCGGGTCGGCTCAATCAGCAACCCAGTGCCGATGCGCGAGATCGAGGCAACCCTTGAGGCCGCGGTCGCAGCTGGGGTCAACCTCTTCGATACGGCCAACATTTACGGCCAGGGGGACAGCGAGCGAACGCTGGCGCGGCTGCTCCGTCGTTACCGTGAACGTATGTTTGTCGTGACCAAGGTTGGAGGCCGTCACGGTCGCTTTGCTGGTCTGATTCGACAGGTGAAGCCGCTGCTGCGGCTAGTTGCACGGTCGCGGCCCAACCTGCGCGGCGCCGTTGTCAAGGCACGCACAGCGACGGTGATACATGATTTCTCGACCCTCGATCTCCGCCAGGCGATCGATGCCTCGCGACGTCGCCTCGGTCTCGACCAGCTCGACGGATTGCTCCTGCATAGCCCGTCGATCGAGACTCTCCACAAGCCTGAGATTCGCGAGTTCCTGGGCGACTTGCTGCGCGGTGGGAAAGCCGCACGGGTCGGGGCCTCCGTAGATTCGCTTGATGCACTTGAAGTGGCGGTGTCCTTCCCGGAAGTGACCATGATTCAAGCGCCACTGGAGCTTGCTGCTGCACTTCGTGGGACAGCGATTCTGAAAAGCATTCGTCAGCGCAATATTGGGCTCTTTGTTCGCGAAATCCTGCGCAGGCCTGATGGCGGGGCCAACCAGAATTGGTCACCGCATGCGGCGTTGTCGGCCGCGATTGCACCGGATTTCGTCACCGCGGCAATCATCGGGGTCAGCACGCGCCAGCATCTTAATGAATTATTGTCGTCGATCGCGTGATCTGGAGCGGTGAGAGCCTGGCCGATGGTGGCACGATGGAAGCTGAGGTTGCAATCGTCGGGGCGGGGGCGATCGGTGTCGCCTTGGCCGTCCGCTTGTCCGGCCGCATCGGCTGCATTCTCCTGATCGAAGCGGGCGGTCCGCGTTTCAAACCAGTGCATAATCTCAGCTTCTTCAAGGCCGAACAGATCGACGACCCACGGCACGCACCCACCGAACTATATCGCAGAAGGATGTTGGGCGGGACGACCTCAGTATGGGGAGGGCGTTGCATACCCTTCGATCCCGAGGATTTCGCGCCGGCACGCGACCGACCTGGATGGCCTATCACATTCGCCGAGTTTTATGGACAACACGTTCCCGATGCACTCGAGTTTCTCGATGCAGGGGCGCCCGAGTTTTCCGCAACCACCGCGCTGCCTAACCTCCCCCTCCCGCTCGAATGTCCTCACAGCGATCTCGCCCTTCACCGCATCGAGCGATACAGCAAACCAACAGACGTATGGCGCTAGTGGGGGAAGAACCTTGCTCGATCCCGCGACGTGACCGTCATTCAGGGGGCGGCCTGCACGGCCGTTCTCACGAATGAGTTGCCATGGGCGCTGCGCACCCGAATGGATGAAACTAAGGATGCTGGCCCTTGATTCCAAAGAGTTTTCGGATCGAGTTTCTAGCTAGGGCACGTGTGCCGCCGGCCTGGAACTCAAGACGTTCTCGAACCGCCGTCATAAAGTCGTTGCCGCGACGATCGTACTGGCATGCGGGGGCCTCGAAACATCGCGCGTCTTACTGGCATCGCGCGGGAGCCGTTCTTGCGGGTTAGGTAACGAGCGTGACCTCGTAGGCGGTTCTACATGACTCATTTGGTCAGCAGCGCTGACAATGTCGGTGCTCTGCGCTTCGCCGCCGCTGATACTGCCCGCGCATTCGACTTCAGCAAGACATTGGACGGAGTATATGGGCGCCGGATAATCTTATTGTCACCAGAGGCGCGACGGCGCGAGAGACTGCCCAATATCGTCTTTCGTCCAACCCGGCCGCCTATGGATGATGCTTCGCAGCGGGACCCGGTATTGTCGATGTTGTTTCTGGTTCGGAGCCTGCTCATCCCCCGGAATATGCACGCAGCATGGTCGCGAAGCTGGGCAGCGTCCCTACTTCTCAGGCGTGGCGTGAACACAGCCGCATTGTTCTTTCTGGCATTCCTGGTCTCATGCGTTTTGGTGCTGATTGGCTGATGCGCCGTGTGCTGGCGAGGCGGAAGCTGCCATCGATATTTCTTCATCGGAAAGACGGCAGGTATCCGCTCGAATTTAACGCCGAGCACATGCCGAATGAGGATTCGCGGGTGCTTCTCGGTAACGATACCGACCCATTTGGCATGCCGCGGCTAGTAGTGCAATGGCGGTTTCGGGACACTGAACTTGATGCTATCTGCCGAGCGTATCGAGTGCCGGCGTGCCATGGCCAAATCGGGTCTCGGCGAAGTTCAGCTTGAGCCCGATCTGCCATACAGCGTACAACGCGCGCTTGTGCCACAAGGAGGCCATCACATTGGGACAGTGCGAATGGGTGCCGATCCATCAGTAGGCGTGGTTGACACGCATGGCCAGGTTTGGGGCACCCATGGATTATTCGTTGCCGGCTCCAGTGATTGACCGCCCGAAAGCCCGAGGTCGGAAAAATCGCTGTCCCGGCCACGAACAGTCCCCGCGTGCCCCAGACTTCCCCGTTCGGGTTGACTAGCTGTGAACTTTCTTGAGGTTGTCCATTCGGTCCGAACCGGGAACGCTGATGTTGCCAAACCTCAGCGATTCGCGGAGGACCGAATGGACACCCATA
>Ga0306924_10008911_pt1 | contig 10151 bp, 8 predicted proteins | sample sta12Can44000111_FD_203756 | JGI IMG/M metagenome (GOLD analysis project Ga0306924, IMG submission 203756) | Lab enrichment of tropical soil microbial communities from Luquillo Experimental Forest, Puerto Rico - statanox.12C.anox.44.000.111 (v2)... | ecosystem: Environmental > Terrestrial > Soil... | reverse complement strand
GCCGCGGCGGCATCATCGCCGCGGTTTTTGCCGCCGACGGCGAGCCGATCGACGCCCGCGTCAGCGATCATGAAGGAGCTACCGCCGCTGGAATAAAACGCCGCTGCGAGCGTTGACAAGCTGTCACGCATCCACAAAAATAAGCCTTTTCTATCAACGGCTCAGTCCGCTCCCTCTCGACAGTAGTCCCCGTCTTGCAAGGGTTTGTTAGGCTGTGTTATCCTGTGAGGGTAACGAGGCCTAACAGGAGTACTTGCTACCCCTGGCGCTACCCCAGAAGCACGTGATGAAGCTAACTGCGCTCAATGTCGGGACCTGGAAACCGTCCACCACGCGGCAGGAAATCCTTGATCGCGATGGGCTCTACTTCATCGTGCAACCGAGCGGCGTGAAGTCGTGGGCGCTGCGCTACCGCCGCAAGAGCGATGGCAAGGCGGTCAAGCACACGCTTGGCAGCTACCCGATGCTCTCTCTCAAGGACGCGCGCTCAAAGGCAACCGAGTTGCGTGTCCAGATCGAGCGCGGTGCCGATCCCCACGGCGACAAGATCGTGGCGCGGCGCGCGCCCGAGACGACCACCTCCTTCGAGGCGATCGCTCAACGCTACATTACGGAATATCAATACCGCCACAATCGTAGCTGGCCATGGACGGCAAGGTTACTTGGTTTCACGGTGGACACCGAGGCCACGGTTGCGGCAAAGGAATGCCCGCCCCTGCTCGTTGTGAAGGACGGCAGCAAGGATCAACGCGGTCGCCGTCGCCTCTCGGTGGCCGATCGCTGGGGCGCCCGCCCGATCGGCGACATCACCGACACCGACATCATTGCCGTCCTCGATGGGATCAGCGCCCGCACGCCGATCCTGGCGAACCGGCTGCACGCCGTTCTCCACAAGCTGTTTGATTGGGCGCGAAGCAGGAAGCTCGTTGCCGTCAATCCCTGTATTGGGATCGAGCGCCCCGCCCCCGAGCAATCTCGAGAGCGCGTCCTCTCGGATAAGGAATTGAAAAGGATATGGCTGGCGGCCGAGGGGCTTGGCCACCCCTATGCCGCCATAGTCAAGCTGTTGACCCTCACCGGTCAGCGGCGGAACGAAATCGCCGGACTGCGCTGGTCTGAGATCGACCCCGACGAGGGCGTGATCCACCTGCCCCCGGCGCGCACCAAGAACGGCCGGGCGCACGACGTGCCGTTATCCGCGTCTGCATTGGCCATCGTTACCGGCCTGCGTCGGTTGGCGGATGCTGATTTGGTGTTCACCATCAAGCGCCAGCCGGTCACCGGGTTCTCGCGGGCGAAGGAACGACTCGACAAGGCGAGCCGCGTGACCGATTGGACGCTGCACGACCTGCGCAGGACAATGGCTAGCGGTTTGCAGCGGCTTGGCGTGCGCCTCGAAGTGACCGAGGCGGTGCTGAACCACAAGAGCGGCAGCACAGGTGGCATTGTCGGTGTCTACCAACGGCACGACTATGCCGCCGAGAAGCGTGACGCGCTGGCGCGGTGGGCCGATTACGTTGACGCTCTGGTGAGCGGGACCAAGGCCAACGTCGTCACGCTGCGGATGTGAGCGTAATGACCCGCCCCCAACCCATGCCCACCAACGACCAAGCCCGCAAGGCCGCCGACTATCTCCTGGGCCTGACCCACGATCTTGTACATACCCTACAGACTGTATTGCACTCCGATGCACCCCAGCGCTCGAAATGGATCGACGAGCTATGGGTGTGGGGACAGTACCTCGAAAAGATCGGGGCCGGTTACGATGTGGCCAACCAACCGCTTCAGCTCGCCATTGCTCTCGACGAGCTGAGTGACGGCATCGTGGACTCCCTACTATCCCCCAGCAAGAAGGTCAAAGACGACCCAGCCCGAATATGGCGGGGGAGAACTTGGGCGGCGCTCGGGATGGAATGCTTGCTCAAGAAGGGTCTGACCCGCAAAGCTGCCTCAGATGAGGCCGTCACCAAATGGCCGGGGCTGAAACGCCTGTTGCACGGGCCCAGATCAGAACTCCGAAGCTCGCTGCTGTCTTGGCACGATCGTTTTATGAACGCCGAGATCAAGAACAGCGGCGCTAAAGTGGCTTTCAAGGTGCTCTACGCCCGGATCGGCCCGAACGCGTTGTCGATAGGCGATTGTGACCAGTGGGCCCGGCGTTGTTTTTCCAGGGCCATGGAGTTTGCTGATTCGTAGCCCGAATGGTTGCGCTACACCCCCCTCCTAGTACGAAATCCAGCCTCTAGGTTCCTTCACGCGCAATTCAAGCGCCTGAAAGGAACCACAATGGAGCAGGCTACCACAAAGTATCTTCCCGGCCGCAAAGTCTCCAACCGCTATGGCGTTTCCGACATGACGCTGTGGCGGTGGGAACGAGACGCCGAACTTAGATTCCCGAAACCAACCCGGATCAACGGTCGCCGCTATTGGCTCCTCGAGGAACTTGAGGAGTGGGAACGCGCGCGGGCGGCTGGTGCAGTATGACCGCAAATGGATCGGGCCCCGCCTCGGGGGCGACCGAGGACGAGGCCCGGGGATTTGATCAGCTTGCCAGCGAGATCACTCCCGAACATTGCGTCACGCCCATCCCCCCGCAAGCGGCGCTTATCAGCGCGATCAAAGAAGACCTTGCCCAAGGCGAGAAGGCCGAGCGCAAGGCCGATAAGCATTTTCGGTCCGCCGGCCGACGCCTCAAAGAACTCAAGGCTTCAACCGCCTCCTGGGCCGAATGGGAGGCGCTGCTCAAGACCAAGATCGGCATCAGCACCGGCCGCGCGTCGGAGTTGATGCAGATTGGAGAAGGTCGCAAGACCGTTGGAGAGCTTCGCGCCAGCAATGCTGAAGCTAATAAGCGACTTCGCGACCGGCGGTCTTCATCACGTGATGAAGAAAACGGCGGCGATCCCGAAGCCTCCGCAGAGGCGGGGGCCCCGGAGTCTCATATCACCGCCGACGGCAAGGCCCGCAAGCAGCCGAGCAAGCCGGCGCAGCGTGAGCTTGAAGCGGCTCAAGCGCACATTGTCGAACTTGAGGCCGCACTCGAGCACGACCGCGACCTCGCCGAGAAGTTACGCGAGGCCGAAATCAGAATGGCGGGGATGGCATCCGAGATCGAGGAGCTGAAAACGGCTGCGGACGCTGGCGCGGATCTGATCGACCGAGCGCTCAAGCTGGTTTCGCGGATGTCCGATGCAGAACGGGCGCAATTCCTCGTCAAGGTGAAGCAGGCCTATCCGCCTCGCCGAGGGCGTCCAAGGAAGCGGCCTCAGGCAGAAGCGGAGGGCTCCATCATGACTGCCGCCCTCGACATTCCCGCCACCCTCGCGCCCGCCCACGACAGCGGCGATGGCCACGATATTCCCGAATGCTTGAAACGGGTGGCGCCATGACCCGCGCCCTCCGACGTGATGCGCCTGTGACCTGCTCTAGCTGTGGCCGCCAGGTTGGACGGCAAGCACGACAGCCACGGTTCGCTCGGCACGCTACCGGGAGAAGGCCGTACCTCGCTCGGAATCTTCCCGACACAGACCGGGGCGGCGAGCGCCATTCTCGATAGCGCGGCCGGATGGATTACGCCCGAGCAAGCGGTTGAGACATTGAATGACTGTGATTGCCTCCAATTGATTGCGCCGAAAGAAGCTCATGGTGATAAACAACAAGGATGACTTGGCGCTGCACCCGTTGGTGCGGCAGATGATCCGGGAAGGCACACGCGATAAACCGTTGACGTTAAATTGGGCGCCGATCGAGCGCGACGCCTACGACTGCTTGGGTCTGCGCGATTTAAAAAGCCCGCTCGCCATGAAGGCGCGGACCCAGATTATTACGGAGGCGCTGGTCGCTGGCGACCGCTTCACTTCGTATTCGCGACGTCCGGCTTTCTATACCGAAAGCCAGCGATACTACCGGCCGACCTACAGCTTCCGAGCGATTGTCCCCGCGGTCGATCAATTGGCTGCCGAGGGATTGCTCGAGCATCAAAAGGTGCCGCAGGGGCATCGTGGTTTTCAATCGCGGTTCCGCTCCGCACCGGAGTTGATCAAGGAACTCGCCTCGGTGATGGTGCAATACAAGCCGCTCGAACTGATCGTGCTCCGGGACGATGCCGGCAATCCGGTCGACTACCGCGACAACCGCGAAACCCGCGCGATGCGCAAGCGGCTGGCGGAGTTAAACGAGGGGCTGGCATCGCAGGAGATTGGACTCGGCACCCAGATTATCCGCGAGGGTGACCGCCTCGACAACGGAGGCCGTGCGCAGGCGCAGCTGCATCGTGTATTCCATCGCGGCGACTTCGCCAACGGCGGCCGGTTCTATGGCGGTCATTGGCAGAACATCCCCGCCGAGGGCGGGCGCGACCAGATCACCATTAACGGCCAACCGACAACCGAGGTTGACTACCGAGGCCTCCACATCCGGCTGCTGTACCAGGAAGTCGGCAAGCCGATGCCGACCGACCCCTATGATGTCGACGGCTGGCCGCGGGAACAGGTCAAGCTCGCGCTGCTGATCGCGATCAATGCCAGAAGCCATGTCAGCGCCGTGCGGGCACTCGCTGATGCGTTGCGCGGAGATGCCACTGTCTCCGACCCTTTCGCGACCGCTGGCCAGCTGATCAAGGCCGCCAAAATTCGGCACCCGGATATTGCCTGGGCGCTCGCATCCGACGCCGGCGTGCGCCTCATGCGCAAGGACTCCGAACTGGCCGAACGGATCATGCTGGAAACGGTGCGCGCGATCGGAATCGTCCCCCTCGCCGTGCACGACAGCTTCATCGTTCCGACCGCCAACGTAGACACGTTGAACGAGACCATGGAAGAAGCAATCTCTTGTGGAAACAGCACCGCGAAAATCCCTTGTGGAAACAGGCCTCAATTTCGAGACAACACTTGTTCAATAAAATCGGGCTCTTCTGAAAATTTGATTCCACAATATGGGACGGAGAGAGAGAGGGGCCGCCCTCCTCCCGGGATGAGGTCCGCGGCACAGCAGGCACAGCACGACACTCTGATGCAGCACGTTGCTGACGTGATCGAGGAGCAATTGCGGAACTTGGACAGGAGAGCCGCAACGTGAACAAGCGTCCACGTCGCACAAAGGGCAAGTGCTATTCGTATCAGCTTCGGTGTGTTGCAGTTATGCCACACTTGAAATTGTGGGATATCAAAGGGTTAACCCATTTTTGGAGGGGCAACGCACCAAGGCTGGGGAGGGGGAAATGAGCCGACACACGCACGCGTCTAAAAAAAACGGCGAGTTCCAACATGCGACCGGCGTTGGTCAAAGGCACTGCAGCCATGGCACTTAGCGGACGATGCGCCCCTGCTAGATGCTCCCGTGTCGCCTCTGGCTAGCGCGATGAAAGCCAGTGAGGTGCTATGAAGGCGCGCTCGATTGCCATGCCAACGGGCCGAGCTCACAGCCCATTTCCCGCCCTCCCGGATACCCCTGACGCTACCCCAAGCGAGAAATGATCGGACAACAAAAGCAATCGCAGGCCGTTAGCATCGATGGATCGTTGAGTGTCCCTCAGAGCGCGGAACAGCGCGTGGCCCAAATGGGTCGGTGTGCCGCCAATCGAAAAAAGCCCACCACCGCCGCGCCGGAGATCGCCCGGATCAGACCCCCGGGAGGTACCTTTCTTTCTGCACGAAAGGGGGCGGGGTGGAGCAGGACCGGACCCGCGCACGTGCCGTTCCCGAAATCCTCTATTGGAGGACCCGCCCCAATTTTTTGGCCGAATTTTTTGGGAAAAAATTTTGGAAATAAAAATCGTGTTGTTAGCATCCTCGAGCAGAGGGTGTTACGCGTCGTCCCGTTCTGTCCGATCGCCCGCGACCAGCGAAGGCGCGAAAATCTGTTGGATATGTGGACGCAATGGCATGCGGACTCGCGCCAATTCGACAAATCTGCCAAAGGTGAGCCGCCGCGATGACGTAGCGGCTTGAGGGCTGCATGGTTGATTATGGTGTCGCGTCGTCCGGCAGACGCACGGTAAAGATCGAACCCTTGCCCGGCTCGCTCGCCACGGTCACGTCGCCACCCATCATGCGGGCGAGCTTGCGGGTGATAGCAAGGCCGAGCCCCGTGCCGCCGTATCGCCGCGCGGTCAGGGAATCGGCCTGGGTGAAATCCTGAAACAGTTTCGCCTGCTGCTCCGCCGTCATGCCGATGCCGCTGTCCGCAACGGCAAGCTCGACCCAGTCGCGGCCGTCCACCACCTTGCGCACCCGCAGGGCGACCTCGCCCTCTTTCGTGAACTTGCAGGCGTTGCTCAAGAGATTGAGCAGGATCTGTTTGAGCCTCATGGGGTCCGCGGTGAGCGCGCCCAGGTTCTCTTGGGCCTCGACGACCAGGCGATTCTTGTTCTTCTCGGCGAGTTGTCCCGCGGTGCCGATGACCTCGTCGATAAGCCTAGCCAAACTCACCGGCTCGGGATTGAGTTCGAGCTTGCCGGCTTCGATCTTCGAGAGGTCCAGGACCTCGTTGATGAGGCTCAGGAGGTGGGTTCCGGCGGCATTCACGCGGCGCAGTGGCTCCTGCGCCTTTTCCGTGCCGAAGCGCGCCGCGTTGGCGACCATCATCTCAGTCAGGCCGATGATGGCGTTGAGCGGCGCGCGCAGCTCGTGGCTCATGCTGGCGAGGAACTGCGACTTGCGCTCGCTCGCCTCCGCCAGCTGGCGGCTCTTGTCCTGGATCTCGTCGAACAACCGCACGTTCTCGATCGCGATCACGGCCTGGTCGGCAAAGGTCGAAGCGAGGTCAATCTGTTTGCTGGTGAAGGGCCGTACCGACTGACGGGAGAGAAAAATTACGCCAATCGGATTTCCTTCGCGCAAGAGTGGAACTGCAAGCACGGATCGAAAGCGGCCCAGTTTCTGCAATTCGATAAGAGCGTATTCGGGGTCAGCGAGAACGTCCGGAATATGAGCAAAGCGGCCTTCAAGCAGGGCTCGCCCAACAGCCGACCCGCGTCCGGGCGATATCGGGAAGTTTATGACGTGTTGGAGGAAGTCGGGAGGAAAGCCGTAGCTGGTGACTGATTGTAGGCCGCGCCTTTGGGACGAACGATACCCACCATTTCGGCCTCGCATAACCGCGCGGCGGATTCGGTTAGCGTTTCGAGCACGGCCTGCAGGTCGAACGTCGAGCGGCTGATGACCTTGAGCACGTCGGCGGTCGCGGTCTGCTGCTGCAGCGATTCGCGCAGCTCGTTGAGCAGGCGCGTGTTCTCGATCGCGATGACGGCCTGGGCAGCAAAGTTCTTGACCAGCTCAATCTGCTTTTCGGTGAAAGGCCGAACTTCCTGACGATAGATGATGATTGTCCCGATCAGTTGGTCATCCTTGAGCATGGGCACACCGACCGTGGACCGCGCGCCGCCGAGCTTGGCCGCATTGCCGGGATTTGGTTCGGCCGCGTAATCGGAGCTGTGGGCCACCTGTCTGGTCTGCAAGACGCGATCGTGGAGGCTCCCCGCCTTCGGGCGAAACGGGCCGCGTCGCCTTTGGAATTCGGCCAACGCGGGCGGCGTGCCGGTCCCGGCCGCCAGGTGCAAGACCTCGCCGTCGTAGCGAAATATGTGTCCGAATTTGGCGTCGCAGATGCGGACTGCATTCTCCAACATGGCGCGGAAGACCGGCTCCAGTTCGCCAGGCGAGCTGCTGATCACGCTCAGGACCTCGGCGGTCGCGGTTTGCTGCTCTAGGGACTCGCTCAGTTCACGCGTGCGCGCCTGCACCTCGTCGAACAGCCGGACATTCTCGATCGCGATCACCGCCTGGTCGGCAAAGGTTTCGACCAGCTCGATCTGCTTGTCGGTGAACGGGCGCACGCTAGTGCGATGCAGGACGATCACCCCGATCGGCGTTCCTTCTCGCAACAGCGGAACGCCGAGTGCGGTTCGCATGCCGCCAATCTTCGTAGCCTCCACGAAAGTGAATTCCGGATCGGCCAGCACGTCGATGACCTGGACGACATTGCCCTCGAGGATAACCCTGCCGACGATCGTCCCCCGTCCCGCCGGAATCGGGTGCGTATCCATGTAGGCCTGCAATGCGTGCGGATGGCCGTAGTTGGCGACTTGCCGATAGGCGTCGCCGTGCTGGCGGTTGATCGAGGCCATGTCGGCTTCACACAATCGGGCTGCCGACTCGACCAGCGTATCGAGCACAGCTTGCAAATCGAAGGTTGAGCGGCTGATCACCTTGAGCACGTCGGCGGTGGCGGTCTGCTGCTGCAGGGACTCGCGCAGCTCATTGAGGAGCCGCGTGTTCTCGATGGCGATGACGGCTTGGGCGGCGAAATTCTGCACCAATGCGATTTGTTTCTCGGTGAAGAGTCGAACCTCTTGGCGGTAGATGACAATTCCGCCAACAAGCTCGTTTTCTTTCAGCATCGGTACGGTCGCACAGGTGCGCGCCCCGGAGAACTTGGCAAAAAGCGGGCCCGCGGCGGACTGGCCTGCCAAAATGTCCGCAATGTGCACGACTTGCTTTGAGCGCTTCATTCGATCGAGGCTGTGCCCAGGGGTGGGACGAATGACCGGCTGGCGCCGACGCGTCTCGGCGAATTCAGGCGGGACTCCATGCAGCGCAACGGCACGGAATTCTTCACCCTCGCACAGCCACAAAATGCCGAACTTGGCCTCGCAGATGTGCACTGCTTTTGCCAGCATGGTCTCGAACACCGGCTCCAACTCACCGGGCAACCTGCTGATGACCTCCAACACCTCTGACGTCGCCGTCTGCTGCTCCCGCGCCTCGGCGAGTTCGCGCCTGTATTTTTCGAGCTGCTGTTCCAGATCGGCACGCGACTTACGAGCCTGACCGACGCACACTCTCGCCTTCGTTCTGGTTGAACGGAGCTTGCGGCCGCGCGTTGGGCTATTCGCGCCTTTGAGAGACAAGGTTACCTCGTCGGCACAGCCACTGGGCTCGTCGGCCCAGCTAAGGATCGAGCCTATCCATCCTAACAGAACCGCACGGTGAACGCGCGCACGTTCATTCGATCAACCTCGTCGGCCACTATTCGCGTAACGGCACGTTATGGAATATCCAGTCTGGTAACCCCGATCAGTTGATCTTGGCGCCGGCGAACTTGATCACCTTCGCCCATTTCTCGGTGTATTCGGCGATGAACGTCGCGAATTCGGCAGGCGAGCTCGCAAACACCGTGCCACCAAGGTCGGCGATCCGCGCTTTCATTCGGGGATCGGCGAGGCCCGCGTTGATCTCTTTGTTGAGCTTGTCGATGATCTCTGCGGGCGTATTTCTGGGAGCGCCGACCCCCTGCCAGACGGTTCCCTCGTAGCCGGGCACGAAGTCGCCAACCGGAGGGACGTTCGGCAGCACCTCCGCCCGCCTTGCACCGGTCACTGCCAACGGGCGCAGCTTGCCCGCCCTGATGTGCTCGATCGAGGTCGCCATAGTGTCGAACATGACTTGCACTTGGCCGGCGAGCAGATCGGTGAGGGCCGGGCCTCCGCCCCGATACGGCACGTGCAGCATGTCCACACCTGTCATCATCTTGAACAGCTCGCCGTACACGTGCTGCGCGCTGCCGACACCGCCCGACGCCATGTTGATCTTGCCGGGGTTGGCCTTGGCGTAAGCGATCAGGGCAGGAACTGACTTCGCCGGGAATGACGGGTGTACCACCAAGACAGCTGGCGCGCGGTAAATGCTCGCGATCGGTGCGATGTCGCGGGTGAAACTAAAATTGAGATTGTCGTAGAGCGCCACGTTCCAGGCATTGTTGGAACCGATCATAAGCAGCGTGTAGCCGTCGGGGGGCGCCTTGATCGTTGCTTCGACGGCGAGGTTGCCGCCAGCGCCGGCCCGGTTCTCAACGACGAATTGCTGGCCGAGGCGCTCCGACAGCCATTGGCTGATCAAGCGGGCATACAAGTCGGCCACGCCGCCGGCCGGGAAGCCGACGATGATGCGCACCGGCCGCGTTGGATAGGTTTGTGCCTGCGCGATACGCGATACCGCCGGCAGCGCGGCAGCGCTCGCCGCCAGATGCAGAAAATTTCGGCGGCCGAGTAGATGAGGAGGTTGCCCATCCTCATCCCTCACAGACCCGGATGTGCAGATTTCCCGCTTCCGGTTCTTCATGGGAGAGCCTCGCTCACGGAAGTGCAGATGACA
>Ga0306924_10008909_pt1 | contig 10152 bp, 7 predicted proteins | sample sta12Can44000111_FD_203756 | JGI IMG/M metagenome (GOLD analysis project Ga0306924, IMG submission 203756) | Lab enrichment of tropical soil microbial communities from Luquillo Experimental Forest, Puerto Rico - statanox.12C.anox.44.000.111 (v2)... | ecosystem: Environmental > Terrestrial > Soil... | reverse complement strand
ATCTTGTCGTAGGTCGCCTCGGAAACCACGTGCCGCGACACGAGCTGGATCTTGTCGGCGTACGGCCGGCCTTGGATTATTTTCGCAGAGTCAGCATCGCTGACGCCCGGTAATCCCTTTAGCTCGACAGCGGTTGCAGTGTTGATGTCGACCAGACCGGCCTTTGGCACTGACGCGGTGCTGTGCGATGCCGGGTCCGGGACTTTGGGGGCAGCGGGCATAGCAGGCGCCATCGTCCCCGCAGGCGGCGTGGGGTTGGTTGTGGTCGGTGCCGACTGGGCAAAGACGGGCGCAGCTACGGTCAACGCCAGCAAGCCGAGGGGCAGGCGTGAAAGCTTCAACATCGATTACTCCTAATATAGGCGGCGTGTTTGCCGTCGTGCCCAGAACGAGTCACCGGACATTTGCTTCCATAGTCCGAATAAATTTGGTGGTTAACCCAATAAAACTTTTGCCTATAGGGGCAATTCTGCCTTAATACTCAAATTTCTGCCGTAATCGCTGTGTGGGCGCTTGTTATCTGAACGCACAAAACGGGTTTATGCCGTGCAAAATTCCAAATGGTCGAAAAATTCAATGACCCGCGACCGAAGGTGGGCCCTGTGCCGGTTATCCCGGCGCCGCACCCTGGGTCCTCACATAGACCGCGTAGAGCGACTGGCTGGCGGCCATGAACAGCCGGTTGCGCTTGGCGCCGCCAAAACACAGATTGGCGGTACTCTCCGGCAAGCGGATCCGGCCGATCAGCTTGCCTTCCGGGGTCCAAACGGTCACCCCGCTATAGCCGAGCTCGCGGAAGGCATTGCTCGAAACCCAGAGATTGCCGTCAACGTCGCAGCGTGCGCCGTCCGGCGCGCATTTGATCCCGTCGACCATGAAGTCGCTGAAAAGCTTCTGGTTCGAGAGCTTGTTGTCGGCACCGACGTCGAAGACATGCATATCGCGCTTGCCGCCCGGCCCGGTATCGCCCGGGCCCTTGCCGGTGCTGATCACATAGAGCTTTTTGTAGTCAGCCGAGAAGACAAGACCATTCGGGTCGGGGAGCTGGTCCTCGGTGACGACGACGTCGAGCCGCCCGCTCGGGTCGGCACGATACACGTTCGTCGGCAGCTCGCGTTTGCCACCGACGACGCCGGCCGGCTGGCCGATCCGCGGATTGAGCTTCCCCGAGGGATTGCTCGCGCCGCCTGCCGCGTCGGGCTCGCCCTCATAGAGCTGGCCGCCATAGGGCGGGTCGGTAAACCAGATGCTGCCGTCCGGATGCGGGACGACGTCATTCGGCGAGTTGAGGCGCTTGCCGTTGAACGAGTCGGCGATCACCGTCGCCGAGCCGTCGTGCTCATAGCGGACGACGCGTCGCGCCAAGTGCTCGCAGGAGATCTGGCGGCCCTGAAAATCGAAGGTGTTGCCGTTGCTGTTGTTCGACGGCGCGCGGAAGACGCTGACCTGACCGTTGTCTTCGAGCCAGCGCAGCTGACGGTTGTTGGGGATGTCGCTCCACACGAGGTACCGCCCCTGGGCGCTCCAGGCCGGACCCTCGGACCACAGCGCGCCGGTCCACAGGCGTTTGATCGGTGTGTTGCCTTGCACATAATTCGTGAACAAAGGATCGATGATGATGATGTCGGGATCGAAGACATAGACGTTGGGCGGAGCGCTTGGGCTGAAGTCGCGCGGCGGGCTGGTGACGACGCTCGGCGGCGTGCCCTTTTCGGCCTGGGCCATCACCCCGCGCGACCCGGCGACCGCGGCGCCGGCGGCGATCGCGCCGACCAAAGTCCGGCGGGATATTGCTGCGCTCTCTACCCGCCCCTTCTTGTCCTGGCATGTCATGGTATCTCCTCCCCAAAGTTTAAGGCTCGATGGCTGGTTGATACGACCGGTCGGTGCTTAGAGCCTAACCCAAAAGTCGAGCGCTCTTTCTCCTGGTTCGGACGCAACCGGCGTTTCGTCAAGGATTTCGAGAACCTTGCCGAAACTCTGGGCGCTTTCTTTGCCCTCGCCTCCATCCAGCTTGCCCTCAGGCGGCTTGCCGGGGCGTAGGTCGGAAGTCGTACACGCCGCAATGATGGAGGTCCGCAAAGGGCGGCGACCCGACCTTCGTCTACGACCTGGTGAACGGCGATGTTGCGCGCCGTAAGCGGTCGTCCAGCGGGCTCGGGGCTAATGGGTCAGATCGACCAGAAGCGCCCATTCGCTATCTGTGGATAACGGGCTTTCGCGATCGGTTAGGAGCCTTGCCTGCGCCGTACTCTTAGTGTTAAGTGGAAATAGAACGGGCTGTCAGGTGATCAATGGGAATGAGGAAACATTGGGAGGAGTACGTTGAAACCCCGAATTTTTATCGGCTCATCTACAAACGCGCTCAATATCGCGGAGTTAGCTCAAGCAGAATTGAAGAACGATGCCGAGCCGGAACTGTGGAATAATGGAACTTTTCGTACCACTTATGTACCTATTGAAAATCTAATGTCTGCAGTTGAGCAGTATCACTTTGCATTATTCATTTTGCTGCCAGAAGATCCTGTAACCATCAGAGACACGTCTACGTTATCAGTGAGAGATAATGTTCTCTTTGAACTTGGCTTATTTATGGGTAGGCTCGGTAGAGATCGAAATTTTTTCATAACTCCGCAAGGAACCGATAAGAGCCAACTGCACTTGCCGAGTGACCTAAGTGGGATCACGCCATCTTCTTATGACCCTAGTGCAACGAATGTTCGGGCATCTGTGGGCACTGCTCTGGTCGAGCTGAAGCAATCTTTGCGCAAATTTCACAGCTCACCAGAGGCAACGATTTTTGAGGCGGATTGGAATAAGCGGTTCCATTTTGAGCATAAGGGCGGAAGGAATTACTCGGCGGATGGCAAGCAGGTCGATCCTAAGGGCGAAGGTAATCTCATCTTCGGGCCGGATGGGAGTTTGCAAATACAGCGAAGTAACATAGGCGGTCGTTATGAGATTGAGATAAGGCCCTTCGGCCGAACCGAACCCACCATACGCAAGTCGGTCCGTCCTGAGCGTGTGTTTCGAGTTACATTCAAAGCTAAAGTTGAAGGCGGAGCACATCAAATCCGGGTAGTTCTGAAAGAGAATCAGCAAGGCCAATGGGCCGACAATAAAGTTGTCTATGTGAGTGCTGATGATTGGCAGCCCTTTGAAATCTTCTTGCGCGCTCTACCTTCATTGGACCTCTTTTTAAGAATAGATGACATATATGTAACGAAGGCGCCGAGCAATGTGTTTTTATCTTCTCTACGGGTTACCGAATTGAGCTGAACCATTCGGCGGAAGTGTAAAACGCTGGGGTACCCTCCAGTAAGCCTATGGGTTGTCCCGTTTCCACCCAACTGAGCCGATCCCGGCGGGTATCGCGAACGGCAGGTGTGGGGCATGAAGACCAGTTCCCGCCGCCAAGGCCGAGCGGTCGTTGTGGGGCTTCGAAAGCGGCCCTTTGCTGCCGATGATTAGAGCCATGTAGAACTTTGGGTCAGGCGCTTAGTCCGCGGCCTCGGTAGATGCAGTTCTCCCCACACCCGCTCGCAGCGCATCCTCGCGACGCTTGCGTGCAAGGGCTCCCTCACCGCCGGCGGTGGCGTGATAGAGATCGAGCCGCTCGAATTCGTCCTCATCGGGCGGAGCGATCGAAAGATCGCTGTAGGTCCATCGATCGGGCGCGGCGAGGACATCTTTCAAAATCTTCCTTGCTTGGCGATAGACCGACCAATATCCCCGAGCCTTGCCGGCGATCTCACATGCATAGCGCGGATAGAACACGAAGGGGCTCTCCGTCGGCAGCCCGTAGCGCCGGTCCCGCCGCGACTTGCGGCGGAAGGCGCCCCCCTCGAGCGGGTGGACAGCCTCGAACATCGTCATCAGCTTGAACCACAGCAATGTGGTCAATGTCGTGTGTGGGCGGCCGCGAGGGTGAGCCGCCGTTCGCCGCAAGATCGTGCGCACATGCTCCAAGCTGTAAAAGCTTTGCCAGGCCTCACGATAGGCACCGTCCCACTCCTCGTCGGACATGACCGGATGATGCGTCACGCGGTTGTTGAGGTCGTATTTGTTGAGGTCGGGGTCCATCCAGGCGCCCCGCTGCCACAGAAGCTTGTGGTCTTCGGAACCGGGGAGCGGCGTCAGCATGAACAACTCGAGCACGTCGAGCGGCAATTCCCGCTTGATGATCTCGACATCGCGCAGGATGGACTCCCTCGTGTCGCCGGGAAATCCGATGATGTACCCCGCGCAGGTGATGGCACCATGCTCGCGCCATTTCTGCAGCATCGCGCGGTATTCGGTGATCTTGTTCTGGCGCTTCTTGGCCGCGAGGAGATTGTCGGGATTGATGTTCTCCAGGCCGATAAAGACGCGGCGAACGCCGGCCTGCGCTGCCTTCTCGATGAAGTTCGGGATCCGGTGGCACAACGTGTCCACCTGGATCGTAAAGCCGATCTTCAAGCCTTTGCCGACCCGCAATCGGATCATCCGGTCAAACAGCGGTTCCCAATGACGGTTGCGAGCAAAATTGTCATCGGTGACGAAAAACCGCCGGTTGCCTTGGCGATAGTTTTCGCGGATCGCGCGTTCGAGATCGTCGGGGGTGCGAAACCGGCTCTTGCGGCCCTGGACATTGATGATCGTGCAGAACGAACACTGGTAGGGGCAGCCGCGGCCGAGATCGAGGCTCGACAACTGGCCGGAAACGCGGCGGACGTGTTTGCGCGGCAGGATCGGCGCGGGCTCGCCCTCCAATGAGGGGAGATCGCTCATATAGTTATAGAGGGGTTGAAGCGAGCCCTTCCAAGCGTCCCGGATCACCTGGTCGAGCCGGCCATGTTCGGCCTCGCCGGCAAAAAAGGAGATGCCGAGGGCCATCGCTTCTCGCATCTCCTCGGGCATTTCCGGCAGCATCGCGATTGAGCCCGAGACATGAAACCCGCCGATGCAGACCGGCAGGCCGGCTTGCAGAAATGGCCTCGCCAGATCGACGGCGCGGGGAAACTGGTTCGATTGCACCCCGACCAACCCGACGAGGGACCGGCTACCGGCTCGGCGCACCATCCGGACGATCCGGTCCGGCCTGATCCGGCGGTTGGTCTCGTCATAGGTGTGGACGCGGATCGCCACATCGCGACCGAGCACCCGCCGGCGGCTCGCGTCTTCGGCGAGCCCGTTGAGGCAGGCGAGCGTGTTCGAGGGTATCGCCGCCTTGACCCACTGGATCGGATAGCCGTCGTCGTCGTAATGCGTCGGCTTGATCAGCACCAGGTGGAACACCGCAGCCTCGCGTTCAGGCGTGGCCGTGATGGCGGATCTGGCCAAATGGATCGCTTTCAGCTGAGCCCAAACCGGCGGGAAATGTCGCTAGTCTTATGAACCTCTAACCATTGCGGATCAAACGGCGCGATGACGGCCATTCTCGTTGTTTTTCGCTCCCTCAGCGCTGTGCAGGTTCCGTTGATCCGCGGTGCCGAATTCGTTGTTAATTTGGTCGCGGACTTTCTCCTTAAGTAATTGAAATAAAAATATTTGCGTTGGAATCGAAAGGAGTGCTTGGCCGCCCCGACGAAAAATTCGTTGTTTTTCGCTACCGCGCGCAGCCTGAGTCGAGCGGCGGCAGGCCCGGCGGCGTGCGGCGCAGCTGGGTCGCCTGCTCGAATGCGTAGGCAAGGCGCAGCAGGGTGGGCTCGCTCCAGGCGCGGCCGGTGAAGGTGGCACCGTAGGGGTAGTCGGGCGTCTCCTTGTCACGGACTCCGGCGATAAAGCCGGCCGGCACCTGGATGCTCGGGTAGCCGGCCTTGGCGGCGATCGCGGCACCGGCGGTGCCGGGGAACAGCACCGCGTCGAGCCGGTATGCGTCCATATAAGCATCGAGCCCGAGCTCGCGCGCGGCGCGCAGATCCATTTGCCGCGCCGACACATACTCCAATTCACTGAGGTCGCCGCGGGTCGCCTCGGCGGCGAGAAACATGTCCTGGCCAAAGCGCAACGCGCGGTCGGCATGGGCTTGGTTGAACGCGACGATGTCGGCAAGGCTCCGCATCTCGGTGCCGGTGGCCCAGTCGCGCAGATACGCGTTCAGGTCATGTTTCAGCTCGTAAACAAACACGATCGGCCGGCGCGCCGGCTGGTTTTTGGTCGGGCTTTCCGGGTTGCGGTTGAGGATCGCCATCTCGGTGCCCGGGCCGCCGATCCAGCCCTCGGTCGGGATGTTGGCGCGCACGACCGTGGCGCCTTGCGCCTCCAGCACCACGATCGCCTCGCGCATGACCGCGGCGGCGCGCGGCGGCAAGGGTCCGTAATAGACATCATTGCCGGGATCGGCAGGATCGCTCGGCACACCGATGCGGACGCCCTTGAGCCCATCCTTGTCGAGCGCACTCGTATAATCGGCCGGCCGCTGCAGAGCCGCCGTCGCCGGGTCCAGCGGATCGGCGCCGGCGAGCACGTTCAACAGGATCGCCGCGTCGCGCACCGTGCGCGTCAGTGGGCCCGCGGTGTCCTGGCTGTGGGCGATCGGGATGATGCCGGCGCGGCTCACGAGCCCGACGGTCGGCTTGACCGTGACGACGCCGTTCTGGCTCGCCGGCGACAGCAGCGAGCCCGAGGTTTCGGTGCCGATCGCCGCTGCCGCGAGCCCCGCCGCCACGGCGACCGCCGATCCTGAGCTCGACCCGCCCGGCAGGACAATCGGCACACCCTTGTCGTCGAGCTCAGGTGCGTAAGGGTTCTTGACCTGGCCGCCAAGCGAGCTGTACCCGGCCGGCATATCGACCGCCAGGATGTTGGCGAATTCGGTCAGATTGGCTTTGCCGAGGATCACCGCGCCGGCGCTGCGTAACAGTTCGACGACGGTCGCGTCTCGCTTCGCCCGGGCATCGGCGAGCGCTAGTGAGCCCGCCGTCGTATGCTGCTCGTCGGCCGTGGCGATGTTGTCTTTGACCAGGATCGGGATGCCCTCGAGCGGGCGCCGCTGGACGGGCTTGCTGCGATCGAGGGCCTCGGCGATCGCCCTCGCGTCGGGGTTCCGCTGGCGCACGGCATTGAGCCGCGGTCCGCTCCCGTCATACGCCTCGATACGCGCTAGATAGGCGCTCACCAGTGCAGCGGCGGTCGTCCTGCCAGCCGCCAGCGCCTGCTGCAGGTCGCCAATGGTCGGATTCTCGATACACACAACCCCGTCCGCACCTGCTTGTGCATCAACGTTCGGCATCAAAAGCAGGAGCGAAGAAATAGAGAGGTAACCGGCCGGCCTCAGGCACCGCCTGCGGCCGGCCACGAAAATCAGCGCTGACGACCGGCTCAGCTGGCGGGCTGGCCGCCCATGGCCTGCTTGATCAGCCCTACGATCACCATCAGGATGCCCCCGCCGACGCCGCCGGAGACGATCTGACCGATAATTGAGCCGATATCGAGGCTACCTGCTGCAGCCTCGGCTCCCGTTCCGCCGCCCAGCAGCGCGCCGATGATCTGGGCACCCACACCGCCGCCGATCACCCCGGCAATCGAGTTGCCGAGCGTCCCGAGGTTATATTGCTTCAGTGCTGCCCCAGCAATGTTGCCGCCGACAGCACCTGAGATCAGTTGGATGATTAGACCAACGATTCCGCCCCACATGTTAATTGCCCTTTCATGGCTCGCGTCGCGCGAGACTACGGCGCACCGTCCGTACGCCTATCTAAGGAGCATAACAGAACTTGGGATTGAATAGAATGCTTTGATCAAGCCGACGCGAAGTGGCGTTCGGACGGCTTGGCACAGCCCTCCGATAGCGACGGTAGATGAGCCGGTACTCCCCGAATCGCTTGAAGACAGCGAGGATTCGCGATGGTCGGCCTGACTCGATGGCGGTCTCGCCCGTGGCGCTCGGCGCCGGCTTCGCGCGGGGCTTGGCTGATGCTCGGCGGCGCCTTCGCCGCGTTCACCGTCAGCGCCGGGTTGATGCACTCCTACGCGATCTTTCTGGTGGCCTTCATCGAGCAGTTCCGATGGAGCCGCGCCGAGACCTCGATCGCCTACTCGGTCTCGCAGCTCGTCGCTGGTGCGAGCTCGCCGCTGGCCGGAGCGTTGGCCGACCGGCTCGGGCCCCGCCGCCTCCTATTGCTCGGGGGGAGCCTGCTCGTTCTCGGCCTGTTGGCCAGCGCATTCATTTCCGCGCTCTGGCAAATCATCCTGCTCTATGGAGTGGTGATGACGATTGGGGCCAACTGCCTTGGGCTCGTCGTTTTTGTGCCGCTTCTCTCGCGCCATTTCGTGCGGCGGCGCGGCATGGCGATCTCGATCGTGCAATCGGCCAACGGCTTCGGGCGCGCCGCCTCGGCGCCGCTCGTTCAGTTGCTGATCTCGACCCTCGGCTGGCGTGAGACCTATTTCGCGCAGGCGGCGTTCATGGCCGCAGTTGTGCCGCTGCTCGCCACGCTGTTTCGTCGCGCTGCCCGATACCCGATCGCGGCGGAACGGGATCCGATACCCGGCGCTTCAGGTCCGATCTCACTGCCGTCGCCGGAGTGGAGCCTGGGCGAAGCGATGCGCACCCGCCATTTCTGGTTGCTCTTTGCGGTCTACCTGTTCACCGGCCTCGGGAGTTTCCTTGTCTCGCTGCATCAGCTCGCCTTTGCCGTTGATCGCGGCTTCGACAAGCTCTACGCCGCGGGGGTGCTCGGCCTTGGCAGCTTTCTCGCCATCGCCGGCACGATCTTCACCGGAACGCTGTCGGATTATATCGGGCGTGAGAGCTCGGCCATTCTGGCCTACGGCATTTCGATCCTCGGCGTGGTCTGCGCTTTGTTGATCACCGGACCTGACCAAGGCTGGCTGTTATGGCTGCACGCCTGCTTCTTCGGGCTGACCTGGGGTGCCCGTGGCCCGGCGATCACGGCGAAGACCGCCGACCTTTTCCCGGGCCGTCAGCTCGGAACCATCCTCGGCGTGATCACAATCGGCAGTGGTATCGGTTCCGCTGCCGGGTCATGGGCGGCAGGTTGGATCTTCGATCTCTCCGGTAGCTATCGGCTCGCCTTTATGCTGTCGATCGCCGCCTATCTCTGCGGTTGCATCGCCTTTTGGGCCTTGCGCCGACCCCCGAGGCGGTGAGTCGCTTGGCGAGCGCGGGCGATGGCGCCAAGATCGCCATCAAACAAGGGTCTCGAAGGACTGGGTCATGGCGGCTGATGTGCTGGTCAAGAATGCCTGGTACGTGGCTGGGCTGTCGCACGAATTCGCCCCGCAACAGTTGCAGGGCCAAGTCATTGCGGAAAAGCCGTTGGTGTTGTGGCGGACCGCAGAAGGCAGCGTGGTCGCCTTCGACGAGCGATGCGATCACAAACGCATGCCGCTGTCGCAAGGTCGATTCGTCGAAGGCGGTCTACTCGAGTGCGCCTATCACGGCTTGTGCTACGATGCGACTGGTCAGTGCGTCCGGGTACCGTCGCACCCCGACGGCCACATCCTGCAAGGAGCTCGGCTGTGCCCGTTTCCGATCATCGAGCAAGACGGTCTCATCTGGGTCTGGCCGGGAAAGCCAGGGCGGCGACGGTCCGGCCGCCGCGCATTCCGGAGATCGCCGATCCGGCATGGGAAACGGCCGACACAGGGCCGATGCCGGTGCCCGCCAACACTGTGTTGCTGATCGAAAACCTGCTCGACACCAGCCATTTCTACCCGCTGCACGACGGCAATATCGGCGATGACGAGAACAGCCGCATACCGGTGCGGCTCGAGCAGGGTACGCAGGACGATAGTCCTTATGTCGGGACGATCCGCGAGGTGCGAGGCTACAAGCAGCCGCCGTACCTCGAGGATTACCTCGAGTACGATGTCGTCGACCGCGATCACACCCATTTCATGCTGAGCCCCGCGGTGACGCGGGTGCAAAACCCATACGCCGGTCGATCGGAGCCATCACGTCTGGCGATTGATCATCAACATGCCGGCGGGCCAGAGGTGCAAGTCCGACCCGAGCAAATCGGCGGTCGAGCGCTTCATGCAGACGTTCCCGGCGGTCATCGCCGAGGACCGCTGGGGTCTCGAAAAACAGCAGCGAATGTTCAATTACCCGGACGACGGGTATTTCGAGGTGTTCCTTCGGCCGGAAGCGGCGCTGCGTCGCGCGCGCCAGATCCTGACCCGGCTCGAGCGGGCAGAGAGAGCCCC
>Ga0306924_10008905_pt1 | contig 10154 bp, 9 predicted proteins | sample sta12Can44000111_FD_203756 | JGI IMG/M metagenome (GOLD analysis project Ga0306924, IMG submission 203756) | Lab enrichment of tropical soil microbial communities from Luquillo Experimental Forest, Puerto Rico - statanox.12C.anox.44.000.111 (v2)... | ecosystem: Environmental > Terrestrial > Soil... | reverse complement strand
TCACCAGGAACAGGGCAAAGGGCAGGGCGATGAGGATGACGCCGCTCAGCCGGCCCTCGGCGGTGAGCGCCTTGACCTGGCCCAGGATGCGATAGCGCTCACGAATAACGTAGCCGATCTTATCCAGGATCTCCGCCAGGTCGCCGCCGGTGTTCCGCTGAATCAAGACCGCAGTAACAAAAAAGCGCAGGTCGAGGTTGGGCACGCGCTCGCACAACGACTTGAGCGCCTCTTCGAGGGAGATGCCCAGGTTCTGTTCGTCGTACACCCGGCCGAACTCCTCGGCGATGGGCGAAGGCATTTCCTCGGCGACGACGTGCATGCCGGCGGCCAGGCTGTGGCCGGCTCGCAAGGCACGGGCCACCAGCTCGAGGGCGTCCGAAAGCTGGCCGGCAAAGGTTTTCAACCGCACCCGCCGCTTGTTGAACAGCCAGAGGAACGGGATCATAAACATGATCAGGCCGGCAATCGGGGCAAAGTAGATCTTCACTCCCGCCAACCAGCTGGCCGTTCCACCCAGAAGTCCCAGCAACAAGCCGATGCCGAACAGCGTGCTGGCCTTGATATGGCAATCGGCCTGCACGATAACTTTGTGCAAGCTGGGCAAGTTGGGCGTCAGCATTTCCAGAAGCGAGCTCTTATCGCGCTCCAGGGCGGTCTTGCGGAGAATGTTGGTGGCTTCATCCTCCTTGCGTCTCTTGCCGGTCAACAGATCGAGGCGGTCCCCCATCTTGTTCGAGTTTTCCCCGAACACAAAGGCGACCAGGCCCACGAGTGCAGCCACGCCTACAAACGCCAGCATGGAGATCAGCAGGGGAGTCATGTCATTGAGTCCTTGGTAGTCCCTGGCGCGGTCCCCGAGACCGCGGCCCTGGAACAGTAGGTGTCTAGTCGCGGAGCAACACTCGTTCCATGAACAAATTCGACGGCAGCTTGATGCCCGCCGTCTCCAAACGGGCGATAAACGTCGGCCGGACCCCGGTGGCTTCAAATTGCCCGAAGGCCCGGCCGTTTTGATCGATGCCTAACTGCTTGAAGCGGAAAATATCCTGCATGATGATGGTGTCCTGCTCCATATTCATGACCTCGGTGAACGAGGTGATCTTGCGCGGCCCGCCCTGCAGGCGGTTGGCCTGGATGATCACGTCCACGGCGGAGGAAATCTGCTGCCGCATCGCCTTCACCGGAAGTTCCATGCCAGCCATCATGATCATGGTTTCCAGACGCGCCTGGGCGTCGCGCGGGCTGTTGGCGTGCAAGGTGGTCATGGAGCCGGAGTGGCCGGTGTTCATGGCCTGAAGCATGTCCAGCGCTTCGCCGCCGCGGCATTCGCCGATGATGATGCGTTCCGGCCGCATACGCAGGGCATTGCGCACCAGGTCGCGCGTGGTGACGGCGCCTTTGCCTTCGATGTTGGGCGGCCGTGTTTCCAGACGTACGGTATGGTCCTGCTGGAGCTGCAGCTCGGCGGCGTCCTCAATGGTCACGATGCGCTCGTCATTGGGGATGAAGCTGGACAGCGTGTTGAGCAGCGTGGTTTTCCCGGAACCGGTGCCGCCGCTGATGACGATGTTCAGCCGTGCCTTGATGCAGGCCTCCAGGAGCATGGCCATTTCCGGGGTGAAGGCCTTGAAGTTGAGCAGGTCTTCCAGCTTCAGCGGGTTGGCGCCGAAGCGGCGAATGCTCATGCTCGGGCCGTCCAGGGACAGGGGCGGAATGATGGCGTTGACGCGGGAGCCGTCCGGCAAGCGCGCGTCCACCATGGGCGAGGATTCATCCACGCGGCGGCCCACCTTTGAGACGATGCGGTCGATGATCTGCAAGAGGTGGTCGTTGTCGCGAAACTTGACGTCTGTCTTTTCCAGCTTGCCGCGGCGCTCGACGTAAATCTTGTGCGGCCCGTTCACCAGGATGTCGCTCACCGTCGGGTCCTTGAGGAGCATTTCCAGCGGGCCGAAGCCGAAAGTCTCATCCAGGACCTCGTCAATGAGGCGTTCCCGCTCCATGCGGTTGAGGAGAGGGTTCTCGGTGTCGCACAGGCGCTCGACGACCAGGCGGATTTCGCGCCGCAAGGTATCGCCGGCCAGGTCGCTGACGCGGGACAGATCGAGCTTGTCCACCAGTTTGCTGTGGATGAGGCGCTTGAGTTCCTCAAAGCTCTTGTTGGCGGTGCGATCCAGGCCGCCCCCCTGGGAAACACCGGTCATGCGGCTGGTTCCGCCGCCCAGGCTTTTCAGACCGCTTTGCAAACGGGACATCGTTGCGTTCCTTTGAGTTTCCGCAAACCAGGGTTGTCATCCGGACGCTTGGGTTGCACGGTTATTTGAAAGAAAAGAAACCACGCTTTTCTTTCTTGGGCTCCTGGGACGTCTTGCCGCACAGGGCATTGGCCAGACCGACCAGACTCAAATGGACCTTGCTCTTGGGCGCGTGCTTGAGCAGCGGCACGCCGGCATTCCGCGAGCCGAGCATGTTCTTGAAATCATTGGGCACCTGCCAGAAGATGGATTGCCCGATGGTTTCCTCCGCCTTCTTCAAAGTGATTTCGCCGTCTTCCGAGCCGACCCGATTGATTACCACCTTGACCTTGCTTGCCAGTCCCTCTTCGGCTTGCATGGTGTGGATCAGGCGGACAACGTTGCGCAGACTGCTCAGCTCCAGTTGCGCGACCAGCAAGATCACGTCCGCCATGCGCAGGCCGGTCAGGTCGGTGGGCGTGAAGCGCTTGCTCAAGTCGAAAACCAGGTGCGAATAACTGGCGCGCAAAAGGCCGATGACCCGCTGCAAGTGGTCCTCGTGAATCAGGCCGATGTCCTCCAACTGCATCGGATGGGGCAGGATGGACAGCCCGGTTTCATGCTTGCACAAGGAGCGACGCAAAAAGGTCATGTCCAGCCGGTCGATGTTGAGCGCGATGTCGGCCAGGGTGTAATCGGGAATCAGGTCCAGGGCGACATCGGCGTCGCCCAGGGCCAGGTCGAGATCGATGAGTGCGACATTGTAGTGGTGATCCATGCCGGCGATGCAGCAGCCGAGGTTGACAGCCAGGCTGGTGCAGCCGATGCCGCCGCGCGAGCCGATGACGGCAAAGGCCTTGGACGCAGCCTTGACGGTGCCGTTGACAGGGGCCGCTCCGTTGGCCGTGCTCCGATTTTGCCGCAGCCGTTGCAACGCCAGCAGCAGTTCTTCCAGGACCACCGGCTGGGTCAAGAATTCCTTGGCTCCGGAGCGCAAGGCCTGGAGAATGGACTGGCCGTCCCCTTGGGCGCTGACCGCCAGGATTGGCAGTCCGGAAAACTCTCCCACCAATTGCGCGATCAGCTGCTTGGCCTTGGCCTGATCCGCGTCCAGCGCCACCACCACCAGGTCCGGATTCGATTGCCGAACCACGTCGATGAAGAATTCGTAGCGCGAACATTCGGCTTCCAGCCAGACTGATTCGACCCCCAGCAGCAAATTACGCAAGGGCTCGCGCGTGGCATCGGAGGGATCCACGATGGCTATGCGTTGCACGTCCTTCATGAGCACCACCGAAAACGTTAAGGACTGTTGCGGGGGCGACTGCTGCATCCGGGCAGCCGCCCCGATCACGGTTCCTCATCTGTGTCCTTCCAGTTTGCAGTCCCGGTCCTTCCGAGCTTATGGCCCTTCCGCGCCCAGAGGCATGGGAGGGGGCGTGGTCAAATCCAAGCCCTCGACCGGCGCCTCGGTATCCTGGGTGGGCAGCCTGGGCAAGCTTTCCGGCACCGCATTCGACCCGTTGGGCAGTTGCTGGCCGGGATCGCTATTGTTCACATGCACCGCAGCTGGGATGCTTCCCTGACTGTGCCCGTTGCAGCCTCCTGGACCGCCCGAATCGCACGGGAACGTGTCGGCGGAAGGACTGTTCCGCCACGCCGGCACATAATTGCACAGCGAAACCGTGCGCGGGCCGCGGGGCGCTTCCAGGATTCCTTCCAAGAATAGCTCAAAATCGTCGGGGCTGCGCGTTTCCTGCCCGGGAAGATACTTGGGAAGCTGGGTGCAGGCCATCGGGTCAACCAGGCGGGGTGTCACCAGGATGAGCATTTCTTCCTCTTGTTCGGTATAACTGACGGACCGGAAGGCAACGCCAATGAAGGGCAAATCGCCCAGGCAAGGGACCTTGCTGGTGTTGGCATTGACCTTGTTCTGGACGAGGCCGCCGATGGCCAGGGTCTGGCCGTCTTCCATCACCACCGCCGTCCGGGCGCTTCGGGTATCGAAACCGGGGGCCGAGGCAGGGCTAATCCCGCCGACGCTCAAGCCAAGAGCTTGATCCACCGAGCTGATTTCCGGCTGCACTTCCAGATGGATGCGGCCGTTGCCCAGAACGATCGGCAGGAACGTGACCACCGTGCCGAAATTCTTGTATTGAATGTTGGAGCCAGCGGAGGAAGAGGTCAGGATCGGCACTTCGCCGCCGTCAACAATGTAAGCAGGCCGGCCGCTCAGGGTGGTTATCTTGGGATTGGCCATCACCTTGATCAGGTTCTCATTGCGCAGGGCGTTCAAAAACCCGATAAATCCCTGGTTGCCGTTCATGATGGAAAAGATCGTGCTGGGGACATTGGTCAAGTTGGCCCCGGAGGTGAGGACGTTGGCCGCGAGTGCGGCAGACCCGAAATTGGTCTGGCCCGGAACATTTCCGGTATTGAGGGCGCTGTTGAAGAAGTGCTGCTTGCCACCTTCCAGGAAGGTGAAGCCCATGTTGCGGGCCTCGCTGCGATTGACAATGGCCACGATCACGTCCAGCTGAACCGTTTGCACTCCGCCGACGATCATACTGTTGATGATGGAGGCGCCGGGAAACAGGCCGCGGGCAATTTCCATGATCACCTGGATGCTGCTGGCGGTGGCCACCGTGCCCTTGATGATCACGCTGGCGCCGCTGGGGATCACGTCCACAATGGCGGTCGGCTCGGCCTTGCTCACCAGCGACCGGAACTCCTCGCGGAGTTGCTCGCTGGTCTTGCCCACGATCACCTCAAAGATCTCAGTGCGTTTTTCCTTGTCGGTCAGGAACACGCGGGTGAAGCCGGCTTTCTCGCCCTTGATGAGGGCCGTGCGCGGATCGTCTCCTTTAATGGTGACGGTGGCGATGGCAGGATTTTCGCTCCGCACCGCGCTCATGATTTGCTTGGCAGCCATTTGCAACGGCATGGTGGAGCCGACGGGAACATCAACCCGCGACACGGGCGGAGGCTCCTGGGCCACGGCCGCCCGGCCCAGCCCCAGTCCCATGATAATCGCCAGTAGATAACACGGTTTGTGGCGCATCCTTTCACCTCGTAAAAAATGTGCAGGATAGGTGTTGACACCCACTGCGTGAACCACTGTCCTTCCAGGTGTGGGGTCCTTCCCCCACCCTACACACAGAAACATTTTGGAAACGTGGGGCCCGCGGGGTGGCGCCGGCCCCCCCGGCGGGCGGCGGCGCGCCGATGGCGGACGGATTGTCTGGACCGGCATCCCGCCGCTGGATCACGCGCGAGGACAGCGAATTGCCATCCTCATCCAGCGTGAATTCGACCTGTTCCGCCTTGTCGCCGTTGAACTGCCAAACCACGTGAGTTTTCGTCTTCGGCCCGTTGGCGGCCGGCGGAGTCACGGTCTTTTCCTTGGGCAACAGTTCGGCAATCTCGGTTGTCTCCTTAGTGCCTTTGGCCTCGCCAATAAACTCCTCCAGGGAGAACTTGGGCAACTCGGATTTCTGGTTGTCGCCGAATTTACGCAGGGCCAGGCTCAGGGGACCGAATTCTTTGACCAGATTGACCTTGAGGATATCCTCCGGTTTCAAGGCCACGGTCACCGTGGCGGCGACAATCGCCGGCTTGCCGTCGTCCGGCCGGTTTACTTGGGTGTCGGCAGCCAGCACCAGGACGTTTTGCAGGAGCAGCTTGGTGAAGGAGTCCTTGTCGTTGCCCCGACGAACGGTGGCGTAGATGTCCACGCGCGACAACGGCAAGCTGGCAAAGCCCCCCGCGATCGCTTCGACATTGACGCGGATGCCGATCGCCTGGTAACCGTTGGCCAGCATATTGTCCATGATGGTGTCTTTGTCGTTGAGCAGGTCGGCGGTGGTGACAAAGTCGTCTTTCCGCAGCGACCGCTTCAAGACGCGGCCCTTCAGCTCATCCAGGGAGTTAATGGCCCCTTGTGGCATGTTCTCTTCACTAACCTGCTTTTCGTGGAACATATCCTGGGGCAGTTTGATGCCCGCCCCCGTCTCCAGATTCTTGCGGGCAACAAGGATGATGACTTTCTTTTGATCCTCAGGTCCCGAACGTTCCGCCAGAAGCCGGCTCGTCATGTAGCTGGCCGCCAGGCCGCAGACGACTGCGACCACCATCAAGATCAAGGTCTTGGGTTTCATGGGTGCACACCTCGGAGATAATTCCCTGACCCGCCCCGGACCCGTGCCGTGGTGGGGAAGGATTGGTTGCTGAACTTTTTTTCGCTACTTTCCCCGCCACGCAGTTATTTTCGACCAGGTGATGCGGGTAACTTAAACTTTTACGGTTCTAGCGAACGCAACGGTTTTTTGGGTTTTTCCACAAGGGAGAAAAGCCGACCAGGCCAGGCAAGCCCGGCCCCGGCTAAAAACCACCGTTCAGGTAAATCAGGTAACCCACGAAACCGATGCACAGGGGCACGCCGTAGGGCAAGCGATGCCAGCGCGACCGCCTGCGGTTGGCCTTATCCGCAACATCGCCCATGCCCGAGGAGGTGAACAGGTCCCCGACAATCTCCCGGACATGCTGAGCGTTCTTGCGGTAGTTGCCGCGAATGATAATCATGCCCAGCGCGATGATGCCGCCTGCAATGGTGCCGGCGCAAAAGGCCCAAACAATGACCCACATGCCGTTGGGAACGGGCGGCACAACATCGGCGGCGCCGAAACCATAAAACGCTCCGATCCACGAGCCGAAGCCCATGGTCATCTTCACGTCCCCGGCGCCCATGCCGCCGATGGCGTACGCCGGCAGGAGCAGGGCAAAGGCGATGGCGGTGCCCGTCAGGCTGGCCCCGATGCCTCCCAATCCGGCATCCAGGCCGAAATTGTTGGCCAGTCCCAGGACCCAGCCGCCGATGATGAGCGGGAACGTCAGCTTGTTGGGAACTTTGAATTTCCACCAGTCGATGACGGCCGCCGCCACCATGCCGGTGCAAACGACCACGATCGGCCAATTGGCGCTGAACCAGATCATGCATTCCTCCCCACGAGTCTATACAGGAGACGAGCCGCGGAGCCCCCGAGCTCCGCGGCTCTCCCCTGTCCGGGACAGGCCCGGACCGGCTTTTTGTCCGGCCGCCTAGCTCGCCGTGCCGACAGCGTTGCCGACGGTGGTGAACGTCTTGTTGGCATTGGAGCCCAAAGCGGTGATGGCGGTGATGCACACCACGATGATCAGGGCCAGCATGACCGCGTATTCAACGGCGGTGGGGCCGTCTTCACGCTTCAGAAAATTGACCACTCGTTCCGCAAACTTACGCATAACACGTTCCTTTCAAGAAAAAAAAACCCGTGTCCCGAAAAAATCCGGGGCCTTCTGGTTTGGCCCCTATGTTCTCTCGCGGCCGCCGCACATTGCGTTCGGCCGCGAAGGTAGAACCCAAGAACCGCTTAGCTTGCCGTGCCGATTGCCGTGCCGACGGTGGTGAACGTCTTGTTGGCGTTGCTGCCCAGGGCCGTGATGGCGGTGATGCACACCACGATGATCAGGGCCAGCATGACCGCGTATTCAACGGCGGTGGGGCCGTCTTCACGCTTCAGAAAATTGACGACTCGTTGTGCAAACATACGCATTGCTCTTCTCCTTGTTCTGGAAAACAGACAAAAAACACGATTTGGTAACATTCCGTCCCGACTTACGAGGCGGTGACGGCGGTGTTCAGCGCCACGTTGCTGAACGTGTTGTTGGCGTTGCTGCCGAGCGTCGTGATGGCGGTGAGGCAAACCACGATGATCAACGCCAGCATGACGGCATACTCGACGGCAGTGGGGCCGTCCTCGGCTTGCAGGAAACGAACGAACTTGTTGGTCCAGGCGCGCATGTGCTCCCTTTCATGTTCATCCCGTCCGCGAAACCTGTGATGGGAAAGTCGAGCGTGCCGCTCAAGGACTGCCCATCCTTCGGTAGCCTGGCAACCCACTAAGGGCCCATGGCTTTGCGTCACCGCCTCACGGCGGTTTTGCCTTTTCGAGGATGAGATAGGCAATGGTTTTTGTGCCATCGCGGCGGTGGCGTCTTACACCCCTCGGCCGCGAGCATCCCAAACCGCTGTTGACAAAACCTAGGTCGCAACCAACACCCAGTCAAATCCAGCGCAGGATTTTTCTGTATTTTCCGGTAACTTCCCCTAATTCGTTGGCAAGGGATTTGCTGCCGTGTTTAGCCCGGAGCCAACGGCGACGGCGGTTTCCGTTTTCACCGTCGCCATTGGCTCCGGGCTAAACGAAAAAAAGGCCCACGAGATCACTCTCGTGGGCCAGGAGCGGCGGGGTCTATCCCCGCCGGCGTACCGCACGGATGAAGCCGGCGGCTCGCTCAGGGAGGTAGATCACGGCAGTACGGCGGAGCGAATTTCGCCCGGGGCGCTTTCCGCGAACGAGGCGTGCACCGCCTTTCCCGCCCGGAAATAGATCATTTGGGTGGCGCTGGTCATGGCGCCGTTCCGCATCATTTCCATGCGCAACGTATAGGAATAAGTGGTGCCGGCTTTCAGCTCCGGAGTGAGGAAATAACGCCGTGCCGATTCCCCTTTGGTAAGCTTGTCGTTGAGGAACAGCTTGGCATCTGCGGGCAAGTCGATCATCAGCAGGGCGCGGTTGGCGGGGATTTTCGCCGCGGTTTTTTGCTCTTGCTGGAAGTGTTCTTCGATGTGCCGCATCCGCTGGTCCAGGCGGCTGAAATGCTGCCGCAGCCGGTCTTCCTGGGCTTGTTTCGCCAGGCCGCCGATTTTATCTTCGATAACTTCAACCTTCGTTTTCATGATGGCCTCCAGATCGGCGATCTGTCGCTCCAGATCGCGGACCATGGTGCGGGCCAGAGCGTCCTTGGCCGGTTTCTTTTCCAGGGCGCGGACGCTGTCTTCCAGACGGGCCATCTGTTGACGTTGCTTTTCCGCCGCTTCCAGCGCGCGGCTCCGTTCCGCCAGCGCCTCGGTTTTTTGCCGCAGGCTTTCTTCGCCAATCTTCAATTCCAACGTGCGCGACATGATTTGCAGCTCCGCCAGCTTATGTTCCATGGTGCGTGCCATCTCCTCGTGCATGATCGCCAAGGTCTCGATGGCCGCTTCCGCTCCTTTCTGTTTTTTGTCCAGCTTTTTCAAGCGTTTTTCGAGATGGTCCAAAAGTTCCTTGAGCTGTTTCAGCTTCTGGTCAATTTGATTGTCGACATCGGCCGGAGCGCTGGGCTGACTGGGCGCCGGCAGAGGGGGAAGGTAGGCCGGCAGAGCGGGCAGGTAGTCCGGCAGGCAGCAGGGCAGATGAAACGTGCCCCAGGCATTGCCGCCATAGCCGCCAGGCTCCCCATAGCCGGCATAGCCCCCGTAACCACACTGGGCCGGTACCGCGCCCGCCAATGCCACCGTCACAAGGAAACTCATCATCGCGTGCCTCTCCCTTTGAGAAAAACTTGGTTGATGCCCGGAGCTGGCGTCCCGGGCTGATACCGTTTTCAAGCCAGCATCGACGGTAAGATTTGGGCCAGGGCAAGTCAATGCGAGGGTCCGCGTGCGGAAAAAAAATGCCGATCCCGTGCAGGCGCTTCCTCTACAGGCAAAAAACCCTCGCTGTCTTTGCCGTTTTTGTTATTGAGGCGAACCCGCGCCGTTGATACAAAAACGTCAGAAGTCCTGGTCCGACCTCCGCCTCCCGCCCTCCGACTTCTGACCTCTGACTTCCGACCTCTGCCTTCTGACCTCTGTTTAGGAGAACGCTTTCGTGGAAAACAAGATGATGTGGTTGGTTTTTTCCGTCGCCGCCGGCTTGTGCTGGGGGACGTATGTGCCCTTCATCCAACAGGGCATTCAGGGCCTGGGCAGTTCCTATGGCTCCTTTCTGTGCGTCGGCATCGCGTACTTTTTGATTGCGGTGTTGTTTCCGATTGCCCTGTTCATGACCGGGGAGC
>Ga0306924_10008904_pt1 | contig 10154 bp, 13 predicted proteins | sample sta12Can44000111_FD_203756 | JGI IMG/M metagenome (GOLD analysis project Ga0306924, IMG submission 203756) | Lab enrichment of tropical soil microbial communities from Luquillo Experimental Forest, Puerto Rico - statanox.12C.anox.44.000.111 (v2)... | ecosystem: Environmental > Terrestrial >... | reverse complement strand
ATCCCCGGAACGTCCAGGCAATCGCGCCGCGCGCCGCTCGGACCCGCGCGGCCGCGTGCCCGCTCAGACGCTGAAGCGGTTCAGCGTATAGGCGCGATAGGCCGCGACGAATGCGTCGAACGACCCGGCCTCCTTCGACTCCAGCTCGGCCTGCTCGGCGAGCGACCGCTCGGCCAGTGCCGCAGCGGCGCGCGCGTCGGCTTCCGAAAGGGGCCGCGCACGGAAATAGGCTGCGTGCTCGTCGCTCTGCGCGCGCGCGAATGCGAGGAACGACTGGCCGCGCTCGCGCATCGTGCGCAGCACGCGCGCGGACGGCGTCAGCGCCGGGTCGGCCAGCTTCTCGCGCTGCATGGCGATCGCGCGCGCATGCGCGTCGCCGCCGCGAATTTCATCGAGCCGGCGGCCGACGACCTCGATTTTCGCGAACAGCTCGTCCGCCCATGCGTGCATCGCCACCGGGCTACCGTCGCGCGACAACAACAGTCCGGGCGTGCGCCCTTCCATTGTCACAGTGCCGAAGTTCGCGTTGGCTTCCGTGTAGCCGTCGCAGCTGAGCGCCGGGCTCGCGTCGAGCGCGCACGTCAGCAGATAGGCGTCGAGAAAACGCGCGGTCTCGATCGAAATGCCGGTCGGCTCGAACGGATCGATGTCGAGACAGCGCACTTCGATGTACTGGACGCCCCGCGACGCGAGCGCGTGCAGCGGACGTTCGCCCGAATGCGTGACCCGTTTGGGGCGGATCGTCGAGTAGAACTCGTTTTCGATCTGCAGCACGTTCGTGTTGATCTGGATCCACTCGCCGTCGCGATGCGTGCCGATCGCCTCGTACGGCGGATACGGCTCGCTCACCGCCTTCGACAGCCCGTCCAGATAACCCTGCAGCGTGTTGTAGTCGGCCTGCAGCGCGGCTTGCGCGGTCGTGTTCGAGTAGCCGAGATCGCTCATCCGCAGGCTCGTCGCGTACGGGCGATACAGCGTGTCCGCGTCGAACGCGTCGAGCGTGTTCGGCCTGCCGCGCAGGAACCGCGCGTCGAGCGCGGGCGACGCGCCGAACAGGTACATCAGCAGCCAGCTCGTGCGCCGGAAGTTGCGGATCACCGCCAGGTAGCGCTCGGACTGGTAGTCGACGAGGCTCGCCGTCGAGCCCTCTTCCGCATGCAGGCGCCGCCACACTTCTTCGTGCAGCGAATAGTTGTAGTGGATGCCGGCGATGCACTGCATCGTGCGCCCGTAGCGGTACGCGAGCCCGAGCCGGTACACCGTCTTCAGGCGGCCGATGTTCGACGTGCCGTAAAAGGCGAGCGGAATCTCGTCGTCGGCGGGCAGCAGGCCCGGCATCGATTCGGTCCACAGCATCTCGTCGCCGAGCGACGCGTAGACGTGCCGATGCAGTTCGTCGAGGCGTTCGAGCGTGAGCGATGCGTCCGGCTCCGCCGGCGTGATCAGTTCGATCAGCGACTCGGAATAATCGGTCGTGAGCGACGGGTGCGTCAGTGCCGATCCGAGCGCGCGCGGATGCGGCGTGAAGGCGATCATCCCGTCGCGCGTCACGCGCAGGCTTTCCTTTTCGATACCGCGCAGACCGTCAGGCAAATGCTGTCGCGTCGGGCCGGTGCTCAGCGCGTCGAGGCGTTTCATCAGCAAATCGGTCTGGCGGAGGGTCATGGTGTTCGGCATGGATGCGCAGGTGCGGGCTCGGCCGCGCGCTGAACGCCCTCGCGCGGCCTGGCAGGATTGTTGTTCGCCTGGATTGGTAGCGGGCACTTTAACATCTCGCCGGAACGCGCGCTTGAGGTGACGCGGCGCACGGCGCGCGGGGGTTTCGGGGTGCGCTACCCGCCTCGCGCCGCCCCCGCGCGATCGGCGACCTCGTTCCACAAATGCAGCGCCGCATACGCGCGCCACGGACGCCAGCCGTCGCTGCGCCGCCGCTGGCTGCCCGGCCGGTCGAGCGACGGATCGCGCGCGGCGATCGACTGCATCAGCACGAGGTCGGACGCCGGCCATGCATCCGGATCGCGCCACGCGCGCATCGCGATGTATTCGACCGTCCACGGGCCGATGCCCGGCAACGCGAGCCAGGTCTCGCGCAGCGTCTGCAGATCGGCATGCGCAGTATCGAGCGGCACGTCGCCCGCCGCGACCGCGCGCGCCATCCCCGACAGCGCCGCAGCCCGCTTGCCCGGCATGCCGATGTGCGCGAGATCGCACGCGGCCAGCGCGTCCGGCGCGGGAAAGCGCCAGGCGGGCGCGCCGCCGCCGTCACTCGCGACGCGCTCGCCCGCGCGCTCGACGAGCCGTCCGACGATTGTCGTCGCGGCCTTGACGCTGACCTGTTGCCCGACGATCGCGCGCACGGCCAGCTCGAAGCCCGACCACGCACCCGGCACGCGCAGCCCCGGCGCGGCCGCGACGAGCGGCGCGAACCACGGATCGCGCGACAGCTGCGCGCCGATCTCGGCCGGATCGGCGCGCAGGTCGAACATCGTCGCGAGGCGCGCGGCGAACGCGTCGTCGACGTGGCGCGCCGCCGCGCCTTCGACGGTCGCCACGAGGCAGTGCTTGCGCGCATGGCGGCGCACCGTCAGTCGGCCGGGCGCGCCGCGATACTCGACGATCCGGCAATAGGCGCCGTCCGCGACCAATTCGACGCCCGGAATCGCCCGCCCGCTGAAAAAGCGCAGCACGCGCGCCCAGTCGTAAGGGGCGCTGAAGCGCAGCTGCAGCTGCGCGGCCGGCGACGCCTCGCCGCCATTCGGGAACAGGGTCGCGACGCTCACGCTGCGCTGTCCTCCGCGACGGCCGGCGAGTCGTCGCCCGCCTGGCGCGACTCGGCGTCGAGCAGCGCCGCCTTGCGGCGCAACCCCCAGCGATACCCGGCGAGCGCGCCACCCTTCTGCACGACGCGGTGGCACGGAATCGCGAGCGCAACCGGATTCGACGCGCAGGCGGACGCGACCGCCCGCACCGCGCGCGGCGCGCCCAGCGATTCGGCGATGTCGGTATAGCTGCGTGTTTCGCCGTACGGAATACGGGTCAGCGCCTCCCAGACGCGCTGCTGGAACGCAGTCGGCGCGACGTCGAGCGGCAGGTCGAACGTGCGTCGCGTGCCGTCCAGATACGCATCGATCTGCGCGAGAAACGGTGCGATCCGTTCCGGCGACTCGACCAGCTCGGCACGCGCGAACGCGTCCTTCAGCGCGTCGACGAGCGGCGCGCGGGCATCGCCGAACGCAATCCGGCAGATGCCCTGCGCGGTCGCGGCGACGAGCACGGCGCCGAGCGGCGTGGTGGCCGTCGCATAGTCGATCCGCAACCCGGCACCCTGGCGGCGGAACGCCGACGGCGTCATGCCCAGCTCGCGCGGCACCGACGCATAAAGCCGCGACGGCGAATTGAAGCCCGCGTCGGCCGCCGCCCGCGTGACCGGCTGCCCGCGTTGCAGCGCGTCCCGCAACGCCGCGCCGCGCTGCGCGGCCTGATACTGCCGCGGCGACACGCCAACCACGCGCTTGAAGAGCCGCTGCAGATGGAACGGGCTGACGTGGACAGCGTCGCTCAACTGCGCGAGCGTGAGCCGCTCGGGGTGAGCATCGAGCACCGTGCACGCGCGGTTGACGATCTCGATGTCGCGCGGCAGCCCTTCCGGCTGGCAGCGCTTGCATGGGCGAAAGCCGGCCGCGCGCGCGGCGGCCGGATCGTCGAAGTACGTGACGTGCTCGCGGCGTGGCAGCCGCGACGCGCAGCTCGGGCGGCAAAACACGCCGGTCGTCCGAACCGCATAGCAGAACGCACCGTCCGCCTGCTGGTCGCGGGCGGTCAGCGCGGCCCAGCGCGCGTCGTCGGTCGAATAGGCGGATTTCATCGGAACCTCGCAATGTCAGTGTAGACGGTGCCTACTGTAGGCATCGGCGCGCATCGTCGCGCCCCGAATCTTGCGCTGTGATTCGCCCGGATCAACCGGGGATGCATCAAAAAACGCGGCACGATCCGTCCCTTGAAGCCGCGCCGTCACTGACGGCGACATGTTTTTGCTGCAATGCGGATGCGACAAATCGCCGTCCTGACGTTTTTTTGCACAAATAATATTGCGTCGCAGCATGGCGGTGTGTATAGTTGGAACTGTCTCCTCCATGTCTCCTCCTGATATGGATTAAGCCCGTTCCTTGTGAGCGGGCTTTTTTTCGTCCATCGATTTTGCCTCGTTCGCACGGGTGCCGCAGGCACCGTGGTCTACACTCGATGAACCCGCCTGCGAAGGAGCGCCCGTCCATGAAACCGACCATTCGCGGAATCGATCACGTGGTGCTGCGCGTCGCGGATATCGCCGCGATGACGCGCTTTTACTGCGATGCGGTCGGCTGCCACGTGGAGAACGAACAACCGGCGCTCGGCCTCGTGCAGTTGCGGGCCGGCGATGCGCTGATCGACCTGCTGGCCGCCGGCGCGAAGATAGACCGCCCCGACAGCGGGGTGCCTGGCGCCGGACGCAATCTCGATCACCTGTGCCTGCGCGTCGAGCCGTTCGACGCGCCCGCGCTCACCGCGCATTTCACCGCGCACGGCGCGCGCCCGGGCACGGTCGAGGAGCGCTACGGCGCCGACGGATACGGGCCGTCGCTCTACCTGTTCGACCCGGAAGGCAACATGCTGGAACTGAAGGGGCCGCCGCCCGCAATCGGGTGAGCGGGCGGCGCAGGCATCACGCGCCGTCGCGCGCCTTGAGCACCGTCCACTCGATCGCGACCGGATCGTGCGTCGCGCTCGACAGCCATGCCGCGCCGTCCTGCACCGTGCATTGCAGGCGCATCGTGCGTTCGGCGAGCTGGCCGAGCTCCGCCGCGACGCCGTCGGCGAGCGACAGCACCTGCACGTTGCGCAGCCGCTCGACCTTGCCGCGCACGCCCTGCCACCAGATGTCCGACGTCCTGCCGCCATACGCGATCACCGTCACCTGCGCGGCGCGGCCGGCCGCTTTCGCGATGCGCCGTTCGTCCGGCTGGCCGACGTCGATCCATGCGTCGATCGCGCCGGTCAGGTCCTTTTGCCAGAGATCGGGCTCGTCGGTGTCCGACAGGCCCTTGCAGAATTCGAGCCGCTCGTGCGCGAACATCGCGAACGCGGCGATGCGCACCATCATCCGGTCGTCCGTTTCAGACGGATGACGCGCGACCGTCAGCGCATGATCGGCGTAGTAATGCCGATCCATGTCGGCGATTTGCAGTTCGGCTTTGTAGATCGTGGATTTGAGCGCCATGCGGGAGTGGCCCTGACGGGCATCGGTTCGGGTCGGGCCGTGATGATACCGAATGCCCGGCCGAACGCCGCGGGCGATTGAACAGACAAACGCCCCCGCGGGCGGGCGCCGGCGGGGGCGTTCCGGTCAGGCTGGTCGCCCGACGACGGCCCGGCCGCCTGCCGGGCCATGCGTCGACCATGCGACGGCAATCACGCCGCTCGGCGCCGCGCTCGTCGCCGCGACCGCGCAGGAAGCGCGCCTGCCCGGCAAGCGCAATCACGCGCTACTGCTTGATGAAGCGCGAGTCGGTCCAGAGCCCCTGCTGGTCGCTGTTGTCCGCGCTGACGAACTGGACGTCCCCCTGGTCCACCGCCACCACGCGGAAGCGCTGCCCTTCCGGCACCGACAGGCAGCGATAGTCGTCGAAGTATTGCTGCTTGGCCTGATTCTGGCCGTCACGTTCGTGGTTGAGCGCGGAATCCAGATTGTCCTTCGACAGACAGCCCCATGCATCCCTCGTCAGCTGGATCTCCTGCTGCGGCTTGACGCTGGCGTCGCCGCCGGCACGGGCGGCCGACACGGCCGCAAGCGCGCCGACGAGCGCAATGAAAACGGCGGTTCGCTTCATCATGTTTTGTCTCCGGACACGCGGGCACCAGGCTGGGGTTAGCTATGCGTTTACAGGTGATCGTGAACCCGCGTGGTTTGATGCTAGGAGACCGGCGGACGATCGCAAGCCAATTTGTTGTGCGACTGCGGTAGCGGCAAATTGCCGCACCACGCGCAACCGGGAGATTCGCGCGACGCGCCGCGCGGCGGGTGCGGCACGCATGCGCCGGACACGCCGGCATGCCGCCCGAAAAGCGTGAGGAATCAAGGCATTCGCGCGAAACGGCCGCGACACGCGCGAGTGCCCGGATCATCCGGTCCGGATGCCGGATCATTTTGATGCGCCGCACACAAGGTCGCGAAATCGGGGCAGCCCCGGCGCGACGCGTCGTTTCACCGACGAAAGACAAGAAAGATGCCAGGCACGAGTATGCCTGGCGTCGGCCCGGGTCGCGATGCGCCGTTCGACGCCACCGCGGCGCGCATCACGCGCCGCGTTGCCGCTCGAAGTAATCGCGCTGGAACATGCACATGCGATACGCGTTGTGATAGCTCCCGTTGCCGAAGAACTCCTCGATCAGCTCGGCCTCGTGCTGGAACCCGCATTTCTCGTAGATGTGGATCGCGGCCGCGTTCGACGTGTCCACGATCAGGTACAGCTTGCGCATGTTCAGCACCTTGAACGCGTACGCGACCGCGAGGCGCGTCGCGTGCCCGGCGTACCCGCGCCCCTGGCATTGCGGCGCGATGATGATCTGGAACTCGCCGCGGCGGTGGATGTAGTCCAGCTCGATCAGCTCGACGAGCCCGACCAGCTCGCCCGCGCCATCGACGGCGACGAAGCGCCGCTCGCGCTGGTCATGCACGTGGCGATCGTACAGCTGCGACAGTTCGGCGAACGTTTCGTACGGCTCCTCGAACCAGTAGCGCATGATCTTCGCGTCGTTGTTCAGCTCGTGGACGAAGCGCAGATCCTGGCGCTCGAGCGGTCTCAGCGCGAGCGTGCTTGTTTCGTTTTGTAATTGCATCGTGATGGCCCTCGCATGACGGACGACCGGATCGCTGGCCCCGAATGTCCGGCGCACTCCGGATTGCCCTCGTCGCGCATCGTAACAAAATGGAAATAGGCGCTGTTGCAAAGCCTAGAATGGAAACTGGGTTCCCGCCCCACCGCGATGGAGGCTATCGTGATCGAGCAAGTGATTCTGGGTGCATTTCTGGTACTGCCGCTCGTCATCGTGGCCGCACTGTTTTCCGACGAGCTGTGGCAGGAACACCGGCGTCAGCATCCACGCGACGAGAACGCGCCGCACATCGACTGGAAGCATCCGTGGCGGCGCGTGCGGCGCGGACATTGAACGGCCCGCGCAAGCGGGATGCTGCACGCGTTGAACGACGGCGCGCCACGAGGCGGGCGCCGGGTGGCCGGCTCGCCGTCGCGGGCGCCGCCTGTCCCGCAGCGGCACGCTGCCCGCTCCGATCCGATGACGAGACCCTGACGTGAACAACATGCACTCTCCCCGCAAACCCGACATTCCGCACGAAACGATCGACCTGCAAATCGCCGACGTGCTGGCCGCGGTGACGTACCCCGCCAACAAGGACACCCTCGTCGACGCGGCGCGCGCGGCGGGTGCGAGCAACGAAGTGCTGACCATGCTCGACGGGCTGCCGGAACAGGATTACCCGGATATCGATGCGGTCACGCGCTGGGTCGCCGGCAATTACGGGCCGGGGCTGGGTGTCTGACTGCCATAATCTGCCGTTACGCATCGCCCGGTCGGGAAACGATTGCTTACAGCCGGCGGCAAGGCCGCTCGCTATGCTGGCCGCATTCGATCTCGACCGGATGAAACGCCATGAAAGCCCTGTTGCTGATTATCGGTGCCGCCACGCTGCTGAGCGGCTGTGTCGTCGTGCCCTATGGCGGCTACTACGACGGTGGCTACTATCACCACCATCATCGCGACTACGATTGACGGCCGTGAACGCCCGCGACGCGAACCCGTGCCCGGCGCGTCGCGGGAGCACGCATTCGCCAGACGAAAAGAAAAGCCCGCTGGCAGCGGGCTAAAGGCCTTTACGAGGTGCGCCTCAGGCTATGGCGCAGTGATTAGAGTAACCTCTCCAGATTCATCCCGACACAGGTGGAAACCCACCCATGAGCCGACGATTGGCGCGTTTCAGTTGCGAATCATTTTGCCGGGCTCATTTCGCATGATGGCAAGGCGAGGATGGGGTGAATCCCGTGAATGCCCGTACAACGGTATCGAGCAAACCGGAGTTGCGGAATCTCGCCCGCGGGTCCGGCGGGCCAGGAACACAACACTGGCTATTTTGCGTTTCTGCCGCTTCTGAAAAACGAGCCAAAAGCCGAGTGACCGGCTTTCACGATCGCCTTGTGCTCGCCATCTAATCCGCCGTCACCCGCCGTGGCGGCCAATAAGCAAAGCATCCGGGCACGCCGGCCAAAGCGCTTTCCGGAGCCGAACCGCGAAACGCTGAATCAAATCAGCATAAACCACTGATGCAAAAGAGAATTTTTATGAAATACGGCGCGCACGGCGAATTATTTCGTTTTCCCTCTAAATAATTCGCGCCAGATGCCGTAATGGACTGTAACCGAACCTCCGCCTGTTGTGCCGGGCGGGATATTCAAGCGCCGTCTTGATACGCAGCCTGACCGACGTGCCCGCCCACTCGCGAATGCCGATATGCCCGATTTGAGCTGGACCCTGCCGGTTGCCCATTGGTCTTTCTGGTCTTCAACCGCCGAAAACGCACCCGACGTCGCGTTCATCGATCCGATGATGCGCCGCCGGTTGAGCTCGCTTTCGCGGATGGCACTGAAAGTCGCGCACGACTGCGTGAACGCGCAACCGCAGGTGCGGATGATCTTCGCGTCGCGACATGGCGAACTGCGGCGCACCACCGACATCCTGCACGGCATCGAGGCCGGCAAGCCGGTCTCGCCGAACGCCTTCAGCCTTTCCGTTCTGAACGCGATGTCCGGGCTGTTCGGGATCGCACGGCACGACCGGTCGCCGGCAACCGCCATTTCGGCCGGCGCCGAAACGCTCGGATATGCGTTGCTCGAAGCCCATGCGCAATACACCGAGCAGCCCTCCGCGCCAGTGCTGATCGTCTATGCGGACGAACCGGCGGACGCCGCATACGGCGCGGTCGAACAGGACGTGCAACGGGGCGCGTGCGCGCTGCTGCTCGACGCCGGACAACCCGCGGCAGGACACCTCACATGCGCCGTATCGGTCGATGAAACGCCCGAAACGGCGAGCGCGCGGCACTTCGCGACGCAAAGCGAAGCACTGCACGACTGTCTCGACGCCGGGCGCGCGGCCGCATGGCAAGGCGCTGGCGTCACATGGCGATGGGGATGGCATGGCGGCACGGCTTAACTACGGCTGGCGCCTGTTCGCCACCGGCATGAGCTTCATGGTGTTCGGCGTATGCGGGGTGCTCTTCTCGATCGTCGCCTTTCCGCTTGCGCACCTTTGGCCGCATCGTGCGTCGCGGCGACGCGCGGTGACGACGGTGATCCACCGGTTCTTCCGCGTGCTGGTCGCGGTGCTGCAGCGCATCGGCGTGATGGAGCTCGACGTCACCGGCGCCGCCCAATTGCGTTCACGCTCACCGGCGATCGTCGTGGCAAACCATCCGACCTATCTCGACGTGATGGTTCTGCTGGCGCTGATGCCGTCCGCATGCTGCGTCGTCAAGAACGCGCACTGGGGTAATCCGTGCTTCTGGGGCATCGTGCGGGCCGCCGGATACGTGAGCAACGCCGATCCTGCCGGATTCGTCGAAAACTGCGTGGAGCAACTCGCGGCCGGTTACACGATGATCATTTTCCCCGAAGGCTCGCGCAGTCCCGCCCCCAACCGCCTGCACGCGTTCTCGCGCGGCTTTGCCTACATTGCGCTCAAGGCCGGCGCGCCGGTCGTGCCGGTTCTGATGCACTGCGACCCGCCCGCCTTCACCAAGCAGATGCGCTGGTACCACGTGCCCGCGCGGCCGTTTCGCATCACGGTGAGCGTGCTCGATCCGGTCCGCATCGAGCCTCTCGCCTCGCGCGAGACACCTCAAGCGCTTGCGGCACGCCATGTCACCGGCGCCATCGAAGCACACATCACCCAGCACCTGTACGAGCATGGATTCTTTAAAACTGGAAATTAAGCAGCTTCTGATCGAAGCCTTCGATCTGGAACACCTGACGCCCGACGACATCGATGACGACGCTCCGCTGTTCGACACCAACGGAGTGGGACTCGACTCGATCGACGCGCTC
>Ga0306924_10008901_pt1 | contig 10155 bp, 11 predicted proteins | sample sta12Can44000111_FD_203756 | JGI IMG/M metagenome (GOLD analysis project Ga0306924, IMG submission 203756) | Lab enrichment of tropical soil microbial communities from Luquillo Experimental Forest, Puerto Rico - statanox.12C.anox.44.000.111 (v2)... | ecosystem: Environmental > Terrestrial >... | reverse complement strand
AGTGACGACATCCCGGGCTTGGTGACCGAAGCCGAATCAATGAATGCGTTGGTGGAGAAGGTCAGGGTTTTAGTTCCGCAACTGTTTGAGTTGAACGGCGGGCTGGAACCGGGGCAAAAGACGGTCAACGTCCTGGTTCGCGCCCACCATGAAGAAACTGCATCGGTGCCCGTCGGGTGCTGATGGTCAGCTACACGCCGAAAGTAAAGGAAGCCCTCCGCGCCCATGGATGTCACTATGTGTTGGTTCAGCCTGAAATGGAGAGGTGGCGTTTTCCGTTAGCGAGTATTCCGCCCTTCGGGCGGGGATTTTCAAGGCATCGATACGACCACCAGGCTATCCCTCAGCATGGTTGCGTCCCCGCAGAGCCTGCTTCCGTTTCACCCGGCAAGATCATTGTAGCTGCACCACGTCCATCCGTCTCAACTTCCGGTTAGCCCGTGATCCATGCCCAATCGCCTAGAGGATCATTTCAATTCCATCCGGCAAGACGAATTCTTTCAATGCCAATTCTCCCTAAGTATGGGTAGGATAGGGCCGCTTCGAAGACGGCGCTGTTCCTGTGCGATGACTGGATGCGTTTGGAGATGCGAGCGACCATTGTCCAAAGACGAGGAGTCGCAAACGAAACGAGTTTTTGAGCGGTACGGGACCGATAGTGTTTGAAGAGCCGTCGGGCATGTCCAGAGGTGAAATCATGAACAAAACAGAACCAGCGTGTGGCAACGCGCTGAACCGGCGTGAACTGCTGCGACTGCTCGGAGTCGGTGGCGCTTTCGCCGCGGCGCCCGCGCTAGGCAAGATCGTGCGAGAAGGAAAGCCGCAGCGAGCTGATGTATTCATCGTGGGACCGGCATTGATGGCAGAAGGCAGCGGACAATCCGCTCAACTTCCACCCGCTTCTGATCTGAAGATGGTCGGTCTAATCGGAGGCACTGCCTGGTATTCCACGGTTGACTACTATCGGTACATCAACGAAGCCGTGAACGATGCCTACGGCAACAACACTAACCCGCCTCTCCTTCTCTACAACATGAACAACGCGAAGATCCAAGAGCTCCAGGCAAAGGGACAATGGGACGAAATAGCGTCCCTTTTCTCGCAAGCCGCCGCCCGGCTGCGGGCCGGTGGCGCACAAGCGATCCTGTTCTGCGCGAACACGTCCCACAAGGTCTACCCGCAAGTTGCGCGAACACTAGACGTGCCGATCCTCCACATTGGCGACGCTACGGGAGTGGCCATCCGAACCAGTGGTCTCAAGAAGGTCGGTCTAATCGGAACAAAATACACCATGGAGGACGGGTTTATGGTGGATTGGCTCAAGGGGCACTACGGAATTGAAACTTTGCTGCCCAGTTCTGCTGCTGCTCGTCAGGAGCTGCAACGGATTATTCACGAAGAGCTGGACACAGGCATTTACAAGCCGGAGAGCAAGAACTACGTGTTCGAGCAAATGGAAGAGTTGCGAAAACGTGGAGCACAAGCCGTCGTTTTGGCTTGTACTGAATTTCCCCTCATCATCAAACAACGGGATTTCGCGCTGCCCGTATTTGACACCACACGCCTCCATTCGCAGATGGCCGTGGACTTCATTCTCGGGAAGCAGGGCTTGGCCCATGTTCGACCCGACCAGTAACTACGGACTTGGGCTGGGCCGCGTTGCGCAGTGGCAGGTTCGGCGCAACGCCATCCAGAAGGTCCTCCGGGGACTCTGGAGGAGTGGGTCGGCAACCCTTGCCTTACCCGGATTATGGAAGGGTTGCTCGTCATTCGGGATTGATCCCCCGTACAGCCATTTCTCGACTGGCTCTTGGTACGTCTAAGGAGCACGGCTTTTGCTATAGGAAGACTATAATCCCAGGCAACCCGTAGCCCTTAACCCTGGCCACAGACTTGGGCTCTATGAGATCCAGTCGGCGCTCAGTGCAGTCGGGAGGCACGAAATGTATCTCCCGACACCTGGGCTAGGGCCGTCTAGCGGGAGGTCGCTGTGAGGAAAATTTGGTGCATGATATCAATGGTTCTTCTGGTTGCGCAGATGACAATGGCGCAGAAGAAGGCGTCCATTGCAGACAGCTGGGTCACAGCCTGGAATTCCCACGACGCAGACAAAGTGACTGCCATCTTCACCACGGATGTCCTGTATGAGGATGTTACGTTCGGTGCCGCCAACCACGGATCTGCAGAGTTGCGCAAATTCGCTGCATCTATCTTTGACGCTGTGCCGGATGCGAAATTTGAGTTGGTAAACAGTTCGGCGGATCGAACACACGGAAGCATTGAATGGATCTTCAGCGGTACGGACCACGGACTCTACAAAACGGCAAAGCGATTCTCGGTTCGGGGAGTCAGTGTGATTGATCTGCGTGGAGGAAGAATCTCGCGCAACCTGGATTACTACGACGCCGCATCCATCATGAGGCAGGTCGGCATGTTGCCCCCCGAAAAAACCGATTCAGCAAAGTAACCTAGAAGGGGTAGAGCTATCGCCCGGAAGACTTTCCCAAGGCCACTACGTCTGCGAGGGGAATGGTCATGAAACTCGTATTTGTCCTGTTCCGGAGAGCAGACCTTAGCCACAAACAGTGCCTAGCTCAATGGAATGGGGAGCAGCATACATCGATCGTTCGGATGATTCCAGGTTTGAAGAGATGGGTCCAAAACCACGCCACAACGGTGCCAAGTGAGGCTGCCGCTGATGGAATCGGCGAATTATGGTTCGACAGCCAAGCAGCCATGGAACAAGCGATGAACTCGCGCCAGATGGCGGCGACCGTGGAGGATGCAAAGAGATTTCTGGATATGGAAAGGACCTACGCTCTGGTCGTCGAGGAAAAGACAGTCTTCGGGGAAAACGTCCGCAAATGAATGCGATATAGCGTCTCCTTGTACATGCAGGTGACCTAGGTCTCTCGCCCTTGATCACTGGGCAGAAAGCACTGCGATTCTGGACGAGTGGTCAGCAACTCCGTCGAAAATCATCGTGGCGTTCAACCTCATTGCGTCGGCGTCGCGCTTTCGGCTGTGGACGGGTTTATGGGGCTGATGGCGACGTTATAACCGAGCTTGCGAAGGGCTCGCGCCAGGATCCGGGCGCGTTGCTTCTTAGCCTGGGGATCAGGTTCCTTGCCTTGCTCGATAAATCGAACCCCCTCATGCAAGATCTTCCAAAGCACGCGGCAGAGTCGATGGGCGATTGCCCAGATGGCGGACTGATAGCCCAGCCGTGGTAACAGACGCCGGAATACGGCCTGAAAGTGGCTGCCGTTCTTCTTCACCGCAGCATGAGCCACTTGGCTGAGCAAGCGGCGCAGATATTTATTGCCCTTCGCCGAGCGACTGCTGTGGTTCTGTTCGGCACTTTCGTCCTTTCCGGGGCAGGTTCCCACCCAAGAAGTGAATTCGGCTGCCGAGGGAAACGTGCTAGCCTTCACCCCCACTTCCGCGATCACCTGCTGCGCCGAATCCACTCCAAAACCAGGCACTTCTGCGAGTCGGACCACGGTCTCTTGATGCGGCTTCAGGGCCTGCGCGATCATGCCGTTGAGCTTGGCGATCTGCTCATCGATCAATTGCAGCCGTTCCAGTTGCAACGAGAGCAGTTCCCGGTGCGTCGGCTGCGGGCTTCCGGTCAAAGCATCGATAAGTTGCTCCTCGTTGCACCGCAAGCGCTCTTCTCCCAAGGCGGCCAATTTCTTTGGGTCGCTCTCCCCGCGGGCCAAGGCCCACAGAATACGAAGTCCGCTGACACCCAATAGATCGCTGACTACACTGGACAGCTTGATGCGCATCTCCTCCAGCAGACACTCCATCTGACTCTGCAAACGCACTCGGTCCCGGGTGAGCTGCGTCTTCATCCGGGTCATGTTGCGCCAAATACGCTGTTCCCCCTTCGGGACAAAACTCAGGATCAACTCGTCTGCGATCAGCCGACGCACCAACCGTTCGGCGTCCTTGAAGTCGTGTTTGCGACCACGTGGAGCACGGTTGGAAAACGCTTGTGCCAACTGCAGACGCATATACGGCTCCAATTCCAACCACACTGACCGCCAATACTGGGCAGTAGATTCCATGACCGCTTCTTTCACCTCCTTCTCCTGCAACCAGCTCAGCAATCGCCGCAGGTCGCTAGGCATGGTCGCAAATCGTCGCCGCTCCGGCTCATCGGCCGGCGCATGCGCATCCATCACCACCACCATCAGCACTTTCTTGTGTACGTCAATTCCGGCTATCTTGTAGGACATTGCTTCCTCCCGACGTGGAACCGGCGGAACGCGCGCGCGAAGATATACACGCCGTCACGTGCTACCACCCTTCCCGCGGGACGGATGGCGCGACACAGATTGGTTCAAGACGCACGTTCCAGACCAAACTCTTACACGGCCTCGCTTAATCCAGGGTTGCCACGATCTTTGCCGTTCCACGCCCCTTGATCGTACACGTTCCGACTCGATTTGATTTTCATGTCGATGGGTGGGCCGCAGGCCCATGCGGAACTCTTACCCAATCCGGTCACTTCCTGTTTGCCCGTCAACTGGGAGCAATCCTGAGGAGTGTTATGAGCGACTGTCAGGAGCTGGCCTCAACGACTACTCAGTGATACATCCAAGCAGCTTAATCCTCCGAAGAGCCTCTAAGCCGTTGACAATCGCTCTTTCGTTGTGACAAATAAGCCCACCAAGGAGGCGCTATGAGACGCACTTCCCTTTTTATAGCTATAGCATTTCTCGCAGGGCTCGCCATCGGCCTCTTCGCCCGAAGCGCCGGTATGGATACGCTGCAACGAAGCAATGCGCATGTGGCGGACTTGGCGGGCATCAAAAAACTAGAGCAAGAAGACATCGAAGTTACGCTGTCCCAAGACCCGAAAGGGCTGGTGGACGTCTGGGCGGAGGACGGAGTGCGCATTGGCCCAGGACGTCCGCCTACCGTCGGCAAGCAAGCCATCGCCGCCGAAAATGAGAAGTTTCGAGCCCAGTTCCCAGAGTTTAAGGTGCTGAAATACGCGCCCATCATAACGGAAGTCCAAATCGCAGGTGCGTGGGCGATTGAGGTGGGCAATGCTGACGCCGCGTACAGGATGTCTGCGAAAGACGACCCCGTCAGCGTAAATGAAAAAGGTAGTGTGCGAGTGCTGAAGCGGCAGAGCGATGGTTCCTGGAAATTTGCCGTGGTTGGCCTGAAATAGCTGAGGGAAGATCGCCATTCAAGGTTATTTGCGCCTTGTCGTTGGCTGCGAATCCATTGCGGGTGGACCAAGGCTATGAACACCGTCACTGCGGCAGGGGCAGGCGGCGGAGCGGAAGACGAGGTGGCTATAGAAACGTTGGCCGTTTTATGAAGAAGGAGAATTCCTACTAAGTTGCACCTCCGGAGCGGGCCGGTTGTACACTCCGACCGTTATCTTTGGAGGCAAAACATGAAGGCCGCTCTGTTTTACCGAATCGCAGCTGTTCTTCTGCTGCTTTTTGCTGTCGGCCATACACTTGGTTTTCGCCAGTCCGATCCCACATGGGGAGTTGATTCGCTTCTAGCCTCAATGCGGTCGATTCACTTTGACGTGCAGGGGTTCAGCCGGACATATTGGGACCTCTTTGTCGCGGCTGGATTCTCGGTCGGCGTGTTTTATCTGTTCGCGGCGGTATTAGCCTGGCAGCTAGGTGGTCTGCCGGCAGAGACTTTGGCGGTCATGCGCGTGACTGTGTGGGCTCTCGCTCTTTGCTTTGCCGCCATCACGGTTGTGAGCTGGAGATACCTCTTTATACTCCCTATCGTTTTTTCAATCGTGATTACAGTGTGTTTGACTGCGGCGGCATGGCTTTCAGCGAAGACAATTTGAAGCCGTTCGATCGCGTCTGTTCCAGCCTGTCTGGTGAACCGCACCCGTACTCAGGTTTCTCGCGGTCCCTTTCCCATTGCTGGCGGATGGTCGGCAACTCTTCCCTTACCGGGATTAGGGAAGGGTAGCTCGGGGAGAATCGAAACTTGAACGCCGGCGCGCAAACGCTTCGTGGCCGCACGGATGAACGGGGCGCCAGTTTCTTTGCAGAGGCAATGCTTAGCTGCGTTTCTCAGACACGTATACAAAGCGGGAGAGGCGGCCCTCTGCGGCGAGGTGAGACGTCATGGCCAGGAAGGCCTGCTGCGCCTCGTATGTGCGGTCCCCCTCGACTTGGCGGACCGCGGCGCTTCTTTTTTCGCGGGCGGCGCGGCGTTTCGCGGCAACTTCGGCCATGTTCGAGGTGACATCGCGACATTCCAGCAACCGCAGGCCGGACTGGGCGATCACCTCTTTGTCGTAGTCCTTCGGAACAAACAACATGAAGCCTGCAGAACCGCGCAGGGCAATTTCTTCAGTTGTCAGCGGCCCTGTCACGGTGACAGGATCGGTGAAGAGCAGGCGCCCACCGGGCTTTAGCAGACGCGCCCATTTAGCAATCACCGACGGCCGATTGGGAATATGGTTGATGGCATCCACACAGGTAATTGCGTCGAAGTGTGAGTCTGAAAATGGCAATGCCTCGCGGGCGTTCGCGACGTGAAATTCAGCGCGGTCTGCAAGATTGCGCTGAGTTGCCAGCGACTTAGCCGTTGCAATCGCCTGTTCGTGGAGGTCAACCCCGACAAGGGAGCACCCCGTTTTTGCAGCAATTCGCAAAGCCGGGCCGCCCGAGCCGCAGGCTACGTCGAGAAGCTTCTTCCCAGTTGAGAGTTCAAGCCACCCGAGAAACATGTCCTGCTCTGAACCGGTAAGCCAACTGTTTTGCCCAATGTCTTCACCGAAGGCTTCGCGACGAATCTCTGAATACAGCTCTGTTTGAAAATTGCCGTAATTCACGTCGTAGTAAGTGCCACCCTGCTCGCTTTTGGATTCAGGTTTTGGGTCCACGGAATCCTCCGCTTGAATCAGTCCAGCGTTGACTGTGGTGTTAGGTCCGGCGCGGGACTGTGTTCCGCATGGTTCAGATCTTGCAGTTTCAGGTCGCGGGTTTCCGCGACAAAAAACAGTGCGACCATGGCAACGACACAGTAGACCGCGTATATGACGGGGACGTAGTACCACCTATGAAAAACGTCCTGACCGATGAGCGCCGCTAAGAGAGAGGGGGCGAGCATTCCGCCGAAAATGTGATTCAAATTGTAGGAAATGCCTGCACCTGAGTAGCGGAACTTTGTCGGGAAGCTCTCGGAGGCCAGTATGGGGGCAAGCCCGTGCAGCACTCCGATTCCGAAGAAACTGATTGGGATCTGCAAGGCCATCACGAGCACAATACGCTTGGTCAGAACGGCCAAAACGAAGGGATAGGAGAGCAGTGTGGTCAGCCCGATAGCGATATATCCGGCCATTCTTCGTTTGCAGAAGTCAGCAAGAGGCCCGCTGAGAAGCACACCGAATGCGTCCGCGACGCGGCCCACCATCAGAACGACCGCGATAGTTCCTAACGGAATTCCAACAAGGCGCATAAAAGATATGAAATAGGTACCCATCACAAACCCGTCCATGGACATGAACGCAACAACGAGCGCCAGGAGAATGATGGGACGGGCATGCATCTTGAACACCGCTAAACTCGGCATCGCGGCAAGTTGCTGCTGCTGTTTGAGCCGTTCGAAGAGGGGACTGTCGGAAAGCTTGTATCGTGCCAACAGCGCAGGAACTACAATGACCACAGACAGCAGCATGGCGATCCGCCAACCGGTTGTCGCGAAAGTTCTGCTCAGGACCAGCATCACTCCGCTGGCCGCTATGCCGCCCAACGGTATGCCGAGATTCGCCAAAGACATCCAAAATGCTCTGGAGCGACGCTCCGCCCCGAATTCTGCGAGTAAGGAAGAAGTTCCGCCGAACTCACCGCTCAGTCCTATCCCTTGCACGATCCGTAAGACCACGAGGAGCGCCGGGGCGGCTATGCCCCACCTCGCGTAGCTCGGCAAGAGGCCGGTTAGACAAGTGCTGATGCCAACGATTGCGAGGCTGAGCAGAAATGAGAACTTCCGGCCCGTCCGGTCGCCGAAGTGGCCAAAAATGAATGCCCCGATGACACGAGCTGGGAAACCGGCGCCGAAGGCCAAGTACGAAAGCACTAGGGCTTGCGTCGGAGGCAATTTCGGAAAGAAGATCGCAGGAAAAGCACTGGCTGCTGCGTAGCCGTAGATAAAAAAATCGTAGAACTCGACCAGCGTACCCGCTGTCGCAGAGATGGCAAGGATTGTCAGGGTGAGGGTGCTTGCTCCCTCGGCGCGGCCTGCCGCCATTTGGCAACTCCTTGTCTTCCGAGAGCATGAAATCTGCCGATTTGTTCTTTTCTTTGGGTGGCCTTGAAGGCTACTCAAATGTAGCCTTTCGGTCAATTTCGTCGCGTCCTGGACGGATCGTCGGCCATCCGGAAGTAATCCTCTTCATTTGTCGCGCGGAACCGCCCGGAGACCAGCGTCTGGGCTTTTTCGGGCGGCCCGACTAGCGACGAATCTGCCGTTGTTTACTCGCCGCCTCCAGCTTCCCGTTCTTGTCAACGTCAGGTCTGTCCGTCCCCGTCTGTGTAGCACAATTCAGGGCGAAGAGCTGTTTCGGACGGATGTGCCTAAGTCCCGAGAAACAGCGTTCGCGTTCATAAGAAATCCGCCGCGACAAGCTGCCGGTGACTTCTCCGAGATCCCCACTATACGTCCAATGGGACGCTGCCACGGTCAGTTGCGACGAGAAATATGTCAGAGGGAGAATTCGGTCGCGAGCCGAATGCTTGGTTTACCCATGATTGATCAAATGAACTGCAGAGGCACCCACCGCGGTTGACTTCTTTTCGCCTTCATTGATCGCGTTTAATCGCGATTCGCGCACTCGACATTTTATTGCGGAAGGGAGGAGTTCCCTGAAAATGTTCGCAACTCACTGCGTGACAAGGGAGTTGGCTCCCCGGGGAGGATTCGAACCTCCAACATTTCGGTTAACAGCCGAATGCTCTACCATTGAGCTACCGGGGAACCGTTCAACATCTTCTTTTTCATTCTATTACACTCGGCTGGTTCGTGCTATGAGCATTCGGGACGACATCAGCATGCTCACCCACGCGTATACTCCGTTTTTCGTTAGCGCTAGGCACGCTCTGAAGCGAAATTCTCGAGGACCGTGGGGACAAAAACTGTAACAAATGGACAAAACGGCGACGGCAGCACGCGAGCTTGTCGATGACCGCGGCTCACATTCCGCTTTGCTTGGGCAGAGGCAACTTCAGCAAGCCTGGGCCGGCGGCAAGTCAGCAACATCGATCTGCCCCGATGTCAGAAAGTTGAGGAAGCTTACTCCTCTGTAGCGACAGATTTGGGAAATACTGAGCAGCACAAGATAATCACGCATACCTCGGGGTGAACTCTGTCCGCCGATACTTCTGCGCAATCTAACTACCGCTTTTATAGCGTGCTCAGCATTGTTGTTGTTCCACGGAACGCCGTCGTGATCAAGGAACGTGAACAAGCTATTTCGATTCTTCTCGAAACGCTTCTTGTAGCCAGCGGCCACTTCGGTTTCGAAAGTCCGACTGGAAAGCACATCATAAAATTGGTCGACCGACCTCCTGTGCCTCCGCAGGTAACGCGCCTTGAGGCCAAAACGGTCGACCGTATCGATTATCGGTTTCAGCAAACCAGCAAACCGTTGTGCGATCTCCTTCATTTCTTCGTTGAACGGCTGCTTGGAGAGATCCTCGTTCACATCTCTCATGAAATGAACGAGGCATTTCTGATGCGCGCACTGGCCAAGTGAATCATACGCAGCATAGAAATCGGAGACGAGAACTCCACGAAAATTCCCGAGGACCTCTTGTAGCGTGCTGCCCTCCCGCGTTTCGGCGTAAACGAATGCCACGTCCTCGAGGCTGGTAAAAACCCATACATATCCGTCCTTTCCGCCAACCGAGACCTTGGTTTCGTCGGCGTGCACCAGTTTGCCTGCCGCAATGCGGTCGAGAATCTTTCTATAAGTGGGCAGCAATCGTTCCGCTCCGAGGGCTTTGATGTGACTGATCAATCCTCTCGACAGGGGAATGTTAGCGCCAGTTTAAAACGGATCCACTTTCGCCGGTTTGGGGTGGGCCACTTGGCCCGGCGGCGAGTTCGGAACACACCCGTGCACTGGCTGTTGCGCAAAGACAAGCAGTC
>Ga0306924_10008891_pt1 | contig 10160 bp, 9 predicted proteins | sample sta12Can44000111_FD_203756 | JGI IMG/M metagenome (GOLD analysis project Ga0306924, IMG submission 203756) | Lab enrichment of tropical soil microbial communities from Luquillo Experimental Forest, Puerto Rico - statanox.12C.anox.44.000.111 (v2)... | ecosystem: Environmental > Terrestrial > Soil... | reverse complement strand
CGGTCGGCGCGATGCCGCCCGCCCGCGGGGACCGGCTGGGACGCCGCCGGGCGCCGTCCGGCTACCCGGCCCCGAACGAGGGCCGATCCTTGCGACAGCAACCAGCGGAGGCGGTCGAAGAGCCGCAGCCGCATAGTCATAACTCCCCGCGATCGGTGGTGCAGCCGCCAGGGTACGCCGAAAATGCCGCCACCGTCACCTGCCGCTACGGACTGTCATGAGTCAGAGGGCTACCAGGGGCAGCGATATCGAGTCAGCCCATTTGCCCGCGACGCGGCAAAGCGGCGGTTAGGCTGCCGCCATGGTGCTCCTGGGTGCGGTATCTACGCTGGTCATCGCGGTGCTGATGGCCGCCACCCTAGGCGCGCTACTGGTTACCGGGCGGGCCTGGCGGCGCCGGCGGGCGCCGGGGCAGCCCGGCCCGGCGGCTGATGACGCACTGCGACGACATCCTGCGGGGCGGGCCCGGCATGAGGCCGGGGAGGGCAACCCGGGGCCGGTGGTCGGGCCGGATGACGATCCCGAGTTCATCAACTCGCTCGAATGGCTGATCCGCGGAGGCGAACCCGACGACGAGCCCTGACCCGCGCACGGTCAGTTGATGCCGGCGTAGCTGTGCAGGCCGGTGATCCAGAGGTTGACGCCGACCAGGTTGAAGAGGAGGCTGGCGAACCCGACGAGCTGGATGTAGGCGGCCTTGCGGCCCCGCCAGCCGGCCGTAGCCCGGGCGTGCAGGTACCCGGCGTATACCACCCAGGTGATGAACGCCCACGTCTCCTTGGGGTCCCAGCCCCAGTACCTGCCCCAGGCCTGGTCCGCCCAGATCGCCCCGGCGATGACCGCGAACGTCCAGATCGGGAACGCGAAGATCACCGTCCGGTAGGAGAGCCGGTCCAGGGCGTCGGCCGGGGGAAGGCGGTGCAGCAACGCGCCGAACCCGGCCTGGGAATCAGCCGCGTTCCGCCGGGCGTGCCGGTCCGCGATCAGGTACAGGACGGTCAGGACCGCAGCGACGATGTAGGACCCGATGGCCACGGTCATCGCCGTGACGTGGATCCAGATCCAGTACGAGTGCAGCGCGGGGACGAGCGGGCCGGCCGCGGTGTACAGGACGGTGGCGCACAGGCCGAGCGCGAGCACGATGGGCGCCATGAGGAACAGCCCGATCGAGTAGACGCGGAACCGGATCAGCAGCAGCAGGAACGCGATCACCGCGGCGCACGTGATCGCCATGACGAACTCGTACATGTTGCCCCACGGCACCCGGTGCTCCGCCATCCCGCGAGTGGCGATGCCAAGAATCTGGGTGACGAGCCCGATCACGGTCAGCGCGATCGCGGCCCGGACCCAGGGCCCGGCAGGCGCGCCGCCCGCGCGCCACCGGCTGGCCGCCACCACCCCCGTCTCCGCGCCCGCGCCGCCGCCACCGCGGGCTGCCGCTGGACCCGGGACGACGGTCTCCGCCGTTTTGGCGGCCTCCCCGGACGCCGCAAGGTGCGCCGGGGCGTCGGGTGCGGCCTGCGCGGCGGCCCCGGCCCCCACGGCGACCGGGGCCCGCTCGGCCGCCATTTCAGCGTCCGCCTGCTTGCCAGCCACGGGCGGCGCCGGGCGGCGCCCGTAAGCGAAGTCCCCGGCGAAGGCGAGCACGGCCAGCGCGTAGAAGAACACCGTCGCCAGCAGGAAATGATCGCTGAGCTGGGCGAGCCCAAGGTTCACAGGAGGCACAAGCCTCACTCCCTCTCGTCAGTTTCTGAGGGCACGTCTATTGCCGGGTTTGCTGAGGGCACTACTGGTGCCGTGGCAGGGACCGCGGAAGCGTCGGCGTGGGCCGTCGGTGATGTTCCGGACGGTGTGCCGACCGGGACATCACCGCGCGGACCACGCTGCCCGGCAGGGGTTGCGCCCGGGGGGGCGGCACCGTGCGGACCACGCTCCCCCGCACCATCATCCGCCGCGGCCCCGAGAGCGGCGGACAATTCGGCGGAGAGCTCCGCGAACTCGGCGCCGAACGTCTCCGACGACTCGGTCCGGGCCAGTCCCGCGAACTCGACCGTGCTGCCGCCCCCGGCCGCGGGCACCGCGCGCAGGAACACCCGGCGCCGGCGGACCAGGAACGACACCAGCAGGCCGGCCAGCGCCGCGATGGCGGCGATGAGCGCGGGAAGCTGCCCCGGGTCATAGGTGATGGCCAGGCTGATCCACTGGCGGTACCCGGTAAAGGTAAGCGTGCCCATCCCGTTCGGCAGCCGGATCGACTGCCCGGGCGACAACGGCCGGGGCGGGACCGCCAGCCGGTGCAGGCCGGCGGTGTCGAGCTGGTAGACCGACTGCGGCACGCCGCTGTTCATGCCGAGGTTGCCCGCGAAGGAGACCAGGCTCACCGCCGGCCGGTACGGCGCGGGGAAGGCCGACTGCAGTTTCCCGCCCACGTCGACCGTGGTGGGCATGAACACCCCGGCGAAACCAAGCTGCCGCGGGCGGGCGTCCGGCACCTTGACCACGCCCTCGGACATGAGGCTGTTCACGGCGACCGGGATGAACGGCACCGGCCCGTTGAACACCACACGGCCGGTCCCGTCGGCGACCCGGAACACCGGAGCGTACCCGTGGCCGATCAGGTACACCTTCACGTTGTCCACGTTCAGCGGGTGGTTCACCTGCAGGTCGTAGCGCTGCGTCGCCGCCCCGGGCTGCGCCTGGTAGCTGAGGTAGGCGTTGAACGCGGCAGGCTGCCCCATGTCCGGCCCCGACGGCACATACCTCGCGCTGAACGAGTCCAGCGCGATCGAGAACGGCTGCAAGTCCGACGCCGATACCAGCCGTCCCGGGCGGAACTGGTCCAGCGCGGTCACCGTATTTCCAAAAGACTGCCCGGCGACGAGCAGACGGTTCGCCTTGTAGCCAAACAGGCCGCCCAGGCTGACCGCGGCCAGCAGCGCCAGCAGCGCGAGGTGGAACAGCAGGTTGCCGGCCTCCCGCAGGTAGCCCTTTTCCGCCGAGATCCAGCCGTCCCCGGCGCGCACCCGGAACCGCTTGCCCGCCAGCAGCGCCGACGACGCGGCCAGCGCGGCGTCCGCGGCCAGCGGCGACGCCATGGTGCTCACCAGCGGCAGCCGGGACAGGTTGCGCGGGGCTCGCGGCGGCTGCTGGCGCGCGGCGAAGGCCAGCCGGAACGTCCGCGGGACCACGCACCCGGCGAGCGAAAGGAACAGCAGCAGGTAGATCGCCGCGAACCACGGCGCCCCGAACACGTTGAACAGCGAGAACCTGGCCAGCCAGGGGGCCAGCGCGGGATGCGCGGCGTAGTACTGCTGCACCGCCTGCGGGTCGATGCCCTGCTGTGGCAGCACCGACCCCGGCACGCTGCCCAGCGCCAGCAGGAAGAGCAGGATCAGCGCGGTGCGCATCGAGGTGAGCTGGCGCCAGCCCCACCTGGCCCACTGCAATATGCCAAACGGGCCCGCCGGGGCCGGCCTGCGCCCGCGCGGAACGGGGCCCGGGGCCTGGAGGTCCGGTTCGCTCGTGGCTTCCCGCGGGTGCCCGGTGGCCGGCGGGACGCGGACCTCGGTCACCGGGCCGCCCCCTGCCGCGCGGGCGTCACCGGGTTACCGCCGCCGCGCCCGGTCATGCCGACGCCGCCAGCGCCTGGCTGATCAGGCCGCGCAGGCCCGGGTAGGACACCTCGCCGATAATGCGGGCGGCGATCCGGCCGCTGCGCCCGATGACCAGCGTGGTCGGGATGCCCGCGGGCGGGACGGTGTCGCGGAAGTCCAGCGCGATCTCGTCGCCGGGGTCGTTCAGGCTGGGGTAGCTGATGCCGAAGCGGCTCTGGAACGCCTCGGCGGTGGCCGGGCTGTCCCTGATGTCCACGCCGAGGAACCGGACACCGCGGGGGGTGAAGTGCCGGGCCAGCTGGGCCAGGGACGGCGCCTCGGCGCGGCACGGGGTGCACCAGGAACCCCAGAAGTTCAGCACGACGACGTGGCCGCCGTACTGGGTCAGGCCGAACTTCTCGCCGGACAGCAGGGTCCCGGTGACCCGCGGCGCGGCCGGGCCCGACGTGGCGCCGTAGACGGTGGTGCCCGCGCTGCCCGAGACGAAGCTCTGGCCGTTGCTGGCGGCCGTGCTCTGGCCGATCGCGCCGCCTTCACACGCGGCCAGCGCCAGCGAGGCGCCGAGCGCGAGTGCCCCCGCCCGGGCAGCGCTCCGGGCGGCCGCGCGGGTGGCGCGGCGGGCGCGCAGGCGCACCGGCGCGGGCTGGGAGAGGACGCCCCCGTGGCGCGGGCATCGCGGCAAACGGGACAGAATGATCTCCTACAAGCGGTAGTGCCGCGCCCTATTGTGCCGGACACCACTCCCAGCCACGACACCGGGCCGGCGGAACTCAGGCGCCGTGCGACCCGCCGCGCCCGCCGCCGGCCGGCTCGGCGTAGCTGACGCCGGTGATCGTGCCGTCGGTATAGGTGAAGCTGGTCACGCTGCCCAGGGCGCATTCGCGGCGGGCCGGGTTATGCCACAGCCGGCGTTCCTCGGCGGCCCTGCGGGCCACCCAGATGGGCAGCTGGTGGCTGACCAGGACCGCCTCGTGCCCGCGGGCTTCGGCGGCGGCGTCGGCCATCACGGCCTGCATCCTGTCCGCGATGCTCGCATACGGCTCCCCCCAGGACGGCCGGAACGGGTTGGCCAGGTGAGGCCAGTTGGCCGGCCGGCGCAGCGCGGGAAACCCGACGTCGAACCGCTCCCCCTCGAAGTGGTTCCAGGGCTCGATCAGCCGCTCGTCCACCCGCACCTCGAGGCCGAACTGCGCGGCGACCGGGGCGGCGGTCTCCAGCGCCCGCTCCAGCGGCGAGGACAGCAGCAGCGTGACGTCCCGGCCGGCCAGGAACGCGGCAGCGGCCTTGGCCATGTGCTCGCCCTCGGGCGAGAGGTGGAAACCGGGCAAGCGGCCGTACAGAACTCCGCGGGGATTGCTGACCTCGCCGTGGCGGAGCAGGTGAACCACCGTGGTGTCGGGCATGGCGCGCTCAGCCTACTGGATCATCCAGGCAGCACCCGCGATCCGCCATCGGCGGCTGGGTCCGGCGCAGCCGCGCCACCACTCCGCCGGGCGGCCGTTCATCCCGGCGGATTCGCCACCACGGAGGCGGCCGCTCGCGCCGCCGCGGGCAGCGCCCCGGCGATGCGGCCCAGGGCCTCGTCGTCGTGGGCGGCGGAGACGAACCACGCCTCGTACGGCGAGGGCGGAAGGTAAACCCCGGCGGCCAGCATGGCATGGAAAAAGGCCGCATACGCGGGGCTGGACTGACGGCGCGCCCCGTCGAAATCACGCACCGGCGGGATGCCCCCCAGGAAAACCGAGAAAAGGTTCCCCGCCTCCTGGACCCGGAACGGCACCCCCGCGGCGCGGAGGGCCTCGGCGGCGAGCTTGGCCACCTCGGCGGCCACCGCGTCGACCCGCGCGTACACCTCCGGCGTGCAGGCGCGCAGCGTGGCCAGGCCGGCCGCGGTGGCCAGCGGGTTCCCCGACAGCGTGCCCGCCTGGTAGACCGGCCCGAGCGGGGCGAGCAGGTCCATGACCTGGGCCCGCCCGCCGAACGCGGCCGCGGGCAGCCCGCCCCCCATCACCTTGCCGAACGTCATCAGGTCACCGGCCACGCCCTCCCGGCCGTACCAGCCGGACCTGGTCACCCGGAACCCGGTGAGCACCTCGTCCATGATCAGCAGCGCGCCGTGCTCGGCGGTGAGCGCCGCGAGCACCTCGTTGAACCCGGGCTCGGGCGGCACCACGCCCATGTTCGCCGGGCACGCCTCGGTGATCAGGCAAGCGATCTGGGAGCCGTGCGCGGCAAATGCCTCGGCCACCGCGGCGGTGTCGTTGTAGGGCAGCACGAGCGTGTCGCCAGCCGCGGCGCCGGTCACCCCGGGGCTGTCGGGCAGGGCGAACGTGGCCACCCCGGAACCGGCCGCGGCCAGGAGCGCGTCCACGTGCCCGTGGTAGCAGCCGGCGAACTTCACCACCAGGCGCCGGCCGGTGAACGCCCGGGCCAGCCGGACCGCGGACATGGTCGCCTCGGTACCGGAGTTGACCAGCCGGACCTTGTCCACCGGGGCCCGCGCCGCGATCTCTTCGGCGAGCTCGACCTCGCCGAGGGTGGCGGCGCCGAACGAGGTGCCCCGGCCGGCCGCCGCGGTGACCGCGGCCAGCACCTCGGGATGCGCATGGCCGAGGATCATCGGCCCCCACGAGCAGACCAGGTCCACGTACCGGTTGCCGTTGGTGTCGGTGAGGTAAGGGCCGCTGCCCGAGGCGATGAACACCGGCTCGCCGCCCACCGCACCGAACGCGCGCACCGGTGAGTTGACCCCGCCCGGGATGATCGCGCAGGCCCGCTCGTACAAGTCGGGGGCGCCCGGTACCTGGCTCAGCGCAGTACCTCCTCGCAGGCGTCGGCGAGCAACTCCAGCAGCCGCAGGCCGTCCGGCAAACGGCGCTCGCGTGGGTCCAGGATCCAGTGTGCCCCGGGCCCCCGGCCAGTGCGGGCCGGGGCCACCACGTAGCTGTCCCGGCAGTGCCAGCGCAACCCTGCCACCGGGGTGGAGCTGTCCGGCTCGCAGTCCAGGTGACAGGACCACCATTCGTCCTCGTCGGCGGGCGCGCCGCGGGTGGCGGCAAAAAACAGGGCCCGGTTGTCCGCGCTGAGCGCGACCGGGCCCCTGGCTGCTGGCGAGCGGCGGATCCGCTCCAGGGCCAGCCGGCCGGCCGTGGCCGGGACGTCGAGTACGTCGAATACCCGCCCGGTGACCAGGATGATGTTCGCGTCCGGGCGGTCCCGCCACCACCGGGCCACGTCGGCCGGGTCGCTGGACGCCTCGATCTGCCACGCCGGAGAAATCGGGTGGGCCCCGGGTGCGGGGCAGCCGACCCGGTCACAGGAACAGGCGCGGCCGCTGCCGCGCGGCTGGCCGCGCGTGGCCAGCGCGGGCACCCGGTGGCGGGCCGGGCCCGGATGCGGTCCGACCGCGCCCTGGCACACCGGCCAGCCCAGCCGCGCGTACTCGACCGCGGCGGCCCCCTGCCTGCCCGCCTGCGGGCGGCGAACGCGCCGCGGCAACACTTCGACCATCGGTGGCCCCACTCCCATTCGGTCGCCGCTATTCCGATGATGCCGGGTGTGCGGCGGGCATGCAGCCGACCTCGCTGAGTAAGGCGCAGAAGATACCGAACGGTGACGTCCGGGCAGCGCGAACAGCACTCCCAACGTGGTTAGCGGAGGCGGCGGGCGGCTTCGGCGGCCCAGTAGCTCAAGATGATGCCCGCCCCGGCGCGCTTGATCCCGGTCAGCGTCTCCATGATCGCCCGGTCCCGGTCGAGCCAGCCTCGCGCGGCGGCCGCCTCGATCATCGCGTACTCCCCGCTGACCTGGTAGGCCGCAACCGGCACCGGCGCCGCCGCCGCGACCTGCGCGACGATGTCCAGGTAGGGCAGGGCCGGTTTCACGATGACGATGTCGGCGCCCTCGGCCACGTCGAGCATGGCCTCCCGGAGCGCGTCGCCGGCGCTCGGGTCCTGTTGATAGGACGCCCGGTCACCAAACTGAGGCGCCCCCTCGGCGGCGTCGCGGAACGGCCCGTAGAAGCCTGAGGCGTACTTGACCGCGTACGCGCAGATCGCGACGTCCGGCTCCCCAGCCTCGTCGAGCGCGCGCCTGATCGCGGCCACCTGACCGTCCATCATCCCGCTCGGGGCGACGACGTGCGCCCCAGCGCGGGCCTGCGCCACCGCGGTCGCCGCGTATCGCCGCAGCGTGGCATCGTTGTCCACGGTTCCCGCGGCGGTCAGCACGCCGCAATGGCCATGGTCGGTGTACTCGCACAAGCACAGGTCCGCCATGATCACGACGTCGTCGCCGACCTCGGCGGCCACGTCACGCAGCGCCGCCTGGATGATGCCGTCCTGGTCGTCGGCGCCCGAGCCACGGCCGTCCTTGACCGCCGGGATTCCGAACAGGATCAGGCCGCCCACGCCGGCCTCGGCCGCGTCGGCGGCGGCCTTGCGCACGCTGTCCCTGGTGTGCTGCGCCACGCCGGGCATGGACGCCACCGGCACGGGCTCCGGTATCCCTTCCTTGACGAACAGCGGAAGGACCAGGTCCGCACCGCGGACGCTCGTCTGCGCGACGAGGCGGCGCAGCGCGGCGGTGCGCCGCAGCCTGCGCGGCCGGACCTCGGGGAACCTGCCAGCCACGACTACCTCCTTCAGCACACCTAGGATTTCGGGCGTTCCCGGCTCACCGGATGCGGCGGCGGGCACCGCGGCGGCGCTCGCTGGGCCGGCGTACCGGCTCGCCCGCGGCCAGCGCGGCGTCCCGCAGCCGGGCACCATGCTCGGCCAGCGCGTCCACCAGCGCCGTCGCCGACGGCCGCGGGGCCGTGACATCCACCCGCAGCCCGTACTCCGCGGCGGTCTGCGCGGTCTGCGGGCCGATCACCGCCACCACCGTCACCGCGTGCGGCTTCCCGGCGATGCCGATAAGGTTCCGCACCGTGGACGAGGAGGTGAACAGGACGGCGTCGAAACCCCCGCCCTTGATCGCCTCCCGGATCGGGGCGGGCGGCGGCGAGGCCCGCACGGTCCGGTACGCGGTCACGTCCTCGGTTTCCCAGCCCAGGTCGGTGAGCCGGGCGACCAGCGTTTCCGTGGCGATGTCCGCGCGCGGCAGCAGCACCCGGTTGATCGGGTCGAGCACGTCGTCGTAAGGCGGCCAGGCGGCCGCCAGGCCCTCACTGGACTGCTCGGCCTCCGGCACCAGGTCGGGCTTGATCCCGAAGTCACCGAGCGCCGCTGCCGTCTGCTCGCCCACGGCAGCCACCTTGATCCCGGCGAAGGCCCGAGCGTCCAGGCCGTACTCCTCAAGCTTCTCCCGCACCGCCCGGACCGCGTTCGCCGAGGTGAACGCGATCCACTGGAACCGCCCGGTGACCAGGCCCTTGATCGCACGCTCCATCTGCTGCGGGGCCCGCGGCGGCTCGACCGCTATGGTCGGGACCACCTGCGGCACCGCGCCGTACGAGCGCAGCCGCTCGACCACCGACGCGGCCTGCTCCTTGGTCCGCGGCACGAGCACCCGCCAGCCGAACAGTGGCTTGTTCTCGAACCAGGAAAGCCCGCGGTGCGCGGCGGCCCCGCCGACGACGGCGATCGCGGGGCCGTCCTCGGCCAGCACGCTCACCCCGGCCGCTTTGAGGTCGGCCGCCACTGAGGACAGCTTGGTCAGCACGGTGTGCTGGTCGGTCGTGGTGCCGTTCCAGGTGATGGCCATCGGGGTGGCGTCGGCCCAGCCGGCGGTCATCAGCATCTTCGCGATATCGACCGGCCCGCCCTCGGCGCCCAGGATGACCAGGCTGCCCGCCGCCGGGGAGTCCGCCGACGCCCGGCTCAGCTCGGACGCGTGCAGTATCCGCAGGTCCGGCGTGGCATCGCTGGTCAGCGGCAGGCCCGCATACGCGGGGACGGCAGTAGCGGCCGGCATTCCCGGCACGATCTCCAGCCGCACCGCGGCCTTGGCGCACGCATCGGCCTCGGCGGCCGCCGGGCCGAACAGGAGCGGGTCGCCGGGGCACAGCCGGACCACCAACTGGCCCTCCTGTGCCGCGGCGATCAGCCTCGCCGGGTCGGGCCTGGCCTGGTCCGCGTCGATCACCGTCGCTCGTTCGGGCAGCAGGTAGGCCACCCGGCGGGTCAACTCCGCGCCGCCGATTACCAGGTCGGCCTGGCCGAGCAGGTCAGCGGCGCGCAGGGTGAGCAGCCCGGGGTCACCGGGACCGGTCCCGGTGAAGGCGACCAGGCCCGGCTTCGCCTGCGCCACGCCGGCCGCCCGGCCAGCGGCCTTCGGCGCGGCCCGGTCCTCGGCCTTCTGCATCACGGGTGTGGGATTCACTGCGCATCGTCCCCGTTACCTAGCGCACCCGGCGGCACCGCCGGGTGCGGCGCCCTCTTGCCGGGCACCTCCATGACGGGCGCGCCCGCCACGATCGTTCCTGCCCCGTGGGCCAGCAGATCGGCGGCCACGGCGCGGCCCAGCCGCGCCGCCTGCGCGGCCGGACCGGTACTCGACGCCCGCACCGCCTGGCTACCATCGGCCGCCACGACGGCGGCCGTG